>Ga0207148_1042_pt1 | contig 34071 bp, 29 predicted proteins | sample Alteio_BWMinHeat_34_FD_153558 | JGI IMG/M metagenome (GOLD analysis project Ga0207148, IMG submission 153558) | Enriched cells from forest soil in Barre Woods Harvard Forest LTER site, Petersham, Massachusetts, United States -... | ecosystem: Environmental > Terrestrial > Soil > Temperate forest >... | reverse complement strand
TCCGAGAATGTCTTCGAGTTCGACATATCGCGCCCAAGGAACACCTCATGCTCTGGCTGTCCGTAGTGGAGCCAATGACATTTCCGGCCCGACCGATGCGACGCAGACGTATGATTACGTTATCAAAGTCGCTGGACACTATGCCTATCAATGCAACATCCATGGCACCTCTTTTGGGATGACGGGTACCCTCGACGTGAATACTCAAGGTGTCAATACACCTACTCCGTCGACTCCCACGGTCGAGCAGAATTCCCCAAATCCGGCGATGCGAATGACGCATATCCCCTTCACGCTCACGAAGCCATCGCAGGTTTCCGTACGGGTGGTCGATGAGAAAGGTGTAGTCGTTAAGGAAATCCCACAGCGCTCCTTCAACGCCGGTCGACAGATGATCATGCTCGACGTTACCACGCTCACGAATGGGGCCTATTTCTACGAGCTTGTGATCGATGGTGCGGTCACGACAAAAGAAATGATCGTGAGCCACTAACAATTCGAAGAGTTCTTTTTAAAGCCTCGACGCCGTCGGGGTTTTTCGTTTCCGTGGCGTGGAAATTGCATGTAATTTCTTAGCTATTTGTGCAAGTTATTCTGAGAGCCTGCTTCTCCACTTCCAGGCTCGTGAGCTACTTTCAGAGTGTTTAGACATATGCATTTAAGACTTCATCGTGATCGAACCGGCGCTAAGAATCCGCTCGATATCACGCACGCTTCCAGATTTGTGAGCCCGGCAGCGGCATTCTCTTTTATCGTAAAATGGGATGGAGAATCTGTCGTGCCACTGCTCGAAGCGATTCAAAAAGTCCGCGCAGAAGGCGGCCAGGTCATGCAGGAATATTTGAGAAGGGCCGTGTCCGATCTCAGCAGACGAATCCCGATGCCATCGGACATTCCATCCTACGTCGCTTCGCCAATTCTCGCAGCCGATCGCAATGGGAAGATCCTACTTGGAAGGGAAGGCGATGAGCAAATTGTGGAGATCAGCTCGCTCCGGCAGGATATCCAAAAGCTTCCTTCACTAACCGCAAAGTAAAACTCAGCGAGATCGTTTGACGATCCGCTGAAAAATTCTCCCGTTTAAGTTCTCCACACAAATGAAGTAGACGCCATCAGCTAGTCTGGAGAGATCTAGTTCGTCAGGAATCTCTTTGAGTAAATCACGTGTGCAAACAAACTGGGTAACTCCCTTCATGTCCAGAAGCGTAATCCTTGTGTTGCTCATCCCCATGTCTGAAGAGAGCGCAATAGGCCCGCGAGATGGATTTGGCGTGATCGAGAGCTTAGGAAAAGCTTTGTATCTGGTGAATCGTGAAAGTGTCCTTGTACCACATCCAAGGTTCGTACAAATCTGGGATGATAAGCTGCTGGGAAGTTGAAGCATGCAGGTACCTCCATGCGAAATGTATTCGATCGAATCGAACGTGAGCGTGCTACAGGCTGAATCAATTGGAAAGACTTCAAAGAGAGAAAAGGCAGTTGTACTCGTGTCGCGTGCGTCAATCTGAAAAGAGGCGCGACCTGCATACTCCGAACTCAGTTGATCGATCCGGCTGCCATCCTGTGCAAACGTCCCTTTGTAGACGAGCATTGTGGTATCAAAGTGCATGATAGCCAGTATCTTGTCACCGGGTTTCGTATTCTTGATACGGATCGGCACGTAAGCTGTACCTCCTAGCGTATCAACGAAAAGATCGGCCGATGCGAGTGTGATGAGAGGCGTTGGTCGCACTGAGCCAAACAGTTTGATCGTATCCCGTGCACCGTCATGAAATTGAATAACGTAGAAGCCATGATAGTCACCGGCTAATTGTGGTTGAAGGGAAATGGTTGCTGTGTCATTGGCTAACTTCGTTGCGCCAAATGGAATCAGGATGGTGTAGCGTGCGGAGTCAGGACCAGTTACAAATTGCGAATCGATCAATCGCGTCGGGCACGAGCTATCATGCAGCACAATGCGCTGAATGATCGCATCACTGCAACTCGACAAAGTATCAAAGATGAAAAGCGCTCTTGGCAATATTGACGTGTAATGCGTTGCCTTGACTCCATGACCTCGAAGCGAGATCGAAAATCTTGCACTATCGGAGAGAAGGATGTCAAGACGCGCTGGATAATCAACGCCTTCCCCTCCATAAAATTGGACAAGGAAAGTATCGAGCCCTGGCGTCGTGCGAGTCGTCACGAGATAATGTGACGATGAATCTCCGCCGATCACCGATTGCAGGATTGAGCGGGGGAAGCAGCCAGCATCGTGCACGACCACACTTCGTAGTCGAGTTGTGTCACAGAGCGAGACCGAATCAAACTGAAAAAGAACCGAGTCCGAGAGTGACAGCGTGGAGCGAGGCTCCGTTGCCACGTTGCTGAGTGGAAGCGAGTCGATCGTACCATCGCTGAACTTCACTCGCAGGAACGCGTGATATGTGCGCGCCGCATCAGGATGGAATGAGAGAATGATGGAATCGCCTGTCGCAAAGAAGATCGAGGCCTGTTTCTGAAATTTGTATTTGACTTGATCGGCACCCGTGATCGATTGATCGAGCAATGTTCTCGCAGCACACAGGCTGTTCCGCAAGAGAAAGACATATCGTGTGAGCGTGTCACAAGCTGAGACAGTGTCCGTCACGACGGAAGTTGCCGGTAACAGTTCGACGAGGTTCGATCGAATCGACGTGCGAAGTGAATCGCCGCCGCTATTCATTGTGCGCCACATATTGCCGAGGGAATCTGCGGCGATAATGATATTGTCACCAATTGCCGAAAGCGTTCGGGTATCTCCCGCTGCCACAGGCCCTCCGATCGGAAGAAACGTCGAGCCGCGATCGGTCGAGCGATAAACACCATTGGCGACAGTCTGCGCATAAATCGCATTGCCGGAAGTTTGGATCGAACCGCTGAAGAATTTCCCTACATAGCTCTGCGGCATCTGCCATGAGGCTCCTCCGTCAGTCGTGACATAGATGGTCGATAAGTTATCGAACGGATCTGAGATTTGATTTTCATTCGAGAGAAACATCAGGTTCTCATCGCATGAGTCAACGGTAAGCGAATAACAATCCCAATCAGCCATACCCGCTCTTTGCAGCCATGTCGCACCACGATCCGTTGATGCGTAGATCGATCCTAAGCGTGTGTCACGTTCGCCGGCAAATGCATACGCGCGACCACCCCTGTGCACTACGAGGCCCGGTATGAATTGGTTGATCGGACTCGTATTCCAATTGAGGCCGCCGTCGTTCGTCTTATAGCATCTTGCAGAGGTGAACGCACTATAAGATTCCGTGAGATAGATTTCCTGCGGTGAGTCTCCGAATGCAACGTTAGAGGCCTGGATATCACTGATCCGCTTCCAACGGCTTCCTCCATCTTGTGTGCGGAAGACGCCACTGTCTTTCACGGCGATCAAACCGGTTTGTCTATCAAAAAAGGCAATGTCGACGATCCCGAGTGCGAATCTGGTTGGAGGGAGCACATTGGTCCACGTTGTGCCCGTGTCGTTCGAGCGCCAGAGGCCATGCACGCCTGCCCAAACGATGCCATCCTTGTAAATGATAGAACCCCCCCAATACGAAATGTTGCCCAGAAGGGCAGGCGCAACGATCTGCCACTGCGCGTGGGCAGCAGATGATCCGAGCAGCATCCAAAAAAGAAGAAAGGTTATGCGGCGCAATGGGTGAGCAGTAATGACTACTGACTAATAACTCCGATCCCGAAGAATTGTCACACCCGATGAGGTAATGAATACAAGAGAGCTCCCTCGAAGCGGCATTTGACTGGCATATGCTCATTCGATCTGGGGAGATAAAAGAGGGACGGAGCATGCTCCGTCCCTCTTCCAAACTCGCGTTTCCTAGTTTACTTCTTGAGCTTCGCGCGCTTCGTCTTGCGATGTGCTGTTGCGGTGGTTTGCTGTTGCACCGAAAAAGTCTTTATCTGATTGTTTAACTGCTTGATATTCGACATGGACGTGGTCATCTGTGCCTGCTCCGTCGCCACACGAGCATTGTCCCCTTCGCGTAAAGCCTGTTTGTAACCAAGCTGCGCTCCGGCATAGGTTGCCTGTGCCACTTGAAGTCGTGCCTTCAAGTCATAGATTGTGAGCGGCGCAAGCACTGGCGGTGCGATGATCGCGGACTTCGCCGTTGGGCTTGTTGCTGCTGTCGGTCCGGCATCGCCGATGCGATGATTGTCGAGATTCAGGACTGCATTTGGATCGGACTTCGCGAATGTCGCCGCATCGCTGGGCGATCCTTTTACTTCGACTCCCGCCGAAACCCTAGGTAGCCCCTCATAATAGGATGCCGGTGCCACATGTTTCGAAGGATCCCACTTCGGTGCCGTCTTATCGGCGGTCTGAGCGTTGGCAGTAACCGCAGTCGATGCGGCTGTCGTCAGGAAACCAAACATGATCAAGCGGTACCTGTTCTTCATTTTTTTTGCTCTTATTGTATCAAATCGGCAATTCTGAATTTCTTGTAAGAATCCGCCTCAAGGCGAGTAGCAGCGCATACAGTGTTCGCGTCCGCATGTAACTCGTTCCAACACTATGCCGTCCTTTAGGAAACGGTGACAGCGCCACTAGAACCAACGAGAACAAACTTCGTATCAGTGCCGAAAGGCGCCCCCTGTACGAAGCTTGCAGTAGACAGTGCATCGACAGTCAGCCCTTTATTGGCGATAGCAGTGGAAGAGAGGATACGATTCGCCGAACGACCCTCGCGCGGATCCATGATATGACCATATTGCTTTGCCTCGTATACAACGAAGTTCATATAGTTACCGCTGGTCGCGAGTGCCGAGTTCTTCAGTATTGTTTGATACATGAGCTCACCCGATCCGTTCGGATCGGGAATTGCAACGTTCCAACCCTCGCCGTTCTCTGGGACTCCCAGGGCAATGATATCTCCAGAAATATCCAGGAATGCGTCCGTGATGCCTTCGGCCATCAGAATTGACCACATCTTGTCAAGCGCATAACCCACCGCGATGCCTCCGAGATCAAGCTGGCATCCGGATTTGGCAAGTCCAACAGATCGAGCGCTCTCATCAAGCAGGATATGGTGCGAACCCACGTATGCAAGAGCTGCTTGAACCTCGTCATTTGTTGGCAACTGCTTTAGCGAATTAGTGGCATTTCGAAATCCCCACAAACGCATAAGTGGCTCGACGGTGATGTCGAAGGCGCCGTTGGTGATTCCACTAAATTCTTTCGCTCGCCAGATCACTTCGAATGTATCTGCCGAAACGGCTAAAGGCTGAAGTCCAGCGTTGGCGTTGATCTGTGAGAGTTCACTCGATGAATCGAAGACGCTCATGAGCGACTCGAGCCGCTTCAATTCTGCGAACGCTTTATTGATCACTTGGTCTGCTTCTCTCGCGGAGCGTGCATAGACACCAAGCCGAGCGGTGGTTCCCATTGCAAGGATTGTGTGCTCGTAATAATCGTAACGAGAACCTGCTCTTGCGACATTCGGCAAAAGCGGAAGGAATGCAAACACGCCGACTGCGCTGCCAGCGCGTCTCAGGAAAAGCCGACGAGTCATGTCTTGCTCTCTCATAATCTCATTGAAGCCGTTCTGCGCACGGCCCGCAATTCGAGCACCAGCGCAATCGTCTGAACAGCAAATGCAACAGCCATGACCGCTCCGGAAACGCTGACCAGCCAACTCCAGCCTCCTCCGAGATAGCGTGTTGCCCAAAGTCCACCGAAGGTAGCAATGATCCCAAGAAATGGCTCAAGTACGACCGCGTTTCGAAGCCACTTTGGGAGTGCATCGGTAAACAACGTGATGAAGCCCGAGATCGCGAAGATGAGCGTCATCGTGATCACGTGCGTATGGATGATGTTGAGCATCTCGGCAAGCGACTTCTGAAATTGCATGTCGCCTGTTGTGGTAGGCTTCGAGAGCGCTGAGGGATTCTCTGGGACATCACTGGCACTTCCAATACCGCTATTCGTCGACGCTCCCGGTGAGTTATTGGCTGAAGAAGTTTCTGTGCCGCGATACCGCTCCTCAATTCCTTTCGGAAGGATATGTGTAGTCAGATAAACGTACCCAACGGCGTGCGCATAGCCAATGGCAAGCGTCAGCATGATGAACGCCGCAAACATTCGGACCACTTTCGGCATCGTACGAAGGAGCGGAAGTTCGTTTGTCATTATAACTTTCCCTCCCTTCGCCAGAGCTGGAACAGCGTCAGTACTTTCTTCGCGCCGTTGGCAATCGCTTTGCTCGAAATTGTGGCGCCTGCAATGCCCTGTATGCCTCTGCCAACATGCAGATCATTCACTCTTGACTTCCCACGAAATTGTTTGCGGAATTGTTCGTATTGCACTTCGCCGCCATACGACTCTCGATAGACGAGCACCTCAACATCAGCGATTGCTCCATCGGGCTTTATCATTGTGATGTAGGTAATTGGCTGCTCTTTGCCGCGTACATCATCGACGATGCCGTAGCCGGCAATGGTACCTTGCTCATCGGTGGCTTCGCGAATGATCACGCGTCCGCTCACTTTCTCGCCGGTTACATCGTAAACAGCTTCTGCCTCGGTAGAATCAATTACGAGACTATAAATCTTGATCGCCAACGATTCTCCAAAGACACGGTGCATCGCAGAGATAGCCTTCTCCGGCACACCCTGTGCAGCACTAACCGCATAGCTGGCTGCGATGAGAGATAGAATAAGCACTATGTGGTAACTTCTTCTCAATACTTCAGCTTAAAATCAGAATGCATACCCAAGTCCAAATCCGAGGAGGCCTTTGGCACTGCCCGTCCGCCCTCCGCCGGTAAATACGATGGGTTCTTTCGACCATTCGTAATCAAGCTTCACGATCAGACCATCGATCGGCTTGACAGCCACGCCTGCGATCAGCCACGTTTGATCTTTGAGCACAGCCAAGTCACTCCACTTACGAGAGACCATTTCATAACGCACAAAAGGCAACAACTCGACATCGCTCGATTCCCAGAGATGCGGCATGAGGTTATAAGATCCCTCGATGTATTCGCCTGATACGCTTTGAGGTATTGTAGTCCCTCTTACTAAACTCAGATCACTGGCGTTTCCAATGTTATCCAACGCGTACTCGGCGCGGAAGTGTGCATTGCCAAGATCATAACGTGCATCGAAGGCCACAACCGTGAGTGGTGAAGAGATCGTGATTGCTTGGTTGGTTGAGTCAATGAGTGAAGAGGCCGTGTTAGTCTGATAATAAATTGAGGCGCCGATGCGTAAACCCAGAACCGGCAGAAAATCCAGCTTTGCGGAAAGTCCAGGACTATTTGGATCGCTTCTGACGCCTTCCTGACGTCCTTCGTAAATCCCGGTTGAAGCGAACCCTGCTGCGTTCATACCCTCTGTTATATTCGCCTGATACTTGACAAGCTCACCGAGATCGCCATAGATGCCGAGACCAATCTCGCGCCACGTCGATGGGATTACCTCTTGATCAATATGCGGACGCGCCACACTCATGAATGTTGTCGGCTCGTGTGTTTGGTTAATGATACCGCAAGGGATCAGGAGCAATCCGCCACGCATGCCAAATGCATTCGAATGATGGTAATCCACAAACACCTGCTCGACCGCAACCTCACCACTCGGCGCGCCGGGTTCGACTTTGACGTGCTCGATCTCGACCTCGGATTTGACACTCCACTGCTCGGAGAATTGATGCGAGAGAAAGATCACAAAACGCGGGATGTCGAGCGTGCCATGAATTGGGCCATCTGGTTCAGTGTAACTGATCTCCCCATAGCCACCGATTCTTGTAGCCTCAGTTTTGGTAGCCTCAGTTCTTGAAGCTTCAGTCGATTGGGCATGTATTGTTTGTGCCGCGCATAGCAAGGTCACAAGGAGTGTGAAAGAGAAACAAATCTTCATTCAGTCACCAAAAAATAGAAAGCAAACCCATCGGTCAGTCGACCCAATCAGCGATAAAAATATTTGTGCTATGCGGGACGGTGTTATTTCTGTTCGAGCAGAAAATGAGATGGTTGCCGTCGAGAGTGAAGACGGGGAAGCTGTTGAATGTCTTTTCATAGGTGATCCGCTCAAGACCCGTGCCATCGATATTGATCATGTACAGTTCGAACTTCCTGCCTTCCGGATCATCCATGTTTGAGCTGAAGATGATATGCTTACCATCGGGATGAAAGTATGGAGCGAAGCTTGCGGCGTTTGAATGTGTGAGCTGATGCTTCTCTGATCCATCCGCGTTCATTACCCAGATTTCAAGAGTGTGTGGCTTTATCAACCCTAGTCTCAGAAGCTCGCGATATTCTCGAAGCTCATCGCCGGCAGGATGCGAGGCACGATAGACAATCCTTGCACCGTCAGGTGAGTAGAACGCGCCTCCGTCATAGCCTTCTTGTGATGTTAACTGCTTGACATCTGAGCCGTCAAGATTCATGCTGTAAAGATCGATATCTCCACCGCGAGTGCTGGTAAAGACGATGCGATCACCCTTCGGCGAAATCGTCGCCTCGGCGTCATATCCGGCGGTGTCCGTCAAGCGCCCGAGTGGCGTGCCATTCGTATCTGAGACACAAATATCATAGCCCGGATCAAGCGACCAAACATATCCGTGTGAACGATCGGGATCAGGAGGGCACGCCCCGCCATATGCAAATTGTGTCGTTGAATAGAGAATGCGATCATTGCCCGGAAAATAATAACTGCAGGTTGTCTTGCCTTTACCGTTCGAGATGCGCTTTACATTTTTCCCATCAAGTGTCATTGTGAAAATCTGATCGCACGTTCCTGGCTTCATCGCGCGGGCCTGAAAGCTTAGATGGGTGCCATCCGGACTGAGATATGCCTCGGCATTCTCACCGCCAAACGTGAGCTGGCGAATGTTTTTCAGGTGCTTCTCTAGTGGGATGATCGCTGAAGCTGGGAGCGGCTTCGCACCTCGAAACTGTGAATCGATCTCGATCATTGAGTTGTCGCTCGTTCGGTCAACGACTGCTACTCGCAACGTCCGCAACTTGTAGTTATGGCCCTTCGGCTTTGCGGTATCTGCCGGTGCGGTAAACTGTGCGTTTGCGTTCAAAGCAAACAGACTCAATACGCCAAAGAGAATAACTGCAAACGACTTAAACATTACGAATACGCAATTACAAGAATGTGAACAGAAATCAAGAACTCAAAGAAGCGTGATCTCAAACGCCTGCGGGTTTCGACTTGCGCATCGATTTCGCTGCGATCCCCACGACCCCGGCACGGCGATTTGCACGGCGGTCGCTCATTGCTTGCGTGAAGAAGTAGATCACGAGTACTGCAAAAAGCGCGAGACCGATGTCGGAAAAGACAGGCACTTTATCGTGGACGTAATCGATGAAATTTGCAAGCGATTGACTTGAAGGATCAGGAATAAAGCCCCCTTCCGTTGCTTCGTGCCATACGTCGAAGATTAGCTGCACAACAAAAAAGAGAAGCACGAAAGCTGTCGATTGCAGAAATTTTCCAAGGTTGATCTTGAGTATGCCGCGAGAAAGTGCATAACTGACGGCCACTGCGAGCCCGATGCCTGCAAGCATTGCAGTCACATAATAATGCCCACCGATGCCAGATCCAAATGCGAGCAGCAGCAGAACCATCTCAAAGCCTTCGCGAGAGATCATAAAAAAGACGAACAGGAAAATACCGATCACGGGCCAGATTCCTTCGCGAGAGTGATAGCTTGCGATGCGAGTGTCAATGCCTGCTTTAAGGGTCTTCCCTGTCTTCATCATCCAGAAGACCATCGTGAGAACGGTGATCGCTGCTGCGCTATAGAGGATGACTTCCAGTCCATGATTATTCACCAGCGCGATCGTGCCGAGCAGATAGCCACCAATTGCGCACGCGACGATGGAGGTCCAGATACCAATGTGCGCTGCACGAATCAGCCTGCGTTCGCCGCGCTTCTTCAGTGCCATGAGCACGATCATGATGATCAGTGAGGCCTCTATGCCTTCACGAAACGCTACGACGAATTGATTGAAGAGCTGTTCGAGCATTACTTAATCGATAGTTCGTACTTCTTTTTCGCCACACGTGCGACACTGGGTGAGGGGCTGGAAACGACCGCATGCTCGCGCCCATTGATGCTCGCCGAATTCGTCGAACATTCCAGACAAGCCCCAAAGATCTGGAATGAATGATACGTCGGCTTAAAGCCATAGACTGCGCACGCGTCGTCCTGCAATCTCACGACACGCGAATTCTCAAACTCAATGATCTTTCCGCAACGCGTGCACACCATGTGATCATGGTGCGGGCGATCCGTTGTCTTTTCGTATTGCGCGTGTCCCTGAGAGAAGCGGTACCTCGAAACAAGTCCGCACTCGTGCAGCAGATTGAGTGTTTTATAGACTGTCGCACGCGAGACTTTGGAGCCGTTGTTCTTGAGATCGATGAAGAGATTGTCGGCGTCAAAGTGGTCGTCCCACGCCAGGACCGCGTCAAGCACTTCGAATCGTTCAGGTGTGATGCGGTACTGTCCGTCGTGCAGGAATTTGCGGAATTGGTCGTGTGGCGCCACCTGCTGCGGGCTGCGCCTCGTCGACTTCCCATTCACTGCACTTTTTCCTGATCCCGCTGAAAGGCCCATCCTTGTGTTTATTGAGACTGAGTCTTAATACGCAGAAGGAGTGAGAGTGGTTCCGCCTTTCTTTGAATTTAAGCGGGAGATCGAGGAATCCGTTTGCCTTTCTGCTTTAGCGCTCGCTATGTTTATGACGAAGTACATGACGTACGTGCACTTCAAAGTCACTTCGTAGAAATTGATGGGGACTAAGTCAAAACGTTGATATAATGCTTACTCGCCTTGCACCGATGCTCGCAACTGAAAATATTCCAGCAACGATCAAGTTCTATGTTGAGGTGCTTGGCTTCGAATGCCAGAGTCAGATGCCGGAAGCAGGGTGGGCTTCAGTACGTCGCGAGAATGTGTCGATTATGTTCTCGCTACCGAATAAGCATACACCTTTTACAACGCCTCTACTAACCGGCTCACTCTACATCACGACCGATGAGGTCGATGTGATATGGGAACAGGTGAAAGGACGTGCTGAGGTATGCTATCCGATTGACAATTTTTATTATGGGATGCGGGAGTTCGCGATCTATGACAACAATCACTATCTCCTGCAGTTTGGTCAAGCGATTGGATCAAACACGCAAGAATGACGTGGTCTGGAGTCCATGGAATGTTTCACATAGAAGATGGGGCCGATATGCTATCGGCTGGGACTAAGCCACTCCAAAACTTGCATTTGCCATCAGGAAAAGCTATCTTTGTTCTAAGTGCTAAGTCATTCTGTTGACGGAGTTTGCCCCGGAGCTAACGTTAGTGTCCCCCCGTCTCCTCATTAATACAGTCTGGGTTGAACATCTTATGATAATTCCATCGCAAGTGAAGAGAGTTGTATTGTCAGTTGCCCTCTTACTCATTACTTTGTTCGTTGTTTCTTCCTCTAATGCCCAGCCGACCGCCAAGGGGTCAAAAGGAATCTCGGTAGCCGATACTCAGAAAGTCCTTACTTGCGGCAACTGGTTTTGGTTAGGAAGAGCCTTCCAAGTTACTGGCCAGTGGAAGCAGAGTAGAGATACCTTGGAATACTATATCCAACATTGCGCGAATGACACCGGGTCGTTCCATGCGTTCTGGGATTTGTACGTTGCGGCGAAGAATGCGTCGAGCGATTCCACGGGGATGCTAAAGCTGAGAGAGTTTTTGAAAGCTGTACTGTACCTCAATAAATGGGACCAGAACTACTTCTGTGAGTGTGTGTGGACCATTGCGCAGACATATAATACAACGAACGAGGGACTCGCGGTGATGCGATACCTGATACAAAGCAACCGATGCAGTGGCAATCGCGATGAGTATATAGGATACTACAACGACGCAAGAGGATTACAAGCGGAGAACTACCTTAACTCCGGCCTCGATACAAGCAAAGTCCATCTTGATACAACACTTCCATCGCTACACGCACTTGGGCTCGATTCCCTGCTTAACCTCGCTTCAGTTGGAGCGGAATCGGCAGGACCGCATGCGATCTTCAACGTGCATGCATCAGGTAACCCCTTCAGCGTAACGACAGAAGTTCTCTTCGATCTTTCGAACACAGCCTACGTTCGCTTCGGAGTATATGACGAACTCGGCCGCAATGTGCAAGGCGAAGAGACGGGTCACGTGTATGATCCGGGGCGTCATCGGTTCGCAGTCAATGGAAAGAGTCTGGCAAACGGAATTTACTACGCACGGCTTTCGACACCGACAGGGGAAGTGTTGACGGTTAAGCTGATCAAGAAAGAGTAAGCAGTTTGAACGCGAGCTAAAGCTCACGCTACATAGTTTCTTCCATTCTTTAGAGCTGATCCTTCCCCAGAAACCCTGTTCGTCAAATTGGCGAAAGAAATCAGCGCAATCCTTTCAATCAGCGTAATCCAGGTTCTGATTACTGACTAAGTCGTTCTAAATCACCGATTTGAACTCATCCACAAGGCATCCGAATCCTGTAGAATTGCGCGCGCCTCGTACAAAAGATACCATGGCCCACATGCGAAAATTTTGTTTCCTTCTCAAAAGTTAGCATATTTGTAGTGAATAATTTGTGCTTCGCTTCGTGAAATCTGCGGATCGAGGCCGGTTTCCACTGAGGAGAACTCAATTCTCTTGTGGGCTCCAAAAGTATTCGCTTCTTTTATCATCAATTACAACTATGCTAAGAAGAAAGACCGCTCTCGCCATCGCAGGCTTGGCAGTACTGTTCACGATGGGTCTTCAAAGCTGCTCGAGCAAGGCGACCGAAGAACAGATGAAGACTCTATCCGATCTCGATCGGCAGCGTGATGGTCTGAGGAACGACCTCCAATCAGCACAAGATCGTCTTCGGGACGCACAGTCTAAGCTCGCACAACAGGATCGCGACTTAAGCGAATGCAACCTTGATACACAGGCCGCGAAGGACGGACTTACCCGCTGGCCGAACATCTGGGCAGATAGCGCCGACTGGCGGATGCCTTCCACCACAACCACTCCAAGCAAGTAAGCTCACCATCACAAACATCAATGATCTCTATGAAATATTTCAGACTGTTTGTTCTGGCATTGGGCTTTGCTGCTCTGGCAGCTCCGCAGGCCCGTGCTCAGTATCCCGCAGATTTTTCGAAGGACCAGGCTGATTCCACAATCACCTTCCGTCGCACCGAGATATCGCAGATCAGCACTGATCTCAGTCAGGCCAACGATGCACTATCGAAGGCGAACGCTCAGCTTCAGCAGCGAACTGCCGAAAGCGGAAAATGTCGCGACGATCTCTATGCAATGCTTGGCTCAGACCGCAACGGCTACAATGCATATCGCGAGCGCCTCGCGCGTGCCGAGCAGGAGTTAGCGGCGCTGCGTTCGATCCAACCTAGCATGCTTGCTGATAATGCAGCTCGAGTAAGTGCCCTCGAAAACGAGATCCGCGCACTCCGTTCGGACAAGCTCGTGCTGATCCGCGATAACAACTCGCGAGTTGCACAGCTTTCGCAGGGTTTCATCCAATTGAAAAACAGCATGGGCCCAGCGCCGATCTCAAACTCGATCTACACGGTTGGCACCTGGGCAAAAGATCGCGATTGCCTCTGGAACATTGCCAAGAAGCCGGATATCTACAACGACCCATTCGCATGGCCGAAGATCTGGCGCGCGAACATGGAGCAGATCCACAACCCGGATATCATCCATCCAGGTCAGCAGTTGCAGATCGTCAAGACGGAAGTCAAGCCGGAAGATCGTGACCCAACAGGGTACCGTCATCACAAGAAGCACTGAGATCTGAAAAATTAGATTGAATCAAAACCGTCCTTCTCACGCTTGTGAGGAGGACGGTTTGTAGTATTAGTCCCGGGAGTTGTTCAATCATCATCAAATAGAAATGAAGCGCTAACTAAATGGAAATCAAAGAACGGAAGATCAAAATATCTCAGGCAGATGCGATAAATATCTTTGGGCCGAAAGATCAGTACCTTCAATTGATCGAACAGAAATTTGATGCAGGGATCGTCGCCAGAGGCGACACGGTGATTGTTCATGGCGCGGCGGATGAAGTTGCGCAGATCGAGCGAGTCTTCAAAGAGCTTTCCTTCATCCTCGGAAAGTCTGGCTCAGTGTCGCTTCGTGATGTGACGACCGTTCTCGATTTGATCACCGAAGGCCAGGAATCCTCACTTGCAGACGGCGATCTCGAATCGATCGTGCTCTTCGCGCACCACGATGCGATCAAAGCCAAGACGCCCACTCAGAAGATATACTTTCAGGCAGTAAAGAAAAACGATATCGTTTTCGCGATCGGACCGGCTGGTACCGGCAAGACCTATCTTGCCGTAGCAATGGCGGTGGCAGCGCTTAAGAATCGTGAGGTAAATAGGATCGTGCTCGCGAGGCCCGCGGTCGAAGCTGGTGAAAGTCTTGGCTTCCTGCCGGGAGATCTCTCTCAGAAAGTTGATCCCTATCTGCGCCCGCTCTATGATGCCTTGCAGGAAATGCTCACGGCAGAAAAGACAAAGTCTTTTATCGAGCGTGGTACGGTTGAAGTTGTTCCGCTTGCCTACATGCGTGGCCGCACGATCTCCAATGCATTCGTCATTCTCGACGAAGCCCAGAACGCCACTTCGATGCAGATGAAGATGTTCCTTACGCGACTTGGTGCAGGCTCGAAAGCGATCATCACAGGTGATGCGACGCAGGTGGATTTGCCATCGCGCACGATGTCAGGTTTGATCCAGATCCAGGAAGTTCTGTCGAAAGTGGAAGGCATCGAGTTTGTCTACTTCAACAAGGGCGATGTGGTACGTCATAAGCTTGTGAGGGATATCATTGACGCCTACGAGAAATTTCACGAGCAGCCTGATCATTCAAGCGCCGAAGAACAGGCAACGGAACGTCACTTCCGCTCATAAGCTTATGAAGAGAGATTGAGTGAGAACCGGCGGTATTGCTGCCGGTGGATTGCCACTAACGCTCTACTTCGCCAGTTCGCTTGGAGCTTTTCCACATTGGATTCCTGAATGTAACGTGGATCGACATCGTCGATATACTCGTCGTTACATTCCTTTTTTACAGACTCTACGTCGCGATGCGAGGTACGATCGCCGCGCAGATTTTTCTTGGATTGACCTTTGTGATCCTGGGTTCGGTCGTTGCGCAGGCAGCGGACATGAAAGGTCTTGCCTGGATCCTCAAGACGTTGACCGACATTTGGGTCATTGCACTCATTGTGCTCTTTCAGCCTGAGCTTCGCAGATTGCTGCTCTTCATCGGTCGCAACCCGATCATCAAGTTCTTCATCCGATTTGATGTCGTTGAATATTCGGATCTGATCGTACGAGCGCTCGAAGAATTGCGTCAGCGTGGCGAAGGTGCGCTTATCGTTGTGATTCGCACGACAGATATCAAGCTATTCGTTGACACTGGCCTTCCGATGCGCGCGCTTATTTCCAAAGAGCTTCTCGTTTCGATCTTTAATCGGAAAAGTCCACTGCACGATGGCGCTGTTGTGATCAAGGATCGTAACATCGAAGCTGCGCGATGCACGCTGCCGCTTTCGCAGGTTGAATCGATCGATGAACGAATGCTCGGCACGAGACATCGTGCGGCGCTCGGGATAAGCGAGCAGGCCGATGTTGTTGTACTCGTATTGAGCGAAGAGACAGGACATTTCTCATTTGCCGAATATGGAAAGCTTGTGATGAATCTCACAGCCGAAGAGTTGCGCGAGCGACTCACTCGTGCGATGACCACAACGGCAACACCAAAAATGGAACGCCGGGGCGGCACAGTGGTTGGTTTTCGCGACTACGCACTTGAATCACGCGAATCGATCGATCGGTAATTATTGCTAACCTTGACCAGTACGAGACAAAACATAACAATCCGCGAAGCTACGATAAGCGCGGGTGTGCGAAAGAACCTCGTTGAACAATTGCGCGAACGAGGCATCAAGGACGAACAAGTCCTTCGAGCCATCGAGAAGATTCCTCGCGAGGCATTTCTTGATCGGCACTTCCTTCATCAAGCCTATGAAGACAGCGCGCTGCCAATCGGCGAGGGCCAGACCATTTCGCAACCGTATACCGTGGCGTTCATGACCGAGGCGCTAGAACTCAAACCAGGTGAACGCGTCCTTGAGATCGGCACTGGCTCGGGTTATCAGGCCGCAGTGCTTGCGGAGTTGGGGGCTCGTGTCTATACGATTGAGCGTCACATGGCACTCGCCGAAGCTGCTGGGAAACGGCTCGAGCAATTTGGTTATCGCGTCGTCTGGCGTACAGGCGATGGCTCGCGCGGCTGGCCGGATTTTGCCCCGTTTGACGCGATCATCGTGACAGCCGGTGCTCCCGATGTTCCTGAATCGCTCACAAAACAGTTAAGCCCGAATGGTGGAAGACTGCTTATTCCCATCGGCGACCGCGCAAGCCAGACGATGTACCGAATTCGACGTGAAGGCGAAGAGCTAAAAGGCGAGCCGCTCTCCGACTTCAAGTTTGTTCCGCTCATTGGCAAAGAGGGATGGGAGGGAAAGTAGAGGGCGATCGGCGCAGCGTTACGGTTATGACCGGACCCACCGCTTCCGGGAAGTCTCGTGCAGCACTTGAACGCGCACTAGCTGATCCATCAATTGAGATCGTAAACGCGGACGCCCAACTCCTCTATCGAGGATTTGATATCGGCACCGCTAAGCCAACGATGGAAGAGCGAGCTGGCGTGAAGCACCATCTTATCGATATCCTCGATCCAAACGAAAAATTCAGTGCAGCAGAGTACGCTACCCAAGCCCGGAATGCTATCCGAGATATCTTCGAACGAGGCCGCACTCCGCTGGTGGTTGGCGGTACGGGTTTTTATATCGATGCACTCTTTCGCGGCCTCATGATCTCAACGGTCACCGATGAAAAGCTTGCGATGGCCAGAAGCCGCTTTGCTAGTGAACTTGCAAAAGAAGGTTTCGAGAAAATGCATTTGGGATTGAAGACGATCGATCCGGATCTCTACTCACAGATCGCGCGCGAAATGAATCCAATTCGCTTGGAGCGAGCCTGGACGCATTATTACGCCACTGGTACCACACTCGGCGAAGCGCGAAAAGTAAAGCGCGATACATTCGAATACGAGCCTGAGTTTGTTGTCATCGATCTTCCGCGACCTGAATTGTGGAAACGAATTGCACTACGGATCGACGCGATGTTAAATGAAGGTTGGGTAGGAGAAGTTCGAGGGTTACTCTCGAAAGGAGTCGACCGCAATTCGCCAGCGATGCGAGCCATCGGCTACCTCGAGCTTCTTGATGTGATCGAAGGTAAATCGAGGCTTGATGCAGCGCGTGAAGCAATTATTATTCGTACTCGCCAATTCGCCAAGCGGCAGGTGACGTGGATTCGGCATCAAACATTATCGTGATGGAGGAAATGTGGATACGACTGCGGGGCATACCAGTCCATGCGCATCATGGCGTTTATAAGCACGAGCAGGAGCAGGGGACCGACTTCGAGATTGATGCCGAATTGCTCATTGATGCTTCAATGGCGATCCGCAGTGATGCATTGATCGAGACTCTCGATTACTCAAAGCTTCACGATGAGGCGATCTCATTCTCGCAGGACAATCGGTTCAATCTCCTCGAAAAATGGGCGCACGATCTGGCTCTTCATTTGATGAATAATCATCGACTTGCCATCGAGTGCATCGTTCGATTGCGAAAGCCAGGCATTGCGGTCAAGGGATCGCTCGAATGGATCGAAGTCGAATATCATCACCGAAAGACTGAATGAACGGACAGTTGCACGATGCTTATATCGGTCTTGGTTCGAATCTGGAGCCTCGCGAGCAGCACATCGCCTCTGCCATCGATGGTTTGCGGGCTTTGGGCGAAGTTGTTAAGGTGAGTTCAATCCGCAATACTGCCCCGGTCGGGTTCAAAGAGCAGCCCGAGTTCTTGAATGCTGTGCTGCTATTAGCTACAGCGTTATCTCCGCTTCGATTGCTCAGTGAGATGCGGGCGCTCGAGAAAAGACTTGGACGAAAAGAGCGTCCGCGATGGCATGAACGCGAGATCGATCTTGATCTTCTCTTCTGGGATGACTTTGTTCTGAATGTCGAAGAGATCACGCTTCCGCATCCTGAGATCCGAGCCCGAAAGTTCGTTTTAGAGCCGCTCGCCGAAATCGCTCCTAATTTTGTCCATCCTGTTTTGGGTCAGACCGTCCAGCAATTACTGGAACAGCTCGAACGTGAAGAGCAACCCCGCGATAGGAAATAGCAGACCGTAAATAACGCCCTGGTGTCCAAAGTACCTGTAAGTTATGATGAAGCCTTCGTTCGCGAGCGATCGATGAGGCGTCTGGATGAGCCCCCGCGCTACGTCGCGGTCGAAGGGCCGATCGGTGTCGGCAAGACTACGCTCTCGGAACTGCTCGCCGATGCCTTTAAAGCACATCTGCTATTCGAGCGCTTTGAAGAGAATCCGTTTCTGCAAGGCTTCTACGACGACCGCAAACGTCTCGCGTTTCAGACCCAGATCTTTTTTCTACTTTCACGATACCGGCAGCAACAGGAGTTACTTCAAACCGATCTCTTCTTCCAGAGTATCGTCAGCGACTACATGTTCGCAAAAGACAGAATCTTTGCGACGCTCAATTTGAGCGAAGACGAACTCAAACTTTACGATCAGATCGAGCGGGCGCTTGGCAAAACAATACCGCTGCCAGACGTGATCGTTTATCTTCAATCGAGCGTCTCCCACCTCGAAGAGAATATCAGGCGGCGAGGAAGGCCATACGAGAAAAATCTTTCACGACAGTACCTCGAAGATCTCGTCCATGCCTACAACGATTTCTTCTTTCATTATCGCGAATCGCGATTGATTGTTGTGGATACTTCAACGATGGATTTTATGTCACATCCAGAGCACATCGACGAGCTCGTCCGCACGATCCTGCGCTCTCCGCATCCTCCTGTGGAATATATCAGTATCTCCCACGATCCGCGACCATTCACTTTGGAGGGTTGAGGTTGTGCAATCCAACGTGCATCGTTCAAGGCATTTACCTTCCCTTCCAGCGGTTACACTCGACGTCAAAGTCGAAGCGTGACCCAATGATCAAATTTGAGCTCTTTGTTCTCCTTATCGCGATGTGGTTATTGTACCGGAAACTGATCCGGCCTTTTCTCCGCGGCATGAATGGAATGCCGCGCTCCGGTAGCATGCCGAATGTTCCGCCCATGCGCTCGAACATGCCACCGGTCGAACCGAAAATGACATCGCGCATCGATCGCACGAAAGTCGAAGATGCCGACTACCGCGATATTGGTTAACAGCTTCTTAACACTTCCGTAAGAAACCATGCGTCTGGCTGCGATCGATCTTGGTACGAATTCCTTCCATCTTGTCATTGCCGACACGCGTCCCGACGGGACGTTTCGCGTAATTGAGAGTGCGAAAGAAATGATACGTCTCGGCGAGACCGGCCGTGACATGAAATCGCTTACACCACAAGCGATGGACCGCGGCATTGCGGCACTCAGACGATTCAAAGCCATTGTTGCATCGCGCAATGCAGTTGTTGTCAAAGCCGTCGCGACGAGTGCTGTACGTGAAGCGGAGAATAGAGACATCTTCATTCACAGGGCACGCGCAGAAGCGGGCATCGCGATTGAAGTGATCTCCGGCTTTGAAGAAGGTCGATTGATCTATCTTGGCGCGATCCAGGCGCTGCCAAATTTTAATAATCGTGTACTCTTGATCGACATTGGTGGCGGCTCTGCCGAGTATGTTCTTGGTCAAAAGGGCGAAGTAAAGTTTGTCAATAGTCTGAAACTTGGCGCCATCCGGCTTAGCCATCAATTCCGATTGCTCGGCGAGCCGAAGATGCAGGACATCCTCGAATGTCGAAAAATGATTGTCGGCGAACTCGGGATGACCGCCCGTTCGCTTCGCAACGCCGGTTTTGAAATCGGCGTCGGCACAAGCGGTACCATTCAGGCGATCAGTTCGATGATCGGCCATGCACGCAAGGAGCGCGTTGAAACACAGGCCGGCAAGTCGAATAATTTTAAGTTTTCCTATCGTGAGGTGCAGGAAACCGTCGAACGCTTGATTCAGGCTGGGACGCTCGAGGGGCGCATGAAGCTCCCGGGTCTTGATCAAAAGCGCGCGGATATTATTTTGGGTGGAGCGCTGGTCTTGCAGGAGTCAATGCGACTGCTTGGAATGGCGGAGATCACTACAAGTAGCTATGCGCTCCGTGAAGGCGTCGTCTTCGATCAGATTCAGACCCATCTTCGAAAAGGCAGCAGCGATGTTACCGAACTACATGACATCCGCGAGAGAAGTGTTCGACAATTAGGCGACCGCACGAACTACGAGCGGCCGCATGCGGATCAAGTCGCCAAACTGGCGATCGAGATCTTCGACAAAACCAGGCGCCTGCACAAACTCCCTTCTGACGCACGTGGCTACCTCTACTATGCGTCGCTGTTACATGACATTGGTTATTATATCTCGCATTCCGAGCATCACAAGCATTCGTACTATATCGTTAGCAACGCAGAGTTGCTCGGCTTCACGAATGAAGAGATCGAGATCATTGCGAACGTTTCGCGCTATCATCGCAAGTCGCACCCCAAGCTTAAGCACGATGGGTTCCTAAAGTTGACGAGTGACGAGCATAGAGAAGTAGTGCGGATCCTTTCGGGCATTCTCCGAATCGCTGATGGATTCGACCGCGGACATCTCGCACTTGTCGATCATGTCCAGATCACGATGGATCGATCCGGGATCACGTTTGGCGTTGTCCCGAAACGCAATGCGCCTCGCAATCTTGAATTGGAACTTTGGGGTGCCGAGCGTAAAAAGCAACTCTTCGAAGAAGTTTTTGGCCGGAATGTCATCCTCCGCGATCTCACCTCGCCCTCCAAACGAAAGATCTCGATACCTGTAACGGTTCGGATCGCACCCCGTACACAGAACCTCAATAAGTTATCCATCCCGAAACGGAGTGTAAAAAAGGCTCGAGTAACTGTTGCAGCTCGAAAACCGAAGAAGAGGGCCATTCTGAGGGAGCGTTAACTTTCAACCAAAATAGGTTGTAATCATAAGCGCTGTCAGGCGTTCATGTAGATGAACGTTCCTATCGAACTTGCCACATGCGTCCAACCTCTTATTCCCGCTACCTAGGAAGTCTTCTGGTCTTGTGCTGTCTCGCAACCCCTACATTGGGTCAAAGTATTGTCATAGATTCTGTGACACATTTTAATTCTTGCGATTCGGTTTCCTTTGACGTTTGCTATACGGCTAATGGGAGCTTCGCTACAGATAACCTCTTCATCTTGAATTTCTTTCCGTATCCACTGGCTCCTGACACGGTGCGAAGCAGTGTCTCTGGAAAGATTCATTACAAAGTGCCGTATACATATGACTCCATCAGGATCGTTTCAACCTCTCCCAAAGTAAGCAGCGCTGCATTTCCGTTACCAAAGTATGTGAGGTCCGATAATTTTTACATTAGGCACGATAAATACTGGATAATCCAAGGCGAACCTGTACTGATTTGGGTCCCTAGTTTACTAAGTCTTGACACAACGCTTTTTCGCTTGGTATGGGACTTTGATACTGGAGCTTCTCCCCGGCAGTTTGAAGGCTATCAACCTCCGTTAGTAACATATAGCATCCCAGGAAGGAAAACGATTCGTCAGACTGTCACGATGATCCAGGGTTGCAGCTCTGTTCGAGTCGACACAGAACTGTATGTCCAGTCAACGAGTCCTTCACTTGGTTACGCACCGTCGATTGTGTATTCCTCGGGCAAAGTCAGGAGGTATGGGCCGTTCACGCACATTCTTACAGGCGCTACTCTTGACACCAACAAAGCGTTCGACGCTATTTTCGTGGATTCCGGTGGGACTGCAAGGATCTCGTGGCCTGCTGGAGGGACTATCTATGTTAAGTCCGGTGGAAAAGTCTTGTACACCGGCAGTAACGGATCGGTGCAGAACCTCGTGCTTGAGGATGGCGCAATCCTCACAGGGGATACCCTACGAGTATTGATGCGCGTTCATCGCTGTAAGAAACTTGATTTTGATTCGAGTGAGGTCGTCAAGCCCGTGGTGATTGGATCCTTGTGTGCGCTTGGCAGCGCGGTGATTTAGCTAAACTTGCCTCGAGGAGGTGGCGTAGGAACGGTTGCATTGGAAGATGATAGGGATTCAGAGGTTTATGTTAGTTCTCAGTTGACTTCTGGCTTACCATCTACGATACCTATTGAAGTTCCGAACCGAGTTGGGGGACCATTTCGCTTATTGCTATACTCGGATGGCAATCCACCATCCATTTATCATTCAGATAGTTCATTGACGATCTTTCCTATGACGAATGCCTCGTTCACGGTCAGTTCAACAACTCTTGGCAAAGATCAGCCGCTAACTCTTCAGGCTATTCCGGAGAATGGAAAGACCTATCATTGGCTTTTCGATCAGGGAAGTAGCATTAAAACAAGTGATCAAGAACAGCCGCCAGCGATCTCGTTCAGTACTGTAGGCTTGCATCGGATAAGCCTGCAGACTGAAAATGCCATGGGTTGTCCTGCCAATAAGGATGTGATTGTCTTGGTCGGTGCTTGCGGCCCAAATGTGCACGGAGCGGAAATCCTTCGGGACAACGTTGCTTCCGATCCCAGTTCTGATCGCGTTTGGGTCCAGAAGTGGGGCGAGCTACATTCTCGAAAGGGCGAGACAATCTATGCTGATTCTGCGGCCGATGTTTATGTCGAAACTGGGGGAGGACTGATCTACGCGAAGAAGGGGTCAACGATCTACGTTAATACCCGAGAAACGATTGGCGTGATCGCAGAACTTGGATCATCGATCCGGACCTTTGACAGTACAGCGCACGTTCTAGTATACAAATGTCCCTCCATCCAATTTGATACCACCACGCCGGTTCTTCGCGTTGAGAACGACATTATTCCTTCAGAAGTCGATTGCTTTCCCAACCCTGTCTCACACAACCTCAATGTTAGGCTGCGCAATGCGATACTCAAAACGTGGATCGTCTATGACGTTCTCGGTTTGATCAAACTTCGAGGCGGTCAACTGAACTCTGTTGGAGAAACTATTTCAACTTCCAACTTGAGCTCTGGTGCCTATGTCCTCAGATTGGAAACTTCGAGAGGGCAGATCGAACGGCGGTTTATTGTACAACAGTAATTCGTGGATTAACTGATTGAACTCTAAGGGAGTAGCGCCACAGAAATCGAAGCTCCAGGATCAAGGCTCTCGATGTGCCTCATTACACCATCGGAACTCCAGCTAATATGTTTGATTCTTTGATACCCGTAGCTCGTCTCGAGGTCAGAGAGGCAGGTGTCAGAGACCTCGAAATGTTGGAAGGATTGTATGCCAGCTGAGGTCGAGTCATAGTGCATTCCTGCCAACGTATAGCTCAAGCTGGACCACTCTCCGTCACCCAACATGTTGTCAACAAAGGCATAGCTACTTTCAACATACTTCGCCGAGCGGATCGTACGTGAAAAACGATCGAGCACAATGACGATTGTTCTTTGGGATTTGTAGTCAGGCGTGTGATAGCCGAACGTGATGCTATCATGGGTAAGCCCGATCGGGGAGATTGTGTCTAGAATGTCGGTACGATTTAGTCCAAGAATGCTGGCCGACCAATTATCTGAACGTGTACCGTTGGAAACAACACCGTAGAACGAATCTGAAACAGCATGGACACTTAAGAACGCATTGATTCCCCGTACGCTTATTATCAAGTGTCGAAAGGTCATAGGTGCAGCTACGGGTGTTGTAGGATTGTTCTGGCAACCTTGGAACATCGCTAAACAGCACCCTATGATCCCTGAGATGAAGAACAAGCGAGCTTTCAAAGTCGGAAGGTGATTGTTTGTGGTTCGGTCCTGGTGCCGTCAGATCCTGGATGACTGTGCTTAACTAACGCGCAGGTTGACGGATGGTTACAACCCGAGTTTATGCTTGAAAACCAGTAACTCGAGATCCACGGGCCTCGTACCAGAAGGCCGAACCTGTTCCAATAAATTATCCATCCCGAAACGGAGTGTAAAAAAGGCTCGTTCAAGTCAAACTGTTCGAACTACCTCAAAAAAGGCAACTTCGAGCAGGCGATAAGGCCTGTTTTTGAGCATATTTGAGAGATAATCGGTGCCTTAAGGCACCTTCCACATTAAAGCGATCGCCCTAGAACGAAATAGAATAATGAAGCTACTCGAAAAATTTGAAAGTTTATTTGGCTCAAAGCGCGACAAGGACGTGCAGGAATTGCTGCCCGTCGTTGAAGAGATCAACGCGCATTGGGAGCAACTTCAATCGCTTACCGATGAAGAACTTCGCGGGAAAACCGTGGAATTCCGTCAGCGCATTAATGATGCGATCAGTGATATTGTCAAGGAGCGCGAAGAACTGCAAGCTCTATTGCGCGAGGATATCGAGCACGAGGAGCGCATGAATGCGATGGACCGCATCATCGAGCTCGACAAAGAGCGCGGTGAGATCACAAAAGAAATTCTTGATGAGTTACTCCCCGAAGCTTTCGCCGTTGTAAAAGAAGGCGCTCGTCGTTTAGTCGGCACAACCTGGAACATCGCTGGCCAGATGGTGAAGTGGGACATGGTCCCATTCGATGTGCAGTTGATCGGTGGCGCTGTGTTGCACAAGGGCAAGATCGCCGAGATGGCGACTGGCGAAGGTAAGACGCTCGTTGCTACGTTGCCGGTTTATCTCAACGCACTTCCTGGTCGTGGCGTCCATATCGTAACAGTTAATGATTACCTTGCTCTGCGCGACTCGCAGTGGATGGGTAAGCTCTACGAGTTTCTTGGTCTTACAGTCGGTGTGATCCTGCAGAGCATGCAGCCGAGTGAGCGTAAGGTGCAGTATGCTGCCGACGTCACTTATGGCACGAATAACGAATTCGGTTTCGATTACTTGCGCGACAACATGGTCACGCAGGCCGAAGAGATGGTCCAGCGCCCGCACAACTACGCAATTGTTGATGAAGTCGATTCTGTATTGATCGACGAAGCTCGCACACCACTGATTATCTCCGGTCCGGTCGAAAGCAACGATCACAAGTTTGACGAGATGCGACCGCGTGTCGAAGCACTTGTCAATGCGCAGAAATCTGTCGTTGCCAAGTTCGTGGCGGCAGCGGAAGAACTTTTGAAGTCGGAAGACCCAAAGAAGCGTCACGAGGCCGGTGAACATTTGGTGCGGGCGAACCATGGCATGCCAAAGAACAAGCGCTATCTCAAGATCGTAGCAGATGGCGACGCGCTCAAGCTCATGCAGCAGACCGAGCTTGAATATATGCGTGACCAAAGTCGCAACATGCACATCCTTGATGACGAGCTTTATTTCGTCGTTGAAGAGAAGAATCACAACATCGATCTTACCGACAAAGGCCGTGATTTTCTTGCCGCAGGCGAATCCGATCCGGGTCTGTTTGTATTGCCCGATATTGCGACCGAACTTTCACAACTTGACGCGGGACATCTTACCGAGGAGGAGAAGCAGGCAAAGAAAGACGCGATCAATCTTCTCTATGCCGATCGCTCCGATCGTTTGCACACGATCTCGCAGCTCCTACGTGCATACTCGATCTACGAGAAGGACGTCGATTACGTCGTTCAAGAGGGCAAGGTACTGATCGTTGATGAGTTCACGGGACGTATCCTTCCCGGCCGCCGATATTCCGAAGGTCTGCATCAGGCCATCGAAGCGAAAGAGCAGGTATTGGTCGAGCGCGATACGCAGACCATGGCGACGATCACGCTTCAGAATTATTTCCGCCTCTATAAAAAGCTTGCCGGTATGACCGGCACTGCCGAAACCGAGGCTGGAGAATTCTTCGAAATTTACAAGCTCGATGTAGTCGTCATCCCGACGAATAAGCCGATCGTCCGCGAAGATCGCGACGACATGGTCTATCGAACGAAGCGAGAGAAATATAACGCTGTGGTCGAAGAGATCTCCGCCATGCGCACCGCAGGGCGTCCGGTGCTCGTTGGTACGACAAGCGTTGAAGTTTCCGAAACGATCGCGCGTATGCTCAAGCGCGCAGGCGTTCCCCATAATGTGCTGAACGCAAAACAGCACGCACGAGAAGCCGAGATCATTATCAATGCCGGACTTCCTGGCGCGATCACGATCGCGACCAATATGGCAGGCCGAGGCACCGATATCAAGTTGGGACCTGGCGTTCGCGAAGCAGGTGGTTTGCATATTCTCGGTACTGAGCGACATGATGCTCGCCGAATCGATCGTCAGTTACGTGGTCGTGCCGGTCGCCAGGGCGATCCTGGCTCGACACAATTCTATCTTTCGCTTGAGGATGATCTCATGCGCTTGTTCGGGTCGGAGCGTATTGCAGGCATCATGCAAAAGCTCGGGCTGCAGGAAGGCGAAGTCATCAAGCATTCGATGATCACGAAGTCCGTCGAGCGTGCACAGAAGAAAGTCGAAGAGAATAACTTCGCAATGCGCAAGCGCCTGCTGGAATATGACAACGTCATGAATTCGCAGCGCGAGGTGATCTATGACCGCCGTCGTCATGCACTCTATGGCGAGCGCCTCAAGGATGATGTCTTCGAGATGCTTGAAGAAGCCATCACGGAGATTACGCACACACACTATCATCAAGGTGAGCTGGAAGAACTTCGCACTGAGATCCTGACGCGGTTCATGGCGGACGTTGCAATGTCGCGTGATGAATTTGCTCAAATGGGCGAGGAAGGTGTCACTGCAAAGTTGATCGAAGAAGCAAAGGCGTTTTACCATCGTAAGGAGGAGCAGCTTGGTCATGATACAATGGCCGGGCTCGAGCGCTACGCTACGCTTCGTGTCATTGACGAACGCTGGAAAGAACATCTTCGCGAGATGGACGAACTCAAAGAGGGGATCGGACTTCGCGCCTACGGCCAAAAGGATCCGCTCATCGAATACAAGCAGGAAGGCTATCGGATGTTCCAGGAGATGATGGTGCTCATCAGAGATGGCATCCTCGAGCTGGCATTCAAGCTTTATCCAATGCAGGTCTCGCCGGATGGAGGAGCCCAGCCGGTAAGCGCAGGACGGCGAATGATGCCCTCCCAGCCGGCAAAGCGCCAGCGCCTTGTTGCAAGCAAAGAGGCAGCCCCAGCATCTATCGGTGGAGGGAGTCAGGAGTCCGAAGCACCTCCGGTACTTCAGCCGGTCCGGGTCGGTCCAAAAGTCGGCCGAAACGACCCCTGCCCATGTGGAAGTGGTAAAAAGTACAAAAACTGCCATGGTGCAGAGTAATTCAAAGCGGCTCCCGAATTTGGGAGCCGTTTGTATTTAACCTCATTTATGTTGCAAATCCCCCTTAATTGTGTTATTTTGCTACAGTAGCAGGTAACCAAATGGTCGCGCTCCGGTGTTGAATCTCAGGAATTGCCCTGGACCATCTGCCTCATTGCTCTTAGAACCGTGAAAGCTTTTGTTCGGACGAATGTGCTCTCTATGAGGAGTGCATGCTTCGCCGTATTGCTCTTGTTCGTCTCTGGTCAGGATGTTGCGCGCGCGCAGCAACTTGCAGGAGCGTCTCGCGCAGTAAAAATAAAAGAAATCTCCCGCACTCCCAACTCCGTTACCCTCCAACTCGATCTTCCTCAGCCGCGTCTCGACACAACACAATCTGGCATCACGCTTCAGCAGCTTCAGGAGCAACTTCACAATGGTGATCTCTTCGCGCCGCTTTCGATAACGCTCCGCGCAAGCGCACGCGCGACCAGTTCGATCGTCTCGATCCAGAGAGCTTCACTGCAGCTTCCGCAATCATTCTACGCCCCTCAAGCGGTTGTGGATCAACTACTTGATGGTTCGACAAAGTCAACAATTTCACGGCCATCCAAACGAACATTTCAGCATTCTGGCCTCGGAGCTTCGCGATTTCAATATGCAGGTCGCGCGCGTGCCACGGATGTGGGTTCGCTCATGGTCGGCTGCTACGACTATGATGCCGTGCATCATACGCTGAGTTACGCGCACCAGATCATCGTCACGATCAATGATCCTGCCGGATTCGATCAAGCTGTCTCAGTGACGAATACGCGCGAAGCATTCAGTGCCTCCGCCACGACATTTAGGAACAGACTTGCTTCCGCGAAGGCCTCAGATAGAGGAAAGATGCGTCCAGCCGCTGCCGGTGACGTTCAACAGACACCAGGGATCCGCGCTGACGATGGCTATATTTATCGAATGTCTATCAATCGTGATGGGATTTATCATATCACGTTTGATGACCTGAAGCAATTTGGGTTGGATGGATCCACGGTGGATCCAACAACGCTTCGCGTGATCTGTCAAGGTCAGCAGGTGCCTGTGTACGTATTCGATCACCAGGACGGCCACTTCGATCCGAACGACTACTTCGAGTTCTTCGGTGAAGAAAAAACGCTAAAGTACAACAGCCCGTATGGCGACGAATACTACGATCCGTTTACGCACTACAATGTCTATTATCTCGTCTGGGGTTCAAAGTACTCTTCGATTCCGCAGGGTGGAGTGAAGCGTTTGGTTGAAGAATCAGGTGAGATTCGTGAAGCCGATAAATCAAAATTCACCGATCTCCGCAATAGCTCGTTTCGCACACGACTGCATTATGAGCACGATACGTATCACGAGGATCTCGAGAACACGGACCTGAATGATCTTTCGTCTTTGCGAGACCATACGTTTACGGCTCGAGTCCAGACTGCGCAGAGCGTGACAATGGATACGATCACGCCCTATCCTGATCTTGAAAATGGCAAGCCGTTCACGTTGCGCATGGCGTTTCATGGTGTGTCACATTTTCAGCCAGGCACAGTAGGGACGCATGGCGAAATTCTGCCTGTCGTGCCGAATGAACATCAGGCCGATGTGAGCGTCAATGGAACTGAGCTCTTGTTTGGGATCTGGGAGGCTCAGGTGATGAAATTCCTCTCAACCGACACCATCAGCCAACGGATCCTTCAGGCCTCGCCTCCACCAGGAATTCTCAAGACACTCGTTACCACCGATTCGACGACACGCATCAGCTTCCCGCTTCAGGTGCGCGTCACTAGTAAAGTCAAGACCGATGAACAGTACTGTCAGTTCGATGTGAACTGGTTCGATCTCGATTATGACAGGCTTTACGCAGCGTATCAGGACCAGATCCAGTTTTCAATCCCGCAGGCAGGTGCGACCGGTCTCTACCAGTTTACGCTCAGCAATTTTACTCGCAGTGACATTTCGATCTATCGCAAAGGCGTTTCGAAGATCTCGAATATGTTCATCGAGGCAGGTGGACCGAAAGAGAACGGTATCAAGACGATCTTTCAATTGAATGTTGCTTCGGATGCGGATCAGTTTTATGCGACGGTAGAGAGTCAGAAGCTCAAACCGGCGCGCTATCGTCGAGACTCGTGGGTCGATCTCCGCGATCATGCAAGTCGGGGAGCATACCTGATCATCACCGATCAGGGACATCTCATGAAGAATGATAAAGGTGACATCGGGGCCACTTCGCTTACAAAAATATTGGACGATCATCGGCAGCGAGATGGGCTCTCTGGGATGATGGTCGATGTTGCGAACATTTACGATCAATTTAACTTTGGTGCGCGCAGCCCGCAAGCGATCAAGGATTTCCTGCAGTACGCGTACAACAATTGGCAGGACCCTCCCAAGGCGGTTCTACTCGTGGGTACGACGCATATCGGTACGGACGACAGCGTGGATTTTGCGCCGCCGGAACAGGTCCCAACCTTTTATTTCCAAAGTTATAGTTACGGTTCAACATCAACCGACACATGGTTCTCGTTGCTTGACGGCAATGATCTGATTCCCGATATACTCCTCGGTCGATTGCCTTCAACAAGCACATCGCAGGATGAACAGTACGTCAACAAACTGCTCCGCTACGATCAGGATCTTGTTGCTCCTGGCATCTGGAAAGACCGCGCACTTTTCGTTTCAGGCGAGCCGTTGAATGGCAATAATTTTTATGGACAGACCACGTATCTCATTGGCACAGCTCTTCCGAGCTACGTTGGAGTTGACCGTGTTGGACTAGATCAGACTTTGCCATTCTATGGCGACGACAAGACGCTTGTTGCTGCAATAAATAACGGGGCTTCATACCTTCAATTCATGGGGCATGGTGGTCTTGGTGTCTGGGCCGATCCGATTGCCGGTGGAAGATCATTGTTCATTGCAGAGGATGCCTCGCGTCTGATCAATGCGCCTCACCTTCCGTTCATCGCCAGTTTGACCTGCTTCACAGGTGCATTTGATGGATCTACAAAGAGCGCTCTACTGCCAGCATTATTGCTTGAACCCCAGGGTGGTGCGATCGCGGCTTTGGGAGCTTCCTCGTTTGGATTCCGTGATGAAGACTTGCATCTTGGCGGGGCGCTGCTTGTCAGAATGTTTGATACAGTCCCTGCATCGTACGGTGCACGTGCTACGGCGGGAAAGATTGACTACTTTGTTTCGAACGATCCGATCGGAAATCTGCTCGATCCGACACTAATGCTTTCCTATCTCTATCTTGGAGATCCGTTGGCCTCGCCGTTTGCGCCCGATCAGAAAGTTGGGCTCGTACTTTCAACTCGCTCCGCGCAATCCGGTCAATCTGTGACGATCAGCGGCACGACTACGCTCCAAACAGGGTCCGCTAGAATCGAACTCATTGGCGAAGGCAACGAGCCTTTCGAACCTAGACATGTAATCGATAACGTCCCAATCCAGGGCGGTGCGTTCAGCACCGTTGATGTTATTCCAGGCGGTTTGACAGCCAATTGGGGCGAGTATCATGTGGTGGTCTATCAACCAGATCACACGACGTGGGGACATGCGACCACGGACATTACTTTTACAACTGCGAAAATCTCAGAACTAGCGTTCGATCCTCATCCAGTTGACGTGGGTACGAATGTCACCTTCTCGGCTGTAGTACAATCACCGAGTGGTGTGAAGTCCGTCTGGGCATTGATCCATTACTATGTGACCGACGCAAGTGGCAAAATGACAGAGGCCCGAGCATATGATTCGGTTCAGATGTCACCAGTTGCGGATCGTTATCAAACTGCTCCGATCGCAGGTTCGAATCTCACAAAGAGTATGGTACTCGTTGGACGAACGATCCTGTTTCCGACGTCCGGGCAGACTGTTACAAGCGACTCGATCAGGCTAACGGTCGGCGCCTCGGCCGACCCCGCTGCATTTAGAGATGCGCTCCATCATAGCATCGTCGGGCGCTACCGTGCAACGCCGACCGGGTTGGTTTGGCAGGAGAGCGTGTACAATTGGGGATCAGATGTCGCACAAAACGTAAGTGTACAGCTCCGCGATACAACGCTCAAGCAAACGCTCGCCAATACAACTATCCCGTCGATCGCCGCTCATTCAAGTCAACTCGCGGTCCTGCAGCTCGATGGATCCTCGCTCGATACATCAAACATTGTTTTTATCGTACAGCCGGAGTCTGGTACTACACCCCTTGCGCTCAGAGATAGCTCGGTGCGTAATGATTCTTCATACGCGATGTCGCTGGCTCGTGGAGCGGCTGCGTATCTGCAGCTAACAGGCACGACGTTCAATGGACCACATCAAGCGATTCCGTTCGATGGAGGCAGCGTCGTTGTTGATGTTCCCCCTTCTGCAGAAGGCAACATTGCTCAGGATGTCCTCCGTGTAATGCGCTTGCCGCAACTGCCATTGCTGCAGCAATATGCCAATCAGCAGCCTGACATTCACTTTGTTCACGTTCTGTCACAAGCGAAGAAACGCTATGCAGGGATTCGAATTGTAAGCGATTCGCTCGGTGCAATTCCGCTTGCGGCTCCAAGCCAAGTCGCGGTTCGCATCGATCTACTGGACACAGCAATCATTCCGAATCTTGCTAACCTCTTTATTTATCGTCAGGATGATCGCTCAAGACAATGGACCATTCTACCAACGACTCGCAACGGTGATCTTCTGACAGCTACAACTGGCAACCTGGGCAATTTTGCCGTTGCTTATCACACCGATCACAAGCCGCCGGTGATTGATATCACCGTCGAAGGACAAGTCTTCGTTAACAACGGCGACGTGCCGGATCGTCCTCATGTCACAGCCGTCCTGCAGGATGCGAACGGTATTGATATCACGCCTGGCAAAACAATTATTAAAGTTGATAACAAAGCGCTGAGTGCTTCACAATTCGCGATGCTTGATTCTTTGCGCACTCCAACGACTGCGAGTCTGCACTTTGAACCCACACTCACCGACGGCCCGCACACACTCTCAGTGCAAGCGACCGACAATAATGGCAACACCAGCCAGGAGCAGAAACTGAACGTCAACGTTTCGCACAATTTTATCATCAGAACGCTCGGCAGTTATCCGAATCCGTTCAGCCTGTTGATGTTTCTGGCCTATGAGATCAAAGGTATTCCATTTGCGGAATCGGTGCAACTGAGGATCTTTACTGTAAGCGGAAGATTGATCCGAACGCTGCAATTCCCATCTGATGATCCGAATCAAACATTCGGCTTCCTCAAAGGTGGTACCGGCGTTCCAACATCGTTGGGATATCACGAAGTGTGGTGGGACGGTAATGATGACGGAGGTTCGGAAGTAGCAAATGGCGCATACTTCTATAAGCTGCTTGTCAAAACGCCGACCGATCAAAAAGAGATTACAGGAAAGTTTGCGCGTGTCAGATAAACGAATGCTTCGAATCATTCCGGCATCTGCGTTTCTCGCGGTGGTGTGCTTGTGCACGCTCGCGACGAGCAGCGTTCGCGCGCAGGATTCGAAGTATGCGGGTGCCTTTATGCAAATACCTGTTGGCGGTCACGCGCTCGCGATGGGCGGTGCGTTCACAGGCATTGCAAACGATGAATCGGCGTTTCACTGGAATCCAGCAGGCGTTTCGCTGCTCGATCATAAGTATTTCGGGTTCATGTATTCTTCCGAGTTCGGTATACCAGGATCGGCGCTTGCGGACTTCTTTCAGTTGGGGTTTACCTACCCTATGGAGAATTCCTCTATCGCATTGAACTGGGTCAGGCTGGGAGTCGGGGGAATGTCGGCGACGCCAGACCTCACAGGTATTAATATTACTTCCGAGCGCGAGCGGCAGGTGCTGAATTCATTCAATGGCGCGCAGAGCCTCTTCAGTGACGTTGAAGATGCTGTTGTGCTCTCGGTCGCGAGGAACAACAAGTTTATAGTCGATTGGGGATGGCTCTATTATTCGCATCCCATCGAGGTCCCGATTGGAGTCAACTTCAAATACATTCATCAGAGGATCGGTACCTTCGGAAGCGCGCAAGGGATTGGTATTGATGCGGGGATGATGCTTCGCTTTTCGCTAGCGGACTATCTGCTGGTTCCAGTTCTCGGCAAAGTCTCCGTGGGTCTTAACCTTACCGACATTGGCGGGACGAAGCTTAGCTGGTCGACGGAGCGCCAGCAGACCATACCGATGCGTATGCTTGGCGGTACAGCCTACACGCAGGAGCTAAGTTTCATCAATGCAGTTGCGACGTTCGCATATGACTTTGTTCTGCATGAACCTGGTAAGCCGCGCATGGGGATGGATGTCACATACGCGCACAATCTTTCGGTCCGCATGGGTCTTGATCAAGGCGACTTTGCGGCTGGTGCCGGATTTGTCTGGCAGAAGAAATTGAAACTCGATTATTCGCTATCGTTGCACGATCTTGGACCAGAGCACCGCCTGAGCTTTGGTGTTGACATCGATAACATACTGAATCCGCCGCAGGATTCAACCGAGATCGGCAAATGACATTACGAATTCTATTGCCCGTTGCCGCGGTCTGCTGCGCACTCATGCTCAATGGGTGCCCAGCACCGATTGAAGTTGGTGTAGTGCCGCCGCAGCCAAATTTTATCGCTACTACGTATCCGCCGGTTCCGATCGATCACGGTATCTACGCTGTCCCCGGTTTTGATTTTATCGAGATGGAGTGGAATTCAGATCCCACCCGGAC
>Ga0207148_1041_pt1 | contig 34692 bp, 32 predicted proteins | sample Alteio_BWMinHeat_34_FD_153558 | JGI IMG/M metagenome (GOLD analysis project Ga0207148, IMG submission 153558) | Enriched cells from forest soil in Barre Woods Harvard Forest LTER site, Petersham, Massachusetts, United States -... | ecosystem: Environmental > Terrestrial > Soil > Temperate forest >... | reverse complement strand
TGATTAAGGCTTGTGCGGCAGCTCTCAAAAAAGTGCCAGCTGCCAATGCGTCCTGGATCAATGATCAAATCTATCAGTACAAATCTGCCGATATCGCGGTGGCTGTGGCTATTGAAGGGGGGCTCATTACGCCCGTCATTCGGGAAGCGGAAGACAAAGGAATGATCCAAATCTCCACTGAGATGAAGGAGCTTGCTTTGAAGGCCCGAGCAGGAAAACTCCAGCCCTCTGAATTTCAAGGCGGAACCTTCTCGCTCTCAAACCTCGGCATGTACGGAATTGCTTCCTTTTCAGCCATTATTAATCCGCCTCAAGGATGCATCTTGGCTGTGGGCGCTGGGGAAAAACGCGCCATTGTGAAGGATGGCCAACTCGCCATTGCGACAATGATGACCTGCACCCTCTCTGTAGATCATCGGGTTGTTGATGGCGCCGTAGGAGCCCATTTCCTCCAGGCCTTTAAAGAGTTTATCGAAAATCCTGTCCTGATGGTAACGCTGAAGGCGTGAGGACGTATCATCAATTGATGACACGTCTTAACATTGCATTAACTCATTCTATGATAGAAGAGAAGCTGAAGATGTGCCAAACAAACGGACGTACAACACAGAAAGAAAATACATGAAAATTGTTATATCGACCTGCATAGCTGCAGCATTCATAAGTATAAGTAGTGCCCCGACGGCTCACGCCGAAACGGTAAGCTACGACACCCCGTGCGTCGTAGATTTAGCCGTGGAGGCAATGGACTGCGCTGCAACCAAGGGCAAAAGAGACGAAAGCTGGGAGTCCTGTAAGGTCGCCTACGCAGTAAGCCTACCGCACTGCGCTGAATAAGATAAGCAGAAAAAGGGTGGTCATCCTTGATTAGAAGGCCTTGCTTCCCCGCGCGGGGATGTAACTCGCGCCCTACCCAATCCTCGTCGACCCATGGCCAAGTTATCCTGTGCGCTTTCCGTTGCTCATCAGGTTAGGGAGGGGTCAGATCTCCTTCAGTCCTTTGAAGAGTATGTCAAAAACAATTCCTGTTGAAGCCATAAGAAACTCATCTATTTGAAGGCGTTTTCCACGGGGTCGCGGCTTTGATTATTGGATAGCGCAGCACCATCCTGGATTTTCTTTTGACAATCGCTCCCACTCAATTGCTGCCCTTTTATGTCCCTGTTTTTTGGCCAGCAGAAACCACTCTAAAGCGAGCCCACAATCCCTTCCGCCAATACGCCCGTCCCAATTACAATGCATGCCTAGATTGTATTGTGCATCTGGTAGGTTTTTACTTGCAGCTGCCACAAACCACGTTAAAGCTGTTGCAGGATCTTGCTGGATACCGTCTCCACCCTTAAATAAAAGCATTCCTACCATATTTTCAGCAAGGGGTAGGCCTTTGTGCGCAGCGTTCAGGAAATGCTCTAAAGCTTTTACGCGATTTTTCTCTGTACCCATTCCCTCCAAGTAACATATCCCCGCATTATATTCCGCCTCTCGAACCGCTGCCAACTCGAAGCACTCCAAGGCCTTCGCAGGATCGTTACCACCCATCACATCCATTTCGTTTTGCGCCTCCATATCCATGTGGGGTGGTTCCTGTCTATCTTCTGCAGAATCCTTCTCTTCCTGAATAGCCAGTAGTTTCCCTGAAGGTAGCTTCTTATTCCTAATCCGTATGACAGTGGTAGGGCACTCCTCCTTTTCCGCATCCGTGGCATGCAGTGGCAAAGAAAAGGTCGAAACCGCAAAAAGGGGGAGAGCAACTCTCCCCATTGTTTTTAGAATCTCCAACATGGTGCATTATACGCGCACAAGGTCGTCGTATGTAAAGAGGATTAAAAGAAAATGACGGGAGTTTTGAGTGACGTTTTAAAACAAACTTAAACAGAAAATCCCTCTAAGCGATTCCCGCCCGTCCCATGGCCAAGAATTTGGAGCGACGTTGGGTGCGGAGGACATTACCATCAAGGGCCCGTAAAGGTTGCAAGGCGCGCTCAAGCGCATTGCCAACGGCTTCAATAACAATCTGAGGATCTCGTTGAGCCCCTCCGAGAGGTTCGGGAATGATGTCATCGATAATTCCAAAGGTCTTCAAATCCTGAGCGGTCATTTTTTGAGCCAGGGCTGCTTCTTCTTTTTTGTCTCGGGTGCGCCATAAAATAGAGGCACACCCTTCAGGGGAGATGATAGAATAGACTGAGTGCTCCAACATAAAAATCGTGTTAGCAAAGGCAAGCGCGATCGCACCGCCCGACCCACCTTCCCCAATGATAGTGGAAAGGATGGGGACAGTGAGGGATGAACTGACTTCCAAACAGCGGGCAATGGCTTCCGATTGGCCTCGCTCTTCCGCGTCAATGCCGGGATGAGCGCCTGCCGTATCCACAAAAGTCAAAATGGGCAGGTTAAACTTATCCGCCAGTTGCATGAGGCGGGCGGCTTTACGGTATCCTTCAGGACGCGGCATGCCAAAATTGTGTTTAATGCGGAGTTCTGTATCTTTGCCTTTTTCATGGCCGATGATCATAACGGGGCTGCCGCGAAAGCGTCCCAATCCGCCCACAATGGCCGCATCTTCCGCAAAATTACGATCACCCGCAAGAGGCGTGAAATCAGTGATGAGACGTGCGATGTAGTCACTGGTATGGGGCCGCTCTGGGTGACGCGCCACCTGCACCTTTTGCCAAGGGGTCAATTTTTTGTAGGTTTTCTGGAGAAGCTGGGTGGTTTTACTTTGAAGTCGTTGAATCTCACTGACAATATCAATGTCAGCGGAGGATGACATATGGCTCAGCTCAGCAAGCTTACTCTCAAGTTCTGCAATCGGTTTTTCAAAATCAAGGGTGGTGCGCATGTTATTTATGTCGCCTCGTATGTTTCTTTGTGATTGCCAAGGCGCGCACAATATCAAGTGCGGATCTTAGTTGGTAGTCCTCAATTTTTTCTGGTTTTTTCTTCTCAGGATCGAAGGCATCAAAGGCTTCATTTTTCTCTGTTTTTGAGGGAGTAAGCTCTTCTTTCTTTTCCTTCATTTTTTCAGCATCTAGGGCGCCCTGGCAATCCTTTTCACAGATACGATCCGTCTCGTCAATCTTTCCGAGATTGGCCGCTTGCTCAACGACAATATCGGGCTCAATGCCACTTGCCTGGATGGAACGTCCAGAAGGGGTGTAGTACCGTGCAATTGTGAGCCGCAACGCGCCCTCGTTTGTGAGGGGGAGGATAACTTGGACCGAGCCTTTACCAAACGACTTTGTGCCAACGATCACAGCGCGGTGGTGATCCTGCAGGGCCCCTGCGAGAATCTCTGGGCAACTTGCTGTCCCGCCATTAATGAGAACAACGATGGGAAGACTGTGCGTGATGTCGGAACCACTGGCTTTCACCCGTGAATTAATGTTAGGGAATCTGCCCTTTGTCGAGACAATCTCTTGCCCCTTTGAAAGAAATAGATTGGCAGTGCCAACCGCTGCATCGAAAATGCCACCCGGATCATTGCGGACATCAAGGACAAGCCCTTCCAACTTGGACCCAAGCTTTTTCGTGAGATCGGCCAAAGCTTCTTTGAGAAGAGGGACCGTTTTCTCCGAAAACGTGGCAATACGAATATACCCAACATTGCCTTCAGTCCGCCATTTAACGGACTTCACTTGGATCAGGGCCCGTGTCAGCGTTTTGTCAAAAACGTCCATGCCTGTGCGTTTAATATAAATGCGTACTTTCGTGCCTGGTTTTCCATGAAGCATTTCAACTGCTTCAAAAAGGGTCATCCCCATAATTGGCTTTTTATCAATGGCGACGATGAGATCCCCTGGCTGAATCCCTGCTTTTTGTGCCGGGGTGTCATCGATGGGAGAAACAACTTTGACCAGCCCATTCTCCATGGTGACTTCCATACCCAGGCCCCCAAAGGTGCCTTTTGTTTCCATAAGGAGTTCCTTGTATTCCTTCGGGTTTAGGTAGGAAGAATGGGGGTCAAGATTCGATAACATTCCCTGAAGAGCCCCGGTAAGAAGCTTATCATCTTTGAGTTCTTCGACATAGCCTTCCTTAATAGTGTCCATAATGGCTTCAAGCATTTTGGGGGTAAGGATGGTAGGAGAAGTAGAGCCCTTATCGGCGTGCAAGATCGTTTCTGCCGTTCCAGGACGTGCGTTGAGATAAACAGTCGCTGTCGCAAAAGCAACAATAATGAGGAAACAGAATAGGATTAAAGTGCGTATACGTATTCTCAAGTTTACTTCCTAATGTATAAAATAAGGTTGAGGGTCAATGGCTTTTCCATTCTGTCGCAATTCGACATAAAGGAGAGGGTCGTCTTTCCCATAGCCAGCCATTATACCTAATATGTCGCCAGCATATACGGTTTGACCTATTTCTGCACTCATTTTATGCATGCCCATAAAAACAGTGTGCACATTCTGACCGTGATCGAGGATCAGGATTTCATCTTGAGACCGAAAGGGCCCCTTAAACACAACTGTTCCCTTGGCAGGCGCAAAAACATCCGCATTCTTGGACGTTTTAAAAATAATCCCCCTGCCCCCTGGGCTAAACTTTTTCTGAAGCGTGAGGTCAATGATGATCGTTCCCATGACAGGTTGCTCCAATCGGCTAAAGGGGAGGCCTTTTGCAAGGGCTGCTGTCTGCACATTTTTTTTGTCTTGAGAAAGGGCAGCTTGGCTTTCTGCAAGGAGAACATTGGAATCATTTTCGCCTGCAAGACGTTCTTTTTCGACACTTTGCCATTCTTGTAGTTTTTTATCCTTAAGGGAGGAAAGCTGCTTTTGTTGGGCTTCCACCGTATGCAAAATATGAAGACGTTTTTGTGTTTTTTCTTCTAAGTCCTTGCTGAGAGAAGTGGTGTTTTGAATGTCTGCTTGAAGATCAGCCACCTGACGTTTAACAGACGTTGTAAGGGCCCGGACAAGAATAACGCTGCGCAAGGTATGGGTACTAATCAAGGGATCAATGAGCAGACGCAACGTATTCGTTCGCGCGAGGCGAATGAGGAGGGGTAATTGACGAGCAATGGTTGTTTGACGCTCACGCAAATCCGTTTTTTGTTTTGCAATTTTGACTGTAAGGCCTTGAAGGGTTTTTTCAAGAGCTGCCACCTCTTCTAACAGACGCTTTTGCGCATGGACGAGATCGAGGCGTTGGGTCTGCAAGGCGCCAATTTCATGGCGCACTTCCTCAGCAACGCAAAAATTGCTGAGCAAAAAGAGCCAAAGGAAGACCCTACCCACGGCCATGATTGACCAATGAATGTCCCGTCATGGAGGGGGGATGAGGAAGATGCAAGAGCTCTAAAATCGTCGGCGCAATATCCGCTAAAGTTCCGTGAGAGTGCGAAAGCGTTGGTCCATTCACAAGCACAAACGGCACAGGGTTAAGGGTATGGGCCGTGTGGGGGCCATGGGAGGATCCATCACACATTTGTTCGATATTGCCATGATCTGCCGTAATCAAAAGAGATCCCTTCACTTCCAAAGTCGCGTCCTTCAGGCGCCCCAGACAAATGTCAATTGTTTCCACAGCCTTGCAGGCGGCCTCAAAATTGCCCGTGTGCCCAACCATATCCGCATTGGCATAATTCGCGACAATGAGGGCGTACTTTTGAGATAGAATGGCTGCTGTCAATTGATCCGTCAGCTCATAAGCAGACATCTCAGGTTGAAGATCATAGGTTGCCACTTGAGGAGAGGGAACCAGAATCCGGTCTTCTCCTGGAAACACTTCTTCTTTCCCGCCATTAAAGAAAAAAGTGACATGGGCATATTTTTCCGTCTCCGCAATGCGCAGCTGGGAGAGACCTGCGTGCGACACAAGTTCCCCGAGGGTGTCTTGAAGAGAAACCGGGGGAAACAGAGTGTCCATCGGAGGCCCCCCATAATTTGCTAGCCCTAAAGTGGCTGCAAAAGTGGGTCTCTGAAAGTCTTGGCAATCGGAATCTAAAAGGGCTGTTAAAATTTGGCGTGCCCGATCCGCCCTAAAATTCCCCATCAAAAGGCCATCGCCATCCTTCATGCCAGCATAAGGCGCAAGAGCTACGGGCGGAATAAATTCATCCGTAATGCCTTGGACGTAAGCTTCATGGAGATAGGTAAGGGCGTCCGTCGTTTGCGGGCTTCCCATGACCATGACATCATAAGCTTGCCTGATGCGGTCCCATCTTTTATCTCGATCCATGCCAAAATACCGCCCTCCCATCGTTGCAAGGGTGACCAAGGGGTGGTGGTCCAAAAAGGCTTGGAGAGTAAGGAGAGACGCTTCCGCACTTTGAGGCGGGGTATCCCGTCCGTCAAGAAAAGCATGGAGCGCCACGGGGACGCCATGAGCACTTACAAGAGCTGCAAGCGCCAAAAGATGCTGCTCATGGGAATGCACGCCGCCAGGGGAAAAGAGGCCTAGGAGATGACACGTGCCCTTCGATTGTTTGAGCTTGTCGATAAACCTCAAGAGAGCAGGGGAGGTTGCCAGTGTGTTGTCTGCAATCGCTTGATCAATACGGGGAAGATCTTGGAAAATAACCCGACCTGTGCCAATCGCCATATGCCCCACTTCCGAATTTCCCATTTGGCCACTGGGGAGGCCTACCTCTAACTCAGAGGCTTGCAAAAGCGTATGGGGAGAGTGTTTCAAGATGGCGTCCCAATGGGGCGTCTCGGCTTGGGCAATCGCATTATCCGTGCCGCCTTCGCGAAAGCCCCACCCATCTAAAATGCATAGGATAACGGTCATAATCTACTGCCCTCATTGTTTGAGAAATGATTTTAGGAAAATCTTCGTCGAAAAGCCAGCTTAATCAGGAAACAGGAAACAGAAGCCAGGAAACAGGATTTTTTTCTGAGTTCTGACGCTTGATTCCTGACGCCTGCTAAGGAAAAATCTCAACCTGCGCCCCTACAGACGTAGCAGCAAAAATCTCTTCGATTTCCTTGTTTGTAACCGCAATACATCCGCGGGTCCAATCTTTGAGGCGATGAAAAGGCCCCACCCATGCAAAACGGGGAGAGAGACCATGAATCATAATGTCACTTCCGGGGGCAACCTTCTTTTGTTGGGCGCGTTTTGTATCACAATCATTGGGGTAGGAAAGTCTTAAAGAAAGATGGTATTTGCTTTTATGATTTTTGAGAGTGATGGTGTAGGAGCCTTCCGGTGTCTTGCCGTCCCCTTCTTGTTCCTTGGGGCCAATGGGGGCTCGGCCTAAAGCAATCTTATAGGTCTTCAAGAGATGTCCCTTGTGGTAGATGAGCATCTTGCGTTCTTTTTTATAAATGTGGATGAGATCGATCAAAGACACGAGGCTTTTTTGCGCTGCACAGCCGACTTAACCGCAATGTACACAAAGGGAACGACAAATAGGGTAAAGAAAGTTCCGCCCAAAAGGCCGCCGACCAAGACCCATCCAATTTGCTGACGACTGGCAGCACCCGCTCCCATTGCAATAGCGAGGGGAAGAGCGCCCAGAACCATGGCGCCTGTCGTCATGAGAATAGGCCGCATACGCAGGGCTGCTGCGTTAAGCGCAGCCTCCCGTATGGAGAGACCCGCTTCTCTCTGCTTGTTGGCAAATTCGACCAGCAAAATGCCATGCTTTGTAATCAGCCCCACAAGGGTGATAAGGCCAATTTGGCTGAAAATGTTGAGGGATCCCCCTGCAAGATAAAGGGTGAGCAGGGCGCCCACAATTGAAAGGGGAACCGTGAGCATAATGAGAAGAGGATCTAAAAAGCTTTCAAATTGAATGGCAAGAATCAAATAAATGAAAAGAAGGGACGCCCCAAAGATCATGTACATATCCCCTTGTGATTCCAAAAACTGACGCAACCCCCCCATCGGTTCCAATTCACAGTCTGCAGGTAAGGTCTTCCGAGCGGCTGTTTCTAAGGTCGCAAGCGCATCACTCGTTTGATAAGAAGGGGCGAGATCCGCATTCACAGTGGCTGAGCGCATCTTGTTAAGATGTTGGATATTCGTTGACACAGCAACTTCCCGGATAGAGGCAACATCACGCAAGGGAACAAGCGGAGGCTTGGACTTGTCTTCCTTATCTGCCTTAGCGCCGCCCCCCTCCTCATCAAGCGTGGTGGGATTAATATAAAAATGCCCAATATCCCGCAAATCCTTTTTATGGTTATCATGGGATTGCACAACAATGTCATAATTTTGACCATCTTTCTCAAAGGTAAGAGAGCGATCCCCATTCAACATCACCTCTAAAGTGCGGGCAATATCTTTGATGGTAAGGCCTAAAAGGGCAGCTTTACTGCGATCAATTTGCACATTCAATTGGGGTGTGGTCAGGAAGAGATCGTGGCGAACCTCTTCAAAGCAGGGTTCATGTTTGAGGACCTTGACGAATTTGTCCATCTCACGTTCAAGATCACCGTAAGAGCGTGTTGTTTTGACAGCCATCTCGATGCCTGCCTCCCCGCCTGAAAGAATGTTTTTCCAGGGAAAGACAGAGACCTGAAGTCCTGCAATTTTTCGGGCTTTCTTCCGAAGCTCATCAATAATTTCCGATTGAGTGCGTGTGCGCTTATCCCAAGGAACAAGTGTAATGCCCCCAAAAATTCCTGAGCGTTGAGTCACAGACCACATGTCTTTTTTCTCAGGGACGGACTCAAAAAGGGCGTTAATCTGTTCCGTATAAGAAGCCATTGAGTCAAGGGTCGCCCCTTGTGGCCCTTGGGCAAAAAGCATCACAATGCTTTCATCTTCTTGAGGGGCAAGAGTGGACGGAAGACGGGTGAACAAAAAGCCCCCGACCATCAATGTAAGGCCTAAAAGACCACACAAGAGTTTAGGGCGGGACAGGGCCCACAGGAGGGCGTGCTTATAACGCATATCTAATGTGGCAAGAAAATTATTAATCCATCGGCCAATGGCATGAGGTTCTGTGTGAGGTCGCAAGAGGTAAGCGCACATCATGGGCGAAAGTGTCAGAGCGACAACACCGGAAATAAGAACCGCTCCTGCCAAAGCAACGGCAAATTCCGCAAATAGCTTGCCTGTCAGGCCCTGGACAAAGGCAATCGGCGCATAAACGCTGGCAAGGGTGATCGTCATGGCAATGACAACAAACCCTACCTCTCGGGCACCGATAAAGGCTGCTTCAAGGGGTGTCAACCCTTTTTCAATATGCCGGTGGATGTTTTCAAGGACAACAATCGCGTCATCCACAACCAACCCAATGGCAAGAACCATCGCAAGGAGGGTAAGCGTATTGATCGAACAATGAAACGCATACAAAAAGACGAAGGACCCAATAAGGGAAACCGGAATGGTGATAAGGGGAATAAAAGCTGCACGAGGTGAATGCAAAAAGAAAAGAATAATCATAAGGACAAGGAAGATGGCTTCAAAGATCGTGATCTTCACAGCCTTAATAGCCGCCTCAATGAACATGGCCATGTTATAGGCTTCCTCCAGATGCATATCTGCAGGCATCGTTTTTCGCAGATGCTCAACATGTTTGAGGACAGAAGTCGAAATCGCCAATGTGTTGCCATCTGAAGCACGTTTAATGCCAACAAAAACGGACGGTTTATTGTTTGTGTACGGAATCGAAACGTCTTCTTTTGTGTCTCTTGCTAGAAAAACGGAGGCCACATCTTTCAAGCGAACGATATGGTTTTTTGCGGATGAAAGAATAAGTTCTTGCATTTCATGAGGTGTAGTAAGCGACCCCTCAACAATAACATTAACGTGCCGCTTTCCCTTAACAATGTTACCAGCAGGCAATTCTTGGGTATTATCTTTGAGGGTGTCGAGGATATCGATAATCGAAAGGTTGTAAGCTTTCAACTTCTCCCGATCAAATCGGATTTGCATTGAGGGTGCATTTCCCCAAACCTCAACGCCGCCAACACCTGGCAAAGTTTCAAAAATACCTTTTAAATGCCGATTGGCATAATCATAGAGCTCCAATTCACTCCGTGAGGAACTTGTCAAATCCAGATACATGAAGGGTCTTGCATTCGCATTGTCTTTCATGACCGTGGGTTCTTTCGCTTCTTTGGGCAAGAGGGCCCTTGCTTCAGCAATGCGCTCTCGCACATCGGAGGCAGCATCACTCAAACGCGTCCCCCCCCTGAAATGGAGGATGATTGAACTCTTTCCTGTTTCGCTGGTGGATGTCATGTAGTCCAGACGAGGCGTGCTCGAAAGGGTATTCTCAAGACAGTTGGTCACCTTAGATTCCACAATGGCAGGGGCTGCTCCCGCGTAGAGCGTCTCAACGGTCAGAATGGCTTCATCGACATTTGGGTAATTTTGAACTTCTAAATTGGCATAGGACAAAAGTCCCACAACCACGATAATAAGGCTCAGGGCAACCGAAAAAACGGGACGTTTTATGGAGAGATCGCTGAGAAACATTAGGTTTTTTCCGCTCCTGTAATGGCATCTCCGTCCTTGATTTTATCATGTCCCTCAAGAACAATCGTCTCGCCTTTCTGGAGACCAGAGAGAACTTCAGCATAGTCTGCCGCTCGTGCGCCCAATGTTACGGGAGTCAAGACAGCTTTACCTTTCACAAATTTGTAAACGTAAGTACCATCCTGACGAATCAGAAGGGCGTGTTCAGGAATGCGGAGAGATGTCTCCTTTTTAGAGAGGGAAGAAGGAAACTGCACCTGCCCATAGAGGCCTGGGATAAGGTGACGGTCTTCATTGGGGAAAGTCGCATACACCATCACACTGTGGGTGTCTTCATTAACGGAAGCATCGATTGCCTCAATTTTCCCCTCAAATATTTTATCAGGATAAACATCTGTTGTGGCCTTAAGGGGGGCCCCCACTTGAATAGCTGGAATTTCCTTTTGTGGTAGATGGAAGATCAAGCGGATGGAGGCAATATCCTGGATACGGACAAGCTCATCCCCGGGTTGGACGTAAGAGCCCTTCGCTATTTGTCGACCCGATAAAACACCATCAAAGGGGGCGACAATCTTTGTTTTGCGCAAATTTTCTTGAGCAAGCGTGACCTCAGCGTCATCACCCTGATGCTGAGCTCTTGCTTCATCTGTACTTTGCTGACTGCCGAATTTCTTCTCAAGGAGTTTCTTCTGCCGCTCGAGGGCAGTCTTGCTGAGGGCATGCGAGGCTTTGGCTTTTGCGAGCTTTGCCTGTTGCTCTTTATTGTGCAAGGTAATGAGGGGTTGTCCCTCCTTAACAATATCCCCATCTTTAAAATGGACTTCCCGAATCGGTCCCTCGAGTTCTGCTTTGAGGACAACATCATTATAGGGGGTAAATGTCCCCACAGCGGTGATGTGCTGCACCAGTGGGCCGGATGTCACTGGACCCATGACGACAACTTGAGGCGGCATCTCTGCTTGGAGCGCCGAAACGAAAGCCAGAAGGAACAAAAACGCGTATCGCATGGGGTTTCTCTTTCAAGAAGACTTATTTTTTATAAACATTCATGTTATACCTAAAAAACCAAGGAGGGAACAATATGTTAATCGATAGCCATTGTCATTTAGACTACGAGCCCATGATAAGTGACATAAAGGGCACACTTGCGCGCGCCACTGAAAAGGGTGTGGGCGCTTTTTTGACGATTTGCACAGATTTATCGAAGGTTCCCCTGCTGATCCAACTGGCAGACGAGAATCCAGCCGTCTTTGCAACCATAGGTGTTCATCCCCATGACGCGGAGAAAACGCTCCCAGAAGAAGAGCTGTATCACTTCCTTGTCCAAGAAGCAGCTCATCCAAAGGTCGTTGGCTTTGGCGAAACAGGACTCGATTACTATTATAATCACAGCCCTAAACAAGAGCAGCAGGGGGCCTTTAAAGCCCATATTGAAGCGGCCCTTGAATGTGATTTACCGCTGATCGTTCATACCCGGGATGCGGAAGAAGATACCATTGCCTGGCTCAAGACCGTGGGGCAGGGGAAAGCACGGGGTGTCATTCATTGTTTTTCCGGAAGTCCCTGGCTACGGGATCAGTCTCTTGAACTTGGGTTTTATATTTCCGTTTCAGGGATTGCCACCTTCAAGAAGGCCGAGGCCTTGCGAGAGACCCTCAAGCAGGTGCCGCTGGATCGGTTGTTAGTGGAAACCGATTCCCCTTATTTGGCTCCCGAACCTTACCGCGGAAAATCCAATGAGCCGGCCTTTGTGGTGGAAGTGGCAAAAGCTTTGGCAATTCTTAAAGAAACGACATTGGAGGAGATTGCTGCGCAAACCACCCAAAACGCCCTGACCCTCTTTTCAAAGGTGAGGCTCCCATGAAAGTAACAATTCTAGGATGCGGTGGGTCAGGTGGCGTGCCCCTGATTACAGGAGCATGGGGGGAATGCGACCCTGCCAATCCTAAGAATAGGCGTCTGCGCGCCTCCATTGCTGTTGAACACAAGGGCACAACCCTGATCATCGATACCTCCCCCGATCTGCGAGCCCAGTGTTTGGCAGCGGATATTCGTCATGTGGATGCGGTACTTTATACCCATGATCATGCAGATCACACCCATGGCATTGATGATTTGAGGACATTCGTTCAGGTTCAACAAAAACCTCTTCCCATGTATGGGGATGCCCCGACCCTTGCCTTTTTGAAGAAGCGCTTTGGGTACATTTTTGACGTCGGCAGTGATCAACCCAACATCTATAAGACGGTGGCGATCCCCCACCTCATTGAAGGAAACTTTCAAATTGGCGAGATTGAGATCCAGCCCTTTACCCAAGGTCACGGAGGGCGCACCAGCCTCGGATATCGCTTTGGGAAGATTGCCTATTCGACAGATGTGGTAGAATTGGATGAGACAGCCTTCAAGGCACTCGAAGGAATTGAGGTATGGATTGTGGACTGTATTGCTCTGGATCCTCGCCCCTCTCACTCTCATTTGGCCCAAACCCTTGAATGGATTGAGCGCGTGAAACCGAAGCGTGCTTACCTCACCCATATGTCCCCCTTGCTCGACTACGACAAGCTAATGGCCATGCTCCCGGAAGGGGTGGAGCCTGCCTATGATGGATTGGTGATTAAGGTTTAGGGGGAGTGCCGGTCTTGTTTCTACCCCTCCGGCACCTGGGTCGCAACGAGCTTCCAGTTAGGATTTGAGCTCTTGAGAGGACGTGAGAACGTCCAAATGTCCGTCACCTCCGCGTAACGATCGGGATCCCCCTCAATGAGGGCGCCTTTCTTGTCACGTGTGAGAAGACATTGCTCAGAGACAAACCGAACCGTGACGTAAGCTTTGCCATCTTCTTCCCGCCGATCAAGGATGTCGGCGGTCACAATACGACCAATATCCACCTCAAGAACTTGATGCGCTTTTGTGCGCTTTGCAATCGCTGCCTCAAAGGTGCCCAGAAGGGGTTCCTCCAAAAGAGAAAGGAGGCAAGGGATATCCCCAGCGCCATAAGCCTCCACAATTTTGCGAAAGGCCGTTGAGGCGCCTTTTAAAAAGGCAGCATCCGCCAGGTGCTGCGGATCAACAACTTCTTCAGGAGGGGAAGGGGGCATCTCGGGAGGAGGCTGTTTCTTGCGTCCTGGGATCACCACATCATCCTCCGCAGAGCGCCGTTTGCGCAGCGGCTTGTCCGCATCATGGGTCCCAAGCATAAGCCACAGCCGGTACCCACAGAACAGGGCGATCACAGCGAAAAGAAGAATGTCCAAAAATGCCATCGATAACTCTCTCAGTTTTCCCATTTATACTGAGATTGTTTGAGAATGTCACTCAGAGATAAAGGCAATATAACCACTTTTTCCGCTACACCGTTCCCCTGTTGTCTGCTATACTAAAAATATGAACTTGTCCCTTGATTCCCTTATTCCTCCCCTCCTGACATTGGTCGAGCGTGCCGGCTCCCGTATCCTTGAGGCCTACGAGAAACCTGTTGAGGTCTTTACCAAGAGTGATGGGTCTCCTGTGACCTGGGCGGATTATCAGAGCCATCTTGTTTTGACAGAAGGATTGGAAAAACTCACCCCTGACGTTTCCATCATTTCAGAAGAGGATAAGGCCTCATGGACTCTTAACAGCACTTTGTATTGGCTCATCGATCCGCTGGATGGAACAAAAGGGTTTATTCAGAAGAATGGAGAATTCTGTGTGAATGTGGCCTTGATGGAAGATCACCGTCCTCTCTTAGGTCTCATCCATGCCCCTCTAACCGGCGAGACATTTTATGGCTATCAGGGAAAAGCATGGTGTCATAGGGGCAGCGCGGCAACACCCATCCATACCCGCACCATCCCCCCTCAAGGTATAACATTGTTGGCAGGGGGAGGAGGGAAAAAGTTCAAAGATAAGGCAGCTCAGTTTTTTGAGCCTCAAACCATTGCAACCATTGAGTGGGTGCAAAGTGCCCTCAAGTTTTGCCAGATTGCAAAAGGGGAGGCTGACTTTTATCTGCGCTTTGAAGAATGCTGTGAATGGGATACAGCAGCAGGACACGCCCTTGTGGAAGCCGCAGGAGGAAGGATGACAAACTTGGATGGATCAATGTTTCTCTACGGAAAACCCAATTTGCGTAACAAAGCTTTTGTGGTGTCGGGGAGGGGTAAGTTATGATTGATGTGATGTTTAAGGGAGTTTGTCATCCCTGGCTAGAAGTGCTTGCATTACATAGGAATGCTTTAGCACTTCTTGACCGGGGATCTTGCTTCGGCACTTTTGCTGTTTCAATAAGATCCTCGACTCGCCCCGACTTCGCCAGAGGCTTCGTCGGGCGCTGTCGAGGGCAAGGCCGTCTAATCAAAGATGACAATATCATGGGGCTGATGAGGAGCTCTAAATCCTCATGATTTTCTCCCCGACAACCGCCAATATCACACGTGCCCTTAAACGGTTACAAGAGGGAAAGCTCATCGGCCTGCCCACAGAAACCGTGTATGGGTTAGCAGCAGTTGCGACTCAAGATCTAGCGGTGGCTAAGATTTTCGAGATGAAAAATCGCCCCACCTTTAATCCTCTTATTATCCATGGAGCTTCTTCAGAAGCCTTGCAGGAGCATGTGGTGTGGAGTGAACAGGCGGATCGTCTAGCGCACACCTTTTGGCCAGGCCCCTTGACGTTGGTGTTACCGCGACGGGACACCGCGCGCGTCTCCCTTCTCGCAAGTGCGGGATTATCATCCCTTGCCGTTCGGATTCCGCGCCATCCCATTGCGCTCACGATTTTAAAAGAGTTGGGCGATGTGTTGGCCGCTCCCAGTGCCAATCAATCAGGACGAGTGAGCCCGACACAAGCGTGCCATGTCAAAGCTGAATTTCCAGATCTCTTTATTCTTGAAGGGGGCGCGTCACCCGTTGGATTGGAGTCTACGATTGTTGATCTGACGAGTGATGCCCCATCTCTTTTGAGGCCCGGAGCTGTTTTACAGGAAGACCTCGAAGGGATTCTGGGTCCTCTACATTCTCCTCAAGGGGGGAGTATTAAGGCGCCTGGGATGCTCTCCAGTCATTATGCGCCGTCTCTTCCTCTCCGGATGAATGTGGTGGAACCTCAGGAAGGGGAGGCCTACTTGGCTTTTGGCCAAACTTCCCAGAAGGTGATGAATCTCAGCCCGAAAGGGAATCTGACAGAAGCAGCCGCGAACCTCTTCAAGATGCTGCGCCTTTTAGACCAAAAACCCTGGCAGGGAATTGCTGTGGCGCCGATTCCGATGCAGGGCCTGGGGATCGCTTTAAATGACCGTCTTTACCGCGCTTCACGCGCCTGAACAAAAATCATCACCGCAGCGCCGATGAGGACAAATAAGCAAAACCACCGGCTGGTCCACAAGCTCGGATCATTTTCATATTGAATGAAAGCGTACAAGATCGTGGCATTACAGACGGCCACAGAAAATTTATCCTTCACATATTTGGTCACAAGCCAAAAAAGGGAGGCGACGAGAAGGGCAAAGAGAACGCCCCCGAGAAGCCCTAGCTCCACATAAGCTTCCAGACCTGCATTATGGGGATGACTATTCGCATCATAGCCAGGCCTGATATGTTGCGTTGCTAAATAACGATTGGACCCCAGGCCAAATCCCCAAAGAAAACGACTTGCCGTTATTTGAGAGGAAAGAAAATCCCAGATGAGAAGTCGATGAAAAAAGCTGTTTGCCGTCTTTTGCAACCACTGATCATGGTGCTTTAAAAGGGTAGGGAGAAGGGATGAGAACAGGAAAGGCGTTAAAATGACAAACGTATAACTTGTGCCCATGAGAAGGCGTGTGACCCACAAAGGCTGTTGGTAGCTGAGAAGGAAGATAAAGCTGCCAATAAGAACGCCACAAAAGGAAGTGCTACTCCCCGCCAAAAAAAGACATCCCACAGCAAGAAAAAATGCGCCCATCGCAAGGATTTTCTTATTGTAGGTCCATAAGAACCCAAAAGTGACAAAAGTCATAGCCCCTAAAACAAACCCCGCATGTTTCAGGGTCCAAATATCCCAAGGCCAAGTGTTCCACAGTGTGTTTGTCATCCGCTCAGCAGTCGCACGGCAGAAAATAATAATGGCGAGAAAAAAGAAGGACGCCATGAGAAGCGTGAACGTTTGGCGTTCGATGTTCTGAGGGACATGTGTCGCTGACAGAATGAGCAAGGAGGCGAAAAAAGGGAGGGGCAACCAGACAAGGCAGAGCCGAAGCGCAACCATCGTGGGCGCCAGTGTCCAAGCGATACTGATCCCTCCCCAGAGCAGCAGAAGAACCATAAAAACAAGGGGGGGGGCAGGAGTAAAAGGAGAGAGATTTAAGGCCGCCTCGCTCCCAACACATCAGGAGAGAAATTAAAATCATAAAGGAAGACCACAGTTGAACAAAAAACAGACTCGAGAGGGCGATGAGAAGCCCGAACAAACCAAGACCGAGTTGCTCTCGTGATATTCTTTGAAGCATTTTTTTCACATACGCATTTATTTTAGGAGCCTCTAGATATATGATACCCCTTCTAGGGAGACAACATAAAAAGGGCAAGGAACTCTCTGCGCATGAAAATATGGCTCACTCTCCTCTGTCTTCTCTCAATTGTGCCGGAAAGGATGATGGCCGGACCGAGGGAAGGAGCACTGATTCGGGATGCAGAAGTTGAGGACATCATGCGTTCTTTTGCCAACCCCATCTTTAAGGCCGCAAAGCTCAATCCCAAATCCATGAGCCTTTATGTGGTGAATTCATCCGAGGTGAACGCCTTTGCAACAAGTGGGAGCATCGTTGTCTTTTACTCAGGATTGCTGATGAGGGCCACGTCTGCTCTGCAAGTCATTGGGGTGCTCGCTCATGAAACGGCTCACGTAGCCAATCATCACAGTATGCTGGGGATGGAAGCCTATAAGCAAGCCGTCTTACAAAACCTGCTGGGGACATTGGGGGGGATTGCGCTGGGAGCGATGAATCCTGAGGCGGGGGCCGCCATTCTCATGGGGAGTCAAGACATGATTCTGCGGGGCCTATTGAAGTTTTCACGAACCCAGGAAGGATCGGCTGACCAAGGGGCGGTGCGCTATTTGGATAGTTTGGGGTGGTCCTCTGATGGGCTACTGGAATTTCTCAACATCTTACACCATGGAGACATTCTTGTCGCCTGTGAGCAACATATTGATCCCTATCTGATGACACACCCTCTCCTGACCGAGCGGTTCGATTTTTTGAAATCCCATATTGCAAAGTCGCCTTACACGAAAGCAGCCTTTCCCCAGAAGTTTGAAGAAGACTTTCGCCGCCTGCAAGTCAAACTCAGAGCTTTCACAGACCCTCCTCTTAGGACTTTGGCTAACTTCCCCGCGACAGATCAATCTCTCCTGGGACGGTATGCCCGCGCCATTGCGCATCTGCAAAATGCGCAACCAGAGGACTCCCTGAAGGAAATCGAGAGCCTCCTCCGGGACTATCCAAAAGACCCTTTCTTTTGGGATCTCAAAGGACAAATTTTATTTGAATCTGGAAAAATAAAAGAGGCGGCGTCTGCTTATGAGAAGGCCGTGGCCCTCCGTCCCGATATCCCCCTTCTCTCCGTTACGCTGGCCCATGCCTTGATCGAAAGTAATGACCTTGAGAAGGCCTTTCCTCTCCTCGCACGGGCCACAATAGATGAGCCGGACAATGCCCTGGTTCACCGCCTACTGGCAATCTATTATGGAAAAAAAGACAAGACGGGCCTGGCTGCTCTTTCCCTCGCTGAAATGGCTTTTCAAACGGGAGATCTCAAACAAGCGACCCAACAAGCCAAACGGGCTATGCATTTCCTCAAAGGAGATGCGGTCAACCTCACCCGCGCGAAGGATCTTTTGGATGAGGTTGAGCGGGCGGAAAAGCCGGCGTCAGGACCGTTTTAAGATAAATAGGGCAGGGGCTTGTAGACGCAAGGGCGAAGCCCCCCTCTCACCATCTCCAAGCTAATCAGCGCAATCGCAGAGAAGAAGGGCGTCCCAGGTTCTATGGTCGAGTTCATCATCTAGATCTTTTTTAACTCCTCCTACATTTCTGAAAGAGCGTATAGCATTCCAGTAATAATCTTGTGAGTTATTTCTGTTGTTAAGAAGTATATCTCTCTGTTCTTTGGGTGTTATGTCATATTCTACAACACCGTTCTTCTTTTTAAAAAGAGACCATAAACGGACATCATGCTGCTCAAAGAGCGTTCGCTTGTTTTTGAGATCATCTTTAAGTGCGGCAATGTTTTCGTTGACTGGGGCTGCGACAACGGCTGGCTCCTGATCTTGTTTATCCGCTGCGACGGCAGGCAGACTGAGAACAGCTGTCAAAAGAAGGGAAAGAGGCAGAAATGAGTGACGCTGGATATGCATAAAAGGACTCCTTAGTTTTCTTTAATATTGCCGTGGGCCACTTCTTTTTTCTTTTTCTCTTCCTCGCGTAGAGCTTTCAAAGCTTCTCCCAAGGACATCTTGTGCAGTGCAGGAGTGCTGCCCGTGGAAGCGTAGGAAGGGTGTGCTTCTGGTTGTATGGGTTGTGGTGACGGTGAATGCTCCACCTGCGGTGTTGGATATCTGGCATCATAAGTATACGCTCCTACGAGAGGATGGCTTCGGCGGATGGGATTGGGTCTAGTAATTTGAGGGCCTCCTTCAGCATGAGGGGCTTCCTCACTCGCCCACGTGGGGGATGTCAAAATAAAGGTGAGGGCACTCGCGAAGGCAACAAAGGTGGGTTTCATTTTAAATCCTTTCGACACTATAGTCATGAGTCATATGTTAAAAAACAATGTTTGCATTCAACAACATAGATGAATGTGAGTCAAGGATAAAACACTCCCTTGACACCTTCCCTCAAGCTTGAGACTCTCGTCCAATCACATTGATAAGGATTAGATTCCATGCTCCCCCTTCACGCAACCTTGCCCGATTATACAGTCACCGAACTCTCCCTCGCCTTGAAGCGCAGTGTGGAGAGCACCTTCTCCCATGTGCGGGTGCGGGGGGAAATCTCAGGCCTCAAACGCCACAGCTCGGGCCACACCTACTTTGCCTTGAAAGATCAGGATTCTGTGTTGGATGGTGTCTGCTGGCGCGGGAGTTGTTCGGGGAGTTCGCAAATCCTCCAAGAAGGTCTGGAAGTGATTGCAACGGGGCGCCTGACCACTTATCCCGGCCGCTCGAAATACCAGATTGTGGTTACGAGCGTGGAAGCAGCAGGGGAGGGGGCACTTCAAAAACTGCTTGAGGACCGTAAGCGTAAACTTGCTGCCGAGGGGCTGTTTGAGGAGGTGCGGAAAAAGACGCTCCCCTTTCTTCCCCAAACCATTGGCATCATCACCTCCCCCACAGGAGCCGTCATTCGAGACATTCTCCACCGTTTAACAGATCGCTTTCCCGTGTCGGTCCTCCTGTGGCCGGTGGCCGTGCAAGGAGAAGGGGCAGCGGCTCAAGTGGCGGCAGCCCTTGAGGGGTTCAATAGGATGGATCAAAAACCAGACCTCCTCATTGTCGCCCGGGGCGGTGGCAGCCTTGAGGACTTGTGGGCCTTTAATGAGGAAGAAGTGGTGCGCGCCATTGCAGCCAGCCACATTCCTGTGATCTCTGCCATTGGTCATGAAACGGATATAACCTTGGCAGATTTTGCAGCGGACAAGCGTGCCCCCACACCAACCGCAGCCGCTGAGTTTGCCGTGCCGGTGCGTACGCAGTTGGCGCAAAATCTCGCCCAAACCCATTTGCGGTTGACCACCTTATTTCAGCACAGCTGTTCTCTTTATGAAAGTCGTCTTGAGGCCCTTAGACGAGGCTTGCCCTCCTTGGGGGCTTGGGTTGAGGAGCGCGCCCAAAAAGTCGATGATTATTATGAGCGCTTGGGTCATGCGGTCAAGCGGATGTGCGGGCAGCAAGAAACGCTCTTGACCCATCAAGCCCAGCGATTGTCTCCCGCCTTGAAGTCCCTGATGCAGCGCGTCCAGCAGCGCTTTGACACTCAATCTCAGCTTTTAAATAGCTATTCTTACGCCCGAACTCTTGAGCGCGGCTTTGCCTTTGTGACAACGCCCGACCAAACGTTGATCGGCTCAAAGGCGCAAGTCCATCCGCTTCAAGAGATGGAAGTGCACTTTCATGATGGAGCCGTGAGAGCGCAGGTGACGGATAAGCAAGTTTAAATTTTTCTCTTTTTTCCAGAGGGTGGATGTAAAAAGCCTTTGACACTATTAAAGAAAATTGATACACCTTGGCCATCAGCAGGAAGCAGTCATCTGTTTTCCTTTTATCGCGGGGTGGAGCAGCCCGGTAGCTCGTCAGGCTCATAACCTGAAGGTCGCAGGTTCAAATCCTGCCCCCGCAACCAATCAAATCCTCACTTTTTTGGTCCTCTCAGACCCCCTCATAATCTCCATGGGACACTGGCGGGACACTTTTTAAAAAATCAACTCTTCTTCTCCTCCCTACCTAATGATCATCCGAAAGAAAGGAACTCCCAATACATCCCCATTTCCTTAAAATCATTTTTCATGTATAATGCGAGCCAGGATCAAAATTCATAAACTGTGATCATTTTTCATGAACGATCAAAAAGAAAACACCTTTTCACGATCTGTACCCTTTTTTCATGATCGTGTTCTGCCAGATCAAATGACGGGCTCCCTCGTTGGGTATGCCAGCCTTATTGATGTGTATCATCTTAAAGTGCCTCTGCCTGAAAAGCTGGCAGTGATTAGCGAACGCCACCAAAAGTATGAAACGGAAACGTGGGCTGTCTTTACGCCTCGTCATCAGCCTGAAGCGACACTCATTGCCCATCTTACCTTTGCATTGAAATATGAGGGCGTTGATTTGGGCGTGCTCAAATCCTTGTTTCAGCAGATTGATCCAGATCTCCTTGTCGCATGGGTGAAGGCTGAGCCCACGGGGAAGTATAGCCGCCGTGTGTGGTTCCTCTATGAATGGTTAATGGACAGAACGCTTGCCCTCCCAGATGCAAAAACAGGGAGATTTGTGGAGATTCTTGACCCTCAGCAGCAATATCCAGGCCCTATTGAGATCTCAAAGCGCCACAGGGTGCGCAATAATCTTCCAGGTGTCAGAGAATTTTGCCCTCTCGTGCGCCGGACGAAAATCTTAGACACATTTCTTAGGTCTGATTTGGGGACCCTTGCTCACAAGGAAACAGGGGCGATTCATCCAGATGTGCTCAAGCGGGCGGCCGCTTTCTTGTCGCTGAAGGACTCGAAGGCATCCTTTGAGATTGAAGGGGAGAATCCGGGTCATAAGCGCGCAGAGCGGTGGGGAAAAGTCATTGGCCATGCGGGCCTTATCCCGCTCTCCATTCAAGAAATTGTTCGATTGCAGGCGATACTTATCGAAGACACCCGTTTTGTGCCCTTAGGGTTGAGGCATGAGGGAGGCTTTATCGGGATGCATGATCGGTCAACGGGAGCGCCCCTTCCTGACCACATTTCAGCCCGTCCCCAAGATCTGCCCTCTCTGATGGCGGGGCTCATCGATACCTATCACAGACTTCAGAAGGGGCCGCTTGACTCGATCTTGTCGGCAACGATGATTGCCTTTGGGTTTGTGTTTATCCACCCCTTTGTGGATGGAAATGGGCGACTTCATCGCTATCTTATCCACCATCTGTTGGCAGAGTTGGGATTTTCGCCAAAAGGTCTCATTTTTCCGATTTCAGCTGTTATCCTGGATCACATTGATGCCTACCGCCAAACCTTAGAAGCCTATTCTCGTCCGCGATTGGAATGCATCGAGTGGCGCTCAACCTCTAAAAACAATGTGGAGGTTCTCAATGACACAGCGGATCTCTACCGCTACTTTGACGCGACGCGCCAGGCGGAATTTCTTTATGGATGTATCCAGCAGACCATCGAGAAGAGCTTGCCCGCAGAAATCCGCTATCTTGAGCAGTATGACGGCTTCAAATCAGCCTTTTCTGAGCAGTTTGATATGCCCACCCCCATGATGGATATGTTGCTTCGCTTCCTCCATCAAAACAAAGGGACGCTCTCAAAACGAGCCAGAGAGAATGAATTCAAAGCCCTTTCGGAGGCAGAGTGCCTCTTCGTGGAAGAATTATATGCGCAGCATTTTGGATGAGGGAAGGGGGGAGTAGCCAGTCATCAGAGATAAGGGGGCTTTCTGATGACTGATTGTCGCCGCCTACTGATTGGATTGGGCTTGAGGCTTAAACCGCAGCACAAGCTTGAGCGTTTTCCCATTCAGGGGGATGGTTACGGGCTGAGCATTATCTGAGGTTAAGCGTTGGCGGGTGGCCCTCTCAACTTCCGTTTCACGACTCTGTTCACGTGCAGTAGGAGGAGCGATAACATCAAGCCTTTGCATAAGGAACTTAGACAAGCTGTCGGGTCTATAGGTCCCTGTTTTTCCAGCTATATCATACCCATGCCCTATCCGTTTTGCTCTTATTCCTTCAGTAGCAGCGGCAGTTATTATAGGGATTATCTTTTTTACAGTTTCAGGATCGAGGATTTGTACCTCAGCTGTAGCGGCTTCAGCAGGAGGAGTAACAATATCAAATCTTTGAGGGGTAATTATCCGCATCGTTTCTGTGTCCAGTATTGATTTTTTTTCAAACAGATGACCAATAAGTGGGATTTCTCTATCGGCGCCTGTTGAGCCAAAGGGGTGTGTTAGTGCTCTACGAGTCTCCTGGACTTCATAATTGCTAGCTCCTTTAGCCGGGGAGAAGAGTGAAGTGGATAGCAATAATAAAGCGACAACGGTTATAGATTTTCTCATGTGCAGACTCTCCAGACAATGACATATTTTATTCGTTTTTATGCGAGGCGTATTAGTTAAGCGCTACACATTATTGTGTTTATGGCACATTTAATCATGAAATTCAACCATTATATTTGAAAAATGAATTCGTAAGAAAAATATGTGAAGAATCTGTCGAACCCTCTGCAAAAATGAGCAGGGGAGTGAGAGAGAGCACCCCCAATAGCGAGCTTACGAACCTCTTCCAGAAACAAGAAGATATGAGGGGATAGGGAAGGGTTTCATGGGACACTGGTGGGACACTAGAGGGTAAAAAGGTGCAAAACACGGCAACTGCTCATAATAAGAAAAATATTATAAATCAACACCTTATGTGTTGTGAGTTGTTCTCAAAAGCTGTGATTTATGCGTTTCCTAAGACTCATAACCTGAAGGTCGCAGGTTCAAATCCTGCCCCCGCAACCAATCAAATCCTCACTTTTTTAAGATTTTTAGGTCCCCAAATAATCTCCGTGGAACACTGGCGAGACACTTTTTAAAAAATCAACTCTTCTTCTCCTCCCTACCTAATGATCATCCGAAAGAAAGTAACTCCCAATACATCTCCTTTCTCGGCTCTTCCTTTTCCAATAACACCTTCATTTCCTGTCAGCTCTCCAGCCCTGAGATCAAGGCCTATTTTATGCACTCCACGCGCACCAGAAAAATAAAAAGACTTGATCTTTTAAAAGAGTTCCTTCTGAATCATTTTCAAGAGAGATGAAACATAGATATTCATGACCGTCCGCACCAAACACATCGACCTCCTCCCCTATGATCCTGCTTGGCCTCACCTTTTTGAGACGGAAGCAGAAGCAATCAAACAGGCGCTAGGAGATAACTGTCTTGCGATTCATCACATTGGCTCAACGGCGGTACCTGGACTGTCGGCCAAACAAGATATCGATATGTGTTGTGTGATGAAAGAGCTGCCCCTTTCCCTCGCGCTTGAGAAGATCGGGTACGTGTTTAAAGGAGAATTTAATATTCCCCTACGGTTTGGCTTTTCAAAGAATACAGAATTCTCAAAAGTGAATTTGCATGTTGTTGAGCCGGGTCATGGGTTTATCAAACTCAATCTTTGTTTTCGGGATCACCTTCGTACTCATGAGGCGGACCGGATGGCCTATGGGCGGCTCAAAGAAACTCTTCTGAAGGATCCTACGGCTTATGAACGGCAGGGGCGATTTGCGAATTATACCTTACGCAAAAATGCCTTTATCAAGGATATCCTCACAAAAGCGGGTTTTGAAGAGCTCATAGTCAATTTTTGTGAGCACACCCTAGAATGGGAAGCTGCCAAACGCTTGCGCCAACAGGCGTCTGCGGATCTTGAAAATTTCGACGTTTGGACCTTTGATCATCCTGAGCATGTGCACCTTGTTTTGTATCAAGGCACCACGATCGTAGGCTATGCCCACATCCAGCGAGGACCAGAGAATCGAGCTACGATTCGCACTCTTGTGATTGACGCATCTTTCCAAAATCAAGGCTTAGAAGAGCACTTTTTAACAGTGATTAAGACGTGGCTGAAGAGTCAGAGTTTCAATCACAGTGTCATCCCAGGCTTAGTACCTCTAACCTCGCGCGAAGCGGGAGCTAAGAAAGTCTAAGTCGGGGATGACGCCTTACTACAGTAGCCCCTTCATTTCCTCTCCCGCCATGACGATGGCCTGGCTGATACTAGGATCAAAGCCTGAGTGAGACCCATCTGGCACAAAGCTTAACTTAGATCCCGGCCAGTGCTGATGCACTTCATAGGCACCGAGCGGCCGTGTGAGCACATCATGGCGCCCTTGGACAATCAACGCGGGGAGATGGCTGATGCGCGGCAATCCCTCGAGAAGAGGTGTTTTAAGGAAAAAACCATGGGAGGCATAGTGGGCAAAGGTGCGGGCAACGCCCAGAACCAGTTTGTCATTTTGGAGGAGCTCTGAGAGAAGGGGATTTTCAAGGAGGGTTGCTACGGTGAAATCATATTTCATAAAGGCGTGCGCTGCGGCCATATGGACATCGGGATTGGGATCCTTGAGTCGCTTGTAATAGGCTGCTTGGAGATCACACCGCTCTTCTTCGGGAATAAAAGCAGCAAATTCTTCCCACGCTTCAGGGTAGTGTTCCCTGAGACCATACCAGAGGTGGTGAGCATCCTGGGGCGTGCCTAAGAGCACTCCACCCAGAAGAAACCCGAGCATCACCTCAGGATGGGCTTGTCCATAGGCCATGGACAGAATACTCCCCCAGGAATAGCCAAAGAGGACCCACTTCTCAATGCCCAAAGTCTGGCGCACCTTTTCAAAATCCTCGATTAAATGCAACGTTGTATTCTCTTCCATTTCCCCGAAAGGTGTGGAGCGCATGGCACCCCGTTGATCCACCAAAATGATGCGATAAAACGCGGGGTCAAAATAACGCGGGCTATTGGGACTACACCCACCTCCCGGGCCCCCATGCACCACAAGAACGGGAACGCCTTGCGGATTCCCATATTGAGCATACCATAGGGAATGAAGCTCAGAGACGGGGATGTAGCCTTCGTCAAAGGGCTCAATCGGCGGGAAGAGTACTTGGTCGAGGGTTTTTTCGGACTTGAAGAGGGGAGGGAGGATGGAAACAGTCATGGGGTTTGTCCTTTTTTGAAGCGTGGCGAAAGGGTATGTTTTCTGGATTGAAAAGACAACAGCACAAAACGTGTCATCCCAGACTTACAAATCCTTCATTTGCTATGAAAATGTTTAGGATTTGTTGACCCGGCTACGCCAGAGGCTACGCCGCGGCGAGTCTGGGACCCAGGGGGCACACAAAAGTTCTTTCATGTTTTTCCCCTGGATCCCAGGTCAAGTACCTCTAATTCCCCGACTCGTCGGGGATAAGAGGTACTAAGCCTGGGATGACACCTATTGTATTGAAGAACACAGGATTGCACAGTTACACAAAAAACATTGACCTCACCCAATTTCTGTGCACAATAAGTATATGCATGGTAAAAACGAGAATCATTTTGTTTTTCTAATGGAGCATCACCCATGAATAAAATAAACACTCTGCGCCTTTTCGTGGTCTTAAATATTCTTCTAGGGTCGTGTGCTTATGCATCAAGTATGCATAGTGACGACGAGACGCGGGGGGGAGCAGCAAGCGCTCGACCAGCGACGTGGGAGCTTTTAACATCTGAGGATACCATACATGTGGTACATCCAGCTTCAGGTCTTAGTTTTAAACAGCCTCAGGATAGAGCAGCATGGGATTCGCAACTCAATACGGCTGTTCGTGAGCATGGCTTAAAGGGAGGGATCACTACCCACCTCGAAACCGTCGATTTCAAAGCCTTAACAGGGTATTTTCATCCTGCGAATACAGAAGAGGAAAGGGCTGCAGCTTTGAAGGCGTGCTGGGATGATCCAAAGGTCAAAGCCATACAATGGGCTCGCGGAGGGTTCGGAGGATCGGAAACGCTGGCTCTGTTGTATGATGCGGGGCATCGGCCTGAAAGGCAAATCCCTGTTTTTGGATTTAGTGATGCAACTGCTTATCACCTCTATTATCCGGACCAACCCTTTTTCCATGCCCCGATGGCGGCAACAAACAGTGAATCTTTGCCTTTTCTTGATATCGGAAACAAGAACAGTTCTTTAAAGCCCATGGTGGATATCTTGATGGGAAACCTCCCAGAAGTCTCTTATAACTTATCTGTATGTCATCTAGGTGCGGGAATACCTATTACAAGCTTTATTGTTGGAGGAAATATGTCCGTTGTTTTTCGTCATAACGGGACGCCTCAACAGCTAAAAGCGGATGGGGGCATATTATTTTTGGAAGATTTTGGAGACGAATTATGCTATCGGTCTGCAAGTGTGTTTTTCACCGCAGCGATTCGTACAGGAGTAATCAATAGGTCAACCAAAGCCTTGTTCTTAGGCAAGATGCCTCGACTTATAGAAACAGAATCAACAGCTGCTGACGCCATCAAAACCAGGCTTGCAAAAAGCGGACTGAGCCATATTCCCATTCTTTATAGTGATGGATTTGGACACGGTGATGTCAACGGGATACTCCCTTTTAAGACGCCTGCCGTTGTGGAATTTAGTAAAAACAGTGACGACAAAACGACGGCAACCATCACGATTCAAACACGTAAATAGGGGATCACGGGAAGAAGGGGGCTCTATGACCCAGAAGCTTCCCTCTTCTTGTACGCATCAAAAAACGTCATCGCTGCGTCTTTTGCAAAGGGCCCTTCGCCGTTATGGAGGACAACAATCCCAATGTCCTGATCAGGCATGAAGGCCACGAAATTGCCGAACCCTTTGAGATAGCCGCCGTGGAACACGAGGCGACCATGGGTATACTCAATGATGCGCCAGCCTAAGCCATAATGGGATGATTTCAGCTTTTCCTTAAACTGATAATGGCCATCGAGGGCCGGCGTGAGCGGCGTATGAAAAGGTGTAAGGTCCTGAGCGGTGAGGATATCTTGCTGGTACCCCATCTGGAGTTGCAGAAAGCGGGCCATATCTTGGATGGTGGAGTTGACGCCTGCCGAGGCGCACACCGCCTTATGGTACAGGTGGGAATACTGCTTGGAGGGGTAAAAGCTCTTGTCCTTTTTTTGTTGATGTGGCCAGACGCGATTTTTTTGGAGGTTAAATTTCGTAAACCCTGCGGTCGTTTGCGTCATGCCCAAGGGGACAAAAAGCTTGGTTTCAAGAGCCTCTTCGAAAGGCTGCTGGCAGGTCTTTGCGATGGCCTCCTCAAGCAGACTGTACCCCAGGTTATGATAGTCAAAAATCTCACCGGGTACATTGTGCTTGCTTTTCACGAGAAGCGGGAGGAGTGTTTCCCGCGTTTCCCCTGCTTCAATTTTGTTGTTCCAGCCCTTCCGGATATACCCCGCCGTATGGCTCAAAAGATGCTCAAGGGTAATGTGAGGGGAAACATTCGGATAATAGGTGACCATGGCGTCTTTGACAGACAGCAATTTTTTCTTTTGCAACACACCAATCAGGGTGGCTGCAATCGGTTTTGAGACTGATCCCAATTGAAAGACGGTATTCAAGTCAACGGGGTCTGATTCCCCTTTTTTCTTCACCCCATAAGCTTTTGTGAAGACAACTTTTCCCTGGGATATCACAGCCACCGCACACCCCACGGCTTTACCTGCTTCAATTTGTTGGGTGATGTGCTGATCAAGGGCTTTGAGAGGCTGCGACAGAGGGTCCGCTTGTACCGGACAGAGAGAGAAACAAATAAGAATAAGAGTTGAGACAATTTTCATGACCCCACTTTTTCATGTTACGGGAGACGTGACAAGGGGGCAGGCTTGATAAAAGGATGGGGCTCGCGTACACTGGGAAAAAGCACTCACCTCTTCTATGAAGGAGTTTATGATGTCTTGCTTATTCGGACCTTCCGCCTTCATCATTGGCCTTTTTCTTATTATCTTCGCCCCCAACGCTTTTGCTTCTAACCAAGCTCTTTATGTCTATCAAGATGGCAAAACGGACTTCTACGGATTTAAAAATTCAAAAGGGAACGCTGTTATTTCAGCCCAATATGACAAAGTGTTTGCAGATAACGGTATTCCGCTTTTTACCGCCAAAGAATCAGATGATCGCCTGCCCACACTCGTTGCCGTTGCGCAGAATAATCGCATCTGGTGGGTTGATCGCACAGGAAAAAAAGTATTTGAATCTTTCTTCTTTGATAACGGCCCCGATTATTTTGAAAAGGGATTGTCCCGAATTCTCAAGCAGGACAAATTTGGGTTTATCAACAAGAAAGGAGCAGTCATCATTCCGCCGCAATACGACTTTGCCTCTCCTTTTAATGAGCGCGGACTTGCTTATGTCTGTAAGGGGTGCTGGATGAGGTATCCGCCCACCACAAAATTTCCGATCGCCCATCGATCTGTGCCGTCTGATGTCTATGGAACGGTGACGGGAGGAAAATGGGGAATTATCTCTTCCAAGGGGCAGGTCATTGTGCCGCTCGTACACACGTCTTCTGAAGAGGCCGATAAGGCCTTGAGGCATGCGGGTGAGAAAAAGTCATAAACGCGATGATATTTTCAAAGAAACAGCCGCCTTTTTAGAAAATTGGAGTTGCTCTTGCCAGACGGGCTCTGTTATCCCATGACCCGCATACACTTGCTTTGAGGCCTCAATAATGAGAGCTCCTGAAAGGGTGTGAAACCATCGGTAGCCGAGGCGTTCCCAAGCGCTCGCCATGCTGAGCAAGAGGGTGGATTGAGACGGTGGCATGTAAAGCGCCCGTTCCGTACGCAGGGGCGTAAACATATTGTCATTAAGGAAATTTTCGATTTGCAAGCAATTATAGGTATGTCCTTGCCCGAAAGGGTTTTTATCACGACGAGACCAGAAGCCCAGACGATTAGGGACAACGAGAAGAAGCCGCCCCCCATCGACCAAAACGCGCCAGACTTCGCGAATCAGCTCGCGGGGCTGAGAAGTGAATTCCAGAGCATGAATGAGAAGAGCACAATCAACGGATTTGGCGCCTAGGGGAAGAAGGGTTTCCTCCGTCAAAACAACGATGTTAGGTTTTTTACGTTCCCAAGAAAGGGCGCCTTGCTCTGCAGGGGCGAGCGCAACAAGCCGCTTGGCTTCATTGCGATAGTCCTTGAGATAAGGTGTGGTATAGCCCAAAGCCATCATATTCTGGCCCTTCATGGTGGGCCAGAACGCACGAATTTTACGGGAGAGCATATGTTCCGTCACGTGCCCCAAAGAGGAGGCATAAAAGTCACGCATATCGAGAACGTCAGGCCACATGCCAGTCTCCTTTCAAGCGCACTTTATCACAAAAGCAGACGTGACGCCAGACAAGCAAGCCCCGCAAGAGCGGCCGTTTCAGCACGCAAGATATGGGGACTCAAAGTTACTCCTTTGGCTTGGGGATGGGCACGCAGGAGGGCAAATTCTCGCGCACTGAACCCCCCTTCAGGCCCCACAAGAAAACCATAGGAATGAGAAGGGTCAGGGGCCAAAGGGGGCGCTGTTAGGGTCTCATCCCCAAAAAGAAGAATCCTGTCCGCGGGCCATGTTTTTAAGAGCGCCTCCAAAGAAATCAAAGGGTTAACCGTTGGAATCGTGAGGCGCCTGGATTGTTCAACGGCCTCAATGACGTGAGCCCGCATCTTGTCCTCTTTAAGAAAAGACGTTGTCCGCTCACACTTAACCGGCCAGAGGCACGCAACGCCAAGTTCCGTCGCTTTCTCAACTAAAAATTCCTGACGTTTCGGCTTTAGGGGTGAAAAGAGAAGCCATAGATCTCCCTCATCCTGCTGCGGTCGTGTGTGAGACATCAGCTGGAGGGTCATCGACTTTTTCTGCGCCAGCTGAATGCGCGCGACCCATTCGCCCTGGCTTCCATTAAACAGAAGAACGTCATCTCCCACCCCCAGCCGCATCACCTTTTGAAGGTAATGACTTTGGGGGTCGAACAAGACAACTTCTTGGGCCTCCTCAAGAGGCTCCGTAATATACAAGCGGATCATGGGTCTCTTCCTGTGAGAGAATGAAACGGGCAGCTAACAGCCTACCCCTTAAACGTCGCAAAGCCCCATTCGTGTCCATCCGGGTCACTCACCTTGCAAAAACGATCCCCCCAAAAGGCATCGTGGGGTTCAAGAATTGTCATTGCTCCTGCGGCCACCGCACGCGCGTAGAGAGCATCCGTATCGGGAACATAGAGATAAAGAGAGACAGGCGGAGCAGCACCTTGATGTTTGGGTGTTTTTCCCCCTGGCCCAAAGGAGCCCTCAGGAAAAATCATTATGGTGCTCTCACCAAATTTGAGCGCTGCATATTGCACGGCACCCTTCTCATCTTTAACAACCTCATCAATCGGTTGAAAGCCAAAGGCCTTGTCATAAAAATCAATGGCCTTCCCGCCATCTTGGACAACAAGGCAAGGGGTGAGTTGGGCGTAGTGGGATGGTTTGTAGGACATGACGAGTCTCCTTTGAGTGATTTATGGCACTCTCCAAATTTAGAAGCTTTATGGAGAAACGTCAATTTTTTCGAGAGGCCATTACAAGGTTGATGCCGGCGGAATTGAAAGAGGGACGGATTGATTCAGGAGAAGAAAAATCCCACAGATAACAAGCGCACCCCCTAATATGTTGATCATGCTAAATTTATCATGGAAAACAATGACACTGAGAAGAGAGATGATAAGTAAGGTTGCAGACGTTGTAACAAAGTAGATTTTTCCAACGTTCGCACTATTTGCAATTACCATCGACCAACAGGCAAAGGCGAGTCCAAAAGCGCCTGCACAACTTAAGATCCAAAGATCAGATAACATATAGAGGATGTACTCGATGCTGAACAAAGAACCGCTGATCGGATTATCACGCAAGCGTATGCGGAGCACAAATTGTGCATAGGTTGTCAAAAAAACAGTCAGTGTTGAAAAAAGAATCGTATTCATTGTGTATCCTTATATCCTCATCCTCTCATCCAGAGCGTGTTATCAATTGAGATTTTCTAAAAATCGTTGTCATCCTCTTTTTGATTAATGACACGCTCTAGAAGTTCATTACTTACCATAAACATTCCGTTTTCTCAACCTTTCCCAATAGAGGAGGCGTTTAATAATCTCACGCTCAAAACCACGCTCTAGGGGATGGTAAAAAGTTTGGTGCGGTATCTCATGGGGAAAATAATTCTGGCCTGAAAATCCCTCTGGCGTGTCATGGTCATATTGATATCCTTTCCCGTATCCTTCCGCCTTCATCAATTTCGTCGGCGCATTCAGGATATGTTTTGGCGGCATCAGGGAACCTGAATCACGCGCTTTGCGCCTGGCCGCAGGGAAGGCCCGGTACAGCGCATTGGACTTAGGGGCTGTGGCCAGGTAAACCAACGTTTGCACAAGGCAGAGCTCCCCTTCCGGGGACCCCAATCGCTCATAAGCCTCAACCCCTGCCAGAGCTTGCACCAAGGCTTGCGGATCCGCCATCCCAATATCTTCTGAGGCAAAACGAATCAATCGACGCCCGATATAAAGAGGATCCTCACCCCCCTCAAGCATGCGCGCAAACCAATAGAGGGCGGCATCCACGTCCGACCCCCGCAAGGATTTGTGGAGGGCACTGATTAAATTATAATGCCCTTCCTGGGCCTTATCATAGAGGGGGGCTCGTTTGCTGACGAAATCCGTAAGCTCTGAGGGCGTGAGCGGCACAGAAAAGCTCTCGGTGGCCAAGCTTTCCACAAGATTCAAAAATGCCCGCCCATCCCCATCCGCCATCTCAATGAGGGCAGACTTCGCTTCAGGTGTCAGAGGCAGGGTGTGTTCCAGGTGCTGCTCGGCCCGTCCCAGCAACTGTTCCAGATCACTAACGCTCAAGCGCTTAAGGGTAAACACCTGGCATCGGGAAAGCAGAGCGCCATTCAACTCAAAGGAAGGGTTTTCTGTCGTGGCCCCCACCAACACGATCTCCCCCTTTTCCACATAGGGGAGAAAACTATCTTGTTGGGCGCGATTAAAGCGGTGAATCTCATCGACAAAAAGAAGGGTGGGCATCCCGGTCTCGTCAAAATGGTGTTTGGCGGTCTCAAACACTTTGCGCAACTCAGCCACCCCTGAAAAAACAGCCGAGACAGCGACAAAAGGCAGATGACAGGTGTTGGCAAGGCTGTGGGCCAAGGTCGTCTTGCCAGACCCTGGCGGTCCCCAGAGAATGAGGGAGGTGATTTTTCCCCGCTCCATCATCCGAGCTAAGGGTTTTCCCTGTCCCAAAAGGTGCCCCTGTCCCACAATGTCTTGGAAACTTTGCGGGCGGAGTTGTTCAGCGAGGGGACGATTTTTCATGCCCCATCATGGCACAAGTGAAGGAGAAAAACAAAGAGGGCAAGAGGCGATTTCTCCAAATCAAAAAAAGAGCCCTCATCAAGGGGCATGCAAAAAATCCGATGCCGTAGCTCCCCATGTTGGCAATCAAGGAGATAGAAGGATTTTCATGAGGGAAAAACAGAAGGGGTAAGATCGCAGCAAAAAAGCCAAGAGGAGGTGAAGGTGCATTCACTCAAGGCTTCTCATCAGAGGGATGAATATCTAGGAACCCTCTGCAAAACTCCCTATGCTGTCATCCCCGCGAAGGCGGGGACCCAGACTTTAAGTCTTTTTATTTTATAATATACAATTAATATTTACTCTTTATGAAAGAAAAACGATCAAGTCTGGGTCCCCGCCTTCGCGGGGATGACAATCGGGAGGAGAACACCACTTTTGCAGAGGTTTCATCTAGGTAATTCTGACTCTTATGATGGACAGGGAAACGAGAAAGGTATCGAATCACGAATGTGGGAAAAAGAAAAAGATTTGGGAAAGCTGAACGAGCAGACTTGTGAAGACGACGGTTTAGACCGTGCCTCTCTCTTCAAGTCTACCAGAGGGGGTCAAATTCTGAAGCTGAATAGCGCACTGCAAGCCGCCACTCAGTTCTTGAAAATTCCAACGAATTCCTGGAAATTTCTGCATGATTTTTTCAAGCGCATCTTGCGATTCAACCTTTTCTTTAAGTTTGTCTTTTAGAAGGTACCCCATGTTCCCTGTTGTATCGGTATTCATATAAGGTCCAAGGTCCAATTTTAAACTGACGCGAGATGTTTTTCAATGAACGCCCTTGAAAATAGAAACGATACCTTATACATTCATAGTTAAGTTTTTTTATGTTTAAAAAGGATTCAATTTATGTGCGTTACATCTAAGTTGTTGCTGAGTGCGAGCACTTTAATCTATCTTCTCTCTTCCCCTGTACAAGCCATGGAATGGGATGAAGAAGAAGAAAAACAAGGAGCAGCTGCTGCCCCCTCTGCTCTGCATAGGGTAGAAAAACGTAAAGCCCCTTCTTCACCGACCCATGAGCCCCCTCCTGATGAGGCAAATCCACCTCCTGCTAAAAGGCAGGATACAAAAGAAGATAAAGCTTCACCTGGCGCTGCTTCTGCTTCTGCTTCTGCTTCTGCTTCTGCCGCTGCGTCTCCTGCTTCTGCTTCTGCTTCTGCTGCCGCTCCTGCTTTAGAGAGAGAAGAAGAAACTGATCCGGAAAAACAATTTAACTTAGGGACGTTGCATGCTGAGGGAGGGCCAGGTGTTCCTCGAGATATTAGTAAGACCATAGAGTTGTTCACAAAGGCTGCCTTGCAAAATCATGCCCCAGCACAATGTGCATTAGGGAGAATGCATGAAGGTGTTGATGGAGATTTGAATAAGGCCGTAGAGTGGTATACAAAAGCAGCCTTACAGAATCATGCTGAAGCACAATATCACTTAGGGGAAATGCATCGGTGGGGGACAGGTGTTCCTCGAGATATTAGTAAGGCCATAGAGTGGTATACAAAAGCAGCCTTGCAAAATCATGCTGAAGCACAATATACATTAGGGGTCATACATGAGCATGATAATCAAGGCATTGCTCCGGATATTAGTAAGGCCATAGAGTGGTATACAAAAGCAGCTTCAGGCGGTTCTGCCATGGCTCAA
>Ga0207148_1040_pt1 | contig 34836 bp, 11 predicted proteins | sample Alteio_BWMinHeat_34_FD_153558 | JGI IMG/M metagenome (GOLD analysis project Ga0207148, IMG submission 153558) | Enriched cells from forest soil in Barre Woods Harvard Forest LTER site, Petersham, Massachusetts, United States -... | ecosystem: Environmental > Terrestrial > Soil > Temperate forest >... | reverse complement strand
GAGCAGTTACACCCATATCTCCGATCTTGTTCTGTCCCAGATCGAGCGAAGTGAGGGCCGGGACCTTGCCTGATCCAATGGCATGAGCAATAGCGGATATGCCCGTATCTCCGATCTCGTTGTATTCCAGATCGAGCGAAGTGAGGGACGGGACCTTGGCTAACTCAATAGTGTGGGCGAGAGCGACTGCACCCTCCTTTCCGATGAAGTTGTGTTCCAGATCAAGCAATGTGAGTGCCGGGATTTTGCCTGACCCAATAGCGCCGGCGAGAACGCATCCACCTACCTCTCCAATGATGCAGCCGCTCAGATTGAGCGATGTGAGGGCTGGTATCTTTCCTGATTCAATGGCTTGGGCGAGAGCGACTGCCCCCTCTCTTCTGATGTAATTGGAGCTCAAATTGAGCGATGTGAGGGCGGGCCACTCCCCTGTCGTTGGAAGTACCGTCCGTCCCCCCATCAGTTCGCGCCACACATCGATCTTTGCAAGGTTGACGCATCGTTCTGTAGGGTCAAAAAGAAGATGAATGTCTGTAGGTGTTAGTTCTGTGTATGTCAAATTAAGAATCGTTTCTCTTGTGCGATCTTTTGTCACTAGAATGCTAATCAGGGCTTGAAAACCCTTCTCGCTTTTTTTGATGCACTCATCAAGATTTTTTCCATTCAACCATAGGTCTTGGAGGGCCTCAGAGCCTGCAATGTCAAGGTGGATAAGTTGGGGGCAGACAAGATTTATGGCTTTGAGCTCTTTGCAATTCGTCACGATAAGACGCTTAAGATGAGGAAAGGTGAGAGGTGTTGGTGTCTCGGGATTTTCGAAAAGAAAACTATAGCCTTCGGGCTTCGCCAGCATTTTAAACTTTGGACAATTAGAGAGATTCAGATATTCAAGATTGGGGCATTTTTCATGGAGAGCCATCAGTCCTTGCGTGTTAAATTCTTGGGTGCCTCGTAGATCCAGTATTCTGAGAGCTACCCCTTTCTCCTGATCAAGAGTTTGGAAAAACGTCTTATCAAGTATTGTACTATTATGCAGAATAAGACTCTCAGAAAGAGTTTGGCTTGTCAGAAATTGGTCAAGAATCTCTTGTTCTTTTTCACGTGTCAGCTGTTTTCCATCAACTCCCTTTTCAAGATCCGTGCCAACACCCTTCAAACCTCCGCCTTTGAGAAGATCTTCTATTTCTTTTGCGTGGGACTTTCGTCTTTGTGAGAGCGTTTGAAATAACTCAAAGGCTTGAAGTGGTCCCAACTTGGTATGGGCACGATTGGATATCATCTCAGAACGAGCCGTCCCTAAAATCGCCATCATCCGCTTACTGTCGACCACAGATCTTGCCGGATCTAAGTGTTTAATAAGTGCGGGCGACGCGCTTGCAGCTGCCCGGGAAGCAGAGGCTCTCGTAGATCTTTGATAGGCAACATCTGTGACATACCGAAATCTCCCCTGCACAGTTTGAGAATTAAGATTGATTTTTTGGATTAAATCCTTCTGCGTAACGCTTTCCAACATAGGGTTCTAAGTCCTTGAGAAGGGCTAAGGGGCTGATTTGAGGGTTTTCTAGAATCCAGCTCTGCATCCGGTGAAACTTAATGTAAAGATTGTGCAGAGCGATCTGGGAGAAAGGCATGCGTGTACTTGACCCATGAGTGTCCCAAAACGTCCCTATTTGATCATCTGTAAAGAGACCTTCGTAAGCGTTATTGACGCGAATCAGATCATCTGTCCATTCCTTCAGAAAGGTATCAATATCAATTTCTCTCATGCGCTCCCTTACGGTTTCCGGTAATGGATGCTTCATGTGAGGCAAACAAAATACAAGACTCTTGGCTTGAAGGTGTGAATAGATCTTAAAGGCTTCTACTTTTTGTCCCTGACGTAAAGCTCCTGGTAAAAAGGCATGATCGTTATCAATCGGGATAAGGTGTTTTCCGTCAGCACTTAAGATAAAATTATCTTCCTTCGCGTCCTCCGGATTGAGCAACATAGAAGCGAGAATCAAAAGGTAAGTGTGGGGAGGATCTAAGTGGTCAAAAAGTTTATCATTGTGCCAAATCTTATGGACAGTCTCGCCTGGAATGGCCTGACTCACCAAAACTGGATAGGTGTTTTTTATCGTTGGATCATAAAATGAGAAGACTTCGGAGAAGGGAACGCCTTGTACGCCAAACTTCCTCAAAAAGCTCGTTGCTGCATATTCAAACCCTGCTAATTCTGGATTCTTCTTAAAATAAAGAACGGGGTTAACTTTGGGATAACTTGTGACCTCACCGCGCCCTGTAAGGCTTGAGTCTCTTTGAAAAGTGCCTTGATTGTCAAAAAGGCGCTGTGTAAGGGCCGGCATAAGCTCGCGCCTGCCTCGTATGGCTCCTTTAATCTGTGCAAGAGAGGGCGGCCCTCCTAAAGAGCAGATTTTACCAACAGTCATGGCCCACTCAAGTTCAGGATTTTCCTTGCAAAAGGACTCAAAGACCCTATCCCACAGGTCAACTGAAGGACATTTTTCCGCAGACCTTAGATCGTGAGACCCTTGTCGGCCGTGCGCTTGTAAAAAGACTCTCCTCTGATCCCAGAGCTCAAACATATCCTTTGTCTTTTGAGTGCGTAAAAATCCATGACGGCTTAAATAAGACAAATCTGCCAGAATATGAGATACCTCTCGCGCTTCCTCTACAGGGCACCCGTCTCTTGAGGAAGGAGATCTGTTTAAACGCCTGTGCGCTTCTACAACCTTATCCAAGAGGGGAAGCGGCTTATTCTCCCCCTGTACACTTTTTTCTTCTGCCTCTTGGAGGTTTTTCAAAAATTCTTGCCATATATGAAGGGGAGTCAAGGAGGCAGCAGGGGAGATTCTCTGCAATTGAGCTTCAGTATGCTCTTTTGCTGTGCTACCATCTCCAAAAAGGCTTTCAGAGGGTACAAGAGAAAAAACATTGGAAATATCTTCTCCTTTATTCCCTGCTTCTACGTCGTCTTTACATTCAACATGATAAAGTTTGCGAATGGCATGCTGAGGATGGGGATACTGAACTCGTAAGGCCTTATAATAAGTGCCAAGGGGAGGATTAACAGCCTCAAGAAGATCCTGAGGTGTTGGATGCCTCATTGAGCGACAGGCTCTTTTGATGAGCTCTATCTTTTGAACGAGCTCTTCTATCTCATGAGAGACAAGCGTAATGGGGAGGGAAAGCCCATGATCAGGATTATGAAAGACGTGTTTTACTTCTCCTGCTGCACGGGCTGGCGTCCGATGCTCATATTGAAATGCCAAACGATCTTCGAGATTTTTATAGGCCTTATTGATATGCGTGAGGGCGTCCAACCATTTGAGGATGATGAGCTCAGGGACAAGACGATAGATATGCTGCCGATCTTCATTGGGCAGGGGTGTGTCCATATGAGGCAAAAGGTAAAGCATCGATTTGGTCTCAATGCGAGGTGCCGTGGATCCTCTTGTAAGCTTGAATAAGGGCGCAAAGACTTCGTCATTGTCAACACTCACAAAGCTTTTTGTACCCTCATCATAGATAAAGTTATCAGGTTTTCCGTCAGTAGGGTTTGTGAGAAGGGCTCCTAAGGTTTGCTTCGCGTAAAGATGAGGGTCGAGGTGAGGAATGCCTTGTTTCAAAACCGTTCCACCAGGAATACCTGCTATCGCTTGAGAAGCTTGGAGGACGAAGGGCACGTCATCTTGCCTGTGGCCAACATGGAGTCGATCCAAGAACAGAAGGCGTGTTTGAGGAAGGGGAATATCCAAAAGTCTATAGAGGCTCTGCACCATGGCTTCTTTGCCCGGCTTAAGAGAGGGATGTCCATCTGATTTAAAGTAAACTCGAGCCTCCTCTTGATGTGGAGGTAAAGAGGATACAGGATGATTTTGTCCTCCCGGCTTAAGAGGTCTCAATCCTTGAGAGTCCATGCCCACCATATGGCGGGCAAGCGATTGGGAGAGACGATAAAACCCAAAACTCCCTAAGTGTTCTCCCATCAGAAGCGCTTTAGGGGCAAGCAAATCTTGAAGATAACGTGTGTGTGTTTTATAATTGGGAAGATCACTTCTTTGGTCAGATCGTTTAATCTCCTCAACAGCCCTCATGACATCGGTCCGATACGTGGTATAGAAGAGAGTTACTTTTGTTAACGTTTGAGCAATGCAGGCAGCATTGATGGGAGGAGAGGACAGCTGAGTCGCAAAATATCTTTGCGCATCTTCAAGTCTTCCCAAAGTGTCATTCAAACGCGTAAAGGCTGTATCTTTCTCGTCAAAGGAAGCAGGGTAACGTGTAATGCGATCATGGTCGACAAGATCCTCAGGATCTTTTAAGGCATAGATTTTTAATGACAAAAGTATGTCTCTTAAGGCTTGAGCTTGTTCGTTATCTCTCACGTCTGCGGCTTTTGCGAGAGCATGAAAGATGGTATAAAGCGCCTGCTGAGGCACATCAGGTTCAGCTCCGGTCACTTCTAGAATCGTTTGAGCAAAGGGGTCAGCAGGAAAGGGATGTAAAAAGGCAAAAAGATCAGGGTCACTATCTTCATCTCTAACAGATAAAGGAGGGGCACATGGAAACGCGGGCGCGAAGGGATTTCCAATCTCACTCTCGCCCCTTGAGACACTGGTTGCAGCTTGGGCTAAGGAAGAAGGAGGTTGGTGTTGGGGTGATTCAGTAAACTGGGTATTCAATAGAGGAAGATGATAGGTGTCATCATCTTTGTGTTCTTCAGTTGATGCCAGCATTCTAGCACTCCCTTCTTTTTCTCCCACAGATGAAGGTGCGGTTGAAGGTCGAGGAAAAACCGCTGGAGGGCGGAAGAGGGGAAATTCTGTCTGACGTGAGCTTGAGAAGGCTGAAGATGCAGCTGATGGCGCCCTTGCAGGAGCAGCGGCAGCGCTGGGAAGGCGAGGATCATTCAGAAAATAGGGAGAAGGAGGACGGACCTTTTGTTCTTCATCATCACTATCCATCGCTCTGACAAAGTGTGGGGGAATCGCCAGCTGAATAATCAACACAATGCTAATCGTCTTTTTGATCAAGGGAATTGAACGTCTTCTCCAACCATCCATACAGCCTCCTGCTGTCGTCGTCACATCACCCGTTTATACTTCTCTCAGTGTTTTGAGGATAAATTATAGCGGGCCCCCACGCAACGATTTAAAACACCCCTTTGTTTGGAAGTACATATCTGCTCTTTCGTATGATTTCGGCCAATTTGACGAGCATAAGATCGCTTGAATTGGCTCCAAAAATAAGGCTCTTTGGAAATAAAACAAAGGAATAAGGCCATGCTCCAAAGACACTCAAGGCGTCCAAGAGAATGTGCACCACTCCTTTAACATCTGCGGGCCGCTATCAGAAAGGAAGATGCCTCTCATGACGAAATTTCTAAAGCGAAGAGGGAGTTGCCGAGGGTCCTGCGGGAGCCTTGAAGTGATCCCTCAGGAAGCTTCTCTCATCTATCGTAGCGTACGCCCCCAGCTGATTTTGCACAAGGGGATTCTCCTGTTCTTGTCTTTCCTGAGAGGGGGGTGAGGCTGCCTTTGGAGATGCGGCAGCTGGTAACGCTGACCCTTCGTTGCCTGCCTCCGCCTTTGCGAGGAGCGCATCGAGGCTCCCATTTCTCACAAGTATTTCCATCTGAACCTCGAGTTTGTCTTCATTTTCAATGATTTCCTTATAGTGTGCCAGCAAATAGGCTGTCATGGCCACCCCATCCTTCAACGCCAGTTGCACAGCGTAACTTTGCGTGTCACGGGCTTCAATCACGGGAAGGACCTTTTGTTGCACTTTGCCCATCTTTTCTTGGAGCCAACTTTTGGCAGATTTCATGGCTTCTTTTGCAGCCCCTTCTTGAACTGCGACAGGGGGCGGTGCTTGGATTTCTTCTTGCCTGGCATGCGTGATCGCGAGAGCTGCTTTACTCAGACTCAGACTTATATCTTCTTCCAAGATGCCAAATTTTTGTTCAAAAATCCTCACGATAATGTTGGCATCATTTGCGATTTTTTGCTTTTTGACCGTACTATGAACATCATTCACGATATTGGTAAGGGCGCCAATCACCCCTCCCACAAGGGGAATACCTTCCAGTACTTGTGCAGCGTACTTCGCCCCAGAGTTAACGGCTGAATTGGCGCCACTCTTTAAGAGAGATTTTGTCGTTGAAATACCATAGGTAAGGTCCCCTTGGAGAACACCTGAGCTAAGCGCCCTATACGCATTAAAGAGGTTCATCATCGTCCAGTAGAATGTTTGACAATAGAGACGAAGATCCGGGTGTTGACTGAAAGCAGCAAAGCCTTTTGCAATGGCAGCCTTCTCCGGCACCCGTGCATCACGGAGCATAATCTCATGCTTCATCTGTCCTGCCTCCAAAGACAATGGATCGAGGCCGAGTAGGTCAATTTTGGTCACGTTGTAGGGAACAATGGCTTTCTTAAATGAAGGAATCAGTGAAGCTTCAGCAGCTGTTACGCTTGGTGAGGCTTTTAAAAGATTGGAAAGTAATCCCTTGAAGGCTCGGCTTCTATGAGAATTGGCTTCTTCTCCATAGTGGTCTTCAAAGGTAGGATCTGCAGGAAGATGTGTACAGGCAAGGAGTTCCCGAGCGTCAATTTTACTCACAAACACACTGGATGCGTGATAAGTGGAGGCATCGAGCGTTCCAAAAATCCTCTCCCTTACGTCACGCGTGAAATCATAAGGATGGAGACCTGCTCTTACTAAAAGACACCCCTCCGCATCCAGCATATAAGCGACGCGATCTCCAAATGGACTTCTTGTTTCTAAAGTAATCAATGCATCTCTAGTTTCCAAGGTAGAAAGAGACGTGAGAAGCCATTTCTGATGGCTAATCAGTTTTCTCCCCGTTAAGTCTAAGACCTCCGGAATATCGCTTGCCGCCATGCGCAGACCAGAACCGGTGTTGGGGAAGAGAGGCTGATGGGTTCGATATTGCTCGGCTAAAAGGTCGTCAGGTTGATTGAGAGCTGCCTGTATAATCCCATCAAAATGTTGCTTGCTGTTTTCAGAAAGCCAATAGGGGGTGCCATCAAATATAACCTTACCATCTCGGATCACAGACGTGGTCAGGCCATTTTGGATGCATTTGATGAAGAACTCTTTTGCGGCAGGAGTGATTTCTCCACTTTTTAAAATCTTATGACAAACGTCTTTCAGAAAGGAATTTGTCTGAGGTGATTTTGGCAACTGATCAAACCGGGCAGTAATCCACGCCACACCCTCGTCGTTCATTTTACCTGCAAGGTGTTCGAGAGTGTTCTTCGCAGCAAGACTCAGTTCTTTTGTTTCTTCAGCCCCCTTTGCTGTCTCAACAATCCGAAGGAGCGTAAGGGTATCGGTGTAGACAAATTTTTCGACACAAATCGGATTTTTCAACTTTTCAAGGAGGACTTTTGCAGAGTGTTCTCTGATTGCAGGCACTTCATCCGTCAACATTCTAGCAACAGTGTCAAAAGAAAGAAGCCGTGCAACCTCTCCCAAACTCTGAACTGCAGCAGATATGACAATATTCGAATCATTAAATTTAAGTAAAACTTCCTTTAACAAAGCAAGAATTTCATCTGCCCTTTTCGGTTTAGCCTGCACAATTCTTCCCAAGCTCTCAGCGGCAACCGACTTTACCCCTGCATCATCATCAAACAGAAAGTTCTTCAACATCTCAAAGGCTTCATCTGCAACTGTTGGAGCAGGCACCGTCGCTATCGTTCGTAAACTCTTGACGGCATTAGTCTTGACCTCTGGGTCAATGGATAAACGCATGGCTTTTATTCTTTTGAGGGCCCTTACTTTGTTGTTCGAACTCTCATCTTCAGCAAACTCTACCTCTTTGTCATTGGCAGACAACAGGTGCTTCAACAACTGCAAGGCTGCATCTGCCACTGCTGGTTCCTTTTCCACGACTTCTCCCAAGCCCTCAGCTGTAGCAGATCTGAGACATTGATAATGATCATATTTGTAATGATCATATTTATCATCATACCGTAATAGAGGGGTTAATAAATGGAGCGCCCTCATTGCTAGCGCTTCTCCTTTTACCAATCTTGCCAAATTCTTGACCGTAAGATACTTAACAAACCAGTCCTTGTCAGATAACCGGGTCTCCAACAAGTCCAAGACTTTACCTACTTCTACTAATTCCTTTTTCGCGACTTCTCCCAAGCCTTCAACTGCAGCACCCCTGACTTCTTTGCAAGGGTCAGATAGTAGAGGCTCCAACAATTTTAAAACCTTCTCTGGTTTTTCTGAGGCCATCTCAGCTATGTCTCTCAAGCTCTTAGCTGAAGTAATCTTGGTTTTTTCGTAATTGCTAGACAGCAGAGGCGGTAACAATTCTAAAACCTTATCCGCTACTTTATCTGCTACTTTTGGCGCGCATCTCATTATTTCTATCAAACTCTTGACTGCAGCAAACTTGACATCTTCATCTACGCCCTTCTCCAATAGGGGAGTTAACAGACCAAGAACCTGGTCTATCATTCCTGGAGCGCCTTCCACCACTTTTGCCAAGCTCTCAACTACAGCAACCTTGACTTTCCAATTAACGTCAGACAACTTGGACTTCAATAGCCCAAAGGCAGCAACCGCTACTTCTAGAGCCGCGACCATCTCCTGCAATCTTTGGGCGGCACTAACTCTGATATTTTCATTGTCGTGAAACAACAGAGGCTTTAACAGCTCGAAAAACTTATTCGCTACTGCGGGTGCACATTTCACGATTGCATCCAAGCTCCTATTTGCAGCATTTTTGACTATCTCTTCATTATCAAACAAACGACTCTCTAACAGAAGAAAGGCTTTAGCTGCTACTTCAGCCTTAACTGCCCCTTCTGGAGCCCCCTTCACTATCTCTTCCAAGGCTTCAATGGCAGAAGACTGGATATATTTGTTAGGAGTAGACAATAAGGGCTGCAGCATATCCAAAGCCTTAGCCGCCACTTCTGAAGCTGCCGCTTCTGGAACACTGTTTACTATCTCTCTCAAGCTGTGGGCTACAGACCTGCGCATAGAGTAGCTATCGTTAGACAACAGGGGCACCAACAGATCGAGGGCATGGTCTGTCTGCACTGCCTTCATGACATCTCCCAAGCTCTTTTCTGCAGAAGAATTTATATTGTAGTCGCTGTTAGACAATAAGGGTTTCAACAGATTTAGAGCCTCACCTACCACGCTTGGCGCGCCCTTTACGACTTCTCTCACGCTCATGTGGGCAGTCAATTTGACATATTCATTGCTATCAAAGAACAAGGATTTTAGATGATTGAACGCTTCACCTGCTAAGGTAGGTTGTAAGGTAGGTTGAGTTTTAATAATCATTACGAGAAAATCACGGACTACTTTTTCTAAATTACTGTTTTTAAGAAAAGGAACAATGATGGTGAGGCATGTTTTCAAGGATCCTTCAGGAAGGGTTTGATCTGTGATCTGATTCAGTTTTTGAAGAGCCAATTTTTTGACGTGCCAGTCTTCCCTATATTTGACGAGAGCCATTAAGTTATTAAAGAGGGTGAGTCTGCCATCTTGTTCGCCTTCCTCCCTTAATTCTGGTCGATTCGGCAGACTGGAAATTACTTCCATCGCCGTTTTAAGCTTCTGGGTTTCCGCCTCTTGCTCTCTTTTTTGATCTGCTTCAATTTTGAGAGAGGGGCTGGGACTTTCTGCTGCTGGTGCAGCTTTGCTGCTACTTGCTGCAGCCGGAACTGGAGCTGCTGCTGATGCTGATGCAGCAGAAGCAGCTCCTTGTCCCTCAGATCTTGATGAAAGTTCTGACACGGCCTTTGCCATAATTCCTTTAAGGTGTCCAACAATTCTCGGGGAGAGATAGCCGCTTTGGATAATGTGCTCTCCCCAAGCAGCAATGTCTTTTAAAATAACATCGTCAATAAACGCGATGATTTTATGAAGATTCGGAATCCTAGCATCAAAGTTCTTGCCTACTTTGCTTTGCCCCAAAAGATGCATGAGGAGCTTGACTTTTGTTTCCACCCCGAGCTCTAAGACACCGTCTACGTTACAGGTCACGGCCTCCCAAAACTGGGTTAGGAGAGAGGAGGGCTCTCGGGAGGGAGGGCCAGAAGACGCTGTGACTACTTGCGCACCCTTAGCACGTTCTTCCTCATCACTTACCATCCCTGCGAGAAATTTAAGTATCATAAGATATTTTGGCTCATTTCGGTGCTCTCCGATAGAGCGTGCCGCTCGTCTCATCTCAACTTCATTTGGGCTCATAAGGCTGTTTTGTAGAAAACGAGCCACCATATACTCTTGAAAGCTGAAGTGGATAAAGGCGTGCATCTGTGTAAGGGGCGCGTCACTTCCATCCGTTTTCAGGAGGCCAAACTTGAGAACATCCGAAAGCTGCAGGTCTTTATTAGCTTTTCGAATATGTTTCTTAATGTCCTCCCCCTTCATAGAGAGCTCACCCTTTTTGAACGCTTTATACGCTATACGGCCGAGTACTTTGACCTCATCCAGTTCAAACACATCGTCTGAGTCAACTTCCTTCACGTTTTTGTCACGGAATTTGATCATGTACCGCTTGCCAAGCCACACGAGCACTTCTTTGTAAAGTTGCCCCATGCTAAAATCACCGGAGAATTTACCCACAAATCCAGGGCTTGCGCTCACCAAGCAGATCATGGCTGCATTGAGAGGGGTGGTTAAGGTCTCCTTGAGGGTAGGGTTTCTCTCATAAAGAGAAAGGAGCGCAGATTTTGCCTTTTCCTCAAGCTCACTGAGGTGGTTGCCAAAATACCGATTGATGTAGGTTAAAACGCCTTCTTGATTGAATCCTTGACTCTCTATTTTACGAGCAAAACCCTCTTGTATTGTGCGATCAACCCCACTGTGACGCGAGGTCAACACCACATTAGGGTATTCAAAAATCTCGTTGATGATTTTGTGGGTAACAGACCCCTTTCTGTTCAGATGGTAAACTTCGTCATATCCATCAAGCAGAAGAAGCGTTCTTAATCGCTTTCCTTCATCACTCAAAAAACCAAGCACATCCTGCTTCAGTATCTTTTCAACCTTCCCATGGATATTTCGGGGCAGTCCGTCACGCTGTTCATCCAAAGAATCATAGATCAAATTTTCAAGAAGATTATCCTCACTTGCACGCATGGCTTTCCAAGGATCTGTCGTGAGCTTCTTTAACTTAACCGTAAAAACAGAATCGAACTTATCTGCAAAGACACGGCCTTGGGCCCACTCGTAAGCCATATGATGCAAGAATGTTGTCTTCCCAATGCCGGGTGTTCCCACAATGAGGACATGTCCCGTAGCATCTTGATCCTCAACTTTGTCGAAGAGCTGCTTCAGCTCAATGGGGCGTTTCTCTCCAACCCCCTTGCCTTCTAGGAGAATCTGGAGAGTAACATAATAGTCCTCCATCCGCTGTTGAGGAACAGACTCATCGTCAATGAGTTTAGGAAGGGTGTCTTGGGCGCTGTAAAGAGCTTTGATCCTTTTGATGAGTGGATTGACGGTGCGTGCTGCAGGTGCTGTTCCTACCGCTGGGTCTCCAGACAAAGCACTTGAACTTGAGGAGGCAGCTGCAGAACTTGAAGAGGCCGAGGGTACAGCTAGCACCCTTTCAGGAGCAGCGGCAGCGCTTGGAGGGCTGGAATCATTTAGAAAGTGGTGGGGTGAAGGAGAACGAGACTTTTGTTCTTCATCATCACTGTCTACAGCTCTTACAAAGCTGGGAGGAATCGCCAGCTGGAGAATCAGAACAAGGCTGATCGTCTTTTTTATCAAGAGAATCAATCTTATTCTCGCACCATGCATACAGCCTCCTGCTGTTAACATTCCATCAGCCATAACGCCTGTTTATGCTTGTTCCAATATCGTGAGGATAAGTCATGGCAAGCCACCAAGCAACGATTTAATAACACACTTTTATACGGGAATATGTCTTCTCTTTCGTCAGGTTTATGCAAACTTAGGTCTCTCTTCCGAGATCAAAAAAGGAAAGGAGCGGCGTTTAGAGGGTGTTAATAACATCAAAAAAAGCTGACTTTTTGGGCACGCAGAAAGGTTTTCAAGGCTCTTCGATATCAAACGCACTGCTGACTCAACATCAGCGGCGCGTGCCATTCTTTGGCCGTCCCTTGGCTCCTATTGAAAAACACAACAGAAGATCGAATCAGAAGCCGGCCTTCTTGCCTTGAGCAGATAATATTTCCTTCTTTATAAGGTCTTCCAGTTGTTGATCAAAAGGGGCTTCATTAGCCAAGATATCTTCATAATGGGTGAAGAGATAGCTCATCAGTGCGGTTGCATCAGCAAGGGCCATCCGGACGGTCGGATCCTCGGGAAGATTAACCTGTGGAATGAGTCTGAGGTTTTTCAAGATGTTTTTCGACCGCTCTTCGAGAGTGTTCCCTAAGGATTTAATTTTTCCCATTATTCCCTCATTGGGCGATCTGCAAGGGCGGGGCGTGAGAATCTCCGGTTTTTTCTTTTCGGTCATGAGGAGAGCTGTTTTGGCAAGAAAGAGGCCGATACCTTCAACGGAATCTGCTTTTTCTTGAATGATTTTTGTGATCGTTGCGGCTTCATCCTTAAGGGCGTTATTTTTTACAGTTTTATATATATTACTGACAATGCCTTGCAGGGTACCGATAGCACCCCCCACAAAAGGGAGAGCCTGTCCAAGTTTGACACCATAATTTACAAAAGCATTTGCGCCCTTAACTTTGAGAGATTGTTGGGCTGAATCACGACCGAGTGCGTCACTCGCAATCGTCTTTGTGCTGAGACCTCGATAAGCATCAAAGAGATTTTGGAGAGTCCAGTAGAAGGTTCGCCAATACAAGCGTAACTGAGGACTATTGTCTGTCAGATCACGAAGGTCTTGTGCGATGTCCGCTTTTTTAAACACTTCCCCATCCAACAATGCCTTTTCGTGAATAGCAAGCTCCTCATCGTGTTTTTTAAGCCATGTCTCATGTTTCTTAAGCTGTTGAGCATGTTCGTTAAGCTGCTTCCCCTGTTTGATCGACGTTGCTTCTCCTGAATTGGGATCTATGCCTAATAAATCGAGCCTACTGATGGGATAGCCAGAAGGTATTTTTGGAGAAGGCGGCGCGGCGACGATGGAGGAAGAAGCGGTGGAGACAGAATCAGTTTTTTCCTTCCTCTCTTCAACAGGGGGATGTGCGTTTAACAGCGTGTTAACGAAAGACATAAAACCTTTGGCACTGCTTGAGAGGGGGGGCTGGTATGTTTCTTGCCAACGCATAAAAGATCGAATTTGCTCAGTCTCCAATACAACACTGCGAGCCCAATAAGTGGAGGCATCTGCAGATCCAAAAAATTCTTCCCTCATTAGGCGATCTGCAAGGGCGGGGTGAACGTCTTTATCTGCGAGTCTCTTGCCCTGAGAATTAAAAGTATAGGCAATATGATTACCAAAATGGCTTCTCCTCTCAAAGAGGATGAGCTTGTCCTCTCCTGAGGAGACGTCTGAAAGTAAGGTAAGAAATCCTTTGCCAGCAGTCAGGGAAGCTCTGTCTGTAAGACTCCGCACATCTGGAATATCACTTGCAGCCACAAGTATGCCAGAGTCGGTATTAGGAAACAAAGGCTGATGAGTCTGATATTGTGCTGCGAGGAGATCATCAGGCTGGCGAATAGCTTCACCCATGATGGCCTCCAGATGCTTTTTGCTGCTTTTCGAAAGTTGATAAGTCGTGCCGTCGAATATGATCTTACCCTCTCGCGTTGCGGACGTGGTCAGGCCATAGCGAATGCAGAGGATGATAAAATCTTCTGAGATCAAAGTGAGCTCTCCCTCGCTAAGAACTTTACGATAGAGCGCTGCCAGAAAAGATTTCGTCTCAAGGCATTCTGGAAGTTCATCAAAATGACTCGTAATCCACTGCAGTCCCTCTTCATCAATTTTATCGAGGCGTGTTTGCAGAACCTTTTGGGCGACCTTATTTAACGCTCTAGCTTTATCCTCTTCAGTATCCATCGTCTCGTTCACAATACGGAGGAGAGCTGGTATGAGCTCGTGAGTGATCACGACTCCCTCTTTTTTATTTTTCAATTGAGAGAGAAGAGATGTTTCAACGCCCTTCCTGATATTTTTATTTTCATGCCCTAAGTAAAAGGTTGCTTTGTCAAAAGGGAGAGACCAAGCGGCAGCTTGCTTAACATCCTCATCAGGATTTTCAAGAAGAGTAAGGAGTAAATTGAACGCTTCGAGAGTGACATTTGGAGCAACTTTTATAACTACCCAAAGGCTCTTGAATGCGGCCTCTTTGTAACGATCTTTGATACGGGGCGGGAGTGCCTCCCAATCTTCATATATCGCTGTTGGAAAGTTCCAAGCCTCAACACCCCTGACATGCTTGTCGCCCTCTTTAAGAATAGGAGATAACAAAGCCAAAGCTTCAGGCGCTTTATTTGGATCAGCTTCAACGATTAATCCAATGTTCTCAACGGCAGACTTCCTGACATCCTTATTCTGATCTTCGAGAAGACGTGTCAACAAACCAAAAGCTTGATGCGCTATGCTTGGGGCGATCTTTAACGTTTGATGAAAGCTCTCAAATGCAGCATTCCTGATATCCCAACCCTTTTTTTTGAGAAAAGGGGCCAGCGAAGCCAAAACTTGCCCTGCTATACTTGGGTCAGCTGTTGCAATTGCCCCGAGACTCTCAACGGCAGACTTCCTGACATCCTTATTCTGATCTTCGAGAAGGCTGCGTACTGAATTAGAAGCCTCCTGTGCCAAGCTCGGGATGGCTGTCACGATTAACCCAAGGCCTTTAACACCAATCCTCCTAACATACTCATCCTCATCTTTGAGAAGGGGAGATAGCAAAGGCCAAGCCTTAGGCGCAACGCTTGGAAAGGTTTTCACGATTTTCACAAGATTCCTAGCCGCGTTTCTCTTGATATTATACCCTTTCTCATCTTTGAGAAGGGGAGGCAAACAATCCAAAGCCTTAGGCGCTATACTCGGGACAGTTTTTATAATTAACAGAAGAATCTCATTGAGCTCATCTGATGTGAAGATGGCGTTGTTCCTCTTGAAGAAAGAAAATACTAACTTCAAAGCTTGAGGTGCAATGTCAGGGACAGCTTGTACGATTTCACAAAGAATCTCGCGTGCAGCTCTTTGAGCATCGAAGTCAATAATCTCAAAAAGCGGATCCAGCAAGCTTAAAACTTCAGAAGCTCCCGTTGGAGAGATTTTTGCGAGCTTTACTAAAGTATCTTTCATGACATTTCCCAAGTTATCATCTCGAAAAAAGGTTGTGAGCGTGTTGAGAATCTTTTGCCTCAGCGCTCGCTTTGTAAGCATCTCCTCATCCATCAGTTGACCTAACTTTTGAATACTGAACTTCTTAATTTTCCAATCTGGGGAATTGCTTAGAATTGCCATTAACTGCTTTACAACCACCCTCCGCCCTTTAAATTCGGGTCTGTCAGCAAGGCTTGTCATAATTTCAAGAGCCGCTTTAAGCTGTTGCACATTTATGGTTTTTTGTGAGGAAGCTTTCTCCTTCTCTTCTTTCTTTTCCTCACTTTCCTGTTGTGTTGAAACTGACAATTGCTGACTTTTGTCTGCCTGCTTTTTAGCCTCTAGAACTTCTGAGGCTGAGGGTACACCTGCCTGCGTGACAAGTAATTGCACCCTCTTCACCAACGCCCTTGATAAATATCCACTTTGGATGATTTCTTGCTCCCACTGAGCGATATTTTTTAAGATAATTCCATCAACAAAGTCGATAATTTTCTCACGGTTTGGAAGCCCTGAGGGAAGCTCCCCTCTTATTTTGCTTTGTCCCAAAAGATGCATCAATGTTTTGACTTTGGTTTCAACGCCGAGCTCTAAAACACCGTCTACGTTACAGGTCACGGTCTCCCAGAACCGCCTCAGAAGAGAAGAGGGTGCTCGAGAGGAAGAGGATGCGACTTGCGCTCCCCTTCCTTCTTCATCACTCACCATGCCTGCCAAAAACTTCAACGTCATGAGATACTTGGGTTCATTGCGGTGCTCGCCAATGAACTGAGCCGTTTTCTGCAGTTGAGCCTTATCTTCTGTCAAAAGCTGTTCTCTCAGAAGATCGGCTGTCAAATATTCCTGAAAGGTAAGGTGGGCAAATTGATGGTTCAGCTTTGTGATATCTTGGCCGTCCCCCTCAGGCTTGAGGAGGCCATATTTGATGATCTTTTCAAGATTAAGAATCCCAAGATTATCTCTGATGACTTTGGAGGTCACAAGTTTTCCTGTATCAACGAAAGAGTCATAGGCAACCCGTCGTAAAAATTGAACTTCCTCACTCTGGAAGATGTTCTCCGGCATAATATTGAGAGGGTCTCTCTGTTCAAATTTCTCAAAGTATCTTTTCCCAAGCCAAAGGACAACATCATGATAAAGTTGCCCAATATTCACATCAATATGGGAGCTAAGCTTCTTGCTGATGGTAGAATCTCGCCACATTAAGCAAATAAGCGCTAGATTGATGGGAACCGCGCACATCTCCATGATCTGAGCGTTTCGACTCAAAAACTGCTTAAGATCTTTTCCGAGTTTTGACTTTTTTTCTTCTTTAGGTTTATCTGTGGACATCATAGAAGCGGCGGCAGGAGTCGCGATCGTTGGCTCAGCTTCCTCTACATCTTGAAAGTGCAGATCGATGTAATGACGGACCTGCTCTCTACCAAACCCTCTTGTTTCAATGCGTCTTTCAAACTTTGCGCCAACTTCTCTTCCAATGGCATTGGGGCGAGAACTCATGAGTACATGTTTATATTGAAACACCCCGTCCATAACTGTCCGGTAATCTCGGTTATTTCTCGGCAAATGAGAAATTTCGTCATAGCCATCCAGAAGAAGGAGAACCCTGTCTTTGTTCTTAATTTCCATAATATCTTGGGCAGAGATAAGAGATGATTCAACGCTCAGACAGTGATGCAAAAAGCAACTCAGAGGGTCGCGTTCAAAATTTCCTCCGCCATAATATTTTGCCCACCCATCGTCTAAAAGTTCCTTCAGACGCACACGAAAAACATAGTCGAATTTATCTTCCCAGAGAGCTTCTTTACCATCTTGCGCCCATCGATAGGAGAGATAGTGAAGGAGGGTGGTCTTTCCCACACCAGCACCTCCTAAAAAGAGGATCCGGCTGACTTCTGGATGGTCTTTATCCACTTGATTGAAGATGTCATTGAGATCGATTGGGGCTTTTTCTCCTAAGACGCTGTCATAAGCGGCCGCCCCTTGCCTGCTCTCCTCTTTCAGGAGAACCTGAAGGTCAACATAATGGGTGCTGAGATGGTGCTCTGGGAGTCTTTCATCATCAATCAACTTAGGGAGCGTATGTTGGGATTGGTAGAGGGCTTTGAGCCTTTGGGTGAGAGAACTCGCCTGAGGGGCCACTACCGTAGCTGCATCTCCCTCTGGCATCGCTCCAATCCCAATCCCAGCGCTTGAGCTTGCAATCGCAGAACTTGAGGAAATAATTGATGTTCCTGAAGATGCAGCAGTGGCACGGGGAAGGCGCGGGTCATTCAGAAAATGGGGCGAGGGAGGACGAGGTTTGTACTCTTCCTCATCTGAGTCACTTGCTTTCACAAAGCTCGGAGGAAGTGCCAGCTGAAAAATCAGCGCGATACAAATGGTTTTCTTAAACACCGAGAGAGATTGAAGAGCAGCAGAGGAAATGAAATCACGGCATCTTTTTCTTAAGAGTATAGAAGAAGAAAATAAAAGACGCTTTGGTGATAATTGCATACAGGGGACGCTAGGAGGCAAAAAGTGCATTAGAGGTCTCCAAAATTATGAGGACAGGTCTAAAATGGTCCTACCTACCTTGAATTTGTTATTCCTTTAAGGACTCCGGCGCATATTTTTACCATGCTCTTGCCTGCATTCATTCTATTTTTGCGCAACAATGTCCATCATTTTGTTGTTTAATTTTTCTGATTGTTTAACCTCGACACGATAACGAAGATGGTAGATCATTCATGGGTCGTAATTGTGAGCCTGAACTATTGAAACGTGATTTTTGCCAAACTTTTTCCAATCGTGCTCGCTCCTAAAAGATCGAAGGAGGGCAAAGCGAGCAGTTGGGACCTAACACAACAAAATGGTTTTCCTCTGTTAGTGAGGCATTAAAAAGACTCCATGAGAGTGTTGCGCCACTCGTTGTAAATCAGTATTGGGAGTTGCCCTTTCAGTCGCTCATCTCCTATTGCTATGCACAACATAAGTCATTTTTTTGCTGAAGTTTGATGGGGTTCGCTGGATCTTGAGTAATGGTTGCGACGATACCTCGGGAGATGGCTCAGGCTAGGGTTAGCTACCATTGATGATCTTCTTCCTTTTCTTTTCGCATGTTGGATTGAAGACTCTGGTCTCTTTGGCGCTTAACTCACCTCAGCGAAAAAGCAACATGAAATTTTTCGCAGGCTCGCCGCGCATCGGCGTCGCGCATAACGGCTGACACTATATTGTTGTTAGCTGCAGTGTGCCACCATTTTTTGTATAAAATGTCAGAAGACAAATCCTCCAAAGATTGTGATGTCAAATAATCAAACCGATTTAAGTCGTCACTTCCACCCCAATTGAAGAAAATGCCGACTGGTGCCTGTTTTGAATCCCATGATGACATGATCCGGGCATAATGTTTCGCTGGGCCTTGGAGCTCCTTTTGGATTGCAAACCAGGGAGCGATCCAGATCTCTATTTTGTCCTTATTTTCAGGATTGTAGGCAGTCCTGTATCCCGTGGAGATGCTCAGGTATTTTCCAGTGTCTCCGTAGTCCCTTAAGTTGAAGGATGAGGCAAGGGGATCCGTGAGCGCTGCTATGCGCAACTCTCTCATCCCCACGTCACTTCCTTCATTGGGACGGTATATCAATTTCCCTCCAAAAAATCTTTGATAAATGGCTTCATATCCTTGAGCGACAGCCGGGATCATGGGCTGGGGGGCATCAGCAGCGGCGGCTGCCGCCGCAGAGCTTCCAGAACAAACTGCAGATCCCAGTGCAAGGCGTTCTTCTGCCAATGGAGGAGAGGAAGGTCCTGCTGCCGCGCTCTGTACACTTGGTCTTACATGAGAAGAAAGTAACTCCCTCTGGTCCATTGGATCCGCCGCCTTAGATGGTGCCATGGTCAAAACGGACAGGATAACAAAGGACGTGGTGGTTAAAAGGGTCTTATTCTTAAAAATCATAACTGCTCCTTAAAATGAAAAAATCGTGGAGAAGAAGGTAAACGCTTGAGAATGTATCTTCTCTCTTATGGAATCTCCTATAGGAGGTCCCAAAACAACTGAGAATCTCATAGGTCTATCCATCTCGTGATTATCCTCAGTCTATTCACAATTTTTCGATTCATCCATCCCCTAAAGTTGCAACAAAAACAAGCCCATATTTTTAACAACATAAGGTCGTATCCTCTGGTTCCTCATACTCGTTCATTTAGTAAGTGACAACTTTTTCGTCCATTTTCTGCGAATCCAAAAAGACACAACCGTGATCAAATGAGGATTCGCGAAACATGTTGCTACATAAAAAGGCCCACACAACTAATGGGCTTTCCCATAATCCAAGGTTTTGTAAGACTCATAGATGAACGTGCGTCACACCTTCATCATCAGTGTCTCGCGTCGCCCTTTTGGTCGCTCATCATCCCCTACTGCATCACACACTTTGAGCCCTCTGGTTTCTTTTTATGCGATTGGACAGGCACATTATGATTCGCTGGGCCTTGAGAAGCTGATGCAATTTGCATCGAGGGATTGCCTCTTGAGGCCGAGACGGAAGAAGACACAGACGCAGAAGAAGAGGGAGACGCTGATTCTGGTGCCACTCTACCAACTTCGCCTAACAGCCTTTCCAATCCTCTCTCTCTTATAATGGCTGCGAGTTGATGATCGAGAGGTGCTTCATCAGCCAGAATAGTTTCATAATGCGTAAACAGATAAGCCATCGTTAGGGCCACATCCTGCAACGCGAGTTGGGCTACGGCATCATCTTTATCATGAAGCTCGATTGAGGGGAGGACTTTGTCCTTAATCGCGGCAATTCTGTCCGCAATCCACTTCTTTATGCGTGTAAGCTGGGGCATCTCTCGTGATGCCTCTGGGAGGGCAGGCTTGAGAATTTCCTCTTCTTTAGCCAGCGTGATTGCTAACGCCACTTGAGAAATCGCAAGACCAATATCTTCTTCGAAGCCTAACTTGGCTTGGATAATTTTTGTCATCGATTTCGCGTTATTCATCATGCCGTTTTGTTTGACGGTATCTGCAATTGTCTGCACGATGTCATCTAGGGCACCAATGACACCTCCAATCATCGGAAGAAATTTTCCCACCTTTCCGACTCCTTTTCCCATCAGGGTGCGTGAAGTTGAAACTTCATAAGAAAGATTCGCTGCAACAACATCCGTACTTAAGGCACGATAGGCGCCGCAGAGATTGAGCATCGTCCAGTAAAATGTTTTGCAATAGGCATGAAGGACAGGGCTTCTCTGAGCAAGCTTCGCAAAGCCTTGGGTGATGTTGGCTTTATCAGAGACGCGTGCATGGTCGAGAACACTCTGCTGTTTCATGCGCTGTCTTTCTTCATCTGTCGCGTCAAGCAAATCCATCTTGGCAACGTCATAGGTCAAGATCCTGTTTTCTACTGATGGGGGTGGAGCACTGCTTGACTGTGGTCTGCTCGCCTCTCTGATGCACCACTCATTTAACTGCCTGGAAAAATCATCAAATGATATTGACGTCTCTTCCCTTTCTACCTCTTCTTGTTCTTGAGAATGGAGGACATCTTTTTCAATTTCTATTGCTTTGTCCTCATTCATGACAACGCTGATGGCCCTATAGGTAGAGGCATCCAAGGGTCCAAACACGGCTTCACGGAACGCTCTATCTGTCCTCTCGGGATGACTCTCTTGGTGCACGAGAAGCTTTCCTTGAGGATTCAACTTATAGACAACACGATCCCCAAAGTGACTACGCTTTTCAAAAAGCAAAAATGTTTCTGAAGATTGACCTGAAGTCTGCGCCGAGAGACAAGTGAACATACCACCTTGGTACTCCAGAATCTCCTTGGTGTTCACAAGACTTCTCATATTTTCAATATCGCTCGCAGCCTTCCGTAAAGCCATACCACTATTAGAAAACAAAGGGGCGTGGTTTCTATAGGGAACAACCAGCACATCCCCTTTCAGAGAAAGGGCCGCTCTCCCAATCTCCGCTAAATAAGGCTGACTTGCCTCAGAGAGCGGGTAAGTCTGCTCTTCAAGGATGATATTGCCAGATCGCGTGAGTGTTGTCGTCAGTCCTCTTGTAATAGATTTAATGATAAAATCACGTTCTAGGAGACTGATTTCTCCATCACTTAAGATTTTATGACACACGTCTTTTAAGAAGGATTGAGTCTCAGGCGATTGGGGAAGTTGATAAACCCGATCAGTAAGCCACGCGACATCCATTTGACCTGCAAGGTGCTTGAGGACGTTCTGAGCAGCGAGGCTGAGTTCTTTCGTCTCATCCGCACCCTTTGTTGCCTTGACAATCTGAAGGAGGGTAAGAGTATGGGTGTAGACAAGTTTGTCGACTTCAAGGGGATCTTTTAGCTTTTCAAGGAGGGCGCTTGCGGATTGTTCTCTGACTTGGGGCACATCATCCGTCAACATCCTTGCAAGAGTGTCAAAGGACGCAACCTTCAACATCTTTCCCAGACTCTCAGCTGCATAATGCCTGAGTAACACTTCACCAGCAGCAACTAAGTGTGGCTTTAATAGACCAAGAACCTTAATCACCACTTCTGGTGTACTCTTCACCACCACTTCCAAACTCTTGATTGCAAATTTCCTGCCATTTGGATTATTATCAGACAGTAGGGGTTTCAAAAGACTGAAAAACTCAAGCGCCACTTCAGGCGCTCCTCCCACCACTTCTCCCAAGCTCATGGCTGCAACACCTCTGACCGTAATGTTCCCGTCAGACAACAGGGGCTTCAATAGGCCGAAGGCCTCATCCGCCAGTTCTGGCGCAGCCTTCACCACCTCTCTCAAGATCATGGCTACAACACCTCTGATACTGTTTTGACGATCAGACAACAGAGGCTTCAACATACCAAAGGATTTAACCGCCAGTTCTGGCGCAGCCTTTACCACCTCTCCAAAGCTCTTGATAGCAGCAGATCTGACATTATATTCACCGTCAGATAACAGGGGCGTCAACAGACCAAAAGCCTCAGCCGCCCGTTCTGGTGCAGCCTTCACCACCTCTCCCAAGCTGCTAGCAGCGTGACGTCTGACATGTTTATCATCGTCAGACAACAGGAGCTTCAATAGATCGAAGACCTCAAACGCCACTGCTGGTACAGCCTTCACTATCTCTCCCAAGCTTGAGGCGACAGTAAACCTGACTCTTTCGTCATCATTAGACAACAGAGGCTTCAACAGACCGAAGACCTCAAGCGCAACTTCCGGCGCAACCTTCACTATCATCTCTTCAAAGCACTTGGTTCCAGTGAAACGTTCGCTATTGTCAACTACTACCTCTCTCAAGCTCCTAGTTGCACGATGCCTGACTCTTGCGTCATCATCAGACAACAGAGGCTTCAACAGATTAAAAGCCTCACCTGCCACTGCTGGGGACCCCTTCACCACCTCTCCGAAGCTCTTAACTACAGCAACCTTGACAGGCTCCTCAGCGTCAAACAACAGGTGCTTGAACAGATCGAAAAACTCAACCACCACTCCTGGCGCTCCCTTCACCACCTCTCCCAAGATCTCGGCTGCAGAAGATCCGACATCGTGGTTGTCACCCGTCAATAGAGGCATTAACAAACCAAAAGCCTCAGTTGCTGGTATTCTCTTCACCACCTCTCCCAAGCTCCTGGTTGCCGTCAATCTAACCCATGCGCTATCGTCAGATAACAGAGGTTTCAACAGATTAAGCGCTTCGATCGCTACTCTTGGTACAGCTTTCACTACTTCTCCCAAACTCGTAGCTGCAGCAGACCTGACATTAATGTTCCCGTCAGACAACAAAGGCTTCAACAAACAGAAAATTTCAGTTGCCACTACTGGCATTCTCTTCACGACCTCTCCCAAGCTCTCAGCTGCAGAAGACCTTGTATCTTCGTTATCGCTCGTCAACAAAGGCTTCAGCAAACTAAGAGCCTCCCCTGTCAGACCAGGTTTAACCTTGATGATCGTTATAAGAAGGTCACAAACAGCCTTTGCTAAATTACTGTTTATAAGGAAAGGAATAATGGTGGAAAGACATGCTTTCGCTGATGCTTCAGGAATCATTTGATCCATGATCTGATATAGCTTTTGCAGTCCCAGTTTTTTAACGTGCCGATTCTTGTGAGAAGTGACGAGAGCCATAAGTGAATTAAAGAGGACGTGTCTGCTTTCTTCATACGTATCGCCTTCTTCTCTCAATTCATGACGATTCATCAGACTGGTGACCACTTCCATGGCCGTTTTAAGCTTTCGGATTTCCACACCTTGAGCGCGCTTTTGCTCTGCATTCATTTTGAGAGAGGGGCTAGCGCTTGCGGAAACAGAAGCTGGGGCTGCAGCCGTAGATGAAGATGAAGCAGCATCTGCTGCTGGAGCAGACCTCTTTCCTTGTTCTAGCAATCCTGAGGGAGATTTTGATAAAGCTTGTGCCATAATCCCCTTAAGGCATCCGACAGTTTTTGGAGAAAGATACCCACTTTGGATAATGTGCTCTCCCCAAGGAGTGATGTCTCTCAAGATCACACTGTCCACAAAATCGATGATTTTCTGGAGATTAGGAATCCGGGGGTTAAACGCACCCTCAACTGTCCCTTGGGCTAAGAGATGTATGAGAAGCTTGACTTTTGTCTCGAGCCCTAACTCCAAGATACCATCCACATTACACGTGACTGCTTCCCAGAAGCGTGTAAGGAGAGGCGAGGGAGCTCGAGAGGCAGAAGCTGCGACTGGTGCTCCTCTTTCTTCCTCGCCACTCACCATGCCTGCCAAAAACTTTAAGGTCATGAGATATTTGGGTTCGTTCCGATGCTCTCCGATAAATTGAGCGGTCTTTTGGACAGAGTCACCTGAAAGCAAGTGTTCCTTTAAATAATAGGCTGTCAGATATTCTTGAAACGTTAAGTGAACGAATTGGTGATTGAGTTCCGTCACTTCTCGTCCTTCCCCTTCGGGCTTCAAGAGACCATATTTAATCACTTTTCTCAGCCCCACTTTTCCAAGATTATAAAGATCCATATTGTCCTGAACAACCCTGCTCGTGACCAACTTCCCTGTTTCAACAAATGAGTCGTGTGCGACCTTGCGCAGGAATCTGACTTCGTTACTCCGAAATATTTCTTTGGGCGTTACCTCTTCTTCCCCCTGTTCAAACTTGTCAAAATACCTTTTCCCCAGCCACACAATGACCTCATGATAGAGCTGTCCAATATTAAAATCGGCAAGGCCTCCCAATTTTCCTCTCGTTTTAGGATCTCCCCAGATCAAACACATGAGAGCTGTATTGATGGGGATCGTGCACATCTCCATGACGTGGGTATTTCGATATAAAAAATGTTTGAGGTTTTTGCCGAGGGTTGACTCTTTTGGTGCAGAGGCAGAGCTGTCTTCTTCTGAGACTTTAAAGTGCAGGTCGATATAATGGCGGATCTGCCCCCCATCAAACCCGCGGGTTTCAATTCTTCTCTCAAACTTTGCGCTGATATCGCTCCCCAGAGCATTGGGACGAGAGCTCATGAGAACATGCTTGTATCCAAACACCCCTTCCATCACGGTCTTGTAATCACGATTGTTTCGAGCCAGGTGAGCAATTTCGTCATACCCATCAAGCAGGAGAAGGACTCGATCTTTGTTCTCAATTCCACTGATATCTTGGGCAGAGATGTCTAAACGAGGGGACTGAACCTTCAAGCAATGATGCAAAAAGCAGCTGAGAGGATCCCGCTGTAAGGCGTCTCTCCCGTTGTAATATTTCGCCCATCCCTCATCTAAGAGTTCTTTGAGACGAACACGCAACACGTAGTCGAACTTCCCTCCCCAGAGCCCCTCTTGTCCCTCTTGCGCCCACCGATAGGAGAGATAATGAAGGAGGGTGGTTTTTCCTACACCTGCTCCTCCTAAAAAGAGGATGCGACTGACTTCTGGATGGTCCTTGTCCACTTCTTTGAAAATGTCGTTGGGGTCGATTGGGGCTTTTTCGCCAACAACCCTGTCATACCCTTGTCCGTCCTCCTCTTTCAGGAGCACTTGAAGATTCACATAATGGGTGCTGAGATGGTGCTCCGGGAGTCTTTCATCATCAATGAGTTTAGGGAGTGTATCTTGAGATGCATAGAGAGCTTTGAGCTTTTGACTGAGAGGACTGATGGCCCGTATCTTGGAGGAAGCTGCTGCTGCAACGTCAGCGTCCAGCATTGCTCCAGACAAAGCGCTTGAGCTTGAAGATGCACTTGAGGATGTAGCTGTAGCACTTGAGGAAGTAGAGGGCGCATCTGGCGCCCTTTCAGAAGCAGTAGCATTGAGAAGACGCGGATCATTCAGCAAAGACAGAGGAGGGGGAGGGGGTATTTCCTCATCATCACTGTCCATAGCCCTGACAAAGTGTGGGGGAATCGCCAGTTGAAGGATCAACACAAGGCTGATTGTTTTCTTTGCCAAGATAATCGATCTTCTTCTCATATCATGTATACAGTCTCCTGCTGTTACCATCACATCAAACGCTTCTTTACATTTGTTCCAACATCGTGAGAATAAGTCATGGTAAGCTACCAGGCAATGATTTAAAAACCTCCCTTTATTTGGTGGGATACCTTCTCTTTCGCCCAAATTTTGCCACTTTAGGGGTATTTAAAAAGATCAAAAGAGAAGAGGGGGCGATGTTTAAAAAATCGAAGTACCTTAAGAAAACGTAAGCGTTTTTCCCAACAGCAGGATTTTTACAGACTTTCCAATATGAGGCGCAACGAAATCTATCAATGTTCTGTCCGCACGGACCCATGCTTAGCAGATCATACGCCTCCAGTGAGGGGTTGGATTCATTGCCTTATCATGGGGTCACGCTCAAAGGCTGAGATCCGGGTAGAAGAGAAGGCGGCCCTGCCAAGACTGATGCATTCAAGAAAAGTTGGTCTTCTGGTATCTGGGGAGTCCACCTGTCATGATTGGGGATCAGAAGGTTAGGGAAGGTGGCAGGCATGGCGTTCACAAACTGGCCTGTGTACGGGTCTCTTTCAACGGCTAGGTTAAAGGCGGATTTTTTAGCTGAGTCCAGCCATGCGTCGAAGGAAAGCCAGGGTTTTATGGAAGCAACAGCTGACGATAACGCTCTCCAAAGATCGTGTCCCATCGGTTGCGCCCGAGGCACAGCGCTTGAAGTGTGCGAAAGTAGGCTAAGTCCTTCCTGCGCAAGAGAATCTGTATGAACAGGAGCGGGAAGTGTCAAAGGCTGTGGTTGGGTGGGGTTCACAGGGTGGAGTGGCGTGCTAAAGCAAAGTTCTGCCTCACAGGCCGCTCTTAAGGCTTCTCCTCTTAAGCTTGCCAGCACTTGGGCGCCGTCCGACCAGCTGATGTTTTGCATCCCTGAAAGCCCTATTGTTTGCAAATTGGGGAGTTTTGGAAGAGCCTTGAGGATCGCTTCAGGACCGACTTTGTCTGTGGATCCTATATTATTCCCTGAGAGCTGTAAGATTTTAAGAAAGGGGAGATATTGTAACCCATTTCCGAGTGCCACTGTTCCTTGAGAATCCGTGTAGCCAATGTCATTATTCGATACATCAAGGAAGGTCAAGGAGGCAGTGTATTGCAAGCCGTTGCCGATGGCCACTGTTCCTTGAGAATCCGTGTAACCAATGCCATTATTCGATACATCAAGGAAGGTCAAGGAGGTAGTGTATTGCAAGCCGTTGCCGATGGCCACTGTTCCTTGAGAGTCTGTGTTTCCAATTCCATTGAAAGATAAATCAAGAGAAGTTAGAGAGGTAAGATGCCGTACGCCATTTCCAATGACTGCTGTCCCTTGAGAATCTGTGTTTCCGATATAATTGTTTGATAAATTAAGAAAGGTTAAAGAAGCAAGATTGCGCAGAGCGTTGCCGATGGCCACAGTTCCCTTAGAATCTATATATCCAACCCCATTGCTCGATAAATCAAGGGAGGTCAGTCGGGTCAGATACTGCAAACTATTCCCGATAGCCGCTGGGCCTTGAGAATCTCTGTTTCCGATATAATTGTTCGATAAATCAAGAGTGGTCAGGGAGGTTAGATTGCGCAAGCCATTTCCGATGAACACTATTCCTTGAGGATCTGTATATCCAATATAATTATAAGATAAATCAAGAGAAGTCAGAGAGGGATAGGTGACGAGTATTTTCATTAAAGGGACGATGATTTGCGGATTGCCAATAAGGGCTGAGAAATTAAAAGAAGCGGTATTATGAGGAACTCTGGCAAAATAATTATTGACGTCTTCTTCCGTTGATAACGTCAAGGGGATAGGACTACGAACGTCAGTCGAGGCCAAAGCCTGGTTTAAAAGCGCAATGTAGGTTGAATTTAACGCAGGGGATTGTGGCTGAATGTTAAAGACGTGCAACTCTTTCAAACAAGACAACGCATGAACTAAAGACATAACTCCTTGAGAGTCTCTGTGTCCAATAGAATTGATAGATAAATCAAGAGAAGTCAGACGGACAAGATACGGCAAGCCGTTTCCAATGGCTACTGTCCCATTAGAATCTATCCATCCAATATCATTTCTCGATAAATCAAGGAAAGTCAGGCGGTTGAGGTACGGCAAGGCATTTCCGATAGCCACTGTTCCTTGAGAGCTTGTCCATCCAATTTCATTTCTCGATAAATCAAGGGAGGTCAGGCGGTTGAGATACGGTAAGCCATTTCCGATGGCCACTACTCCTTGAGAATCATACCCCCCAATCTCATTGCCAGAGAAATCAAACAAGGTCAGGCGGGTGAGGTACTGCAAGCCATTTCCGATAGCCACGGCTCCTTGAGAGCCTCTGCGTCCAATCTCATTGCCCGATAAATCAAGGTAGGTGAGGGTGATCAAATTGCGCAAGCCATTTCCAATAGCCACTGTTCCTTGAGAGTCTGTGGATCCGATCTCATTGTGAGATAAATCAAGAGCGGTCAGAAAAGGAAGAGATTTGAAACCTTGGGCAAGGGCCATTGTATCTGCGGATATTGATTTCACTTTGGGATCTTCAATACCATTATTGGATAGGTTCAACTGTGTTAAAGAGGAAAGAGAGGGCAACATCGCTTCAAAAAAACGCGCCTTATTGACAGAGTTGCTTGCGAGATTCAGAGAGGTCAGCGTAATGTCATTTTTCACAAATCCTTGGATGATTTCGACAATGACATCTCCTTCGATTCCTTTGTTCGAAAGATCTAAGGAATATGTTCCACCTGGGAAATAATACTCGCTCAGATTATCGACAAGGGAACTCGCGGGCTGTCCGGGGATAATGTTGAACTGACGCACCAACTCATCAAAACAGTTTTCAGAATAATCACTCGCCCAAGGTTGATAGCCGGTCCAGGTAAACCCCGGCTTATCGGGGCAGTTGATATACTCAATGATCGTTTCAATAATCATCTTTAAAAACAGAGCTTGGACGGTGACCTTCCCTGCTTTAAAAGTGCTCATCAGGACAGAAGTCGTTTTTGAAGGACTCTGTCCTAAGCTCCACAGGAGAGAATCCGCATAAAGAGCGTTGATGAGCGTATAGTTACATCCTTGTCTTTGATGGAGATCTTTCCTCAGAGTTTGGAGAGTCTCAAGAGCGCGGGTCTTTAGGGACAGAAGCTGCAGCAGGGTTTGTTTATCGTAAATCTCTTTAAGTTTGGAAGTGTCTTTGAGATGGAGCCCATGGGCGATTCTCCCTAAACTATACATGGCCGAGAGTTGACTGTAACCGTGCCTGTCTTTGGCTAAGACTACAATGGCTTCAAAAGCCTTTGCGCGCGCCTCACCAGATAACTGCCCATCCCACAAGATGAGGCGTTGCAGACGAGCGAGATATCGATCCATGGGAGGGAGGGGAAGGAGAGGTCTTAACCAATCTTGCCACAGTCCTTGCCCATAGGCGTCTATGCTTTCTTTCTTGCGGTTAACAGCCTGCATCGTGGACTCATCCATTTGGAACGCATTCCACAACGCTTTTCCCAGTCCAAAAGCCAAGGGAGTGGCAAGAACAGCAAAGACAGCAGGTTGTCTGTGCATGAGATTGGCAATGCCAAGAATACTATTGTGATCCGCTTGATTGAAAGTATCAAACAGATTGACCCTTGTGGAACTTGTAAGTTGATAGCCCAAGAGGAAGGTGAGGGTGAGATGGAGAGTATCGAGGATGCCGTCTTCAACGCCTTCTCGCAGGGCATTGATCCCCACCGCTTGGCGCCGGATGCTCTTTGATTTAAGGGGAATGGCCTTGCCCCGAATCCAGAACCGGGAACAACAGGCCTTAGTTGGTTTGCCTTGGTCCGTGTAAGCTATGCCGTCGCGATTGAGCAGCGGGGCATAGAAAAGCTTCTCTAACAAGTGATCCATACTCACCCACCTCGGTGGCCAAAAGGACATTTCGACTTGGGCAAGTTTTTGTAAGGTTGCGAGGTTAAGGGGGGCGGTTAAGTCAGCTTCTGTCCATCCCATTTGTTGTAGGAAAGCGCGAAGACGCGAGTCTTGAGGCAGAGTGTCTTCCCCTTCAGAAGAAGAATGCGGGAGGGAGTCGGCATCTTCCACTCCATCTCCGTCCCTATCTTCGAGCAGAGGTTCAGCAAGCTCTCTTGCCGAGGGAAGGAAGCCCTTTCCTCTTTCTTTAAGTGGTATGTAAGATGCTCCCGGGGGAGAGGCTTTCCCCGCGTCATCGGTCCAAGACCATTCACCCTGATTTCTTGCGTTTATAGGAACGGGTGCAGAAAATGGCGCACGGACGAAACCGCGCTCCGCAGCTTCTTCGTCTGCGTGCATACAGACAGCCACATTGGGCATAAAAATCGATACAATCGTGAGGTGGGCAATCGTTTTCTTAAACAAAGTCTGCATAGACACTTTCTACTGAATCAAAGAATCATACGCCCTATTTTGCATAGATCCTTCGTGAATGCATCTACAATAATCTCTTTCCTTTCGTCCAAGCTTCGCCAACTTAGGGAGATCTTTCGAGACCAAAAAGAGGAACAGAGACGTCTGAAGAGTATCGAGAACCTCAAGAAAAGGTGGACGATTTTGCCCGCACCACAACCCATCAACTTGTCATCCGCGAGCTTACGCAACCTCCTGTTCTTCTGCCAGTTGTCGCTGATAAAGTGCTGCAAAATCAACATGTGACAGCAGAATGGGGATGCCTACTTCTTGCGTCATTGTTGCCACAAGACTGCGTGCAAAGGGAAAAAGAAGGCGAGGGCATTCAACCATCAAAAGTGGGCGTAAATATTCTTCCGGCACTTCCTCTGAAATCTTAAAGACCCCCGCATAGTCTAAGTTTAGTAAGAAGACGGGGCTATCCTTATGTTTTGCATCAACCTCAACTTGCAGGACAACTTCAAAGAGAGAGTCATCCATATGCTGTGCCCCTGCATCCAACATAATCGACACTATCGGCTTATCCATCATGCTTGCAAAAGGATCCAGATTTTCAAAGGAAAAATCCTTGACGTACTGAGAAAGAATGGAGAGAGAGGGGACTTCTGGAAAATCGTGTTCTTCTGCCATAAATGTTCCTTGTTTGTATGGTAGCGTTTGAGGGAAACGTGACAGGACTGTTTTAAAAAAGCAAGACGTTCTGAATGGCCATTTGCCCGTTTTCTCAACATTTTCTTAATCTCTATTGCTAACATACTGATCTAATTGATAAATTTTTTGGAGGGTGCAACTTTCTGGATGGTGGAGAGGAGATAAACGGCGGGAGGCAATAACTGATGTGGTTGCACATGAATGCGTTTCAAATTCAAACATGTCATTTTTTACGGTATACTCCCCCTTAATAATCCTCAGATACAAAAGGAAAATAAATGAAGAAAAGGCAATTTTATGATCTCCAAGACCCTACAGGGGGAAAGATCTGGCTAACGCCCAAAAGCTTGAGCATTCGGTGGCACACGACATTAGGGACGTTAAGCCAATGGCGATGGAATGGCGTGGGGCCTCTTTACTTTAAGAAAGGAAAAGGCGTTCTCTATGATCTGCAAGAAGTCGAGCGCTTTGAAAATGACAATATGCGTCAAAGCACCTCTCAATTTATTGAGCTCATTAAGAAAGAAGAGGACCAAGAGAGAAGATAAAAAGTGAGAATTCTTCCCCACCCCATCGACTGTAACGCTGACTTCCAGCGTGCTTTTTACCTGATGGAGCACACTCCTAAAAATGTCTTTATCACAGGGAAAGCGGGGACGGGTAAATCAACGCTTCTGAACCATTTTAGGCAGCACACCCAGAAGAAAATAGCGGTCCTGGCCCCAACGGGCGTTGCAGCCATTAATGTGCAGGGACAAACGATCCACTCTTTCTTTAAATTTAAGCCCAGCGTGACGGTAGGCTCGATCAAGCCTGTGAGTGATAAGCAGAAAAAAGCCCTCTATAAGGCTCTGCAGACAATCGTGATCGATGAGGTTTCCATGGTAAGGGCAGATCTTCTGGATTGTGTAGATAAATTCTTGCGGCTGAACACAGGGAAGGGAGATCACCCTTTTGGGGGTATCCAAATGATTTTCATCGGGGATCTCTACCAGCTTCCGCCTGTAGTGACCTCTCAAGAGAGGGATATTTTTGCTTCTCAATATGACAGCCCCTATTTCTTTAGGGCCCATTTCTTTAAGGACTTCCAAATGGAGTTCATTGAGCTTGAAACCATTTACCGCCAGCAAGACACCCGCTTCATTCATCTCCTTAATTCGATTCGCAACAAGACAACAACGGATAAAGAAATAGCGCTTCTGAATGAGAGGGTCACGGAGTTGGCGCCAGAAAAGACCTCCGTGATCCTGACGCCTAAGAATGCGGATGTGGAGCTCATGAACGCCCAACAGCTGGAAAAACTAAAGACGCCTCTCCATACCTTTGAGGCAAAAATTGAGTGCACCTTTGGTAAAGAATACCATCCCACAAAGCCAACTCTCGACCTAAAAGTAGGAGCGCAGGTCATGATGGTCAATAATGACCAACGGCAAAGATGGGTGAATGGAACCATGGGAATCATTCGTCGGATCATCACCTGTGAAGATTCAGGAAAACCCCTGATCATTGTGAATGTGGGAGAAGACAAAGACGTATTTGTCTCACCTCATACCTGGGAAATTCATCGTTTTGTCTTGAAAGAAGAGGGAGGTATTCAATCCGAAACAATGGGCTCGTTTACCCAGTATCCCCTCGTTCTTGCCTGGGCCTTGACCATTCACAAATCCCAAGGAAAGACCTTTCATCATGTGACCCTTGATATTGGTTCCGGGTCCTTTATGCCAGGGCAAGTCTATGTCGCGTTAAGCCGGTGCACGACCCTTGAGGGCCTCACCCTCAAACGGCCCATCCACAAGAAGCATATTTGGATCGACCAAACCGTAGTGGACTTTGTGACGACCTTTCAATACCAAGCGTCAGAAAACAAATGTCCTCTTGAAACAAAGATCACACTTCTACAAAACGCCATTGAGGGCAACCAATCCCTCGAGATGACCTATCTCAGAGCCACCAATGAGAAATCGGATCGAAGGATCACGCCCCTAGCCGTGGGCCCCATGAGCTATCAGGGAAGTCTCTATATCGGCCTCAAAGCCTTTTACCACACCAGCCAATCCGAGAAAACATTTCGTGTGGATCGGATTCTGGAGATGAGAGAGGTGGAAGATAAACTTAAAATGGCCCTTACGGCTTGAGGAGAAGGACGTTTTTGGTTGCCCCTCCCATCGCTTCTTTTTTAACTGTATTGAACTTTGATATTGAAAATGTATCGTTTTGTGATACATTTTGCATATGAAAGATAATTCACTCGTCAAATTAACCCAGAAACTTCTAGCTGATGGCAACTACTTTTTCACCAGAGAGTTCGCTGCTCATGCGCTTGGTATTTCAGATGCCGCGCTGCGTCTTCGAATACTGCGCCTGAAAAAAAAAGGGGAGATTTTTAGCCTCTGGCGTGGTTTTTTTATGATTGTTCCAGCAGAATTTATGCATATGGGCACTCTGCCTCCTATGTGGCTGATTGATCCTTTAATGAAGCACCTAGGACATGATTATTATGTTGGATTGCTGAGTAGCAGCTCAATTTATGGTGCGACTCAGCAACAGCCTCAAATCTTTCAGATTATATGCAATGCGCAGGTGCCTACAATTGAGTTATCAAGAGGATCAATTCAGTTTCACCGTTCACAAACTTTGTCAACAGCCTTCGTAGAGAATGTCAAAACTCCTACCAGTTATGCTCGTGTAGCAAGTAAAGAGCAAACCACATTAGATTTAGTGCGGTTCTATAAGGTTTGTGGTTACTTTAGTAACATTGCAGCCATATTAAATGATATTTGCGTGGACCTTGATGTGAGAATTTTTAGACAAGTTCTGGAGAATGAAAAATCACCCTCTCATCTGCAAAGACTAGGGTATATTCTCGAGACGTTGGGCTTTGATGAGCTAGCCGATATTACTCAGGGCACTCTAGGTAACCATCCAGCATTTTGTTACAGAAAATTGAGGCCTGACTTGAATAAAATTGGTGCAAGAAAAAACTCTAAATGGAAGCTAATCATAAATGACAAGATAGAGGTTGATGAATGATTCTGAAAACGCATATTGCCGAGTGGTCTAAATTTGTTCCGTGGCAACAATCATATCAAATAGAACAAGACCTTATCTTGTCCAAGGCATTGGTTGACATCTACACGTCCGACAAATTATCGAGCAAAATTGCTTTTCGTGGGGGGACTGCCCTCAATAAGCTCTATTTTAATCCCAGCTCACGTTATAGTGAGGATCTGGACTTTGTTCAAATCTCAGCAGAGCCTATAGGGGGAGTCGTAGACCTCCTCAAAGAAAGACTCTCCTGGCTTGGCACACCTCAAAGAAAGTTCTCAGAGGGTAGAGTGACGTTAACGTACAAAGTGCTTGCAGAGGATGGCACCCCAATCAAGATAAAGATTGAGATCAACAGCCGAGAGCATTTTACAGTGCTCGGATTTGACGATGTCGTATTCACAGTTCCTAGCGCCTTTGTTGAAGGCACTTGCCGCGTAACAACCTACAAGCTCGAAGAATTACTTGGTACAAAACTACGCGCTCTCTACCAACGCAAAAAAGGGAGAGACTTGTTTGACTTATATTTTGCAATGACACAATATCCAAACCTTAATTTGTCACAAGTTACTGAATGCTTTAGAAAATATATGGCATACACAGCAAACGAGATATCATCAAATGTTTTAATTACCAATGTTGAGTCCAAACTACAGGATGCAGGCTTTAGGCAAGACATCTTCCCGCTACTCCCAAATCAGCATAATGACTATAGCGCGGGAGTGGCTTTTGATACCGTAATGAAGCTGCTGCTAATGGTTTGAGGGTAATGTGCGAGCGTCATAATGTGCTATCCCCCACCTTGGGGGACTGTTCCAAAGTGAAAGATAACACAAAATATTTTGACCAATCTTAAGGTGATGAATGTGTGCGCTTAACAAGTGCTCCGCTGTCTGTCAGCATTAAGCCCTCTTTTCCACAGACTGCCCCAGTTGATCGCCAAAGAATTGGGCGGCTGGGCGTAACGGCTCATCGGCAAGGTGAGCATATCTTTGGGTCGTGGCAGGTTGAGTAT
>Ga0207148_1039_pt1 | contig 35162 bp, 37 predicted proteins | sample Alteio_BWMinHeat_34_FD_153558 | JGI IMG/M metagenome (GOLD analysis project Ga0207148, IMG submission 153558) | Enriched cells from forest soil in Barre Woods Harvard Forest LTER site, Petersham, Massachusetts, United States -... | ecosystem: Environmental > Terrestrial > Soil > Temperate forest >... | reverse complement strand
CCTGGTTCCTGTATTCTGATTCCTGTGAAATGGCGTCCCCTACGGGATTCGAACCCGTGTTGCCGCCGTGAGAGGGCGGTGTCCTAGGCCTCTAGACGAAGGGGACATGGCCGTCTTTTACGCGAAAGTTTCGCGATGAGCAACCTTATTTTTGACTATTAACGTGTGCCTGCTGACTTTTGAGCTTGTCGCTGCTCTGCTGCTCTTTTGGCACATAGTCTTTCAAAAGCCTGAAGATACAGGTCTCCAATATCTTCCCCTACTATAGACATTGAGTCTTTCACTGACAAAGAACCAGAAGACAATACAGATGTTTCATCTTCAAGTATAAACCTTATAAGCTTACATTGCGTCAATGAAGTTACCTTTTCCCCTACCACCTGTTGCAGAAGCGCAAGCTTAGCACGATTCCCTTCACTCGCTAAATCCGGTCGTTCTGAAAATGCTGCGGAGAGTTTTGCTAGTGCCCGACATTCCTCTGCTAATGTAGGGTCAGAGTTATTTACTGCAGAAGATGGCGCAGGCTGAGAGGCAGAGGGTGGGGGTGGTACTGACTTGTGTTCCTCTTCATCGTCACTGGCCCTCACAGCAGAAGAGAAGAAAAAAAGAAACCCTAACATAAGGGCCGCAAAAAACGTTTTCTGTGTCATGCTTTCAATAATCTTTCAATAAGAGGGTATACTGAAGAGAGATACACCTTTTTCTTTTCAAAGAAAAGATAATTATCGCCTTTTGGTCCAGCAAACAGGGGCCAGGAGGATTATCCTTATTCCTGTGTTCTGATTCCTGTGTTCTGATTCCTGTGTTCTGATTCCTGTGTTCTGATTCCTGTGTTCTGATTCCTGTTTCCTGACTCCTGTTTCCTGATATGGCCATTCGAAAATTTTCGTGTCCCCAAAAAGGGATGATACTCTCTCACCTGCAGACCAATGAAGCATGATTGGCGAAGGAAAAAGAAAGGGGCCCCTCTTTGTATACGCTCTTTTTCCTTTGCTCGTTTTGTCAGAGACAGCCGGGATTCCTTTAGGAGGAATAAAACGCAACCCTGCCGAGATAAAAACCAATCCTCTTCCTAGTTTGTTCCTACCCTCACATACGTGTGAGTTCTCCTCCAGGGCGTACGACTGGAGGAATAAATACATTTAAGAAAGGAAAACTGAAAATGGCTATGATGTAAAAACCCCTTGCAATCTTTTGTAAATCCTTACATCGTGAGGCATGATACGTCAGTATGAACTCGTTGAAGCCGTTAAGGAGTACGACCCTCTCGCCAATGAGGAGCTCCTCAATCGAGCCTATGTTTTTGCCATGAAGGCCCACGGGATGCAGGAGCGTGCCAGTGGAGATCCCTATTTTACCCATCCTCTGGAGGTCGCCGGCATTCTCGTGGGCTTGCGCCTTGATGTGGCCACCATTGTCACGGCGCTGCTTCATGATACGGTGGAAGATACCCTCGCGACATTGGAAGAGATCGAATCCATCTTTGGCAAAGAAGTTGCCTTTCTCGTGGATGGGGTGACAAAGCTCTCTCAAATTGCTTTTCAATCGGATAAGGCGAAACAAGCCGAAAATTTCAGAAAGCTCCTCATCGCGATGTCCTCAGACATTCGGGTGTTGCTCATCAAGCTCGCAGACCGCCTCCATAACATGCGTACCCTTCATTTTGTGAAGTCAGCGGAAAAACGGATGCGCGTGGCAGAAGAGACGATGGAGATTTATGCGCCTCTTGCTGAGCGAATCGGTCTTCACGCCATCAAAGACGAATTGCAGGACCTTGCCTTTGCCCAGATTCATCCGGAAGAAAGTGCATCAATCGTCTCTCGTTTGCAACAACTCCGGGAGCAGGATGAAGGCCTTCTGCAACCAATTCTTGATGCAATTACAGAAACACTTAAAAAAAATGGACTCCCAGCGGCTGTTTCTGGACGAGAAAAAACCCCTTACTCCATTTGGCGTAAGATGCAGCAAAAAAACATTACCTTCGAGCAGCTCTCTGACATTATGGCCTTTCGGATTATTGTGGAGACGATCTCTGAGTGCTACCAAGCCCTCGGCATCATCCATAGCGCCTACTCGGTTATCCCTGGACGATTTAAAGACTATATCAGTACCCCTAAGTCAAACAATTATCGCTCCATTCACACGGCCATTATTGGTCCTAATCAGCATCGTATTGAAATCCAAATTCGCACAAAAGAAATGGATGAGGTGTCGGAGCTTGGCGTTGCCGCTCACTGGCAATATAAGCAGGGTGCCAATCGCGATGGGTACCAATATCAGTGGCTGCGTGGCCTTCTTGATATTCTTGAAACGGCGGAGGGGCCTGAGGAATTCCTTGAACACACCAAACTTGAAATGTTCCAGGACCAAGTCTTCTGCTTCACGCCGAAAGGGGATCTCATCACCTTACCCCGGGGCGCCACAACCATCGACTTTGCCTATGCGGTCCATTCCAATATTGGGGATCATTGTAAAGGGGTCTATATCAATGGACGGAGCCGCCCTCTCCGTACAGAGCTCAAAAATGGGGATCAGGTTGCCATTATAACCTCCAAAACCCAACACCCTTCCCCCACATGGGAACGCTTTGTTGTGACGGGAAAAGCACGGGCTGCGATTCGTCGTTTTGTCCGCCAACAGATGCATCAGCAATTCACCTCTTTAGGCAAGACCTTAGCTCAAAAAGAATTTCTACAAGCCCATCTTAAATTGGACGAAAAGAAACTTGAAAAAGCTTTTGAAGCCTTCAAAGTCAAAACTGTGGAAGATGTCTATGCAAGCTTAGGAGAAGGATTGAAACACCCGAGCGAGCTCATCCGCATCCTCTACCCCGATTATAAACCTGCGGCTACGAAAGTGTCTACCTCCCTCCCCCCTCCGAAACAACCCCTTGGATCTCCTGATATTTCTGGCCTCATTCCGGGCATGGCCATCACCTTTGGGGAATGTTGTCATCCGGTCCCAGGGGATCCGATTGTCTCGATTATCACAACGGGCAAGGGGGCGAAAATTCATCGCTCTGATTGTAACATTCTGGATCAATATATGGATACGCCTGAACGGTGGATCGATGTGCATTGGAATGAGGACGCCCAACAAACGGATCGTCATGCGGTGCGCATCTCGATGGTCGTTGTCCATCAGCCCGGCAGCATTGCCGCTGTAACAGCCATTATCACCCGTCAAAATGCCCACATCATTAATCTGAGAACGAAACACAGGACGGCAGAATTTTATGAAATTGGGATTGATTTATCGGTCAAAGGTGTTGAACATTTAAAAAATATTATTGCAGCTTTGCGCACGTCTCAGCGTGTGGTTTCTGTGGAACGGAGCTAGCCCATGATCGTCGGCATTGGAACAGATCTGGTGGATATGCGGCGTATTGAAAGATTGCTGAAGCGGTTTGGGACTCACTTTACCCACAAAATTTTTACGGCGGCTGAACGCGCTTACGCTGAAGCCCATCGTCATCCCGCCCAAGTCTATGCGAATCGCTTTGCCGCCAAAGAAGCGGCTGCAAAGGCATTGGGAACGGGCATACGGCACGGCATCACATGGCAAGACATCGAAGTGACGAAAGCTCCCTCAGGCGAACCTTCCCTCCTTTTTCATGGAAAAGCGCGGGCGTACTTCATCAAACGCACCCCTGAAGGTGCCCAAGGGCAGGCTCATGTTTCTGTCTCGGATGAGCCCCCTTATTCAACTGCGTTTGTTGTCCTATCCGCCATCCCTTTAAGAGAGAAAAAATGACCCCCTTATTGAGTGTGATTATCATCACAAAAAATGAAGAGCACAACATTGAAGACTGCCTTAAATCTGTTGATTGGGCAGATGAAATTGTTGTTGTGGATTCAGGCAGCACCGATGAAACGGTTAAGATATGCAAGGCATATACGGATAAGATCTTGGTCACGGACTGGCCTGGCTATGGCCTCCAAAAGCAACGCGCCCTCGAAATGGCCACAGGTGAGTGGGTTCTCTCTTTAGACGCAGATGAACGGGTGACGCCTGCACTCAAACAAGAAATTTTACGCGTCCTTCCTTCGACGTCCTGTGATGGATTTGAACTCTTATTCCTCTCTGAATATTGCGGCAAAAAAATCCGATTTGGGGACTGGTGGAATGACCGTTCTCTCTGTTTATTCCGCAGGACCAAAGGGTACTTTGTTCCCTCGATCATTCACGAAGAACTCAAAGTTCAAGGAACCATTGGCCGCCTCAAAGGGCACGTCGATCATCTCTCTCTCCCAGATCTCTCAGTTGTTTTGAAAAAACTAAATGAATACTCCACATTGGGCGCTTTCCAAGCCCACCAGAGACATAAAAAGTGTGGCCTTTTCATGGCCATTATGCGTGGCCTTTTTACGTTTATCCGAGGGTATATCCTCAGGCTTGGGTTCCTCGATGGACGTGAAGGGTTCCTCCTCGCCGTATCAAATGCAGAGGGGACCTATTATAAATATGTGAAGCTTATGTATTTGAATCGGACAAAGTCCTAAAACACTAACGGTTGTGCATGGCGGAGGATCGCTTCCGCTTCAGGGGTGTATTTTTCTGCCCCCCCATGAAGCGTAATCCCTGAGACCAGGCGCCATTCTGTTCCTGTGTTCTTACGGCCTTGAACAATGACGCGTTTTGCGGGTTTATTGGGCCCTGCCCAGAGAGGGCACACGACGATGTTCCCAAGATGCGCGTCGAGATGGGTCAGAATTTCTGGCAATCTTTCAGCGCGATGAATCATCGTAAAGGTGCCTTTTGGCTTCAGCATATTCAGGCAACATTTCAGCCATTGCTCGAGATCCACCGTTTCCGTGTTTGCTTGTGCTTTTCCTGGAATCGGGGAGACCTGAGAGCGACTCTGCTCATAATAAGGAGGGTTCGTCATCACATGGTCAAAGGATTGGGATTTGAGCGACGGGAGAGAGGCAAAAATGTCTCCCTCAATAATATCCACACAATTTTCAAAATTGTTTGCCTGAATGTTTTGAAGTGCTAATGTCACGAGGTCAGATTGTATCTCAACGCCTGTGATCTTGACCTGAGGACACCGCACGGCAAGGGCAAAGGCGGCAACGCCGACACCGACGCCCACATCTAAAACTGTATCATGAGGATCAAGTTGCAAAGCGGCACTTAAAAAAATGGGATCAATGCCGGCGCGATACCCTTCGGAAGGCTGAATGAGCTTAATACGCCCACCTAAAAAAGTATCTGATGTTTGACTCAAGGCGCTACCAAATATGATATTTCGTGCCCTTAGTTATATAGATTATCCCAATAATTTCAATCACTTTTTTTGAAATTGCTCAGATTCTATGCGTATAAAATTTAGTTAAAATTGTGTGGAATGCAGAAAAGGTATTCTCCTAAAGGAGACCTTTAGGGATTTTGTATCTCTCTTTCAAAATCTATCTTTTCAGAAGCTGACGCTGCAGAGCTAAAAGCTCCCCCATAAGAGGCTGCTGCTGAACTTGAGGCTGCTGCCGCGGCGAGCTCTCCTTGCGGGATAACAACACGGTACCGCGTAGCCTTATGCCTCCCAACGCGCTCCAGTTTTTTGTCTCTCTGCATTTTTCTGACAATCTTAGTAACGTTCCCACGACTATAGCCCGTAACCTCCACTAATTCGGCTTGGCTGAATGTGCCATTTTCCTGCATCCACAACCACATCTTCTTTTGCCTTTTGACAGCCTCACAATCTTCAATCGTTTTTCCTGTCAGAAAGGTCGTGGTTTTCTGGATTGAGGTTTGCAGTTCTGCAAAATTAGAAGTCCCTCCTTGTTCTTCTCGGTTTCCAGAATCTGCCGCCAAAGAGCTAGAAGCTGCGCTGGAAGCAGCAGCAGGAGCTCGTGGGAAATCAGGAGATTGAATGGTCTTAGTAACCTGATACCATCCATCCCCACACCTCTCCAGCCATTTGTAATCCACCAGCTTCTTGGTAATGCGTGAAACAGCACGCTCCAGTAAGTTAGTCCCTTTCCTCGCTTCGACCTGCTTGAAGGGTGCGTCTTGCGTCTGTATCCAGCTCCATAGGAGCATTGTCTTTTTGGTGAAATGCAGTCCACCAATCGTTTTGCCTATCAAAGGAGTCAAATCCTGCGGATTTCGGATTTGCGCTGTTGCTCGTGCCTTTTTTCTTGCGTCTTGCGCTATTGTTGATGCGTTTTCTCTTACTTGTGCGTATGCTGCTCGTGCTTGTGCTACCTCTTCTTCTCTTGTGTCATTTGGAGAAGCTTCCTCTTCTGAGCTAGAGGAGGGATCTGCTTTCCTTTTTGTGCCTCTTTTCCTCCCTCCACCTGCAGAAACTGATGCGTTAGAGGAGTCTTCTTCCGATTCGGACTGAGGAGCTACAGAAATTTCTTCGTGCTCTATATCACTTTCTGTCTCTGGATCCGAATAATCTGCTGTCAAAGGATGAGAGGAGGCGTGAGACGCCGCTGCTGCTGAACTTGAGGCTGCTGCCTGGGAACCTTGTCCCTCCTCCTCTGAGATATCCATGGCCCGAGAAGGGGTGCTGACGAATATACCTAAGGCAAGGAGTAAAACGGTGGAAATAATCTTTATCATACAACTCTCTCTGAAAAGGACGCCTTCTCTCATTCATAAATGAACGCGATTAACAACAATTCAAATATAATTGTTCAATTTTATATTGCAATAAAAAATTTGAAGTGGGGGAGCGGGCGTATAACGCCGAGGGTCTGCAACACGGGAATGACGGCGGCCCAATCACACGGGCTCTTCAAATGCACGGGGGGGGAAAATGGCGGGAGTGACGGGACTTGAACCCGCGGCCTCCGGCGTGACAGGCCGGCGCTCTAACCAACTGAGCTACACCCCCTAAAGGAGATTCTTGGGAAATACAGGAGTTTTTATCCTGCGTCAAGCAAATTTCAATATGGGTTTCCTATAAGATCACGGAAAGAATGCGTGCTTCGCGCCCTCTTTCAGAACTCGATGTCTTCATTTTGACGCGAATTCCTGGGTCAAGGGACTCATATCCTGCAGCACGTAAAACGGACGCATGTAAGAAAACATCGCGTCCGCCATCATCAGGATACACAAAACCAAACCCCTTCAAGGGATTAAACCATTTGACTTCTCCTTCAACTTCCTCCAGCGATTCTGGATCAAAAGCGGGAGACCGTGGTCCTGGGAAAGTGGGGGAAAATCGAGGGGCGCGTTGCGCAAACTTTACTTCTAATACACGAAGGACTTGGCGTCCTCGCACACCTGGATCAATATCACAGACGATGCGGTCGCCTTCTTCAACCCGCCTGCACCCGGCGGTATCTAAAACAGAAAAATGCATGAATATGTCGCCAGAGTCGTCATCCGCCACTAAAAACCCGTACCCCTTTTCAGGATTGTACCACTTTACGCTGGCTTCGATACGCTCAATCTCTCGCTCTTGATTTTCACTCGTGTGAGGGTTGTTATTCATTATTCATATTCCTACTTTAGAATTGTCACTATTTTTTTGTGTATACAACGACATGCCTCAAAAGCATGTTATCACGATGGAAGCTTTCTACCACACCAACACTCGTTAGTAAATGACCTAATGACAGTCTTCTCAGTTTCTCATTTCTTTGATAATTCCGGGCTTGCATCCTCAACACCCACTCTTTATGCTTCACCTTATGGGGTACAGGGAGCGTCTTTCTTCTTATTTTTTTGGGGATCTTCATCGATGGATCCTATGGGCACCTGTTTGTCTTGGCCTCGGCATTGCGGCGTATTTTAGTCTTCCTTTTGAACCTTCCGTAAGTTGGGCGTGGGGAGGCCTCGCCGTATGCGCTTTCTCTTTATGGAAAGGCCCCTTTAGACTCATTACCTTAGCCATTGGCCTGATCAGCCTGGGTTTTACAGTGGCTTTTTTCAGAACCCATACCCTCCATACCTCGATGCTGCATTACCCCCTGCCCCCTCTCATGGTGGAGGGCACCGTTTCGCAAGTGGAGATGCGTCCAACGAAAAAGGGAACTTTTTTTCAGCGCATTCATTTAACAGATCTTAAAATGGATCTTCCTTTGCCCCTTCCCCAGAAAGTGCGTCTCACCTTGAAAGGAAAGCGGGCACCTCTTTATCCCGGCAGCCGCATTCGCATGCGCGCAAAACTGTCCCCCATTTCTGACCCCTCCCTCCCCCGTGGCTTTGACTTTCGCAGGCAGGCTTACTTCCAAGGCATTGGCGCCACCGGCTTTGTCCTCTCACCGCCCGAAGTTTTGGGAGAGAGACCTTCCTTTGCGCTCACCCTTGAAAAGAGACGGGAAGCGATCACCTCCTTTTTCCTCACCCATATGCGCCCCCCAAGAGGTGCGATTGCAGCGGCGCTTATTACAGGAGATAAGGCTGCAATTCCGGAACCAATCCGAGAAGATTTTATTAACTCTGGCCTTGCCCATATTCTTGCGATTTCGGGGCTCCATCTGACGATCATTGCAGGAGTTGTGTTTATGGTGATCCGGCGTAGCCTTGCCCTGTGCCCTCCCCTTTGCTTGAGGTGCAATAGCAAAAAGATTGCGGCCTTAGGCACCATTGGCATGACGTTCCTGTATCTTGTTCTCTCTGGCTTTGGCGTACCGGCACAACGCGCCTTTATCATGATTACCCTCGTCATGGGCGCGATCCTTCTGGATCGATCAGCGCTCTCCATGCGCACCGTGGCGCTGGCTGCTTTTCTGATTCTCTTGAGCACCCCTGAAGCCCTCCTTGGCCCCAGCTTTCAGCTTTCCTTCGCAGCCGTTATTGGCTTGATTGCAGGCTATGAAACGTGGCGGACTCCTCTGTCCGCATGGCTGGGCCGGGTGCGCAAATGGATTCTCTATTGCAGTGGCCTGGCCTTTACCTCTTTCTTAGCCACCCTTGCGACATTCCCCTTCACCATTTATCTCTTCCATCGTTTTAGCCTTCACGCCATTGAGTCCAATCTTGTCGCCGTCCCGCTGACAAGTTTTATCATTATGCCCTCGGCTTTTCTCACCTGCCTCCTCAGCCCTTTAGGATTGGGAGAGGGGCCATTATGGGTGTTTGAGAGATCGATTGGGTATCTCATGAAAATTGCGGAAACCGTGTCTTCCTGGCAGGGCGCCAATATCTCCGTGGCCCAACCACCCTCTCTTTTCTTGCCTCTTGTGGTGGGGGGTTCCTTGTGGCTCTGCATCTGGCAGCAACCGTGGCGGCGCTGGGGGTTGATTCCTCTGTGTGGGGGCATGCTTCTTCTTTTTTGGTCTTCACCTCCAGATATTTTGATTGATGGCCAAGGGAAAGTCGTTGGTCTTTATCAAGATCACACGCTTTCCTTAAGTTCTTTGCGGAAAGGGAAATTCACGGCAGAGAGTTGGGCGAAGCAAATCGCTGCCCGTGACATGCGCCCGCTTGCCTGTCAGGACGGTGTCTGCCATGGCCGTGTACGCGGGGTTCCTGTTATTATTTCTGAATCTGCTGAGATTCAACCTTGTGTGAAAGACGCGCTCCTTATCCGGCTTGAGCCCAGCCTTCAGGCCTGTCCTTCGGCACTTCTTGTGATCGATTGGTTTGATCTCTGGCGAAGGGGGGCTCACACGATTCACTTGACTGAGGCGGGCCCTCGTATTGAAAAAGTCCGTAAAAGGAAAGACCATCGGCCTTGGGAGAAGGAACCACGATCACGAAGGAAGGAGTTGCCTGGGTTAGCTGATCCGCAAAAAACGTGTCATCCCCGGCTTAGCTCCTCTTAATTTGCAGAGCAAATTTTTAGAGGAGCTTGACCGGGGACCCAGAATTGCAGAAAAATTCTTTCATACCTTGGCCCCTGGGTCCCCGCCTGCGCGGGGATGACAATTGTTGGTTTCTAAACCTTCCCTGACAACCGCACCAGTGCTTTCTCGAACTCTTGCACCATCCCCTCAAACTTCATGCTCAGCGCTTCCTTACGGGCGATGAGCACATAATCGACACCTGGTAAACCTTTATCGGGGAGAATGTGTTTGAAAAGGGCGCGAAGGCGTCTTTTGGCGCGGTTGCGTACAACAGCGTCGCCTACTTTACGGCTTGCGGTGATTCCAAAACGGGGAGGACCTTCGGATGCGCGGCGGCGAAGCTGCAAAATAAAGCCCGGCGACACCCACCGGATCTCCGTCTTTGCAGCCGCTAAAAAATCTGAACGTTTCTTGAGAGATTCCAAAAAGGAACTATGCGCTCAGGCGGTGACGCCCTTTTGCACGGCGACGCCGAATCACGGCACGGCCTCCGACGGTTGCCATACGGGCGCGAAAACCATGGCGACGTTTACGAACGAGGTTGCTCGGTTGAAAAGTGCGTTTCACGTGTCTATCTCCTACTTACAAATACGATATGGTATTTACGATAGAAATGGTGATAGAGTCAACCTCTTCGTATCCCTGAGGGGATAAAGATTCAACAATGTAGGAAAGCCCCATGAAAGAATTTGGTCTCATTATAAAACTAGCGGTCGCAATTGTTTTGATTGTGCTTTTCGGGGATATGGTGCCTGAGAGCATTCAACGAACCTTTTTTACAGTGAGTATCCTCATGAAAGGAACGCTCATCTTTTGTATGCCCCTTATTATCTTTGCCTTTATCGTCGCCTGTCTGACGGCCTTTCAGCAAAAAGCGCCTCTTCTCATCTTCTTAATTCTGGCTTTTGTCACAGCCTCAAACTTCTTTTTTATCCAAATGGGGTATGTTGCGGGGGGCATCGGTTTGCCCCTTTTAGGGTACACGACAGGAACGGCTGTCCAACAAATTATGCATTTGGCGCCGCTTGAAACCTTTTTCACGATTCCTTTCCCTGAAGTTATGAGTACGGATATGGCGCTTCTTTTGGGGACAGGGGTGGGACTCTATGGTGCATTTTGGGGGAATGCGACCTTAACCTCATGGAGTACTCTCCTGAAGGATAAAGTGCAATGGGCCCTCACAAAAGTGTTTATCCCTCTTGTCCCTCTCTATGTCATTGGATTTCTCTTTAAAATTCACCACGATGAATCTCTGGGTGATCTGTTTGCAAATTATGGTCCCGTTTTTATATTGGTGATTTCCCTCCAAGCCCTCTCCATCTTTACCTTCTTTTTCACCGCCAACGGTGGCAATTGGCAAGGTTTCAAGACCTCCTTCAAAAATGCACTCCCCTCGGGCCTTGTGGGTCTCTCTACCATGTCGAGCGCAGCGACCCTGCCTTTAACCCTTATCGCTGCTGAAAAAAATACAAAAAATAAGGCTGTTGCAGAAGTTGTTGTCCCTGCCTCAACAAACATTCACCATGTGGGCGATTCTTTAGGACTTCCCATTCTCATTGCCGCCGTTTATGCGATTAATGGGGTTGATCCGATGGGATACAGTACCTACCTTTTGTTCTCTGCTTATTATGTGATTGCAAAATTTGGGGTGGCTTCCGTCCCCGGGGGGGAAGCCATCATCCTGATCCCTATTCTCGAGACCTATTTTGGATTTACTGATGCGATGAGCGGACTTCTCATGACGCTCTATATCCTCGCTGATCCTTTTAATACGTCAACCAATGTGATGTGCAACGGGGCTCTGGCCATGTTGATGGATAAATTTTGTGGGCGCCTCAAAGCCTTTCAACAGGTTGAGGTTAGAAGCATACCATGAAAGAATTTGCTCTCATTATAAAATTAGGGGTGGCGATTCTTCTGATTTCCCTTTTTGGCGACCTGGTCCCTGAGGACGTTCAACGGGGGTTTTTTACGATCAGCCTTATCATCAAAGACACCCTTGTCTTTTGTATGCCCCTGATCGTCTTCGCCTTTATCGTGGCCTGTCTTGCGGCCTTTCAGAAGAAAGCCCCCCTCCTCATTACTCTTATTCTTGGTTTTGTTGTGGCCTCAAATTTCTTCTTCATCCAGATGGGATACGTGGTGGGTGAGGTCGCTCTTCCTCTTTTGGGCTATACCACGGACACGGCCAGACAACACATGAACCAGCTCACCCCTCTTCGCCCCTTCTTCGCCTTTCCTTTTCCTAAGTTGATGAATACGGACACAGCCCTTCTCTTAGGCTCTTTGGTTGGGATTTATGGCGCGTTTTGGGGGAATGAGACCCTGACGTCCTGGAGTCACGCCCTCAAAAACAAAGTCCAATGGGCCCTCACAAAAGTGTTTATTCCTGTCGTTCCCCTCTACGTCATTGGCTTTTTGTTCAAAATTCACCACGATGAATCGCTCAGCGATCTCTTTGCAAACTATGGACCCATCTTTCTCTTGGTGACGGCTCTTCAAGTCCTTTCAATTTTTGCCTTCTTTTTCACTGCCAATGGGGGGAATATGCAGAAATTAAAGGCATCCTTCAAAAATGTCCTCCCCTCAGGCCTTGTGGGCCTCTCAACTATGTCGAGTGTGGCGACTCTCCCTTTGACGCTTCTTGCGGCTGAAAAAAATACGAACAATAAAGCTGTTGCAGAGGTCGTCATCCCCGCTACAACCAATATTCACCATGTGGGAAATTCCGTGGAAGTTCCAATTCTTATGGCTGCTGTCTATGCCATGAATGGCATAGATCCGATGGGATATAGTACGTATTTGCTTTTCTCGTTTTATTATGTGATCGCAAAATTCGGTGCTGCTTCTGTCCCGGGGGGAGAGGCCTTCATCCTTATCCCCATCCTCGAACATCACTTTGGGTTTTCAGATGCGATGAGCGGTCTTTTGATGACCCTCTATATCTTCTCAGACCCCTTTAGTACCGCTACCAATGTGATGTGTAACGGGGCCCTGGCGATGCTCATGGATAAATTTTGTGGACGCCTGAAGGCCTTTCGACACGTTGAAAAGGTGACGTCTTAGTGGCGGGACTCCCGCCTAAGCTCATCGGGGCGGGGTTCATGCTGCTGTGGGCGATCAGCATCAGTACAGCCATGACCCTTGCCAAACACCTCTCCCCTGATGTGCATAACCTGGTTGTGATGTTTATGCGCTTCTTTTTCGGTCTTCTCTTCTTTAGCCCTTTTGTTGTCCGCGCGGGCATCAAAGGGTTTCACACCTCACGCCCCCTCCTGCAAATGATCCGCGTTGTTTGTTCGTGTGCCGCCGTGGGCTGTACCTATTACGCCTATCGCCATCTCCCACTTGCCCTCGCAACTTCCATTGGGATGACGGGCCCCCTTTTTACAACCCTTCTTGCCATGCTTATTTTGAAAGATAAGGTGTCTTTTTCAAAATGGGCCTGCATCTTTGTTGGCTATCTCGGCGTTCTTGTGATGGTGCGTCCCCATGAGTTGGAAGTGAATCTGGCTGTTTGGATTGAACTCCTTGCTAACCTGTTTGCCGCATTTTCCATTATTGGCGTTAAAGTTTTGTCACGCACCGATAGTGTTTTAACCATTATGCTCTACACGAACACGGTTACAACCCTTCTTACAGGTTTACTTGTCTATTGGGTATGGTTGACCCCTTCTCTTCATGACTTCCTGCTGCTGATTGCCATTGGTGGGTTCGGGGTATTCTCCCAATTCTCTGCCACCTCCGCCCTCAAATATGCGGATCCTTCCTATCTTGCGCCTTTTGAATATACCCGCATGTGCTTTGCGATCCCTGTGGGGTATTTCTTGTTTGCTGAACTCCCCACCCTCTGGATGCTGGCGGGCACGTTAATGATCATCGGTGGCACCTATGCCCTTACGCGTTTGGAGCTTAATTCATAAGCACCTTATCGCCCGAGGATGATAAAAGAGAGGTCACTCCCCAATTGACGCCAGCAGAGAGAAGTGGCACAAAAGTCATAAATAAAATCTCATTTTTTGTGGCCCCATGACAACCGATTACCGTCCCACGATTTTTCTTCCCCAAACCGATTTTCCCATGAAGGGGGATCTGGCCCAGAAAGAGCCGGAGATTCTGAAGCGCTGGGCATCGATTGATCTTTACAAGCTTATGGAAGAAAAGGCGGAGGGCCGGGATTTGTTTGTGATCCACGATGGCCCTCCTTTTGCGAATGGGAACATCCATTTGGGCCATGCGCTCAATCATATTCTGAAAGATATCATCAATAAGTCTCAATACAAGCTGGGCAAATGGACGCCTTTTGTCCCCGGATGGGATTGCCATGGACTGCCCATTGAGGCCAAAATTGAGGAGAAATACAGAGCTGAGGGGATCAAGAAGGACGAGATTTCTCGCCCTCAGTTTCGGGAGGACTGCCGCGCTTTTGCCGCCCACTGGATCGACGTGCAACGCGAAGAGTTCAAGCGGCTCGGCATGTCAGCGGATTGGGACCACATCTATACGACCATGGATCCCAGTGCTGAAGCTGAAATTATCCGTCTCATGGGAACTTTCCTGGTGAACGGCAGTCTCTATCGTGGGGTGAAACCGGTGATGTGGTCGGTTGTGGAGCAAACGGCTTTGGCAGAGGCGGAGGTGGAATACCAGGATCACGAGTCCCTTTCCATCTACGTGCGTTTCCCCATTCAGGATAGCCCTCTTGCAGCGCTCAAGGGAGCGAGTGCGGTTATCTGGACCACCACCGCTTGGACCCTGCCGGGCAACCGAGCGATTGCCTATGGACCAGATTTGGATTACATCGCCTTGCGCGTCCTGGAGGTTGCGGAAGACTCTCTCGCTCGCCCCGATGAAGTGATTCTTGTCGCCAAGGACTTACGCCAAGAGGTTGAGGCTCAACTGGGCATTCAAGCAGCTGAGATTTTAGAGACCTTTCAGGGAATAGCCCTTGAGGGAACCGTTGCCCATCATCCTTTTCAGGACCAAGGCTATGACTTCCCCGTGCCCCTCCTGCCCGGGGATCATGTGACCCTTGAAGCGGGAACGGGACTTGTACATACAGCCCCGGGTCACGGCGTTGAGGATTTTGCGGTGGGGAAGGCTTTTGACCTGGAGGTTCCTGAGACGGTCAATGAGGAGGGCCTCTATTACGCCCATATCCCACTTTTTGCCGGCAAGCATGTTTACAAGGTGGGCCCTGAAGTTGTGGAAACGTTAGAGCGCAAAGGCGCTCTCCTCAAGCAGAGCAAACTGATCCATAGTTACCCTCACTCCTGGCGCTCAAAGAAGCCTTTAATCTATCGCACGACCCCTCAGTGGTTTATCAGCATGGAGAAAAAAAGCCTGCGGGAGAAAGCGCTGGACGCCATTAAACGGGTGCGATGGATTCCGGAGGTCTCCAAAAACCGTATCACATCAATGATTGAGAATCGCCCGGATTGGTGCATTTCCCGCCAGCGGGTGTGGGGCGTTCCCTTGACCCTTTTTGTTCATAAGGAAACGGGTGAGGTTTTACGGGATTTTGAGGTCATTGAGCGCATTGCCAAAGCGGTTGAGAAGGATGGGACGTCCGTCTGGGATACGACAGATCCTGCGGTATTTTTAGGACCAAAATACAAGGTTTCTGACTACACACAAGTCCATGATATCATTGATGTGTGGTTTGATTCCGCATCAACCCAAAGTTTTGTGCTCCGCAATCGTCCCGGCCTTAAGTGGCCTGCAGACTTGAATGTGGAAGGGTCTGACCAGCATCGTGGCTGGTTCCAGACTTCCCTTCTTGTGGCCTGTGGCACCCATCACACGGCCCCCTATAAGACGGTCATGACCCATGGATTCATTGTGGATGAGAACGGACGTAAGATGTCTAAATCGCGCGGTGATGGCGTCTCTCCTCAAACGATTACGAGTACCATGGGTGCTGATATCCTTCGCCTGTGGGTTGTGGGCAGCGATTATTATGAGGATCTCAGGATCGGCTCCGAAATTCTCAAACGCCAGCAGGATATTTATCGCCGCTACCGAAATACCTTGCGCTATCTTTTAGGCGCCTTGTCAGGATTTTCTGACCTTGAGAGACTGGACTATGACCAAATGCCGGATCTTGAGCGCTGGGTCCTCCATCGCCTCTATGAGCTGGACCAAAAGGTCAGGGCCGCTTCTACCACTTATGAATTTCAAGCTCTCTATACAGAGATCCACACTTTCTGTGCCGTTGAGCTTTCGGCCTTTTACTTTGATATTCGCAAAGACGCGCTTTACTGCGATTCGCCCCTGGACCCTAAGCGACGCGCCACACGCACCGTCATGGATATTGTCTTTGATTGCCTCATCAAATGGCTTGCGCCCGTGCTCTGCTTTACGGCGGAAGAGGCGTGGCTCGCGCGCCATCCGAGTGATCAGGGAAGCGTCCACCTGGAACTCTTCCCTGCCCTTCCCTTTGCCTGGAATGCTCCCGATCTTTCTCAAAAATTTGAAGGGTTGCGGGAGATCCGCAAAGTGATGACGGGTGCCCTGGAGGTTGCCCGGGCTTCTAAACAGATTGGCTCAAGCTTGCAGGCGGTTGTAACGGTTTTCTTGGATCCGAAGCTCCTCCCCTTGATTGAGGGCGTTGACTTGGCTGAGATGTCGATTACGTCTGGCGTTGCAGTTGTGTCCGACTCTCCTCCTCTCGATGCCTTTGTTTTAGACGATACACCAGGTGTTGGCGTCATCGTTTCCCTTGCCACCGGTGAAAAGTGCGCCCGCTGCTGGAAAGTCTTGCCGGAGGTGACAGATCTGTGCGGACGATGTGGAGAAGTTGTGGGAGGAGTGGCTTAGACATATACTCGTTTGACGTGATGATATCAGCCTTGGATACACCTTGGTGTCATCCCGAGGCACCTTCTTTGTCATCCTCGGCATTAGAAGTTCTTGTCCCCGACCTCGTCGGGGGCTTAGAACTTCTTATGCCGAGGATCTGCCACAAAAGGAACGGTAGCAGGTCCTCGGATCAAGAAAAGTCATTGTTTTTTGAAGGAAAAAACAAGCCTTTTCTGGTCCGATGACAAATTGGGGTGTAGGGATGACACGTTTTTACGACTTGTTTCTAAATTTACTCGTGTTGATGGTTTATTGATTCAGAATTGGATAGATACAAAGGAACCTATTGCATGAAACAACAGACCCTCCATGTCCCTGAGAAAAAGGTTGTGGGCATCACAGCCTGGACAAGTTATGAAAATGAAATCAACCCTGACAAAGCCAAGATCAGTCCGTGTGTGGCCCGCTATTTTAAGGAACAGACCGCAAGCACAATCCCGCATGTCACCGACCCTTCGACAACTCTCTGTGGATTTACGGATTATGAGGAGAGTTGGACAAGTAGAGACGCCTGTGATTACAAAGGTTCTTATACCTATTTTATCGGCCAGGAAGTGTCTTGCGTTGACAAAATTCCAGATGGGTTGAAGGTCCTCACGATCCCTGCACAAACTTATGTAAAATTCACAACAGACCCAGGCCCCACCCCTCAGATCATTATCAACGCGTGGATGTCCATTTGGCAACTTTCTCCCAAGCAGTTAGGAGGGGTGCGCAGTTGGAAAACGGACTTTGAATGCTATGACGAACGGGTGTATGATCCGGAAAATGCCGTTATTGATATTTATATTGGAATTGACCCCTCATGACCTCTTCTCCTTACATGCGCCTTTTTTACGCCTGCCTGATCGCCTTCTTGATCATCGGGGTCGATCAAGCCACCAAAGCTTGGATTCTTTACGATGTGATGAATCCGCCCACAGTCCTCCCTCTCCTGCCCTTTCTGGATATTATCCTCACCTGGAATGCAGGGGTGGGTTTTGGTTTGTTGAAGGCCCATTCATCTTGGGGGGCTTTTGCCCTCGTTGGCATGGCCGTTGGGATTTCCTCAGTCCTTGGAGTGTGGCTTTGGAGAACAACAGACCGTTTGCTGCTGATCAGCCTCAGCATGATTATCGGAGGCGCGATTGGCAATATTATTGACCGCCTCCGTTTTGGCGCCGTTCTTGATTTTATTTATGTTCACCTTTATATAGGGAGCTATCATTTCCCCGCGTTTAATGTGGCTGATAGTGCGATCACAGTTGGGGCGTGCCTTTTGCTTTTAGACAATTATGTAAGGAAAAAACCGTGATCCAACTCTTTCGCTCTCGTCCCCTTATGCTGGCCACCCTTTCTAGCGCTCTTCTCCTCCAGGGATGTACCTCTGTCAAAAGAACCCTTGGCATCGAACGGGATGCCCCCGATGAATTTGCGGTTTTGCCCAGTTACAAACCCTTGGATATGCCTCCCGATTTCCATGTTTTGCCTGAACCCACACCTGGCATGCCGCAGCCTCAAGGCACGCCCCCCGCTGAGAAAATTCTTGGCGTAAAGCCCACTTCTGTCCAGAAAACCCCCGGGCAACAAGCGATTCTTGAACTTGCTAAAACTCACGAGATCAAGAAAGAGGATATTCAGGACATTCGACAAACCATTGATGAAGAATCTCGTATTGAGGCGGGAAACAAGGACCTCTTAGAAAAATTGGGGGTCAAAAAAAGACCCAAAGGAACCGTCATTGATCCGACAAAGGAAACAAAAGAGCTCAAGGACAAAGGGATTTCTCGAAGGTCGATTGGACAGTGATGATGAGAATTATACACCAACAATTTTGAGAAATGTGTTATAATGGGGAGAAATACACCATACAAGGAGGCATATCAATGCAACGCTTGGTTTCTGTACAAGATATGACGCAACACCTTTCTCATTATATCAATAATGTTGAGCATGGGATGGAAATTATTCTTACACGTAAGGGAAAACCTATCGTAAAGATGGTGCCTTTAGAAGGACCTTTAACTAAGAAACGAGAAGCACATAAACGTCTTATGCTTCTTATGGAAAAAGGCATCACCTTGACGGGAGATCCTCATTCTTTTACAAGAGATGAATTGCATGAACGCTAATCGCATTACCTTCGACACAAATGTTTTAGTTTATGCGATCGATCGTGCTGCGGGACACAAATACAATAGAGCTGTTGAGCTTATCGATCAGGCGGTATATTTGGATTCTTTTTTAACTCTGCAAGCCTTGAGCGAATTTTATGCTTCTACAACAAAAAAACGCTATGCAAAGCATGACGAAGCTGTTCTTTTTATCACGGAGTTAATGGAGGTCTTTCCCATTGTTGAAAACAATTGCACCTCATTTTCTATAGCGCTTGAGACAGTGAAAAATCATCAGATTCCTTTTTGGGATGCTATGTTGTGGGCGACTGCTAGAGAAGAAGGGTGCACTCTTCTTCTCAGTGAAGATTTTCAACATGGTTTTACCTCGAGAGGCATGAAGATTATCAATCCCTTTCTATCAGACAAGCCAATTATCCACTACCTTGAAGAGAAATAAATGATCTACACACAAAACCTTGAAGGATGTTATTCCTCAGCTCTCCCCCGTGAGGCTCTCAACGATCTTCCTACTGCGGACGCGTTAGCGCGCTTTCGAACGGCTTTCCACGAAGGGCAACTCGCACCCTTAGCCCTTGTGGAGCAAACGAGCGATATCGCTCCTCTGGCTCAGATCGCACAGCGCTTCGCTCATTTTGAGGATATCTTGATCCTCGGCATTGGCGGATCGAGCCTGGGGGGCAAGACTCTCTATGCCCTTTCAACTCAAGCCAAGCCTCGTCTTCATTTCTTGGATAATATTGATCCGACGACTTTCACGTCTACTTTTCAAAAAATTGATGTGAGAAAAACGGGGATTGTGGCGATTTCCAAATCGGGCTCAACGGCTGAAACGTTGATGCAGCTTTTGGCCGCCATCCAACGGATGGGACATACGAACCCTGACAATTTCATTGTCATCACTGAACCCACGGATAATCCCTTACGGCAGATTGCTTTGAAGCACAAATGGCTTTGCCTCGATCACCCCACAGACGTGGGTGGACGGTATTCTTGCTTTTCTGTCGTGGGCGCCTTCCCGGCTCTGCTTGCGGGCCTTGATCCTTTGGCTTTTCGCAAAGGCGCTCAGGCCGTTTTACACCATCACCTCACGCGAGACTTTCCTCCTGCTTTGCAAGGTGCGGCCTTAGGTGTTGCGCTCGGAAAACCGCTTTCTGTGATGATGCCCTACAGTGATCAGCTGGATTTTCTCTCTCAATGGTATTGTCAGCTTTGGGCGGAAAGCCTTGGCAAAGACGGCCATGGGACAACGCCCATTCGAGCGCTCGGTGCTGTTGACCAGCACAGTCAGCTTCAGCTGTATCTGGATGGGCCTAAGGATAAGTTTATAACGGTCCTCACCCTTCCCTGGGAAGGCCAAGGCGACCGTATTGAGGTCTCCATCCTCCCTGAATTTCAGGGTAAGACAATGGGGGATCTTTTTGCGGCTGAGCAGCGAGCGACGTGCGAGACGCTGATCAGCCACGGGTGTCCAACTCGTCTGATCACTCTGGAGAAACTGGACGAATATCATCTTGGTGGTCTCATGATGCACTTCATGATTGAGACGATTCTGGCGTCCTATTTGCTCAATGTGGATGCTTTCAATCAACCGGCCGTTGAAGAAGGCAAGCGCTTAGCACGGCGTTACATGGCCGCATGAAGATCCGAAAGTTAGAGCCCCATCTCGTCAATCAAATTGCGGCGGGAGAGGTCATTGAACGGCCCGCTTCTGCCGTGAAGGAACTGGTGGAGAATGCACTGGATGCGGGAGCGACAACGATTACGATCTGCTTGCGGGATGGCGGGCGATCTCTCATCGCGATCACAGATAATGGGATCGGTATGAGTGGGGAGGACCTGGAGCTTTGTGTCGAACGTCATGCCACCTCTAAGCTTCCCTTAAGTGATCTCTTTAATATCCAAACCCTTGGTTTTCGAGGCGAAGCCCTTCCTTCCATTGGGTCGGTGAGTCGTCTCCATCTCACCAGTCGCGCTCAGGGGGCTACGGAGGCGTGGTGCCTTAAAGTGGAAGGCGGTCAGAAGGAAGCGCTTATTCCCTCCTCCCATCCCCACGGCACCCATATTGAAGTCAAGGATCTCTTTTATGCGACCCCAGCGCGCCTCAAATTTTTGAAGGCGCCTGCTACGGAGCTGTCTCACGCGGTTGAGTTATTGAATCGTCTAGCCATGGGTCATTTTTCCGTGAGCTTTAAATTGGTTTCAGATACCCGCGTTGTGTTCGATTATCCCGCCTGTACCACATTGCAGGAGCGGCTTACCCAGGTGATGGGGACAGAGTTTTCTCAAAATGCGTTGCCTCTTGAGATGAGCCGCGGCGATATCCACCTCACCGGATTTATCTCTCTCCCCACCTTGAGTCGGGCGAATGCGGCCCATCAATATTTGTTTGTCAATGATCGCCCTGTGAAGGATAAGGTGCTGCAAGGGGCTGTGCGAGCCGCTTATCAGGATCTCCTGGTCTCCAGCCGTTATCCCCTTCTGGCCCTTTTCCTCAATGTCCCCCGCGAGGAAGTGGATGTAAACGTGCACCCGGCCAAAACAGAAGTCCGCTTTCGGGATAGTGGCCTCATTCGGGGAACGTTAGTCAGTGCGCTTAAACAAACCCTTCACGGAGCAAGCCACCGAACCGCAACAACAGTCAGTCAGCACGCCATGCGTGCTTTCCGGCCTGCGCCTGCGTTTCAGCCTTCTTTAGCATCCTATACGCCAGCCTACACACCCCCGTCTGCGCCTTATCGACCTTCTCCAGCTTCACCCAATATACCTTCTCCAGCCCCTCTTACAGAATGTCGTGAAGAATCCGTGTTTGCGTTTGAGACGCCCCCCCTTGGCTATGCGAAGGCCCAACTGCATGACACCTATATCCTTGCCCAAACATCAGAGGGACTCGTCATTGTGGATCAGCACGCAGCGCACGAGCGCTTGGTCTATGAAGGCTTGAAGGCTGATATTGGCCATGTCCGGCGTCAGCCTCTGCTTATTCCAGAGGTGGTGGAGCTCGCAGAAGGGGATCTGCATGCCTTGGCGGAGCATACGCAAGACTTGAGTGATCTCGGCCTTGTTGGGGAACCCTTTGGAGAGAAAGCCTATTTGGTGACTGAAATTCCAGCCATTTTAGGAGAAAGCGACCTCAAAACCCTTGTCCGAGATTTGGTGGATGAGATCAAGGTTTTGGGGAATCCTTTGAGTCTCAAGGAGCGCATCGCCGAGATTCTCTCCACCCACGCGTGCCACCACAGTGTGCGGGCGGGTCGGAAGCTTTCGATTGAGGAGATGAATGCGCTCCTGCGTCAAATGGAGACGACCTCTCATTCAGGTCAATGCAACCACGGCCGCCCGACGTATGTGGAGCTTAAACGGGAAGATATGGAGAAGCTCTTCGGGCGGCGGTAGTGCATATTCGATTTCATAAGTTGATTTTTTGTCTGGATCCCGCCTCTAAGCCTCCAACGCGTCGGGGCTAAGAGGCACGACGCCCGGGATGACACCATCGTTGATGGCACTATTGTCAACACTTCATTCAAAAATGCTCTAGCGTGAGATCTGTTCTCTCTCCCCTGTTCTCTCTCCCCTGTTCTCTCTCCCCTCTTCTCTCAACCATTCTCCTGTCTATCCAAAGCAGGCTGTTTTTCTATTACTGCTCTCTCAGGGCTGCCTGTTATTTTTTCTTTAAGCTTTTTAGCTCCCTTCACTGTCATTTTAACCCCCTTAGCTGTCACATCTGCTAAACGGTGCCCCCCTTCTCTGAGACTGCTTCTGACTGGTTGTGGCATCTCAGGCATCCGTTGCGCAACTCCAGATACTGCACCGGATACTGCATCGGACACCGCACTGGCGACTGGTTCTAACCTTTGTGCAGTGGCCTTTGCCAATCCAATGGTTACCCCAGTTACAGTCATTGACAGATTTTTGGCCCATGCGGCCCATCCTGTTGCAAGAGAAGGCGAAAACCTTTCTTCTTCAATCTGTTGCTGGGGAACGCTGGCAGGAAGATCTCTTTTTGATTCCTCCTCATCAACGCCTGCCTGCATACTATTCTTTACCACCCCTCCAGATTGCTCTTCTGCTCCTTCTCCTGGAGGAGCGAAAAGTTGAGTGGTTGTTAATAGAGTTGCTAAGAACCCTAAGCATACGGCACGCTTACATGTAGAATATTGGGAACGCATATCAGCACCTCATTGTATTTATGCACATATGACATCATACGTTGTTTTTTTCCAAGAATTACTTAGAACGTCTTTGTCACAAAATATTTGTTTTTGAGAGTATTTTCTGTTTAATTTAAGGCAGGAGCATGCTCTTAATCAACAACACTCTGTTTTTCAGCTTTCTACTTTTTCTGAGGGTGGGCTTGCGCTGCTTCTGCTTTTCTCTTTTCTACTTCTGCTCTCATTTTCGCGCAATCTCGTCTCATTCCTTTACTTGCTTCTTCCTCTCTTCTTCTTTTTTCTTTTACTTTTGCGTATTCTTTCTCAGATTCTCTTTTTATTTCTTCTCCCATTCTTGCCGCTTCTATTGCCACACTTGCTTGATCTGCTGCGCTGACCCTTATGTTTTGTGCTTTATTTGCTCCTTCTGTTACTTTTTCTAGAATGAGCACAGTCCTTATCATCTCGTCTTTATTAGGCCCTTCCTTCGTCCTTAATATTCTTTTTGCTAATTTTTCTCTCACTTTCTCCAACTCAACAAAATCACTTTCTGATAATACTATCCCTACACTTTTTTTTGCTACCACACCCACCATTGTGTTTGTTGCTTCTTCCATGTCTGCATTTTGAGAGAGAGAACTGTTTTGGGAGAGAGAACTTGCATTTGGTTCTGATAATACGATGTCTGCAGAAGCTGCTGCCGCCGATGGAGCTGACTTTGGACCTGCATTTGACTTCGGGGTTCTCCCTGATTGAGAGCCGTCCTCCTGGCTGCCCTGAGAATCGGCTCTCTGAGAATCGGAAGCCCACAGTAAAGAAGGCGTAAAAAAGCACATACTTAACGTAAGCGCTGAAAAAAGTATTTTTTGAGTCATTCTATTCATCCTTTTAAAAAAGTCCTCTCTCACGCAGAAAGGGAGGCAATTCCTAGTCCTGGGGCTCAGAGCCCTTCTCTTTTTCTTCTTCCCCTTTTTTATCAGGGTCGAAGTGCGCATTTATTGTCTTATCACTCGGCACACTCCTGAGCGTTTCTTTATCATGGAGCACTGCCTCTTCTTTCCTCTCTTCTTGATTTCCCTGTGGGTCCTCAGGTCGCAACTTTGAGAGGAGAAACTGTAATCCCCAGATGACTGTCTCCTTTGTGTATCTCAGCGTACTCCCTATGGCAGCTGGCGTCTTGATGACGACATCTGCGATACCGTGCCCAAGCCCACGGCTGACCCCTTTGACGTGCGGCGATTCACAAATATCACTAATTCCTTGTGAAGCTGAGCTCGCTGCTGCACTTACTAGCTCTTGGGTCGCAGCTGCTGCATCTGTCACAACTGTCGTCAACCTGGCTATCTTGCTAGATTGAAGTTCACTCTCATTCGGCTTTTCCTTTCCAGCTAGCGATCGATCTCCCCCAGCTTGCGGCTCCCCTTCTTGGCTGTCCTCTTGAACTCTCTGAATAATAAGGGCTGGTTGCTGCACATTTATTGCCTCTCCTGCGCCTTCTTGAATGCGCAGAAGTCGGGGCGAGGGGTCATTCTCCTGTCCTTGTCTTTGCGCAGCTCTTCGTATTTCTCTGCTCGTTTCTTCGTTTATTGCTGTTAAAGAAGCAAACAGGTGGGTAGGTGTTGCTAAGACCGCTAGGAGGACTGCACCCTTAAACGTAGGACAGTTGTTATACATGACAATACTCCGTATTTTTAATTTTTCAAAACTCTGCTGCATGCCTTCTTGCCTGTCAAGCATAAAAAAATTCATAAAATATTATTATAAATCAATACATATCAGAATGCGTCCTATTGACAGGAGCGTTCTCTCATTTTATGCCTACCCGTAAATCATTGAGGATGGTGGAGAAATGCTCTCATCTAAAAAACGCTTTCCTAGACTGTTGATTCTCTTCTCTTTCTCTTCTCCCCTTATGGCACAGACAGAGACGCCTACTGAATCACCCTCTGAGGTAGTCACTCCGGAGATAGCTCCAAACTCACAGGCCACCCCTTCTGTTGTCCCCACGCCTCTGGAATCCACACCACAGGCTGAACCTTCTGTTGTCCCCGCGCCTCTGGAATCCACACCACAGGCTGCCCCTTCTGTTGTCCCCACGCCTCTGGAATCCATACCACAGGCTGAACCTTCTGTGCCCCCTCCTACGGACTCTCCTCCTCCTGCGCAAAATCAGGCTCCTGTGCCTGAGGAAGAGGCCATTCAAGCTGCTTTTGAACGTGTTGACAAAATAAAAGCACAGATGCAAAAAATTACTGATCTCGAAATCAACCATGCGCTTCTTCTCCCGCGCATTATGGCGGCTCAGAAAAATCATGCGACGCTTCCAACAGAGGAAACACGAGCGCAATGGGCTGAGTTGCTGAATGCAGATGCCCTCATCACAATTGCCTTGATTGAGGCTTGGAAAGACCTTGATTGGATGCGGCAAAAAGCAGATGCGGCCCGACGCACCCTCGAATCTTCTTATACTGCAGACGCGTCTCCTTTCCAAGATCCGCAGAATGCCATGTATAAGGTTCTCCTTGATCAAAGCGATCTGCACACAACGGACACGACCAACCATCTTGAAACAGCTCACGAGTTAGAAGATACGACCTTCACTGAGACCATCTTAACCCGCGCAACGACCGTGTCTGTCACCCCCTTAGAGGCCCCTAAAGGGGTGAAAAAATCACCAATGAAGAAGATCAAAAAAGAGGCTCAAAAGGTGAAGAAGCCCCTCAAGAAGAAAGCGACTCAAAAAAAGGTACAAAAGCCTGCGGTCGTTCTTCAGAAAAAAGAGACGTCTTGGGTTGAAAAGGTGAAGGGATTCTTTGGCGGTCAATAATCAGGGGACAGGAGTCAGACAACAGGATAGCTTTCCTGTCTCCTGCTTCCTGTTCTCTGGTTCCTGATATTAATGATTATGATCGTGTCCGCCGCAGCAAGACATGGTTTTTTCAATCTGGCGCTTTAAACGAAGACCTGCAGGGGTGAGCTTCCGGTCAGCTGTGGTTGTCAAAAAACCATCAATGCCGCCATTTTTCTCAACAGTCCGCATGCCGGCTGCAGAGACGCGGAGGCCCACCTTTTTATCCAGGCTTGTGCTCAAAAAAGAAGCGTGCTGAAGGTTAACGCCAAATGTTCTGCGTGATTTATTGTTGGCGTGGGAAACGTTATTTCCGCTCATAACTTTTTTCCCCGTGATGTCGCATTCTCTTGGCATAGCTGCTCTCCTTTAAAAATGATGCCCTGTTTAACATCTTCTTCGCGTAATAGTCAATATCAGGATTCAGAAACTGGGGAATAGGGATCAGGTTTTCTTTCGTTTTAGAAAGGCGCCTCCCCCTCCTTACCGTTTTCCAGAAGTTTTGAAAAAACATTTTTTCTTGCAATATACATCAGCTATTTCTATATGATTAACATCAAACATTTGTATACGAGGATCCTATGTTAAAAAACAAAATTGTCTTTTCGACGCTCACTTCTTTTTTGCTATCCAGCACCTGCCTTTTTGCCACGGACTCCTTAGAGGGCCCCCTCCCTTCCAGCGTTGTTCACAGCGCTGCTGCAGCAGGAGCCTCTCCTGCTTCTTCTTCCTTAGAGCCCGCTTTTTCTAGCGCTGTTCACAGCCCCTTAGATGGCCCCTCTTCTTCCAGCGCTGCGTCAGCTCCTGCCTTTTTAAGGTTAGAAGACCGCCTCAATAACATACAGCAAGGTGTTGATAGGACGCACGAAGATCTTTCTCAACGATCCTCCAGCAGTTGGGGGCTGTATAACGGAGACAGTCCCATTTCCTTTTATTATCTTTGCAACATTAATGACCCTAGGTTGATTTATTCCCTTCTCCGTCATCGCGGAGATCGGAAAGAATTGCATTTAGCGGACATCGGAGGAGGGAAGCACGGATGGATACGAGCAGCCTGCAGGGCTATTAATGCCCAAACGGATCTTCCTGATGATCTAAAAATCCATTTATACAGCCTGCGCGGTGAAGGAGGGCCCGGCGTATGGGGAGAAGAGGATGGACGTTGTAAGCTCTATGAATACAATGGATGTAAAATCGAAAATTTATCAGCAGCTCTCAAAGCTAAAAACATCAACGTAGAATTTGATCTCATTGTGTCACGTTGGAGTTTACGCCATTTGGTAGATCCTCTTATGACTTTTAAGAGTGCCTACGACCAGTTAAATACGGGGGGATTTTTGGCGGGAGATGGATTTTATATGGACATTCTTGATCATCCGGCGTCCCGTGCAGTTGACACAAGCAATGCTCGCTCTAATATTGAACAAGTTTTATTGCTCCAAGAGACAGGCTCTGAGTTTTTAATACACCCCTATCAAGCGCGTTACTCTCTCAATCAATTTATCGTCCGTAAAACGCAAGCAGGACCTTGCCAACTCCCTCTACGTTATGCTGGAAGTTGTTCCTTAGGCGACATGCGCCAAGTCCATTCTCAGCAGATGACGTATTTCGAGAGGCTTCAGCCAAGGAAAGCACTATCACAAGGGGACTTTGAAAATTTGCATCCCAAGCTTGAGCGCGGAAAAGGAGTGATTGGATCTCAATCCCTCTATACATTTCTGCGAACTGAAAATATCTTTTTTGAAGATTCGTGGGATAAGCCACCTGCCTATTGGGGCGACTTCTCAAATAAAGAAGAGGGGACTCAGGAGAAGAAATAGGGCGTGATTTCTGCGGCCATCCAAAAACTTTGACGCTCCCCAAAGAATCTCTATACTGGGGGCATGTATAGAGATGGAGGCATTTCATGAAACTGGGACTTTATCGACACACCAACGGTAACTTGTACCGGGTGATCGGGGTGGCGCGCCATTCGGAGACCTTGGAAGAGATGATTGCCTATCAGGCGCTTTATCATGATTACGGTCTGTGGGTGCGACCGCGGGCGATGTTTGAGGAAATGGTGGAAAAGGATGGGAAACAGGTGCCCCGATTTACCTTTGTCAGCGAGTGTTGTCATGAGGCCCCTGTGTTGCGCTAAAGACTAGGCAAAAAACCTTAAATAGGGTAGGCTGCACTCAGATACACATCTTATAAGGAGACCTTATCCTATGAATCTTTTCTCTCAAACACACACAAAGTTAACTGCGTGGCAGAATGTTCTTCTTGTTTTTGGCGGAGCAATTTTGCTTTTCGCCGCTTCTCAAATTGAGATTCCCCTGAAGCCCGTTCCCATCACCCTTCAGACGGTTGCGGTTATGTTAATCGGCCTGACTTATTCCCCCCGCCGTGCTCTTGAGGCGCATCTTCTGTGGCTGGGTGCCGCGGCAGCAGGGCTTCCTGTTTTGAGTGGTTTTGCGAGTGGCATCCCCTATTTAGTGGGACCAACGGGCGGATATTTTGTTGGGATGACCATTGCTGCTTGCAGCATGGCCTTTCTCAAGCAGAAACTTTCTTTGAACTCCTTAAAGTCGGATGCTCTTCTGATTTTGATGGGGACGGCAACTGTCTTCTTCTTTGGCGTGGCTTGGCTTGCACAGTTCATCGGATTTGAAGGCGCAATCACCCATGGCTTTATGCCCTTCATTATTCCTGGCTTTGTGAAAGCGGGCGTGCTGTGTGCAGCCCTGCAAGCCTTACGTCACGCGCGCGCTGTATGACCCTTTCCTTTCGACCTCACCACTTCCTCTGTACCCTTGGGTTTCAGGGGAAGGGGTATTCTCCCCCTTTCGTCGAAAATTACAGGAACATTGTTTCTGCGCTTGAGGAAAATCCGGACCTTTCCGTGCGAATCGTCTATTATGGAGACTCTATTTGCAGCGCCTGTCCTCAAGAGATTAACGACGTTTGTACTCAAGAAGATAAGGTCAGCCTTTTGGATCAGCGTCATGCTGATATTCTCTTCTTAACGGTCGGGGAGGTTTTGACGTGGCGTCATGTGAAGACACGGATTAAAAACAATATGACCCTTGAGGCTTTTCATAAAGCCTGTGAAGGGTGTTCCTGGAAGAGTCTTGGAACTTGCGAAGCCGCTCTGCGCGCTTTACGAGGCACGGATGAAGAAACCGCTCCCTCCTGAAGAGGCAGCCCTTTGGCAAGCGAATGTCAAAGATGTGAAGCCCCTGCCAAAGACGCGTATCCTTATCCCCCCTCCCAAACCTTCCCCCTCTCCTCGAAGATCCTCTGGGCGAGATGTTGAGAGTGAGCTCATGTCGCTGGGGGAAGCACCTTCCCCGACACCTGGCTTTGGGAAGAAGACCTTCAGGCGGGCTCACGCTGAGACACGCTTTGACATGCATGGATTGACGCTCCAAAAAGCCCCTGAGATTTTAGCCCGTTTTTTGTTGGAAGCCCAACATCGCGGCGTGAAGACGGTTCTTGTTGTGACAGGCAAGGGCGCGGTTGGGGCCACGAATACTTTACGCCATCATCTCCCCCAATGGTTGGAAGAGCCGCCTTTACGCCAGCTTGTCTGTGCCTTTCACCATCCTGCGAAAATTCAAGATGGGGGGGTAGGGGCGTTTTACTTGGAGATACGGAAAAGGAAGGGGGGTTAGGCACCCTAAAGAAAATTTGTACTTTTTTCCTGCTCGTGCTACGTTTTTGGCGGTTTATATAGCTTACTGATACAGGCGTAACAAAATGATCCCCATCAATTTAAAGACACTTTTAGGAAGTGCAGCTCTCACCCTTCTTTTAACATTCTCCGCCCACGTAATGCCCGCACAAGCAGCGGACCCACAGGCGAAAGCTGTAGGAACTCCTCAGAGACACTCTGCCACTGAGAGGGATTTCATAGGCGTTTCGTCTGCGGCGAGTGACGAGCGATCCCCCCTCGTGGCCTCACACATGAGGGCAGTAGATGGACCTGCTGTTGCTCAGCCATTTCACCCCATCTTTCCGCCACTGCCCAATTTAGACCTGTCAGAGCAAATCCTTGCCACTCTTACCCTCCACCAATTCAATATCACACAACAGAATTTTTCTGAGAGACTCCTCCTAAATGAGGGCGCTATAAAAGCTCTGGACACAACTCAAAAAGCTCTGGACATAACTCAAAAAGAACTGAAATCTCTTCTGGAACAGAACCGTTTGCAGTTGCAACTGCTCGTTTCGGACCGTCGCAAACTTCAGACCTATATTGCTGCGCTCTCTGACTATGCGGCGAGGCGTGCAAATCAAGACAGACAAGCAGCGGCGGCTGCACAGAAACCATTTTCTGAGATGGAAGATGATGACCTTAGGATTGCGGCACAAGCCGCAAAAGACAGTTATGATCGGATTCTTGTTGAACAAGAGCAGCGGAGACAGCGAGACAATAATCTCGAGGAGCGCTTGCGTTCCATAACCGTTGAAGAGATCGAAGGAAAGGAGAGACCACGGACACCTTTTTTCACTCTCCAATGATTTTCGGAAAAACCTCTTTTCATAAATGAAGAAAAAAACGGTTACGCTAAGGATGGGCAAAAACAAACCTAGCAATTGAGGATGTGAATTGTTATATACTAGTCTGTGGGCATTCTTGAGGAGGCGATTTCATTACATGACGACACTCTCACCCCCCCTGCCGAAGGCAACTCTTTCCACGTCCAAATGGCACGATCCTGCTGTGAAGGGTGCGATTTTTAAAGTCTGCTCCTGCCTTTGCTTCTCCGGCATTAATGGTTTTGTGCGCTATTTCACGCTCAATGCAGCGGAAACGGGCCTGACGCCTTTGCCCGCCACTGAACTCGCTTTCTTTGAATCGTTTTTTGGACTCCTTTTCATGCTGCCTTTTGTGCTTGCAACCGGCGTGGCGACCTTTAAGACGAAGAATCACCTTCTCAACATTGCGCGTGCCTTTACCGCTTCGATGGGGATTGTCCTCTGGTTTACGGGGCTCTCCAAAATGCCCATCATTCAAGTTGTGGCCTTTAAATACTGTGGGCCTCTTTTTACCATTTTGGGCGCGAAAATCTTCCTTGGGGAAAAGTGTGGATGGGCACGGGCCATTGCGATTGGCACAGCTATTTTCGGGGCGTTTCTTGTGACGGGCAGTGAACTGTTTTCAGGAGACAGGGCCTGGATTGATGTGAGCCTCGCCGCCCTCTTTCCCATCGGCGCAAGTGCTTGTTATGTAGCCTCGGCGGTTCTTGGCAAAAAGCAGGTTAAGACAGAGTCACCCCAAACAGTGTGCCTCTATCTTTTCTTATTATCCGTTCCTATTTTGGGAACGGCAGCGGCTTTCCAGTGGGTGACTCCCCTGGCCTGGCAATGGCCTTACCTCATCTCAATGGGTGGCCTCCTCGCTGCTGCTTATATTTTTCTGCAGCATGCTTATGTTGTTGCGGACATCACCTACCTGGTGCCCATGAGCTTTACCCGCCTTATCGCTGGCGCCGCTATTGGGATGATGTTCTTCCAAGAATGGCCGACGCTTTGGGCTGCAGGAGGATCGTTCCTCATTCTGCTTGCAACGATTAGTCTTTGTCGCCATGAGCTGCAACATAAGGCTGCGCTCCCGCCTCAAGGAGTAACAGCGTGACCCGTGCTTTCCTTCCCTTCTGGAGAACATCTCCTCACTTTCGCGGGGCGATCTGGAAGATCTCCGCCTATTCCTGCTTTTCTGGGATTAATGGCATTGTGCGGTATCTTTCCCAAACAGCAGAAGCCCTTGGGCAGATTCCCCTTCCGGCCTATGAGGTGGCGTTTTTCCAAAGCTTGCTGGGTCTCATTTTTCTGGCCCCTTGGATTATTCAGAATGGCCCGAGCTCGTTGAGGACACGCCTTCCTCTCCTCCAAACCTACCGCATCCTTCTGTCCGTCTTGGGGATGGTGCTGTGGTATGTGGCTTTGACTGTCATTCCTCTCTCTCAAGCGGTGGCGTTGATGTTTTTGGGTCCCCTCATCACGACCTTGGGCGCTAAGCTTTTCCTGAAAGAAATGCTTTCGAGTGAGCGCAGCATTGCCATCCTCATTGGCTTTGTAGGGGGGGCGATTCTGTCCCACACCACGTTTACGACGAGCATGCTTGGGTTGTATGCTTTTTTGCCTATTCTTGCTGCAACGTGCTTTTCCGGCGCCACCCTTATGGTGAGGCGCCTCGCCCGGGATGATTCGCCCCAGCTGATTGTTGTCTATCTCCTGCTTTTTACCGCTCCCCTCTTGTTTGTTCCCACCCTGCTGTATGGAGTGTGGCCGGAGGCGTGGCAGTGGCCATGGCTTCTCATGATGGGAGGATGTGCAGCCGGGGCTCACTTGTGTCTTGGTAAGGCCTTTGCTTCTGCGGAAGTCACTTACCTTATTCCCTTTGGCTTTACAAAATGGTTTGCGAGTACGTTGATTGGCTTTTTGGTCTTTGCTGAGATTCCTTCCCTGTGGACGTGCATGGGTGCCTTTATCTTAATGGGGGCGATTGTGGGCTTGAGTTATGCTGGCCGTAAATCCCCTGTTCATGCGTGATTTTCTGATCTTTTGGCGGATGTCGCCCCACTTTCGAGGCGCCATTTGGAAGATCACCGCCTTCCTTTTCTTTTCAATTATTGCGGGCATTGTGCGTTATCTTTCTCAGACCACTCAAGCGATGGGGCATGCGCCGCTGCCTGCCTTTGAGCTGGCCTTCTTCCAAAGTTTTCTTGGATTTATTTTTATGATCCCTTGGATTATCCACAATGGCTCTTCCGCCTTAAGAACGCGCCATCCCCTCTTGCAGACAAGCCGCATTCTTCTCTACGCCTTAGGCGTTGTGTTTTTTTATAGTGCCCTGTCTTATATACCGCTTTCTCAAGCCGTTGCTCTGATGTTTTTGGGCCCTCTCTTCACCACCCTCGGCGCACGCATTTTTCTCAAAGAAAAACTCTCTGGTGAGCGGAGCTTGGCGATTCTGATTGGTTTTATCGGAGGCCTCATTGTCCAAACAACCTTCCTGGACACCAGCTTGGGCCTTTATGCTTGTCTGCCCTTTCTTGCGGCCCTCTGTTTTTCAGGAGATGTTCTTCTGGTCCGGCGCCTTGTCCAAGAGGATTCGCCTCATTTGGTTGTCACCTACCTTTTGGTTTTCATTGCTCCCCTTCTCTTAATTCCCACTCTCCTCTACGGGGCATGGCCGGAGCCGTGGCAATGGCCTTGGCTCTTCGCCATGGGAGGATGTGCCGCGAGTGCGCACCTTTGCCTTGGGAAAGCCTTTACTTGCGCTGAGGTGACTTACCTCACGCCCTTTGTTTTCACCAAATGGTTCGCAAGTACCTTGATTGGCTTTGTAGCCTTTGCGGAGGTTCCCTCCCTTTGGACATGCATCGGTGCTTTTATCTTGATGGGGTCGATTATCATGCTGAGCTATCGGGGAGCACGGCAGAGCACGTGAGGGAAAAATTTTTGTAATTTTTTTCCGTTGCCTTCTCCCTTTTTTCCTCTTATTCTGAGGTCATTCTAGAGGTGCTCTTCGGAGTTAAAAGGGAACACACGCACAACATGTTTGTGTCAATGTGGCTGCTCCCGCAACTGTACAACGTTAAGTTTTAAGCACAATACCACTGATTATGAATCGGGAAGGTCGCTTAAAACGGTGAGACGTTAGCCAGGAAACCTGCCTCCAGAGGTCATCATTTCCTTTGGCGGGCTAGACAAGGGAAAGAGAACACCTTCTCCTCGATGACATATCGTTAACCTGTCGTCACTTAAGGAGACCTTTATGCATCTTCCCCTGCGCCATACGGCTCGCACCCTCACCCTCCCCCCCCAATTCAAATTTAAGTTTATCAATACGTTTTTTGCCCTTTCGATTGGAAGCTACTATGCAGCATTGCAATCTCTACAAAAGCCCTATGTGTGGATGCTGACCTTGACATTGTTTGCGAATGAAGTGCCTCTTTTAGAAAAAGAGATGCGCGTTGATGATTCTTTTGTTCTTTCTACATCTTCTGTGAGGCGGGGGTCTCTTGCGCTGCAAGCGAGACCGGCTGCGATTCAAGAGAGCCCTGATCGATACGCCCACGCCTATTTCGCAGGGAGCACCCCGCCAATCACTCCTATCGGGATGAATCAACCTCCCTCTCCGCAGCCGCCTTCTCAGCTTCCTCCACAAGCCCCTCCCCCTGCAGCTCCTTTGACACATCTTGAGAAGACTCTTGTTTCTCAAGAGAGCGAGCTTCCCTTGATGGATGCGCCGCGGCGAGCTCTTGGTCCGTCAAAGCACAAGGGAAGTGCCGCTCTTCTCTCAACCCTCATCAAGACAACTTCAACGATTGCTGCGATCACTCCTCTCCCCTCTACGGTTGCAGCCCCTCTTCCCGCCACGAATACCCCTCCGAAGTTGGAAAACCCGCTCTTTGACTCCATGATCGGGACACTTGACCAAGCCATCGCATCGAACCCAGACAAGCGACCCTATCTTGATGTTCTTCGTAACCTTCTCTGGGATGAAAAATATCGCCCCTACATTAGGAAGGGAAGTGGCTGGGATTGGACGGAGCTGAAGAAACGGCAAGAAGATAAGCCAGCAATTTCTAAACTTCGCAAGCAATTTCATGACGATTACATGGATTCTATTGCATGGGAGAAGACACGGCACAAAAAGCTTCATCCGACGAAAGACAAAAACCCCTTTCAAATGAACCAGAATGCCTATTATGAGGCTTATGACCTGCCATCAATGTTAGGCCTGAGACTCTTTAGAGACTGCGATATCTGCGCCTGGGATTGAACGCCTTGAGAAGCTGTGAGATATGGGCTTGGTGAGGAAAAAATGTGTCATCCCCGTGCAGGGGATGACACGCTTTGACAGCCATATCTAATGATCACGTTGATTTAGGAGGAGCTTCTCTCCTGCCACCCCTGTTTCCTGTTTCCTGTTTCCTGTTTCCTGTTTCTCCCATCCTCCCCCTAAAGATTTATAAAGCAAAATGGAATTAAGGGTCATGGTGGTTTGACTCTGGACCATGCTCAGCTCATAAGACTGACGCGTGAGGGCCGCTTGGAGGGCTGCGATATAGTTAATCTCGCCCGCTTCAAAGCGGGAGAGGCTTGCTGCTGCGGCGTCCTTGCTGGCTTGGAAAGCTTTGGCATGCTCAACATATCCATCACTTGCCGCTTTGTATTTCACAAGGGACGTTTCAACATCCGCGAGCGCCTTAAAGATGGTACTTTTGTACTGGGCACAGGCCTCATTTTGCATGGCGATACTTTGATTCACAAGGGCGCGCACTCGCCCAAAATCGAAGATGGACCATGAAAAATTAGGTCCTGCAAAGAGGAATGTGCTGCCCGGGGTGAAAAGCCGATTCCAGAAAACGCTTTGATATCCTGTGATGGCTGTCAGTGAGAAGCTTGGGAAAAACTGTCCTTCCGCCACACCAACAAGAGCCGT
>Ga0207148_1038_pt1 | contig 35163 bp, 32 predicted proteins | sample Alteio_BWMinHeat_34_FD_153558 | JGI IMG/M metagenome (GOLD analysis project Ga0207148, IMG submission 153558) | Enriched cells from forest soil in Barre Woods Harvard Forest LTER site, Petersham, Massachusetts, United States -... | ecosystem: Environmental > Terrestrial > Soil > Temperate forest >... | reverse complement strand
CAGACAAACTTTCCGCACACGTATTAATAAGTGCGAGAGGCGGCTTCAGCTCATCCGAAACACTCGATGTAAAGACAGATTGCAGGTGGGATATCTGATCCACAACCGCTTTCTTTTCTTCAAGAGCCTGCTGAATCCGAGACGGATCAGAGACATCCATATAGCTGATCAAGTGATCGCCATTGGGAAGGGGAACATAGCAAAAGTTGATAATCATCCCGTCTTTGCGGGTAAATTGTCCGGTCTTTGGGAGGCGGTCCGTCATATTCGCAATGACATTTGCCTTGTAAAAGTCCCAGCCTTCAGTTCCATAATCGAAGAATTTCTTGAGGCGTTCAAGGATATCTGCAAGATGCTCCCCGATCTCTATATCTTGCGGCTTCAGTTTCCAAAGGCTCATGTAGCTGGGATTGAAACTCTTAAGGCGATTATCACTGCCAACGATGATGACCCCTTCGAAAAGATGATCCAGTGTCGTTTGATAGGCGTCCAAAAGCGTCTTATTGGTCCGCTCAAGAGCGAGCGTATCCGTAATATCCTCGAAAATAAAGAGAAGCCCCCCATGGGGATAAGGAGCACTAAAGATTCTCAATGTCCGCTCATCTGGTAAATGCATGAGATCTTCTTGAGGAACCGTTTGTTCTCTCAATTGTGCCATCCACCGTTTCTTATGAGCAGGGAAATCAGAATATTCAGGAATCTGCCGCCGGTTTCTTTGATCTTCTAGGACCTCATCAAGACGAGGCTTCGCCTTAAGAAATTCCTCATTAAAACCATGTAAGGCGACATAAGCCTGATTATAATAATGCAAGATCCCATCCGCATCATAAGCCGCAATCGCTGTCGTCAAATGGTCAAGAACAACACCATGGGCAGCGATAAGCTCCTTTATGTCCGTCCTCGCCTCTTGCAATTCCGTAATATCATAAGCAATTCCAAGCGTTCCCTTGCCACAAATATCTGGCACTTCAAAAAGTCGCAAGTGCAGCCTCTCCCCCCCAACAATCGCCGTACTATCAACATGCTGGGAAATCTGCATATTAAGCGCCTTACGGGCAAGAGATTTGGCCGCGCGGGGTTGGATGAGCTCAATATCTTCCTCATATATTTTCGTCGGCACCGCCTGCACAGCACTCGCATACTTAATATTACAATAGGTAATCCTCTGATGCTCATCCCGATGCCAGACAAAAATAGGGAGAATTTCAAGGGTCGTCTGGAGCTTCTTAATAAGCTCCTCATTCTTTCGCTGGTTTTCTGTCCGCACACGCTCTTGACCCACATTTTCTGTGATATTTTTAAGAAAAAGCGCTGTCTTTCCATCAATTGCAGCGCCCGTCAAAGAGTAGGACGCATTATTCGCATGAGCACGAAGATGGGTTTGAAAAGGGAAATGTTCTTTCAAGAGTTTTCCAAGACACTCCTCCACTTGAGGAAGAGAATGGGCATGCACAAATGTACGAAAGGATTGAAGCGTATCGCCCGGAAAATAGGAGGATTTTTCAATAATTTGGTCCCCTTCACACAAAGCCCATTCTTCCTCACGCGCCAAGAGAAGCTGCTTGAGCGTACTCAACGAACTCCGTGTTTTGAGCCAAAGCGCGCAAAAAATACCCATTGCAAGGAGAAAAAAGGAAGGCCAAGAAATGGCTGAGAAAAGGCCTCCGGCCCAACAGAGGGAAGGCGCGGCGCCGACAAGTAAGAACAAGGCTAAGTTTTTTATTAAATTCTTAAAAGCCTCCATAACCTACATTTAGTCATAAAAAATTCCTTTCTACAAGGGGGGATAAGGCGCGCGCAATCATGCCAGTGAAGGTGTAGCAGCCCGCCGTCGCGACGAAGTCGCTATGGCGGATGGCACGCCGAAGCTTTAGCGAAGGCGGGTGGAGCCCGACGGCGGGCCTTGAATCCATACCCCAAACAAGCTATAAAGTACTGAAAATATAAGCAGAGGACTCTATGCAAGCAATTTTCCCCCCGATTCACCGCGCCGGCTGGCCCTTTATCGCTCTTTTTGCCCTGATCACCTCAGTTTTATTTATGTTCTCACCGCTTTGGGGGATTGGAGGAACCCTCCTCACTCTGTGGTGCATTTATTTTTTCCGCAATCCTCACCGGGTGACTCCTCTTGGAGAGGGACTCATTATCAGCCCCGCTGATGGAATGGTGACAAAAATAGAAAAGGCGATCCCACCCCAAGAACTGAAATGGGAGAAAAAGCCCCTCACCCGTGTCAGCATTTTTCTCAATGTCTTTGATGTCCACGTCAATCGCATTCCGGTAAGCGGAGAAATTATTAAGACCCTCTACCACCCTGGCAAGTTTTTGAATGCGTCTCTCGACAAAGCGAGCAAGTTTAACGAGCGGAACTCTGTGATTATCAAAACCCCCTCTGGCCAAGAAGTCCTCGTCGTCCAAATTGCAGGACTCATTGCACGGCGGATCCTCTCCGAGGCTCAAGTGGGACAAACCGTCCAAGCGGGCGACCTCTTCGGCATTATCCGCTTTGGGAGCCGCGTGGATCTCTACCTCCCAGAAGGCGTGAATCCTCAAGTCATTGAAGGACAATATATGTTGGGGGGAGAAACCCTCATCGGTGATTTACAGTCTAAGGCTCCGCAACGCTTAGGAAGGAAGTAGAGATGCCAACTCCAGCAGCTCCCCATTTAGCACGTCTCATCCCCAATGCCATTACGGTCACCGCCCTTTGCACAGGACTCAGCGCCATCCGTTTTGCCCTTGCTGAACGGTGGGAGTGGGCCGTAAGCCTAATTTTAATTGCGGCCGTTCTCGACGCGATGGATGGCCGAATCGCTCGTCTTTTGAGAGTGGCCAGCACCTTTGGCGCAGAACTTGACTCCCTCTCCGATTTTATCAGCTTTGGCATTGCCCCCGCGGTGGTCCTTTATCTCTACAGTCTGCAAACCTGGGAAGGAACGGGGTGGGCTTTTACCCTCTTTTTCTCCACCTGCATGGCCCTTCGCCTTGCGCGTTTTAACACAAATATGGATGCCTCCCAGCCCGAATGGACAAAAACGTTTTCCGTAGGCGTTCCCGCACCCGCAGGGGCCATTTTGGCCCTTCTCCCGCTCATGGTCGGATTTGCTCTCGAGATGAATTTTCGCAACTCTCCCCTTCTTTTCTCTTGCAGCTTAACGCTCACAGGTCTCTTAATGATCAGCCGCATTCCTACCTACGGACTGAAGAAGGTCCGCATTCCCCTCTCCCTCATTCGCCCTTTCCTAATAACGGTTGCGGTTGTCATGGCAGCTCTCTTCAGCATCCCCTGGTGGACGCTCAGTATTGGAACCTTTCTTTACATTCTGTCGATTCCTTTGAGTGTCGGGGCCTACAAAAAAAAAGAAAGGGGGAGATGGCGTGAGGGGATTTATTAACTAAGAAAACCCTGTGTCCGCCTCTCGCCACGGCTGGCGTAGCCGGACGGCGTCGCGACGGCGGATGGTGTGCCCGATTGGATTCGAACCAACGGCCCCCAGATTAGGAATCTGGTGCTCTATCCAACTGAGCTACGGGCACTGAAGAAGTCTTCTCTTATACTGTGCTTACCTGAGAGAGGCAACCCGTTGTACGTAACTTCCTCTCGCATGTGCTCTACTTAAAAATAAAGGGAATCACATTTTATGGGACGTTGGTGGTGACGCTTTTTTATATGCTCTGACAGGAGGCAGAGAGAAGAAAACAGGGGGCCGGACCTCTTGTCCTGATTCCTGCATCCAGACTCCTGTTATCTGTAAACCACCTTCAAAATTTCGTAAGACTTGCTCCCCTTAGGGGTCGTGATCTCACACGTATCGCCTACGGATTTCCCAATGAGGGCGCGCGCAAGCGGCGCGTTGAGGGAGAGGAGCCCTTTGTTAATATCCGCCTCATCCACGCCCACAATTTGGTAGGTGAGGTTTTCTTCCGTTTCGTCATCAATCAACGTCACGGTGGCGCCAAACTTGATATCGGTCCCTGAAAGGGCCTGCACGTCAATCACCTCGGCACGGGAAATCTTCCCTTCAAGTTCCTTAATACGCCCTTCCACAAAACCTTGTTTGTCTTTGGCCGCATGATATTCCGCGTTTTCAGAGAGGTCGCCATGCTCTCGCGCTTCCGAAATCGCCTTAATGACTGCGGGCCGCTCGATGCTCTTTAAATGGTGGAATTCCTCCTGAAGGCGCTTGAGCCCTCCAGAAGTCATGGGAACTTTTTCCATAACAATCTTCTCAATTTTTGAATGATGAGAAAGTGTATCATACACTTTGAGGGATGCAAGGTCTCAGTTATCAGAAAACAGAAATCAGGATTTTTTCTGATTCCTGTTTGTCAGCTTCTGCAAATTTCTATTATTCTTCCCAATCTCCCTCACCCCAGTCGTCCCCAGCTCCTTTTTCCTTTTCTCTTTCCCTTTCCGCTTTTCTTTCTTCTTCTGCTTGCTCTCTTTCTGCTGCTCTTTTTGCTTTTCTTAAATCGCTTAAATTCTTTTCTTGTTTTGTTTTTTCTTGTTTCAGCATGACATATTTTTTATTTATTGCTTCCCAAGTGGAAAGCGCCACTTTTTCTTCGTCCTTTGCTTTCTCCCATAAACTTTCTAATTTTGTTACATTGTCTTTTGCTAATTCTATTGCGAGTTTTTTTTCTATTTCTTGCGTTAATCTTTCTTTTCGTGGTGCGAGGAATTTCTTTTTTGCTGCTTCGTGACGTTCATAGGCCTCAGTCTCACGAAGCGATGCTTTTTGCAAGGACGAGCTGTTTTTTCTTTCTTCGGATAATATTTGTAAGTATGCTGCTGTTTCTCTTGTGTATTCTTCTGCTTCTGCTCCTTCTCCTCTGTTTTCTGGTTTTAACACCTCATCTGTTGCTTCTATTACAAGCAACAGTAATTTTCTTGCTTTGTCATCTTTTATTTTTTTTGCATCTAACTTCTCTCTTTCTGTTTCGTACACTTTCCTTCGTGCTTCTAACAACGCATTCTCTGCTATGTCCTTTTCACGGCGAAGATCTTCCAACATACTTCTTGTTTTAGTGTATTCACCTTCTTTTTCTTCTCTTACTATTTTTTCCAATGCCAACTCAGCTCTGTCATATTCAGCATATGCTTCGGGATTTGCTTCCCTTGCTACCTTTGCTGCGGCAGAGTCTAGGGCATTGCCAGCTCTTTGAAGTTCCTCATATGCTTCCACAACTGGGAGACCCTTTTCCTTCCTTTTCTGTATTAAGGCGCGTATTCGGGCATATTCTCTTGCAAGCTCATTGTCTGAGCTTTCCATTTTTGATCGTTCGGCGTCCTCTAGAACCTCCGTTGTCTTTATTGCTCTATTAAAATCGCTTTCTGCTCTTTCTTTGTCGAGGCGCTTTTTTTCTGACATTTGTGTTTCTCGTACGATTTGAGAATCCTCTGTTTCTGGCCAAGCTGCTGCCGCAGGACGAGAGGAGACCTTAGCTGCTGCCGCCTCTTGTTCTAGGCCACTTTTTTGGAACTCCTCTAAAGACATAATTTCCGGCTCAGGAATGCCGGCCCTCAGAACGGAAGGGGAAGCCACGGGGACAGGCAGAGAGGGTTCTGCCGCACTTGCAGGAACTGCTCTCGCAGGCATAGAGGACGCTCCGACCTGTTGTTCATCCTTATGAGAGGCTAAAACAGGGTAAGAGGAACCAATAAGCAAGCTTAAAGCAAGGGCTGAAAAAAGCGTTTTTTGTGTCATCATATAAATCCTTTTAAAAAGGCGCCCCTCTCATTCAAGAAAGCGCGCAGTTAACAAAATTAACAAGGGAAGTATAATACAAAAACCACTCTATTGCAAAAATTTTTACAACAACCTTCCGTGAGGGAGCTTTACTATCCTGCTGCGGCTGCGGCTGTAGCTATTCCTCTTCCCAATCGCCCTCACCCCAGTCGCTCTCATCACCTTCTGCTTCTACTTTTGCTTTTTCTGCTGCTTTTTCTTCTGCTGCTTTTTCTTTTTTTTCTCTTATGCGTGCTGCATTTAATTCTTTGAACGCCTCTTCTTTTAATACTTCTTCTTTTGAATATCTTTCATTTATCGATAGGAGGTTACTTTCTGCTGCTTCTTTTACGTCTCTTAATGCACTTACGAGTCTGACTGCTTCTTCTTGTTCTTTTCTTATGCGTATGCATTCTGCTTCTTTTGCTGCTTTTGCGGCTACGTATTTTTCATTTGTTTTTAGGAAATCCTCACGTGCTTTTATAAGACTGTCATTTTGTCCAGATGATAAACTTGCTAATTTCCCTGCTGGCAATAAGTCGCGTGCGGCTGCTAATTCTGCTGCGGCTGCTGCTTCTTCTCTTGCTAGTCCTTCTGCCGCTTCTACTCCTTTTGATTTCGCTGCTTCTCTTGCTTCTGGTGTTAAGACTGCTTCTCTTGCTGCTGCTGCTTCTTTTGCTGCTTTTCTTGCTGCTTCTGCGACTGCTGCTTCTTTTGCGACTGCTGCGGCTTCTGCTGCTCGTACATCGTTTGTTGCTGCTACGACTGCGGCTTCTGCTATTGTTTTTTCACGAAGAATTTCTTTACATGCCCGTAATTTTTCATTATAGAAATCCTCCCTTTGCGCTACGTCTTCTTCGCATTTTTTTCTGTATGTATCAAACGCTGGAGGGCGGGAGGTCGAGGATGCTAAGGCTACCTCTGCCGATTCTACGTCTGCAAGATCTGCTGAGGATGCCAACGCAGTACTTGCAGGAGCTTCTCCCGCAGGGATAGAGGACGCTCCTAGCTGCATAGCTACAACAGGGAAAGAAGCGCCAACAAGCAAACTTAAGGAAAGGGCTGAAAAAAAAGTTTTCTGAATCATAATAATATTTCCTTTTAACAAAGAGTTTTTCTTTTAAAAAAGAGAGCATTAACGATAGATAACATTATAATGCTGAAATGTTTAAAAACGAGTTAAAAGTACCCCCTTCCAAAAACAAGTCAACCAACAGATTCCTATTGACCCCCCCTCCCGCTTTCGGCACAGTGCGGGCAACATTAAAAGGGCACTCACACTTAGAAATGATCCGCTTTTTAACATGGACCTTTACACTTCTTTTTATCCTGGGCCTTTTGGCAGGGGCAGGCACGCTTTCCGTTCTGTATTATTTTGGCCGCGCCCTTCCTGACTACGAACAACTCGCCCAATATGAACCCGCGGTCGTCAGCCGCCTGTATGCCAGTGATGGCCGTCTTTTTGCAGAATATGCTACTGAAAACCGGGTATTTGTGCCGATTGAAGCGATCCCAAAGCGGGTCATTCAAACCTTCCTCGCGGCAGAAGATAAGAATTTTTACGTTCATCCGGGCCTGGATATCTTCGGTATCATGAGAGCCGCTCTCATCAACTTGAGCCAAATGGGCAGCAACAAACGCCCCATGGGAGCCTCCACCATCACCCAACAGGTGGCGAAAAATCTTCTCCTGACCAATATCTCAACCCAGGCCTCTCTTGAGAGAAAAATCAAAGAAGCCATCCTTTCCTTCCGGATTGAAACCGCTTTAAGTAAGGATCGGATCCTTGAAATTTACCTCAATGAAATTTATTTAGGCGCCCGTTCCTACGGCATTGCCGCAGCAGCCCTCAACTATTTCAACAAATCTTTAAGCGAACTCTCTATTGCAGAAGTGGCCTTCCTCGCAGCCTTGCCTAAAGCCCCCAGCCGATATAGTCCCTCCACAAATTATGCTGCCGCAAAAGCCCGCCGCGATTGGGTCATCACCCGCATGTATGAAGAGCGGGTCATCACCCGGGATGAAGCGCTGGCCGCCAAAGCAGAGCCCATTGAGCTGAAACGGCCCGATCCCACCCACGTCGTACGGGCTAATAACTTTGCGGAAGAAGTCCGTCGCAACATCGTCACAAAATACGGAGAGAAGGCCCTTTATAAAGGCGGCCTCACCATCCGGACGACCCTGGATCCGCGCCTCCAGAAAATTTCAGATTGGGCTCTGCGTAAAGCCCTAATCGCTTATGATCGCGACCATGGATGGCGCGGGGCACCCTTTCATGCGGAGCTCGCAGGCACTGACAACGAGACCTGGCTCAAACAACTGAAAGCCATTCCCACCCCGCCCGGCATCGCCCCGTGGGAGCTGGCCATTGTGTTGAAGTTCACAGGCGACAGCACCATCATTGGGTTGAAATCCGGAAAGGAAGGGAAAATCCCTCTTTCTGAACTTAAATGGGCCCGTCACTTTGTCCCCCCCCCCTGCCGTTGCACCAGACACTGACTCACCCGCCATTGAGGTCGGTCCTCCCATTGCAAAACCCCAGGATGTCCTCAAAGTTGGGGATGCTGTCGTGGTTGAAAAAGTATCTGGAAAAGGAGAGATATACGCCTTACAGCAAATCCCAGCTGTCGAAGGCGGCTTCATTGCCATGGACCCCCACACAGGTCGCATCTTTGCCATGTCGGGGGGATTCAGCTTTGAATCCACCAAATTTAACCGAGCGTCCCAAGCCAAGCGCCAGCCCGGATCCGCCATTAAACCCTTTGTCTATTTAGCAGCCATGGAGCGCGGATTTTCCCCCGCCACCCGGGTGTCCGACTCAGCCATCTCCATTGCCATGGGGCGAGGCTTGGGCGTTTATACCCCAAAAAATATGATGAAAACCATCTATGGAATTGTACCCTTGCGGGTCGGTCTTCAAAAATCCCTGAACCGGGTGACCATGCGTCTGGTACACCAGTTCGTTGGCATGAAACCTGTGGCAAAGATCATTGAAAAGTTCGGCATTATCGATCGGGTGCCCATGCAGCTGGCCATGTGTCTCGGTGCAGGCGAAACCACCCTCCTCCGCATGACAACAGCCTATGCCATGCTTGCTAATGGCGGAAAGCGACTCACCCCCACCCTCATCGACCGCATTCAAGATCGCCATGGGCGGACAATTTTTACAGCAGATACCCGCACCTGCCTCCATTGTAAAAACCTCTTATGGGATGAGAACCTTCCTCCTCCCACCATTGAAGATACCCGGGAACAGGTCGCCGATCCACGCAGCATTTATCAGATCACCTCTATGTTAGAGGGAGCTGTGCGCGCCGGAACAGCCAGACGCGCTCAAGTGATCGGCAAAATCTTAGCCGCCAAAACAGGCACCACAAACGGTGAAAAGGATGCCTGGTTCTTTGCCTACACGCCGGATCTCGTCATTGGATGCTATGTGGGGTACGACAATCCTCAACCCCTCGGCCACATGCAAGGCGGTGCCCGTGTGGCCCTCCCCATGGGCGTGAACTTCCTCAGTAAGGCCCTGGAGGGCATTCCCAGCAAGCCCTTCAAGATTCCCCCGGGCATGAAACTTGTGCGGATGATAGAAACAAACGGTCAACCCATTTACGAAGCCCTCAAAGAAAATCAGGGGTTGCCCAAAGCCGAGTCTCCCAGGCCCTCTTCCGAATCTTCTCCACCACCCTCTGCCTATGGCCCCCCTCACCGCCCCTCTTACATCCCCTCTCCTCACCATCCTTCCCCCATTCCTCCCATACCGCCGCTCACAGGAACCGGCGGCGTTTATTAAGCTTAGGAGCTCACCATGCGTGCTGAAATTGAAACCCTCGTTCATGACATTAAGGGGATATTGATTCTCCTGAGGGGGCATCTTTGACTGGGACGCGTCCCAAGCCCGCCTTCACGCCCTTGAAGCGGAAGTCCAAGACCCCACCCTCTGGGAAAATCCAGAGCGCGCTCAAGAGCTCATGCGGGAGCGGGAGCAGCTGGGACAAGCTTTAGGCCGTATCACCACCCTCGACCAAGATTTACAAAATACCCTTGAACTTCTCGCCCTTAGTGCCGAAGAAGATGATCTCGAGGTTCAGGAAAGTGCTGAGCAGGACATCGTCCTTCTTCACAAAAAAGTTCAACGCTTGCGGCTTGAAAGCCTGTTATCTGGGGAGGCCGACGGGAATAACTGTTTCATCGAAGTCCACGCTGGCGCAGGCGGCACGGAAGCCCAAGACTGGACCCTCATGCTGACCCGCATGTATGCCCGGTGGGCCGAAGCCAAAGGCTATAAAGTAGAGTGGATTGAAGAAAGCCCCGGCGAAGAAGCAGGCCTCAAGTCCTCCTCCTTCAAAATCATCTCCCATAAAAACGCGGATCACCCCTATGGCTGGCTCAAGGGAGAAAGTGGCGTTCACCGCCTTGTACGCATTTCCCCTTTTGATTCGGCAGCGCGCCGCCACACGAGCTTTGCTTCTGTGTATGTGTACCCCGAGGTCGATGATGCCATCGATATTCAGATCGAGGACAAAGACTTACGCGTGGACACCTACCGCGCCTCAGGCGCCGGGGGACAGCACGTCAACAAAACCGACAGCGCCATCCGCATCACTCACATCCCCACAGGTGTTGTCGTCCAGTGCCAGAATGACCGCTCCCAACACCGCAACCGGGCGCAGGCCATGAGCATGCTCAAAGCGCGCCTGTATGAGCATGAGCTCCAAAAACGCGAAGCCGCCGCCCAAGCCACCGCCGATGCCAAAACCGACATTGGCTGGGGTCACCAGATTCGCTCCTATGTCCTTCAGCCTTACCAAATGGTGAAGGACTTGAGGACCCACGTGGAAAAAGGAAATGCCCAAGGCGTCTTGGATGGAGATATCGATGCCTTCCTCGAGGCGACCTTAGCGCAGAAGATGGGGGAGTGAGGTCACCCGCCTCGTCCCTTGAGTTCACAGATTTTTGAGAGAGGGGCAAATTTTTTGAATGGCCGTTCCTTTCATGAACAAAACATAAATAATATTACGGCAATACATGAAAGGTGCTCAAAATATTCATGATTTGTTAATTTTTTAACGATATACTGATTTTAGCGATACATCACTACTATACAAATAATATTTACATCTTTTTAAAAGGATATATGAAATTATGACCAATAAATCTCTTTTATCAGCCCTTGCCCTAAGTTTTCTCGTTTCTTCCCCTTGTATGTCCCATAATTCTGAAAAAGCATATGACGCAAAGGCGGAAGAAAAAAGAATAAAAACAGCAGCCACTCAACAAGAAGCAGCAGAAATCATCGGCGCAGACCTCGCTGAAATACAAGACAGGGCGTTAGCAGAAGCAACACAAGCAAGAAAAGAAGAAGATGCATTACGAATATCTGTCGACGCAAAAAGAGCAGAAGAAGAAAAAGCTCTCGCAGCTCAGCAAGAAGCAGCAGAAGCCGAAGGAGCAGCGCTCGCTGGAATACAAGACAGAGCGTTAGCAGAAGCAACACAAGCAAGAAAAGAAGAAGATATATTAAGAATCTCTGTGGATTCAAAAAGAGCAAAAGAAGAAAAAGAAGCAGAAAAAGAAATAGCGTCAGAAGAAAATTAGAAAAAGTAGCGGCACAACACATAGCAAGTGCAACATAACCATCATAAAAACCCCGCTTCTTGCGGGGTTTTTTAAAAGGATTGATACAATGACACAGAAAACTCTTTTTTCAGCCCTTGCCTTAAGTATTCTCCTTTTCTCTCATTCTTCTCTCAGAGCCTGCGAGAAAGATGATACGAACTTGGAGTCAACGACGCCCCCTGCCTCCTTAAAAGTAGATTTTCCAGACGATGAAGACCAGAACATGACTGATGAACCACAACATAGACCGAGCTCCCCTCCCTTTCTACTCGACCCAGCAGCAACCACTACTTCTGCGGCATCCGCTCCTGCAGACGAAGCATTAGAAGAATGGGTAGCTGTAGCCGCATTTCTGCGGGTGGTGAAAGCAGATAGGCAAGCTGAAGATGAACTGGCTCACCAAGCTGCCGCTTCTAGCGGAGCAGTGGCCGTGCAAGATGAAGAGATCATAACAACGGCAGCTATTCCACAGCACGGATGGCAGTTGCCTACCACAGTCATCGAAGCGGGTACGGCACTGATACGTAAAGCACGTGAAGTAGAAGAGGGCATAAAGATGGCAAAGGCTGTGGTAACGATTTGCCGTTTTGCGGCAACGGATGGCGCCGCATGGGCAAGAGAGGGCCTCGCAGTTGTAAATGCCCTCATTCGATAACCCCCCACACAACCACCTGGCACAATCCTTAAAATAAGCGTATACTGCCCCCTATAATAATAAGAGGATGACCCTGTGAGCCAGGAACATTTCGAACGGATGCTGGAATACTACCAGCAGGAAATGATATACCTGAGAAGGGCCGGGGCACAATTCGTCACCCGTTATCCAAAGATTGCCCAAAACTTAAATATGTCAGAGGCGGGCTCTTCTGATCCCCATGTTCAACGCCTCCTCGAATCTTTCGCCTTTTTGACCGGACGTCTTCAGAAAGAAATCGACAATCGGTATATTCACTTTACCAATACCCTACTCGGGGTTCTGTATCCCCAATTTACAACGCCCTTTCCAGCCACAACGATTGCATCCTTTAAGATGGATCCTCACTTAGGCGACTCCTCAGCCGGCTATACGGTGCCCCGGGGCACGCCCCTGTTTGCAGAAGCCCAAGAAGGGAAAACCTGCTATTTTCAAACAACCTATCCCGTTGACCTTTGGCCCCTTGAGATTTCAGATGCGTGCGTCATGAATGTGGATGAGAGCCCCTTGACCCCTGCCCTTATCGAAAGCCAGTGGGTCTTGAAAATCCGCATCTCTCGTTATGATGGCAGCATTGGGGAGCTTTCTCCCGCCTCTTTGCAATTTTACATCACAGGCGACTCCCTTACCTCCCGCAGCTTGTATGATAGCCTCTTTGCCTATTTGCCCGAAACGCCAACCCCTGTCTTCCTCCAAGCGGATACAGCCGATGCGCCTACCCAGCTTCCTCTGGGCTCCCTCACACCTGTCGGATTGAGACCAGAAGAGGCCTTGATTCCTTACCCCCAGCAAGCCTTAGATGCATACCGCTTGCTGCATGAGTATTTTGTCTTCCCCAACAAATTCAATTTTTTCAATATCGAGAATTTCTCAACACTCAACGCCAGTGAATATCTTGATATTTACATCCCCCTGGCAGACAATAGCCGCACGGATAAACTCAGAATCAATAAAAATAGCTTTGCTTTAGGGTGTACGCCGATTGTCAATTTGTTCCCCAAAATCAGTGAGCCAATTGATCTCAACCAGCAATCTGTTTCTTACCGCCTCGTAGGCGATCAACGAAACGAAGACACCACCGAAATCCACACCATCCTCAAAGTTGTTGCGGCAGGGGTGGGGGGAGATGAAACGGAAACCTTCGCCCCCTATTTTTCCTATGATTATGACGTTGAACAACGGGACAATGGACTCTTTTGGCACGCCACCCGCTCTCACTCAGAAAACCCTGAGATTACAGGAACAGAAGTTTCCCTTTCTTTTGTGGACTACAAATTTACGCCCCAAGATCCGGCCCATCAAACAGTTTATGCCTACACACTCTGCACAAACAGAGACCTGGCCTCCTACATTCCCGCAGGGGGACAATTGGAAATTGATGGGGTCATTCCGTCTGCAACCGTGACGTGCCTGGAGCGCCCCACCTTTGAAATTCCTCCCTCCCTCGATGGAGAATCCCAATGGAAATTGATTTCTCAACTGTCCCTCAATGCCCTCAGCCTTAGCGGGCACGAGAAGGCCGTCCTCACCCTCAAGGAGTTGCTCCAACTTTACTCAAGCCTGAATAAAAGCAAATCTCATCCCGAAATTAACACCATCCAAGATGTGGCTTTTGAGCCTGTCATGCGCCGTCGCGGACAGGAAGCCTGGCGCGGTTTTATTCAAGGGCTGAGCATCACCCTCACCCTTGATGAAGCCCCTTTTAGTGGCCAAGGGGGATATACCCTTGCAACCATCCTCAATGAATTTTTTGGTCTCTATGTAGCCATGACCTCTTTTACAGAACTCACCCTTATTAGCACCCACTCTGATGGAATTTGGAAACGATGGCCCTCCCACGTCGGCAGTCAGTCCCTACTGTAGCCTCCCTCCTTTTAGAGGAACCCTATCGGTTTGAATTCCATCAAGCCGTAAAGCTCCTTGAATATCTGCATCCCGATGCTGTGCCTTTTGGCGAAACGGTCAGTCCCGATAAGGAAGTGGTAGCTGTCAAATCCCGGGTCTATTTGGAAGCCCTTGCCAGCGATATTTATGCCCTTCATCTCCCCGCGTCCCTCCACATAACGCCAACAACCTTGGAAGTCAATTTTATGGGAATTGCAGGGATTCAAGGCCCCCTTCCCTTCCCTTATACAGAGATGATGATTCAGCGTATCCGCAATGGGGACACAAGCCTTAAGGATTTTCTGGATATTTTTAACCATCGATTGATTGCCATCCTCCACCGGATTCGCAAGCAATATATGATCAGCCTGAATACGGTCACCCCTGAAAAAACAGAAATTGCCACAGGGTTAAAATCCTTTATCGGCATTGGCATCCCTACCCTCCAAAATCGCTTAGACCTTCCCGACAGAAGCCTTCTGAATTATGCAGGGTTGTATTGGTGCCACCCCCACTCCGCAGAAGGACTTGTGCGTATTCTAGAAGGATACTTCAAGGTCCCTGTCACGGTAGAAAGATGTGTGGGAAAATGGCGCCCTATCCAGAAGGAGCAAGTCACACGCCTTGGAAAAGGGGGGCAATGGCAAGTGCTCGGCCAAAGTGCGACCTTAGGCACGCGCGCCTGGGATCAAGCCAATAATTTCATTCTGCACTGTGGTCCCTTCACTGCTGAAGAGTTGGATCCTTTCCTGCCAATGGGGAAAAAATTTCCTCAACTCCAAAGCCTCACCTCCCTATACGCGGGGGCTTACCAAGACTTCAGCGTCCGGTATAAAGTCACCTCTCCCCCCTCTACCCACCTTGGAAAGAAGAGTTATTTGGGATGGCGCGCATGGCTCGGCAAATCGTTGAAGTCGGGAGACGATGTGAGAATTCAGGAGTCAGAAACCAGGAGCCAGGAAAACTGTCCTGCCCCCTGACTCCCGTCTCCTGACCCCTGTTTGCTGACACCTAGAATTCGTACCCCACCCTCACCAACACCTCACCAATATTCAATCCGCCACCCCACTCCGCATAGACATTGGCAGACGAATAGAGGCCATTCTCGAACTGGGCAATCAGGCCCACACCGGGAGCGATTTGGTTGTAGACTTTGTTAACGCCCGTGACCACGAGAGTTGAGGGTTGGTTGATAAGCCCCCCATTCACATTGGCGGTGTTTCCAACAGGGGTTCGGATCATCCAGCCCAGTTCCGCTGTGGGACGGAGGAGAGTCTCCCCCACCATGAAGGTTTGGTAGACCATAGCGCCAATCTCCCCTTGGAAGAACTGGGAGGTTTTGGATTTAACGGCCATGTTCAAGCTGTCGGCGCCGGTTTCCGTATAGCCGGATTCACTCATAACCATGTAATCGCCGAGGATAAAAGGTTGGCAAGTCAACCAGTCATACACAGGGAGCGCATATCCCAACTCTAAGTTCCCTGTGAACTGGAAGGCGCTGTGGTTCCCGGAAGCTGTGCGACTGATGGTAGAGTAATTGATGTTGCGGTTGGTGCGAAAGGCATTGCCACCAAAGATGGTTTGCGCTTCCACATAGAAGCCATCGCCTTCTTTCCAAGCCCCATAGAGTCCGCCAAATCCACTGTTCATGTGGCCATTGCCCCGATTCGAGCCCCAGGTGAAGGGGGTATTGGACGTGCCGCCCAAGACACCAATCAGCGTGTTGGGGGTGACCTCATAATCACCTCCAAAGACGATGCCGCCTGTTTGGGTCTTGATGCTGGGGTTGCCATTACCATCTCCCGTTTGGCTGGTGAGCTGTCCATAAGGTTGCACCCATACATTGGCTTTGCCCACCTGAATACGTCCGGCTTCCACATGGCGGTTGAGTTGTTCAGGACTGTTGGTAAAGCCCATCCTGGGCACGATTCCTTTCCGTTGAGGGGGGGCGTATGTTGCGGAAGGAGCAAGGGCCAAGATCCCTTGGGTATCTGTGAGAGATTGGGTGACCAAGTGGTCAAAAGCCGCCAGGCGCTCCGGTTCAAGGGTGCTGAGCCCTACAGCAAAAGCCGTTCCTTGAATTTTACCTTGGGAGGTTCCTCGATCCGTAAGCCACGCCTGCACCTGGCCCCCTGTGGTTCCTGTGAGGGCCGTCATATTGTTCATATTTGACGTACCCAGGGCACTAGTTTGAGAGTTTACAATTTGATTCAGGGCATTGTCGTAGCCTACCGTATTGCCCGCCAAACGATAGTTGTTAAGGACAATGAAGGCTGGATCGCTTCCAAGATTCCCACAGGTATCCAAATAATTGGCCATCGCGATCTCGTTTCCTGCTGCTCCACTTCCCACATAGCCTGCCCAGGATTGGTCCGCGTTTACGTTGACGCTAACGCTTGTTGGGAGATTATAAGCCACGGAATAGACAAGAAGAGAAGAGGAGGTTAGCGGCCCATAGTTACCCGTGATGCTGTTCCCATGTGCTGAATCTGCACTCATAATCATGAAAGACCGCCCTGCCAAGACACTCGCAGAAGAGGTGCTGGTCACATTAAGCGTTGCTCCCCCCAGGGTGGCGGTGGAAGGGGAAGTGGAACCTGGCACATTGAGTATTTGAACTGGATGGGAATCACCTCCTCCTGTTGCTGTTCCTATGGCCGCCTGGTAGGTGGCACCTGATGAAAGTATGAGGTTGGCAGAGGTGACCCAGCCACTAGGCAGCGTTCCCCCCAGCTGCGCCCCATTCACGCCCGAAGAAAATGTTCCCCCACTTGATACAATGAGGCTCGCCACTGTACCCAGTCCACTTATCGCATCATTCCCATAATAACTACCATCCATGAAGAGGGTTCCGCCAGATGCAACATTGATTGTCGTCTGGCCATATGCATTACTATTCAAAAAATAACTGCCATCGGTCAACGACAGAGATCCATAGATATTTGTGATCATGTTGCCAGTGTTCGCATTCTGAAAGTAACTAGTATTTGTCAATGACAGCGATCCATAGACATTTGTCGTCATATCTCCAGTACCATCATTATAAAAACAACTGCCATCGGCCAACGACAACGATCCATATACAGCTGTTGTCATATTTCCTACAGTATTGCTAGGATCGCTAATCATATTCTGAAAGAAGCTGCCATTGGTCAATGACACCGATCCGTGCACAGTTGTTGTCATATTGCCTACAGTGGTGCCAACACCGTCACTCGCATTCTGAAAGGAGCTGTTATCCAATGACACAGATCCATACACAGTTGTTGTCATGTTTCCTGCATCGCCGCCGGTGCCATTGCGAAACTGACTGCTATTTGAGAGAATGAGGGACCCGGACACAGATGTGTTCATATCCCCTGCGGTCGGACCATTTGAAAAGAAACTGTTATTTGAGAGAATGAGGGACCCGGACACAGATGTGTTCATATCTCCCGTTGTGGCCTGATTTTGAAATTGACAGTTTGTTCCTCCTGAAAGGGTAAGAGAGGCTCCCTGATTAATGGTGGTTATCATCTTTCCACTACTGTTCCCAGCATTTGAAAAAGTGCTCCCAGCTCCTGAGAGAGTAATTGAAGACCCTGAATAGAGGGTGGTCGTCATATCGCCTGAACCCAAATTAAGAAAGCTGTTTCCTGCCAAAAGGGTAATCGAAGAGCCCTGATTAAGTGTTGTTGTCAGTTTTAACCCTCCTCCAGATTGATTTTGAACCACACTCCCTCCAGAAAGAGTGAGGGAAGATCCCTGATTAAGGGTTAGGGCCATATCCCCGATGCTTGAAAGAAAGTGACAACTACCCGAAGATCCTGAAAAGAAAACAGAGGCACCTTGATTGAGGATTAAAGGACCACCATTCTCAAAGAAACTATCGTTTGAAAAGTAAAATATTCCTGGCCCTGTGAAGGTCAGGCTATTCGCTTGGGACAATGCTCCATCGATCCCAGCGGTACTAATCGTAAACCCTCCTGGTACATTTGTGAGGTTAATCGTAGCGGCATTAAAAATGCTTAAACCTGCAGAAAGAATTGTCGATAGACCACTCATCGTTGGGTTGAAATTGACGGTGTTACCAGCACCCCCACCCGCAGCACTGAGCTGAGTTTGAAATCCTGTTGGATCGGTAGCCGTTGTGCTATCGACCGTATAAGTCGTCGCCCATCCAGACGCCCCGACGACCATTCCCCCGATAAGACAGAGGATCGTTCTCAGAAATCTACGACACCCCTTTGATGGCTCTTTCCGACCCATGAAGACTTCTCCGTTCTTTTTAAGGCTTAGCTTTGTTGTGCACACCATCGCTTATTTATGAAAAATATGTCAAGAATTTTAGGCAACAGCAGGAAAACTGTCCTGCCCCCTGACTCCCGTCTCCTGACTTACACCATCACCATGCCGCCATTAATATGCAGCGTCTGCCCTGTCACATAGGATGCTTCATCGCTGGCCAAATACACCACGCCCGCAGCGATATCTTTTGGCGATCCTATCGCCCGTTGCGGAATGGAAGCCAAAATCCCCTCCCGCTGCTTCTCATTCAACACGTCCGTCATGGGGGATTCAATGAATCCAGGAGCAATACAGTTGACTGTAATGCCGCGCGTGGCGACCTCGAGAGCTAAAGACTTTGAGAGGCCAATCAGGCCGGCTTTTGCGGCAGAATAGTTCACCTGACCTGCATTTCCTGTCACACCGACGATCGAGGTCATATTCACAATGCGCCCGCTGCGCTGTTTCATCATACCCTTGATGGCATCCCGCATGATGCGAAAACACGCCGTGAGATTCACCTCAATCACTTTGGCCCATTGCTCATCACTCATGCGCATCATGAGGCCATCTTGAGTGAGACCTGCATTATTCACAAGAATATCAAGCCCGCCAAGAGCCGCCTCTGCATCCGGAATCAACCGAGCGGTGGCCTCCGGATTAGATAAATCACAAGGCAGGGTTGTGACACGATCTTTGAACTCACTCGCAAAAGCACTCAATTTTTCTTGGCGTGTGCCAGAGATGGCCACATGGGCCCCTTGGCCATGAAGGGCGCGGACAATTTCTGCACCTAAGCCTCCGGTAGCGCCTGTGACAAGTGCTTTTTTTCCAGATAAATCGAACATGGGTTTCTCCTTTAAATTGATTTCAAAAAGGCTTCAATATCAGCGGGCGTGTTCAAGGTCACCGTTTCAAAGGTCGGAACCGTCCGCTTTGCAAGACCCGTGAGAACTTTGCCCGCCCCCACCTCAACGGCGGTGGTGACACCGAGATCTGCTAAGGCCATCAGACTCTCCCGCCACCGAATGCGCCCTGTCATTTGCTGCACGAGAAGATCCCGCAACGCATCCCCACTTGTCACCACCGTTGCCGTAACGTTATCCATCACGGGAACACGAGGGTCAGAAATAACGGCTTCACCAAGAGCTTCCGCCATGCGCGCTTGCGCTGGCATCATCAAGGAACAATGAAAAGGGGCACTCACGTTAAGCAAAAGACTCCGCTTCGCGCCTCGCTCTTTGGAAAGCTCAATCGCACGGTCGATGGCGTGGGCGTGACCACTGATGACCACCTGACCGGGGCTATTGTCATTGGCAACGTCGCACACTTCCCCCATGCCCGCTTGTTTCACAATGTCCTCAACCACCTCGAGCTCCAACCCAAGGACAGCCGCCATCGCCCCTTCCCCGAGCGGCACAGCCTGCTGCATCGCCTGGCCCCGCAGCTTCAAAAGACGCGCCGTCTCAGACAATGTCAAAGACTGGGCGGCACACAGAGCCGCATACTGGCCCAAGGAATGACCAGCCACATAAGACGCCATCTGAGGAAGCGTATGTCCTCCTTCCTTTTCAAGCACCCGCATCACGGCCATGCTCACAGTCATGAGTGCGGGCTGCGCATTTTCGGTGCGGACAAGTTCGTCGTCGGGTCCTTCAAACATCACCTGTGTGAGATTTTGGCTCAAAGCCTCATCCACTTCTTGAAATACCTCCCGCGCACACGCGAAGGTGTCATAGAGCTCACGCCCCATCCCGATGTGCTGAGATCCCTGTCCTGGAAAAAGAAACGCTTTCATGAATTCACCCTTATCCCCTATACTGATTTTATCGAGGAACCATGGAGGGAAGGGGGGAAGATGTCAAGTCTGTCAGGAGTCAGGAGTCAAGGATCAGGGGTCGGGAGGCAGCATCTCAAACTATCTCGTGGAGTGCAGGCCATACGTAAATTGTCATCTCCGCACCCCCACTTGTCATCCCCGCGAAGGCGGGGACCCAGACTTAAATTCTTTTTGTCTCTGATTTCAAAAAATTTTTTTGTTAGGAACTTTTTAAAAAATGCTCAAGTCTGGGTCCCCGCCTTCGCGGGGATGACAAGTTGGAACTCCCCCCTCTCCGCAAACCCAAGCATCCTCCCAGGCCACACCTTGGAGCTCACCTGGGTCATCCCCTTTCTCGGCATGCTTCTGTCTCTTGCGTTCCTCCCCCTGATCTCCATGCGGTTTTGGGAAAAACACTACGGGAAAGTGGCAATGGCCTGGGCCATGATCACTGTTCTCAGTCTCAGCACAGAATTTGGATGGTCCCTGACTCATCAGGCGATTTTAGGAATGCTCCTCCACCATTATCTCCCCTTCATCATCATGATGAGCACACTCTACACCATTGCCAGCGGCATCCAAATTTCCGTAAGGTCCCCAGCAACCCCCTTTATGAACACATGCTTTTTAGCGGTCGGCACTTTGCTAGCCGGATGGGTAGGCACCACAGGTGCCGCCATGCTCCTCGTCCGCCCCTTTCTCAAGATGAACGCGACGCGCAAACATCAAGCCTACCACATGATCTTCTTCATTTTTATGGTGGGAAATGTGGGAGGCGCCCTCACGCCTCTGGGCGACCCTCCCCTCTTCCTCGGATTTCTAAATGGCGTCGATTTCTTGTGGACAATGCAATCCTTGGCCCTCCCCATGCTCTGCACCGCCGCGGCCATTCTCCTCATTTTTTATGGCGTGGATCGCTTTGTGATGCGTGAGGTGGAGAAAATTTCACCGTTACGCTCCACCCCTCTCGTGACGATGAAGGGAGGCGATAACGCGCTTCTCTTCCTCGGTGTCATGGGACTTGTGATTCTCAGTGGCGTGTGGGAACCTGAGATTACCTTTACGATTAGCGGAACCTCCCTTGATCTTCAGAATCTTGTGAGGGATGGCGGCCTCATTCTCTTGAGCTTCATTTCCTACCACTTTACCGCCCCCCATATTCGGCAAGTGAATCACTTTTCTTGGGAACCACTTCAGGAGGTCGTCAAACTCTTCTTTGGCATTTTTATGACCGTGCTCCCCGTCACAGCCATTTTAGATGCAGGAAAGAATGGCGCCCTCTCCTCCCTCATTGCCCTTGTAAGCGCCAATGGACAGCCTCAAAATAGCATGTACTTTTGGCTCTCCGGGACCCTGTCTTCCTTCCTGGATAATGCACCGACCTACCTTGTGTTTTTCCACATGGCGGGGGGAGACGCAAACATCTTGATGTCGACCCTCTCTCAGACACTGGTGGCGATTTCCTTAGGATCCGTCTTTATGGGCGCCATGACTTATATCGGCAATGCCCCGAACTTCATGGTCAAAACCGTAGCTGAAAGCTATGGCGTCAAAATGCCCAGCTTCTTTGGATACATGGCCTGGTCCTTGGCCGTCCTCTTACCGTTGTTTGTGCTGCTGTCCTGGGGGATGTTTGGGAGATAAGGAACGGAAATATCTCCTCTACTTAGTCTTCGCAATAGCAACTAAATGGGTTTATCCTATTGTTCCGACACTCTCTGCCCCACTCCGCATAGGCACGAGCGCCTGAAGAACAAATGCATTCGGATGGAAACTCTCTACACCCTATAAAGTCAGCACTGACTTGTTCACCTGTGCAGGCAAAAAAAGTAAGGGCGAGCGCCACTATTTTAAGAGATGGTTTAGACATATGTTCTCTCCATTATTCCTATTGATGAGAATGAGTCTAGAGAAAATGGTTTAACAAACTCTTAGCATATGAGAATTTGATAACGACTCAGCCAAAAGATCTGATCACTGACCACTCGTTACTGAATACTGCGTTGGATCCGCAAAAAGAGCCTGAAGGAGCTTATAATGCAGACCATGGCCTGCACGCACACCGTGGAACTTACCAAGGATGAGCCCTCCAGCCAGGTGAAGGTCTCCCATGGCATCGAGGATCTTGTGGCGGGCACATTCATCCGTGTAGCGCAAACCTTCTTCATTCAAAACCTTGGACCCATCATAGACCACCGTATTCTCAAGGGAGGCTCCCTTTGCTAAGCCTACGGCACGCAATTTTTCCGCATCCGCCAGCAACCCAAAGGTACGCGCAGGTGCAATGAGATTAAGGAAGTTGTCTCGTGAAGGGCGAAAAGTGAGATGCTGTGTTTCAATCGACGCCCGCTCCCCAAAGTCAAACTCAACAGAGAGTTCGTAAAAAGGAGAGGGAGAGAGGGTCGCCGTTCGGCTGCCCTCTGCAACGGAAACCGTTTTCAACACCCGGAGGATCCGGCGCGGCGCTTGCTGATCCCGGGTACCTGCTTGCTCGAGAAGAGTCGAGAAGAAATGAGAGCACCCATCCATAATGGGAAGCTCTGGGCCATCAAGCTCCACGCGAATATTGTCAATACCATTGGCTGCCAGAGCCGCGAGAAGATGTTCAACCGTCGAAACAGTGACACCCTTGTGATCACCAATGGTCGTACAAAACTGTGTATCAACGACTGTTTTCCAGGAGGCTTTAAGAGCAATATTTCCAAGATCTGTGCGAACAAACGTCATCCCACTTCCTGCAGGCGCAGGCGAAAGCGTCATGGTCACCGTATTGCCTGAATGTACGCCAACGCCTTGGCAACGCACAGAGGTCGCAAGGGTTTTTTTGAAGGTGCTGCACCGCAGGACGCGACAAAGGGGCGACAGGGAACTTGGGTTTTCTCACAGAAGCTGAATAAGGAGGCGTCATGGATACATTTGCCTTTAAAGGTTCTTTTATGAAGCACAGCATACTACAAATTCCGTGTATCTCCCTCTCACTGATCATGACGATTTATTACAACACGGTATAGCAGTTTAGCGGTGGAGCAGTTAGTCAGAAAAGTAAGAAATAAGAGGAGAAAAGAATTGACATGTTTTTTCGTATTCTTTTTCCTTCCGCTACACCGCTACACCGCTACACCGCTACACCGCTACACCGCTACACCGCTACACCGCTACACCGCTACACCGCTACACCGAAATGGCCATCCGCCTTTCTTGACAAAAAAAAGGGGACGCGCTATATATTTGGCACTCTCGTACAAAGAGTGCTAGATCAACTACTTATTAGGATCCACCATCGGAGGAGGAAAAGATGAAATTTAGACCCCTACATGATCGCGTTCTTGTCTGTCGCATCGAACAAGAAGAAAAGACGGCCGGAGGAATTATTATCCCAGATACGGCGAAAGAAAAGCCGATGGAAGGGGAAGTGATCGCAATCGGATCAGGCACACGCTCAGAGGATGGCAAAGTGACCCCTCTGGATGTCAAAGCAGGCGATCGGATCTTGTTCGGCAAATGGTCCGGCACGGAAATCAAACTGGATGGCAAAGACTACCTCGTCATGAAAGAGTCAGACATCATGGGAATCATCGCATAAAAGAAGGAGATTAAATTATGGCGAAAGACGTAAAATTCGGAGCAGACGCTCGCGAGAAAATGCTGCGTGGTATTGAAGTCCTGGCAGATGCTGTACGGGTCACTTTAGGCCCAAAGGGACGTAACGTAATCCTGGATAAATCCTACGGCGCACCACGCATCACAAAAGACGGTGTATCGGTTGCAAAAGAAATCGACCTCCCTTGTAAATTTGAAAACATGGGCGCGCAGATGGTGCGGGAAGTCGCATCCAAAACGTCTGATATCGCAGGCGATGGCACAACAACTGCAACGGTTTTGGCCCACGCGATCGTGAAAGAAGGTTTGAAACTCGTTGCCGCTGGCATGAATCCCATGGACATCAAGCGTGGCATCGACATGGCTGTCCAAGCCGTTATTGCGGACGTGAAGAAGCGCTCTCGCTCTGTGGCCACGAACGCAGAAATTGCGCAAGTGGGAACCATCTCAGCCAATGGCGAAAAAGAGATCGGTGAAATGATTGCAAAAGCCATGGAAAAAGTAGGCAACGAAGGCGTCATTACAATTGAAGAAGCAAAGTCTTTCGAGACCGAGCTCGACGTCGTCGAGGGTATGCAGTTTGATCGGGGATACCTCTCTCCTTACTTCATCACAAATCCAGAGAAGATGGTTTGTGAGATGGAGAACCCCTATATCCTCCTTCACGAAAAGAAACTGGGCGGGCTTCAACCTCTCCTTCCTGTTTTGGAACAGGTTGTGCAATCTGGTCGTCCGCTCCTCATCATTTCAGAAGATGTGGAAGGCGAAGCTTTGGCAACCCTCGTGGTGAACAAAATCCGCGGTGGCTTGAAAGTAGCTGCTGTTAAAGCCCCAGGCTTTGGCGATCGCCGCAAAGCGATGCTTGAGGATATTGCAACCCTCACAGGCGGTCAGTTAATTTCGGAGGACATTGGTCTAAAGCTCGAAAACATTACGATCGACATGCTCGGATCTGCGAAGAAAGTGGTCATTACAAAAGACAACACCACTGTCATTAACGGATCTGGCGCGAAGCAAGAGATTGAAGCACGCTGCGGTCAAATCCGCGCTCAAATCGAAGAGAGCACCTCAGATTATGACAAGGAAAAACTGCAAGAACGTCTCGCAAAACTCGCAGGCGGCGTTGCAGTGATCCGCGTTGGCGGCGCAACGGAGATCGAAGTGAAGGAGCGTAAAGACCGTGTCGAAGACGCCATGTACGCAACCCGTGCGGCCGTTGAAGAAGGCATTGTTGCTGGAGGTGGCGTGACGCTTCTCTACTCCATCAAAACCCTCGACGCTCTCAAGCCTGTGAATGACGAACAACGGGTGGGCATTGACATCATCCGGAAAGCCCTCCAAGCTCCTGCCCGCCAAATTGCGGTGAACGCCGGCGTGGATGGGTCTATCGTTATCGGGAAGCTTCTTGAAAGCAACGACACCAACTTTGGATTTGATGCCCAAACCGGGACCTACACCGATATGGTGAAGGCCGGTATCATCGATCCAACGAAAGTGGTTCGGATTGCTCTCCAAGACGCAGCCTCCGTTGCGGGTCTCTTGATCACAACAGAAGCGATGGTCGCCGAGCGCCCTGAGAAGAAAGACGCACCAATGCCAGGCGGAATGGATGGCATGGGCGGCATGGGAGGAATGGGCTTCTAGGCCAGAAATCAGAAGACAGGAGTCAGGGGTCAGGAAATTTTTCCTGTCCTCCTGATTCCTGGTTTCTGACTCCTGATAATTTACTTTTTCTTAAGACCCCTCTGCTATCTTTCTCAAAACAAAGATAGAAAGAGAGACCCTATGCGCACACTTATCTCCTTTATGATTTCCGTTCTGATATCTCACCAAGCGGTAGCGATTGCTCCAGAATGCCCAGGCTTTCCCACCAAAGAAGCGTGTCTTGCATCCGTTGAACAGAACCTTCGTGACTCTTTAAATCTAGATCAGAATGTCTTTGTGGTTGACGGCAACCCGGAACGTGAAACCCTTCTCATGGTGTCCACTAGGGAAGCACAAGCGTGCCTCAAAACCTGCGCGTTTTAGATTAGCGCGCTTACTTCCGTTTCTTCCTGCCTCCTCCCGGACTTAGAAGCCCGAGGGTGGACTTTTTATGTGAGAATACGTTAGTATCTATTATCCCACTCAAGTTGATTTTTTTGATCAACTTAAACTTTTGTAAAAAATAAGAAGTGGGAATTGGATAGATAATAAATGAAAAAAAACACCGTCTCTGACATCTACTATCACAACATTCACGATACCTATGCCACGCGCACAGGGCTTCATATGTGCTGCTTTTCGAATGAACCTGCCTTTTCCTTACAAACAGACCAAGAGTTTGTCTTGTCGGAGGTAAAAGAGGGTCACAAAATAATTTATATTGCGTCCGAAGAAAAAAAGGGGAAAGTGATACGCTTTTTGCAAAAAGAGCACATCGACCCCGCCGTATGGACCAAAAATAGGCAACTTTCTTTTTTTTCAGCCTCAGAGGTCTACACACACAAAGGCGTTTTTTCTTTAGAAGCTGTACGAAGATTTTGGCAACAACAACTTGAGGATTCTCAATCCACAGCACTCCGGGCGATTATTGATATGGATTGGTCCTTAGACACCTTCGTAACGCTTGAAGATGTCATTCAATACGAAGCGACAATTGCTGAAAATATCAGTCAAAACCCTCAAGTCATGTTTGTGTGCCTCTATGATGCCTCCCTTCTACCCCAGGGTTTTCTTAATAAAGCAATTGAGTCCCACCCCTTCTGTAAATATGAAAACAATATTTACCCGAATCCCTATTTTATCTCCCCCAAAGAATACCTTGCTCCCGATAAAGAAGAAAAGCTGTTTAAACAGAGATCGCATGAGATAAAAGAAAGAAGAAAAATTGATGAAGAATTTGTTAGGCTCTATAAAAAAAATAGAAGAACTCGATCAATTCAGTCATATGATTGCCCATGATATTAAAGAACCTGTCAGACTTGCAAACATGCTTAATGATATCATCTTACTTGAACACCAAAAAGAACTCCCTGAAGCCACGCAAGATCTCGTCACGAGAGTCTCGAAAGCATTGCAAGAAGCGCACAGCCGCGTAGAAGGGTTGAAAGAACTGAATACCCAGTCTAAAAACGCGCATAATACACTGCTGGCGTTAGACAAAGCGATCTTACAAAATGTGAAAGAGTATGAAAAACAGCTCAAAGAAGTGAAGGGAAAAATCGTTTATAACCCAGCGCTTGAGGCCCATGCACAGGTAAACGAGGTTTACTTTTCCCAACTGTTCTCAAACATCATTGGAAACAGCATAAAATATAGAAAAAAAGATGTCCCCTTGGTGATAACAATAGAAACAGCAATGACCCATCCAGATAAAATCGATGTTAAAATTACGGATAATGGCCAAGGTTTTAATGCGCGTTATAATACACAAATTTTCCGTCCCTTTCGGCGGTTGCATTCTTCTTTAGAGTACGAAGGAAACGGAATCGGTTTAACAATCTGCCAAAGAATTATGCAAGAATCAGGGGGTGAAATCTTGGCAGAAGGACAAGAAGGGGTCGGGGCCACCGTAACATTAAGGTTTCCTTTAGTAGACACAAAAGAAAACAATACCCCTTATACCAAATACCAAGAACGCCCCTTCCCCTTAACACCAAGAAAGCTACGATCCATAGATAAGAATACCCAAGACGACACAAAAAGCACCAATGACGCCTGTGATATTCGCAATGATGATGGGCCTGTCTTTAACAATTAATCCATAGGCTAACCAGCAGCTCAACGATGTGAGCGCAATAGCGAATCCTGGCAGAGAAACTTCGCCTGCGTTTTTATTCATAAATATCCTAAAAGCTTGAAAGAAAAACAGAAGCTGCCCAAAGGAACCGATGATTCCCATATTTTTTACAAACCATTTCTTAAACATGTCCTATACCTCCTTTTTATAATTTTATGTGACCCCTGAAACCTTCTAGCAAAATATCTTTTGCAGAGGGCTCCAAGGGAAGACATGATACCTACATTAGCTCCATTTATTGCGCGCGATAAAGGCATTTATTTCTTTATCAGCTCTGGCTTTCTCCCAACCGTACTTTTCTTGTAATTTTCCAGAGAGCTCCTCGAAGTTACCCTCCATGCGAGTAATGTCGTTATGCGTGAGCTTACCCCATTGCGCTTTTAACTTTCCTTTCACACTATGCCACTTTCCTTTGATAATCTCTGCATTTGAGGATACGTGGCAAGATTGATGGTGTTTCATAAAAGCTTTTATTTCTTTATCAGCCCTAGCCTTGTTCCAGCCATACTTTTTCTGTAATTTTCCAGAGAGTTTTTCAAGGTCACCCTCCGTTTGGGTAATTTCATCATGGGTAAGCTCACCCCACTTAGATTTTATTTCTCCTTTAATAATGTGCCATTGGCCTTTGATAACATCCGCATTTGGGATGGTTTTCTTCGCAACATCAGCCTTAAGGGCCGAGAACGGACTCATAAGACAGGCTGTCACAACCATGAGCGTTATTTTCTTCATTTTAATCTCCTTTGTTAATGTTTTTTTTAGAAATCAATTTCTTTTCTTTTCTTTCGGATTTCATTTTAAAACCCTGTTCTGCCATTTGCTTCGCTCGCGCCAATCCACCGAGCTTCCCCATCTGAGAATAGGCAGCTTTCATCTTCTCGATGAGAAGGTCTTCGTAAATTTTAAAGTCCTTCTCCTCTTTATCTTTGGTATTTTTAGTCATGCTTTCCTCCTGTCTCCTTGTTTTTCTCCTCTATTTCATGAAGATTTTACAAATATCTAACAGCTTAGAGGCTTTATTCACCTGTGAGAGCGCAAGGCCTGCCACAAGAGCGGTGAGGGCGAGAGGAACAGCATTTTCCTTAAGCGTGCTTTCCACATCCAGGCCTCTAAAAAAGCTGAGAGCCTGATGCGGAAGATCCGCCTGAGGGAGGGGCTGTCTTTCCCTTGCCATGAACAGTAAACTGCCGCCGATAAGACCGAGAAGTAAAGACACAAGAGTCCCACTTTCAGCATATCCGAGGAGGGGAACAAGCTCCTGAAAAAGGAAGTATGTCCCCCCTAAGGCGGCAGCGGACAAGAAACCGTAGCCTAAAACCTTGGTTCCTAAAGCCTCCCTTCTTTTGGGGGCTAATAAATCATAAAGGATCATGGCGAGCCTCCTCATTTGGAACGCGCAAAGAGCGTTCCAACAATAAAACCCAGGCTCAAGGCTCCAGCAGCGATCGTGAGAGGATGATGCTTAATCACATCCTGGGCTTCATCCAGAGTTTGATTCCCTAACTGCATCAGCTCCTTCTTCGTACGAGAGAATTGATCAAGGGTAAGGTAGTGAGAGAAATCGTAGAAAGCGTCTTTAATGCCCTCAAAGATATTGACCGCCCCTTCTTTCATGTTTTCATATTCTTTTTCAGAAGCACTTTGAATTTGTTTAAGCATATTTTTTCCTTCCTCGTATTTTTCTTGCAATACGTCTTTTTGATCTAATAAATCTCTTTTATTATTCCCCTTATAACTCTCTAAAAGATCCTCGATTTTCGAAATTTTATTTTTATAGTTCTCAAGATTTTTTTGCGCTTGATTGATATAAGTATCTCGTTTTGACATGGCTATTCTCCTTTTTTAAATTTAACAATACGTTCTTAATAAGTCTGTGTTCGCGTTTGAACACGCGTCGTTTGAACATGCGTTCGGTTCATAACAGGCGGGCAAGGCTCAGTAGGCGTACAGGGCTGTCGGGCATCTTCCGACGCATGCTCAAGAGCGTGACCTGCATGACTAATATCCGTGCCCACCCCTTCGACGGTGTGGCATCCCCAGAGCACAAGAGGGAGCCCAACCACGACGCCCATTAATTTTGCTTTTGGTTGATTGAATTTCTTCATTTTATGTTCCTTTATATTTTTGTTATTAATAAATTTTAGATCTCTCTGTACTTGCATCCTATACCTTTACATGTATCAAAAAACACCACTTCATAATCTTTAGAAGTACTGAGATTAGAACAGGTTCCATTGAACAAAAGACCACCTTCCGTTCCCACAAGCGTAAAGGTACTGGCGCCTATATTTTCAGCCAGAATGCGAAGCACTTTACTTCGGCATCCAGGATTTCCCGACGCAGGGGAGAAGCAGGTCTTGCAATAGGTGGTGTTGACATCAGCAGCTCCCGGCACAACGCGAACGAAAAGTCCACTTTCAGCCGTGCTTATGATTTTAACGCTGCCTGCCTCAACCGGTGTGGCTCCCAGAATCAGCGCCAGCCCAATGCCAGACAGGGTCATTCTCTTTTCTCGTTTCATCGTCATTCTCCTTTATTTTAATTTCCTAAGCTGCCTGTCTCAGTGGCTGCTTACGGTTCCACTGTACGTTGAATAAGCTTCCTCCCCCAGTTGAAAAAAGGCGACAATTGCACGTTGACCCCTGTCCACTGAATTCCTAGCATGATGAAAATTTAGGCATTTAGGTAAAGGAGACATCATGCCCTACGACACAATCAAGCTTCTTCCAGACGCCGTGAGACATGTGCTGCCTATTGGCGCGCAAAAGATATATCTCGCTACTTTTAATCATGCGTGGGAAGAGTACAAAGACCCGCAAAAAAGACGAGGCGGCGGCTCAGAGACTCAGGAAGAAGTAGCCCACAAAGTCGCCTGGGCAGCGGTTAAGAAAAAATATGTTAAGAAGGGGGATATGTGGGAAGAGAAGTGAGCTTCCTTCTCTAGAGGGTTTTCTGTTTAAGTTCGTATACTTTGTCATCCCAGGCTTAGTGCCTCTTCCCCCCCGACGAGTCGGGGGCTAGAGGCACTTGACCTGGGACCCAGGAGCCAAGGTATGAAAGAATTTTTCTGCAACTCTGGGGCCCCGACTCGCCGCGGCGTAGCCTCTGGCGTAGCCGGGTCAAGACCTTCTAACCTCCCGCACAAGGCGGGAGCTAAGAAGGTCTAAGTCGGGGATGACACTTTAATTTATGTCCCCACTTAAATCAAACACACCCTAACAAACGGCAAGCGCGCTTAACCGATCCCTAACCTCAGGGGTAAGCCCGTAGGTGGGCTGGAGAATCACCGTTCCTTTTCCTTCGTTCGTATCGACTTGCACCATCACCCTCCCCGTCCCCCGCGGTGCTTTTTCAAGAAGGCGGATGAGAGTCGCTGCTTGCGCCTGGGTATGAATCGAAACAGTCAAGGGCTCTCCTTCGATGAGGGCATTCAGACTTTCAAGGCTTTGGCATGTCAGCCGCAAGTTCTCATGAGAAAGCTGAGCCGTGAGGGTAAGAATAAGGGCAGTGCCCGGTTCGAGAAGGTCCCGATGGTGATTCAGGGTTTCGGAAAAAAGGGTCACTTCAAAAACTCCTGAAGAATCAGAGAGCGTCATAAAGGCATAGCGTTGGCCACTTTTCGCAATTTTCTCCTGCTTAGCAAGGACAATCCCCGCCAATCGGAATGTGCGCGACTCCCCCTCCTCCACCTTATGAAGATCAGAAGATGGTTGCACATAAAGGCCAGACAAGCTATCCGCATAGGCATCCAGAGGATGAGCCGTCAGGTAAAAACCCACCGCTGAAAATTCATGACGGAGCTTCTCAAGCGACCCCCAATCCTCAACAGATGTAAGTTTGGGACGAATAACCTCAGCACCAAAGAGGCCGGGGGCGCGCCTATCCTCATTCCCATATCGCAGCAACATTTCCAGATTGTCCATCAACTGCCTGCGGTTTGGGGAAAGGCTGTCAAAAGCGCCCGCCATAATCATGTGCTCCATTTGACGCTTGTTAATGACTCGCCCATCCAAGCGTTCCACAAAGTCAAAGATATCTTTAAACGGACCCTTTTGCGTGCGCTCATTCACAAGAGATTCCATCGCCGCAACACCCACATTTTTCAACGCCGCAAGGGCGTAGCGAATCTTTCCCCCTTCTACTTTAAAGAGGGCGTCAGATTGATTCACATCGGGCGGGAGAAGCTCAATACCCAACCGAGTTGTTTCCCGAGCAAACAACGTCAACTTATCCGTATTGGTAAGGGCATGGGTCATGAGGGCTGCCATGTACTCCACGGGATGATGCGCCTTCAAGTAGGCCGTTTGATAGGTAATGAGGGCATAGGCCGCCGCGTGAGCCCGCGGGAAGGCGTAACTTGCAAACTTTTCAGCTTGGGCGAAGAGCTCTTTTGCAAGGGCAGGTGTACCCCCTGTATGGGTTAGGAGCCCCTCAATAAATTGCTTCCGCTGCGCCTCCATTTCGGATTTTACCTTCTTTCCCATGGCTCTTCGAAGGAGATCCGCTCCTCCCATCGAGTAGCCAGCCAGGCTTCGGGCAATCTGCATAACCTGCTCTTGATACACCATGATGCCATAGGTGTTCCCTAAAATCGCTTCGAGCTCGGGATAAAGGTAGAGGGGTTTTTCCTCCCCATTCCGGCAGGCCAAAAAGCGCGGAATATTATCCATCGGCCCCGGACGATAGATCGCACTGATGGTAATAAGATCTTCAATCTGATTTGGCTTGAGTTTGCGCGTGAGGTCGGTCATCCCCCCACTTTCAATTTGGAAAATACCAATGGTTTCAGCCCGCCGAAGAAGCTCATAGGTCTTCTCATCATCCAAAGGAAGACTGGAGATATCCAAATCAATCCCTTGGTCTTTGAGGTAGGCAACCGCTGTTTGGATGACCGTCAGGTTGTTCAGACCCAGAAAGTCAAATTTCACCAACCCCGCACTTTCCACAAACTTCATATTGTATTGGGTAGCAGGAAGGGCGGATCCTGGATCACGATAGAGAGGCACCATTTCATCAAGTGGTTTATTCCCAATCACAACACCCGCCGCATGGGTTGACGCATGACGATAGAGTCCCTCCAACTGCTGGGCAAGGGCCATGAGATGTTTCACTTCCGCCTCTTTCTCCACCATTTCCTTGAGCTGAGGTTCCATCTCGAGGGCTTCTTCGAGGGTGACAGGGTGTGCCGGATTGTTCGGAATCAATTTGCAAATTTTATCCACTTGCATGTAAGGCATTTGAAGAACACGCCCTACATCGCGCAGTACCGCACGCGCCTGAAGCTTTCCAAAAGTGATAATATGGGCCACCCGATCAGCCCCATATTTTTGCTGCACATAATGAATAACCTCGTCCCGACGCTCCTGGCAAAAGTCGATATCAAAGTCCGGCATGCTGACACGCTCTGGGTTCAAGAAGCGCTCAAACACCAGGTCAAACTTGATAGGATCAAGATCAGTAATGGTAAGGGACCACGCCACAACGGACCCCGCTCCAGATCCTCGCCCTGGCCCCACAGGGATGCCGTTGGCCTTTGCCCATTTGATGAAGTCAGCCACAATGAGGAAGTAGCCTGAGAACTTCATGCCCTGAATCACGCCTAACTCATAGTCGAGTTTTTCAGTGTATTTTTCACGGGTTTCTTGCTTTTCCTCCTCCGATAGAGAGGGCGTGAACACATAGCGTGTGAGCCTGTCTTCAAGACCTAAGTGAGCCTGTTTGCGCAGCTCTTCATCCTCCCCCCCTTCACAAGGAAAAGAAGGAAGGATGGGATCAATCGGCTCCAGCAAAAAGCTGCACCTTTGAGCAATCACCTGGGTATTGAGGATCGCTTCAGGAAGATCTGCAAAGAGAGAGGCCATCTCCTCCGGCGACTTAAAGCAGTGGTCGGGGGTGACCCGCCGCCTGTCATCTGTCGAAACGTAGGTGCCCCCTGCAATACAGAGCAGCGCATCGTGGGCTTCATAAAAAGAGGGATCGGGGAAAAAGGCCTCATTGGTCGCGACAAGCGGAACGTTGTGAGCGTAGGCCAGATCGATGAGACCTTCCTCTACCCGCAGCTCCTGAGCCGTCTGAGACCCTTGACGGGAGATCTCTATGTAAAGACGATCTTCAAAAAGCATCTGAAGGGTTTTGAGCGTGGCCTCCCCATCAAGTCCCTTGGCAAGCTGACGCGCAAGCGCCCCTTGAGATCCGCCTGTCAGAGCAATGAGACCTTTTGTCAACGGCGCCAGAACCTCAAAAGTCAGCTCTCCTTGTAGGTAAGGATAAGACACAATTTTAAGAAGATTTTCGTACCCCTGCTGATTTTGGACCAGAAGAATAAGGACATCTTTCTCAGGACCAACATGTACTTGGCATCCTAAGAGAGGCTGAATCCCTGCACTTTTGGCTTCCTTCGAAAACTCAAACGCCCCAAACAGATTGTTCGTATCCGTCATCGCAACGGCCGGCATATTGAACTTCTTGGCAAGCCCTATGAGCTTTTTAACCGGAATCGCCCCTTCCAGGAGAGAGTAGGCGGTGTGAACGCGGAGGGGAATGAAAGAAGACAGTGGAGCGGTGGAGCGGTGGAGCGGTGGAGCAGATGTCGAACTGTTCTTTTTCATCATTTCATTTTCATCTTTTTAACATATTTTGTATTGACACTCATTTTTACAAGCGGCCCCCTCCTGCTACACTGCTACACTGCTACACTGCTACACTGCTACACTGCTGGCCATCTTCGGCAACGTCACCCCTCGCTGCCCCATGTATTTTCCCGCGCGATCTTTGTAGGACGTCTCACACGCCTGGTCCCCTTTGAGAAACAGGAACTGGCAAGCGCCTTCATTCGCATAGAGCTTTGCCGGCAAAGGCGTTGTATTCGAAAATTCCAAGGTCACATGCCCCTCCCACTCGGGCTCGAGAGGTGTCACATTGACGATGATCCCACACCGGGCATACGTAGATTTTCCGAGGCAAATCACGAGCACATCTCGGGGAATCCGAAAATATTCAACCGTCCGCCCGAGCACGAAACTATTGGGGGGAATGATGCAAATCGGCCCCGTCCGATCGACAAAACTTGAGGGCGAGAAATCCTTTGGATCCACCAAGGCGTTATCCACATTGGTAAAAATCTTAAAATCCTCAGCGACGCGCGCATCATACCCATAGGAAGATAGACCATAGGAAATGACCCCCTCCTTATGCTGACGCTCCACAAAGGGCTCAATCATGCCCTTCTGGGCCTGCTCACGAATCCAAATATCTGACAAAATTGACATGGGCGATACATCCAAAAAAGAGAGAAACGATGGTTTACTCTAAGCTATCAGCGTTCCCCTCACAAGGGGAGGAAACTTGTTCTTTATCTTCCTTTTTTTTCCAGATCTCTAGATTGTCACTTCTCTTCCACCCAAGTCGCTCCATCTTTGTTCGGAAAATATCCCAAACCATATTATTTGTTACACGTGTCTTGCCTAGGTCAAAATATTTCAAAGACGGAATTACATTTACTGTTTCATGTAGTAACATTAGGCCTTTACCCAATATATTTCCGCCATAAAACGTAAACTCTTCAAGAAATGAGGGTTTGCTTAACTCTAAAGCTTTCCCTATAGCCTGTGCTCCTGCAAATTCTATCTTGTCCCCTCCATCGTCTATTTCTCCCAGGGATAAACATATTAGAGCTTGAAGTTTTTTTAATGTAAATACGTGCGCCAGATCCATTGCCCCTTTATTTCCCATGTGTGTTTCCCTCAAATCCAAAATTTGAAGAAAAGAGAGA
>Ga0207148_1036_pt2 | contig 35342 bp, 28 predicted proteins | sample Alteio_BWMinHeat_34_FD_153558 | JGI IMG/M metagenome (GOLD analysis project Ga0207148, IMG submission 153558) | Enriched cells from forest soil in Barre Woods Harvard Forest LTER site, Petersham, Massachusetts, United States -... | ecosystem: Environmental > Terrestrial > Soil > Temperate forest >... | reverse complement strand
TCATCCCCGCTGCCGCGGAGACAAAGTTCTGAACGGCCAAGGCAGCCATCTGAACGAAATAGCTGACGGTAGTCTCCGGCGTATAGGCTTGCCAATTCGTATTGGTCATGAAGCTGACGGCGGTATTGAAGGCCAAGTCAGGCGTCATCGGCGTGGCGTTTGAGGGCGCCTGGGCCGTGGAGAGATGCGCAGGATTGAGTGGCAGGTGCCCCTGCCATCGCTGTAAGAGGTACACAACGACGAAACTGAAAAGGCTCAGCGAAATCATGGAGCCGGCGTACTGTATCCACGATTGTTCTTCGCCTTCGCGGACTCCGCCGAGGCGATAGATCAGCCGTTCCAAGGGGTGGAGGATGGCATGAAGCAAAGTCTTCTCACCCTCAAACACACGATACATGTACGTACCCAACGGCTTTGTGAGCGCGAGCAAAATCAGGAAGAAAAGCAAAATCTGTGCAATGCCGATCCAAGTCATTTCAGCACCTCAAAACTTTTCCGGCCGAAGCAGCGCATACATCAAGTAAACAAAAAGGGCGGCCGCCACGATTCCCGCGATGGCGTATTCCATGGAACCCTCCTAAAGACGCTCCGCGGCTTTCGTAAAACCCCAGAGCACAACAAAAAATGCAACGGCGACTCCGATATAGAAAATATCCAGCAGCATAATCACCTCGCTACGATCGTCGGTTCGAAGATTGGCCGCTCGGAAGCGGACCGTGCTCTTGAATCGACAAAAATAACCCGATGCCCCTCGGCCCGAAGAGCACGAGCCATGCGCGTTTCCGCAGTGGGCCACCAGCGTCTTCGTCCGGCGATGACGACCACCGAATTCGGCCGGAGCACCTGCGAGAGAGCACGAACACGGTCGCGGCAGAAATATAAGTGGACTGTAGGTTCGAAGGCATCCTTCTCCAGTTGCGAGACAAGTTTCCGCATGCTTTCCTGGAGAAAAGCGACCGAAATCTGGGGCCTATCGAGCGGCAATTGAAATGGCACAGCGATTGCGGCTCGGACGCTGATACGCGCTCCTAGCTCGCGCGCAAAGGATTGCGCGAACTTCAAAGCGGCAGCCGTCGATTGCACATCGGTAAAGATCACATTCACTGCGAGCGGACCCGAAGGAAACCTTGGGTCTGTCGTCCGGGTTATAACCTTGCTCGGGGAATTGGTCAGCGTTTCATGGTGTCGATTGCTCATGGCCTGTTATCCACTCCTGTATGGTGCTCCAGGGATGATAAACGTTACATAAACGCCCCCTAAGAACGGCATAAACCGGAAGTGGTAAACGCCCGTGCTGTTTCAGGCCCGGAGCAGGGCTGATAGCGATGAAGATCAACAAACTATTAGGCATTAGAGGGAGATCACTGAGGAAGATGAAAACGGTAGCCGGCCCAGGCATCCGTCACCAGGAATTCCGGCTTCGAGGGATCGGGTTCTATCTTTTTGCGCAGGCGATTGATGAAAACGCGGAGGTATTCCAATTCGTCACCGTAGTCCGGGCCCCAAACGGCCTGCAAGAGTTCACGATGTGAGATTGTTTTATTGGGGCGCGCGATCAAATACGAGAGCAGGTCAAATTCCTTTGCCGTCAGGCGAGAGGCACGTCCATGCACATTGACCTGTCGCGAGGCCAGATCAATTTCGACGCCGCGCTGATCTAGTTCCCTCAAGTCCCCATGGTCCGGCGGATGGGGCAAGCGCCGCAGAGTGGCACGAATGCGCGCAAGCAACTCCGGCGTGCTGAAGGGCTTGGTGATGTAATCATCGGCGCCGGCGTCGAGGGCCTCCACCTTGTCCTTTTCCGAATTGCTGACCGTGAGCATGATGATGACGATATCTGAGCTCGACCGAATCAAGCGGCAAGTTTCGATGCCGCCCATGCCCGGCATGTTCATGTCCAAGAGCACCAAATCGTAGGCGCCGGACCTTAGGTTTTCGAGAGCCTCTTCCCCGGTACGCGCATCTGCAACTTCGTAGCCGCGCGCGGTAAGAGTTGTTCGCATGGCCCGCCGGATTTGAGGATCATCGTCGACTACGAGAATTCTACCGGCGCTCATTCGCCGCTCCGAGGAGCGAGCGGCAACGAGAAAGAGAACTCGGAGCCTTCGCCCGGTTTGCTGGTAACAGAGATCTCCTCGCCATGTGCGTGGATGATCTCGCGCGCGATAGCCAAACCCATTCCTGTACCTCTCAGGTGTTGCTCCTTTGTGCTACGGTAAAACTTGTCGAAAATGCGCGATTGTTCTTCTTCGCCGATTCCCGCACCTCGGTCTGCCACGTAAATGATGGCGTGGCCGTCGCTCATTCGAGCCCCGATGGAAATGGGAGTTCCTCGAGGCGAATACTTCAGCGCATTATCGATCAGGTGAGCAATCACCATCTCCACAAGCTCAGCATCCACGGACACGAGAGGAAGTTCCTCCGCGACGCAAACCTTTATTTCTCGGCCATCGGTCAACGATTTCATTTGCCGAAGCGCTGAGGAAATAAGCGAACTCGGAAAGTGGATTCCGCGATTTAGTTGAAATTTGCCTCCTTCGATTCGCGCGAGTTGAATGGCCTGCGTAACGAGCGTGGACAAACGGTCCGCGCCCTCATCCGCGATAGAGATCAATTCGCGGTGATGCTGATCGAGCCCAGCGGCCGGATCGGAGAGCAAATCCGTGGTAACCGCTTTGATCGATGTCAGCGGAGTCTTGAACTCGTGGGCGATGGCATCGAGAAGCGTGGACTTTAACTCCTCACTGCGCCTGGCAATTTCTGCGCGGTTGAGTGTTTCTTCAGATAGCGCGCGTTCCAGCCATATGGCGACCAAGTTTACGAGGGATTGCAAGGCCGCATCCGAAAGGGATGCGCCCCGAACGGCCAGGCTGCCGATCGGCTGCCTGCCGAGACGTATGGGGGTGATGGTGAGTCCTCGATCCTCATCGCGAAGGAACTCGGATCGAACAGCGGCGTCCTTTAATTCCGCATCGATGGCGGCCGGATCGTCAAACCCAGCCCGAAAGATCTCACCAGTGCTGCGGTTGTAAAGAGCGACTGCTGGGGATTCAAACGCCTGGGCAATCCGCTCCACGATTTGTTTGGCGATGGGACGTGTTGCGTCGGTCAGCAGCAGAGCGCGGCTGAGGGAATAAAGCCGCTCGATTTCATTTTGGCTGTCGATGACTTCCCGGGTGCGGCGCTTTGCTCGTGCCGAAAGCTGGCTGGCCGTTAGAGAGGTGGCCAGAAAGGCAAAGAGCGCCACCCAATTTCTTGGATCTGAAATCGTCAGAGTGCCGACCGGCGGGAGGAAGTAGTAGTTGAAGCACAACATCGCGGCGATGGAGGCCATCGTGGACTCGACGAGTCCCGCGGCCGTGGCGATAAAAAGGATGGCAACCAGGTAGAGAAAACCTGCCGTCATTTCATTGACCGGCACAAGACGAAAAGACAAGAAGGTAACTGCCACAATCAGGCCAAGCGAGGCGAGAAGTCGACCAGCCAGGCGTATGGCCCTTTGAATGAAATTGCGCGGAGTGGAATAGCCTCTTGATCGAGTCCAACTGGCCATAGATATATTCATAGCACTCGAGCGATTCCAAGCAGAAGGATACCTGATCGAGGCGAACCTATGCGGCGACAATCAATACAATTCTGGCGCGTAGCTTTTCCACTGACCGACTGGACTCAGCCGATGTCCGGCGTTGGACAGTGATTTGTGAAGAGAGTTACTTTACGAGGCGCGGGCGCGTTTCGATCTCGTTCGTTTCGTAAATCCGTCTACGCTTTGCGCGACCTGAATCAGCGTGGGGATCAATTCGGTTGCAGCAGCAGATTTGGAGACAAATCCATCCGACCATTGCCGCGTGGCGAGGACCGTTCCCGGAAGTTTGTGGATTGTCAGGAACACAATCTTTGTTTGGTATATCTTTCGAATTCGCGCGGCAGCCGTAACACCATTCATTCCGGGCATGTTGATGTCGAGAAGGACGATATCCGGTTTTAGCTCGCTAACTTTTTCAAGAGCCTCTGCACCGTCCTGGGCCTCGCCACAAACCTGGAACGAATTCAAGTTCAAGAGCGACCGGATGGCCGTGCGAGCGGCGGAGTTATCGTCAACGACCAGTATTCGGGCTGGCAATTTTGCGCTCCCGTAGAACGGGCTGCGGGTGGCTCGGAGGGGCGGGAAGCTCCGGGACCGGCCCAGCGTATTTTCCTCACCGAACTTGTCTGTTTCAATACAGGGTAGACCGTAGAAGTCTTTTGGGGGCTGCTCGAACAATTGTCGAGAGAGTTCTGCGGCATCTCACTTCTCAAACCTATCAAACTTATCAAATTATCAGGGGCTAGAGCGCCGTGGTTTTCTGCGTCGGCAGGGCTCGCCGACGGCTTGCAAATGTGCCCTAATCGTCCAGAAATCACAGGAAAGATTCGCCCTGCCGTGAATTAGCGAGTTAGGAACACGGACGAATCGCGCGGCCGTTCTAATTGCGTTTTCGCGGTATTGTGGTTGCGGGTGCGAACATCCTGGGATGGCAAATCCTACGGCTAACATCGCATGAAGAACTCTCTGTGCATCGGATTGCTGCTCGCAGTCGTGACGTTGATATACGGCAACACGCTGCGAAACGAATTCACGATGGACGACGGAATCTACGTCCTTCGCAATGCGCAGGTGACCCAGACCTCGGTGCGAGCGCTCTTTGCCCCGAACAAGATCAGCAATGTATTCCGGCCGGTAACATTCGCTAGTTTTGCCCTGAACTGGCGGCTCGGCGGAGCGCGGCCGTTCGGCTTTCATCTCTTCAATCTGATCCTACACGCGGGCGTCACGTGGCTTCTGTTTCTGCTTCTGGACGCGCTGCTCGGGCCGTCTCCCCAAGCCAAAGTCGTGGCGTTTGCGGCAGCATTGATGTTTGCCGTGCATCCACTGCATACGGAAGCCGTATCTTCGGTGGTCGGACGCGCGGAATTGCTTGCCGCCGGATTTCTCTTTGCGGCATGGATCCTACACCTGAACGATCAGCAGATCCCTGCGCTCATCTGTTTTGTCCTGGCACTGCTCTCGAAGGAATCCGCGGTCATCTTTCTGCCGCTGGTGCTGGTGGGCGATTATGCGCGCGGCAAATGGAAACCGCGTCTTCGTTACGCGGTGATCGCGGGAGTCACGGTGGCGTATCTGGGAATGCTTTGGAAAGCTCAGGGAGGACGATTCGGTCAAATTTCCATCTCTCAGCTCGATAATCCGCTTGCCGTCATTCCTGCACAATGGCGAATTCTGAACGCCCTGCGGGTGGCATGGAAATACGCGGCGCTGCATTTCTATCCGGCCAAACTTTCCTGCGACTATTCGTTCAATACGATTCCCATATATCTGGATTGGCGCCATACGCTGCCGGCTTTGCTCGGGGCAATGGCTGCAGTGGCCGCCTGGATTTGGGCAGTGTGGAAGCGGCGCAGTGGGCTGATCCTGGCTGGCGGGATCTATTTAGTCGGCTTTGCGGTCACGGCGAACATCCTGATGCCTACGGGAACGATCATGGGCGAGAGGTTGGCCTATCTTCCGTCGGCGGGATTCTGCCTGCTAGCGGCGCTGGGCTGGAATTGGTTGCGGGGCCGGCAGCGAATCGTGGCGCTGACCGCATTGACCGCAGTTGTGGCGGCTTTTGGGATGCGGACGATGGTGCGCAACCGGGATTGGCAAGACAACCTGAATCTCTATTCTGCCGCCGTGCGCGTCTCACCAGGCAGTGCAAAGATGCACAATAATCTGGGGGGTGAGTACATGGCCGCCGTGCAGTGGGATCTAGCGGCCAGCGAGTACGAAACCGCGTTGCGCATCAATCCGGATTATCCCGACGTGCTGTCCGCTTACGGTCTCCTGGAAGTGTGGCGAGGCCACAGCGACGTGGCGGGGCACATGATGGAACGCGCGCTAAACATGAGTCGGCGGGATAATCCCAACTACGATTTCATGGCCGTTAACTACGCGGCATTGCTGATGCAGACCGACCATATCGATAGCGCGCTCAACGTGCTCAATAATGAAATCACGGAATCACCCAGCTACTCGCGAGCCTGGTCGAATCGCGCTGTGATTCATTACAAGCAGGGCCAGACGGCGCCGGCCCGAACCGACGCGGAGAAAGCTCTGCAACTAGATCCGGCGAATACACAGGCACAAAATCTCTTGCGCGCGCTCAGCAGTCCTGCGTCCCCTAAGGCAAAGAAATAGAATCTCCACAGGGTCGATCGCTTCGCGATTTAGTCAAACCTATGTTCCCGATTTAACTCCCGAAACCAGGAGCGCACCTTCTTGGCGGAAGGCGCGGAGCTCGGCTGCATCGCGAAACCAGCGGCCTTCGTATTTTTCAGGCGCGGGGGTGGGATCGGGTATGCGGTCGTGTTTCACCTCGGAAAATCCGGCCTCGGTGAAAAGCGCGACCCATTCGGCAGCGGAAAGCAGATGCGCGGGGATGCTCAGAATTTTGCCCCACTGATGCGCGTATTCGTTCTCGCAGTAGTAATTGATGAGCAGCCAAGCCTTGCCCCCTTCGCGCAGGACGCGTTGAATTTCCCGCAAAGCGGCGAGGGGATCGGGCCAATAATAGGCGGCTTCCACGGAGATCGCGTGGTTGAAGAAGTTGGCGTCCCAGGGAAGTTCTTCCGCCTCACCGATGACGAACATGGCGTTTTCGAGATCGGCGTTGCTGCGGCGAGCGCGGCGAATCATCTCGTCAGAAATATCCACGCCTACGACTCGGCCTTCGGGCACTTGCTCGGCAAGCAGGCGGGACAGCCAACCTGCGCCGCAGCCGACATCCAAGACATTATCTTCGGGAGAGAGGCGCATGCGGTCGAGTACGGGAAGGACGATAGGCAAATGATCCTGCTCCATGCCCTCGCCGCGGCCCGCTTCCGCCCAGCGATTAAATTCCTGGCGAAGAGATTCGGAATTAGTTCTGGAATCGGCCGTTGCTTTCACCTGCCTATCGTGGCTCTCGAGCTGCCCTCTTCTACGGTTGGCTACATCCCGGCTTCGTCGGCCGAGGGACCGTAGATCGAAGGCACGGGAACGTCATTCAGCCGCAGATAGACTCCGAGTTGCGCGCGATGATGAATCATGTGGTTCATGATCATGGCGCGCAAGACGCCAATGCGCGGCATAGTGAAGACAGTTTTACCTCCGTTGAGAAGCGACCATTGACTCATCAGCGATTGATCTGTGGCGTTTGCAATCGCGGCTCTCGCCTCGGGCACACTCTTATCAAAGAAAGCCAGCACTTCGGCTTTGCTTTTCAGTTCGGGCTGGCGGACCTGCTGTCCACCGGGAGGATTCACGTCGAAGCTGGGCGTATCGAGCGTCATCTTGCCCCAGTGTGGAATGGAAGCAATGTGCGTAGCCAGAGCGCCCATAGTCATCGACTTGGTGTGCGGCTTCCAATCGAATTTTCCGTCCGGCACTCGTTCGAGACTCTTCCGCGTATTGGCCATCTCGTGATCGAATTCGCCCAGTAGTGCCTGGTTCATTGCCATATTGGAGTGCTCCTATATCTTTAGTTTGAGAAATTCGTACCAATGGCTCGAAAAGATGAATGGCGCGGCGGTTGGCTGCTTCCGGCGCGATCTATTTTTCGACTTTGGCCAGCAGTTGCACGAAGCGCTGTTCCCGCTCGGCCTGATCCATTCCACCGATGGCCTCTGCAACTTGCGTAACGTTCATGGAACAGAATTTGGGTCCGCACATGGAGCAGAACTTGGCCTCTTTATAGAAGTCGTCCGGCAAAGTTTCGTCGTGCATAGTGCGGGCGGTTTCGGGGTCGAGAGAAAGCTCGAACTGCTTATTCCAGTCGAAGAGGAAACGCGCATAAGAGAGGGCGTCATCGCGATCTCGCGCTCCGGGTCGATGACGGGCGACATCGGCAGCATGCGCGGCGATTTTATAGGCCAGCACGCCTTGCTTCACATCTTCGGCGTTTGGCAGCCCGAGGTGCTCTTTGGGTGTGACGTAACACAGCATGGAAGCGCCGTACCAGCCGATCATGGCCGCACCGATAGCGCTGGTGATGTGGTCGTAGCCAGGAGCGATATCGATCACCAGGGGACCGAGAGTATAGAAGGGCGCCTCATGGCACAGCTCCGCTTCCTTTTTCACCTGCAGTTCGATCTGGTCCATGGGAATGTGCCCGGGACCTTCGATCATCACCTGCACGTCGTGCTGCCAGGCTTTTTCGGTCAATTCGCCCAGCACTTTGAGTTCGGCAAACTGCGCCGCATCGCTGGCATCGCCGATGGACCCGGGCCGCAGTCCGTCGCCCAGCGAGAAGCTCACGTCGTGTTTCTTGAAGATTTTGCAGATGTCGTCGAAGCGCTCGTAGAGGAAATTCTCTTGTTTGTGAGCAGCCATCCATTGCGCCATCAGCGCGCCTCCGCGGCTGACGATTCCAGTGATGCGATTGCGTACCAGCGGCAGGAATTCGCGCAACACGCCGGCGTGAATGGTCATGTAATCCACGCCCTGTTCGGCCTGTTCTTCGATGACTTCCAGCATGAGGTCGGCGGTGAGATCTTCGGTGCGCTTGATGCGAGAGATGGCTTCGTAGATGGGAACCGTTCCTACCGGAACGGGCGAAGCTTCAATAATCGCCCGGCGGATGGCAGGAATATCGCCACCGGTGGAAAGATCCATCACAGTATCCGACCCGTAATGAACGGCGCGATGCAGCTTTTCGAGTTCCTGGGCGATCTCGGAGGTAACTGCCGAATTGCCGATATTGGCGTTGATCTTACAGCGGAAGGCTACGCCGATGCCCATCGGTTCGAGCGATCTGTGATTGATATTGGCGGGGATAATCGCGCGGCCGCGGGCCACTTCGCTGCGCACCAGTTCAGGTTCGATTTTCTCACGGCGGGCGACATATTCCATTTCTTCGGTGATCACGCCGCTGCGTGCGAAATGCATCTGCGAAAGGTTACGCGAGCCGTTTGCGGCGGCGCTTTGCGCCACGCGCTTTTCTATCCAAGGATCTCGAATGGCCATGACTTTCTCCCCTACTGAGACTAAGGTTTCTGAGGCCGAAAAACTGACGGCACTTTCAACCGCCGGGCAATTGCCGAATTGTTGCCCTGTCCTTGAACCGCCTCCTAGCCTGAAGGACACATTATCACATCTCTCGGCACTGGGGCGTCCCTGCTTGGCTGTTCAGAAAGTACTCGGGGATCTCCAGTATCTAAAATTGCATAACAGCGAACGAAAAGTGCTGGTCAATTGACCACAATGCCCTACAATTGGCCGGTCATAAGCACTTCTCGTCGTACGCGCGTTTCCCTGACGTTTCGCTGTCGCAGAAATGGGCGGCAGCACACCTCGTTTCGATTGGAGCTGTAGATGCCAAAATGGCTCTCACCGACTTTGCTGCTCTGCGCCTTGCTGATGGCAGTGCAGTTTTGTGCTGCTCAGGACGCTCCCTCGGAAAATCCTCCGCCTACAGTCGCTCCAGAACCGCCAACGCAACCGACAGCGGTGGATGCGATCCTGATCCAGGTACCCGAACCGCCAGCCGAAGGCACGCCGGCCGATCCGCTTGATCCAGTTACAGTCGAATCGTACAGGCCATCCTCCGCACCTTCGGAATGGCACACTCTCGGGACTCAGTGGGAGGGTCTCGTCCCGAATTTGCTTCGAGATCAAAAGACTATTTATCTCTTTCCACTATCGGTAGTTCGCGGACATCACTGGAAGCCTACGCTGGCGTTGATCGGCGCTACAGGTCTACTGATGACGGTTGATGCGCACAACTCAAGGTGGGTGCGAAACAACCTCCAGCCGCTCAGCGGATTTAATAACGTTTTCTCCGGATACAATACTGCGACGGTTACGGAGGCGTTCAGTTCGGCTTTCTACCTTGCGGCCCTACTGCGGAAGAATGCATACGATCAGAAGACGTTCATTTTGGCAGGTGAGGCAGTTATAGACGCGGAAATCCTCACAACGGTTATGAAGGACGTCGATGGGCGCATGGCTCCCATTTCGTATCCGGCGGGCGGTAATTTCACGGACAGCTGGTTCAAAGTCACACACGGAAATAGAAGCAGCTGGATGGGGGGCCTGGGGAGCATGCCTTCAGGGCACGAGATCGCTATTATGGCGGTGGCCACAGTCTTCGCGGAACGTTACCCACACCCGGCGTGGCACAAGTGGGTGGCTTACGGACTCGCCGTTGCCGCGGGATTCTCCCGCGTCTCCCTGCAATCGCATTTCACCTCCGACACGTTTGCGGGAGGCGCTCTCGGTTACCTCATAGCGCACTACGTGGTTCTCGGACGACAGCACTCGAACTAGCTCAGCCTGAAAACTCGCCGGTCTTCAACCGATGTTGTACGCAAGGTCCTTCGGGCATAGGAAAACTCGCCCTGTTTGAGCCATCGGGTGGAGTTCAATGCACCTCAGGAGCGGCTGCGCCAACTGAAGTAAATCACGACTGAGGACGGGTAACTGGTTGGAGTTGGACGTGCGAATCGGGGAAAATAGGGATTTGCGAATTCGAGCATCGGCGGCGACAATCAAAGGATCGATCGAGTAGAGCTTTTCGTAAGCAGTCAGGAGTAATGCCATGTTCTGGTCCATAGTCAGAATGACCGCGGTTTCATTGTTGGGCGCAGTTTTGCTTTTCGCTCAAGGAACCCCGCCGCCGCAAGGCAACGACGTCACGCGCGCCACGCTGGATAACGGCATGCGTGTCGTGATTCTGCGCAATTCTCTCGCGCCGGTGGTTACGGTGGAACAAAACTATCTGGTCGGCGGGGACGAAACGCCGTCAGGTTTTCCGGGAATGGCGCACGCCCAGGAGCACATGGCCTTCCGGGGCTGCGCGGACTTAACCGGCGATCAGATCTCGGCGATTTATGCACAACTGGGCGGGTCTGATAATGCCGATACGCAGCAAAATATCACGCAATACTTCGTCACGCTTCCTGCCGGCGATCTGGACGTCGCTCTGCGCGTAGACGCGGCCTGTATGCAGGACGTTCAGGATTCGCAAAGCGAATGGGCACAGGAAAAAGGCGCAATCGAACAGGAAGTGGCGCGCGACCTTTCCAATCCCACCTACAAGTTCATCACCCGCGCCAGTGAGGACCTGTTCTCGGGCACGCCTTACAGCCACGATCCTCTGGGCACGAAAGAGTCTTTCGACGCGACCACCGGCGAAATGCTGAAGAGTTTCTACAAGGCCTGGTATGCGCCGAACAACGCCATCCTGATCATTGCCGGCGACGTAGAGCCGAACGTTGTTTTGGCGAAAGTGAGGGAGTATTACGGAAAGATCCCGCGCAAAACCCTGCCGCCACGGCCCGAGGTGAATTTAAGCCCCGTAAAATCGGAGTCGTTTACCCTCGATAGCAATCTTCCGTATTTGCTGGCGTTCATCGCCTACCGCATGCCCGGCACGGACAGCCCCGATTTCGCGGCCGTACACATCTTGAGCGATGTGCTGGCCAGCCAGCGCGGAAATCTGTACGAGCTCGTTCCGCAGGGTAAGGCGCTCGAAACGGAATTCGGTCTTGCGGAGGCTTACCCCAAGGGGAGTATGGCTTTTAGCCTTGCTGTTTTGCCCGCGGCGGCCGATGCGGCGCCCGTGATTCAGGAAATGCGCAAGATTATGGCGGACTACGCCTCGAAGGGTGTGCCTGCGGATTTGGTGGAGGCCGCAAAACGACGGGAAATTGCCGCCTCTGAATTTCGCCGCAACTCTATTCCTGGTTTGGCAGAGGCTTGGTCGGATGCGCTAGCGGCGGAAGGGCGCAACTCGCCCGATGACGACGTGGAGGCAATGAAACGGGTCACCGTCGAAGATGTAAATCGGGTGGCAAAGACATTTCTGGTGGACCAAGGATCGATCACGGCGCAGTTGAAGCCCGCGCCCTCGGGAGAACCGGTGGCGTCGAACGGATTCGGCGGCAATGAGCAACTGACGGCGGCTCCTACAAAACCGGTAGAGCTGCCGTCGTGGGCGAGTTCCCGGCTACTCACTCTCGAACTGCCACCTCCGCAGCCGGCCTCCAGCGATTTGACCCTGCCGAATGGTCTGCGGCTGATCGTTCGAACCGTTAAGGTCACGCCGACGGTTACGGTGGTTGGAAATATCCGGCACGATCCACAAGTGGAAGCGCCGGCTGGAAGAGATGGCATAGCGCGAGTTCTCGACAATCTGTTTTCCTACGGAACCAAAAATCTCGACCGGGTCGCGTTCCAGAAGGCACTGGACGACATCGCGGCAGAAGAATCCGCGGGTTTTGAATTTACGCTTCAGGTTTTGAAGCAGGACTTCCCACGCGGCGTGCAACTGCTGGCCGACAACGAGCTGAATCCGGCGCTTCCAGAGCAGGCCTTCAACGTGCTTAAGCCTCAAACCGCTCAGTTCGTCGCGGGACAAATGAAGAGCCCGGGCTATCGCGCCGGACGGGCGCTGGAGGTGGCGCTGTTTCCTCCCAAGGACCCCGCGCTGCGGCAAGCGACTCCAGAGACAGTGTCTGCGCTCACACTGGATGACATAAAGCAGTACTACGCAAAGACCATGCGGCCGGACCTCACCACGATTGCCGTAATTGGCGACATCACGCCGGAGCAAGCGCGAGCCGCCATCGAGAAATCGTTTGGAGACTGGAAGGCTGCCGGTCCGAAACCGGAGGTCGATCTTCCTCGCGTTCCGGCCAACAAGGCTTCAGCCCAAAACGTGCCGGACCCCAATGAGCTTCAGGATTCTGTGAATCTTTCCGAGACCATTCCCATTACGCGGTTCGATGACGACTATTACCCGCTTCAACTTGGCAATCATGTTTTGGGTGGCGGCTTCTACGCGACGCGCCTCTATCATGATCTCAGGCAAGTGACGGGGTATGTGTATAGCGTCGACGTTGTGCTGAATGCTCAGAAAACCAGAACTATCTTCACCGTTGACTACGCATGCGATCCGCAGAACGTCTCTAAAGCGCGGCAGCTGATTCAACGGGATTTGATTGCCATGCAGAAAGAAAAGGTCACGCCGGCAGAATTGCAACTGGCCAAGGCCTTAGTGTTGCGGCAGCTTCCGCTAGCCGAATCGAGTGAAGACGGCGTCGCCAATGCGTTGGTGCGCAGGGCACAGATCGGATTGCCGCTCAATGAGGCTGACCGCGCCGCCAAGCGGTTCAACGAACTTACGGCTGATGACGTACGCGCGGCCTTTGCCAAATGGATTCGCCCGGACGATTTTGTGCAAATCGTCCGGGGGCCTACGCCGCAGTAAATTCGCTCGGCGTGTTTGTCTTCAGATAGCGATGATTGTCCGCGCTTACTGCGGCGTGCTCGAAGCCGCTCGCTGCGTAGCGCCCTTGCCCAGGAAGTTGACAAGCTCCGGAGTGACCTGATCCGCGTGTGTCCAGTTTACGGCATGCGGCCCATCTTTTATTACCACCAAGCGGGCGCCCTTAACTAATTTGGCCGTTTTTTGTCCGGCGGCGCTGAAAGGCACGATGCGGTCGGCGTCGCCGTGGATGACGAGAGTGGGAATATCGACGCGAGCCAAATTTGCGCGAAAGTCTTCATGCCAGGTGGGCACGCATGCGAGACTCGCCGTGGCTGAGGCGCCGGCCGCCACGTTCCAACTCGCCTGAACTACTTCCTGACTCACGCGCTTCCCCAGGAAAACGTCGGTATTGTAGAAATCTTTGAAAAATGCCGTGAAAAACGCGTAGCGATCCGCAGCGACCGCTTTTTTGATGCCTTCGAAAACGCTGCCGTCCACGCCGTCCGGATTGTCCGGGGTCTTCAGAAGGAAAGGCGGGACGGAGGAGATGAAAACCGCGTGGCTCACGCCTTTGGATCCGTATTTCCCGATGTAACGCGCCACCTCGCCGCCGCCCATCGAGAATCCAACGAGCGCAAAATTCTGAAGATTAAGATGCGTGACGACCTTTTGCAGGTCTTCGGCGAAGGTGTCGTAGTTGTAGCCGGTGGCCGGCTGACTGGATTTGCCGAAGCCTCTACGATCATACGTAATGACACGGCGGCCGGCAGAGAGAAGCGCGGAGACTTGCTTTTCCCAGGAAGCTCCGCTCAAAGGATACCCGTGGATTAAAACCACCGGGTCGCCTGAGCCGTGATCTTCGTAGTAGAGCTGGATATCACCAGAATTTTCTTTCCCTACTGTAACGTATGGCATGAGGTCCTCCTTTTGTGGCTTTCAGATGCAGGTTGCCGCAGTTGGATGCCCCAACTGCTTAAGAAGTCACATTCGTCAGGCGGCGGTCAGGTTACAGAGGCGACCCGGAATAGGTCACGCCCCAGCGACGACAGTCGCCGGCGCTCGCTCGAAGACGTTCGCTGAGCCAAAACTGCCAGTGTCGAGAAGAGTTTGTCTCAGCGTTATGGTGTAGCGGTGAACGCATAAACCCCGTAGGCCGGACCGCTGAAGTGCTGAGCCATTTTGCAACCCTTTCGCTTTCAGGCTTTCGCAGTCGAGCTAGAAATGGCCTGTTATTTGGCCCTGCCCTTGCTCTACTCCGAAGCGAGGCTGCAACGGGCCCAGCGCGAGAAACGGGGAAAGAAATGGCGCATTCGAGATCAGCCATCTCTCAATACTGGATTTTTATTGCTGACAGGGACAGCAAATATTGGGGCCCTTCAGGAGAGAATATGGGTCTTGGCTATGACATCTTTCGAGAGCTAAGTGACGGTAAGCCGTTGTGGATCGCGCAAGCGAGAACGTTAAAAGAAGCACAGGAAAAGCTCGAAACGCTGGCACGGACCGTACCTGCAAAATATTTCATCCGGGATGCAGCCAGCGCCAAAATCGTGGCCCAGGCGGGGCTGAACACGTCCGAGGAAATGAAGCCATGAGTCTCGGCCTTGTCGGCTGCGCTCGACCAATTTTATCGGAGGTACCCAAAATGTTTGCTTACCTCTGCAGGAAATGCGGGTCGTGCAGTTCCGAATTTATACTGGAGCAAATGGAAGATCCGGGGAGCGGGCACAGCGGTTCTTCAGCCAGCCCGTTTATAAGCAATATCTGTCCTGGTTGCCAATCACTTTTCTCTGCTGAAAGCTATTTTGTACTTCAAAGTGCTGAACCATTGATGCAGCGCTCGGAAATGGTCTTTCGCGCGCGCGGTTAGCTTCATCCCAGTCGCACATTCGCGGGCAGACCCGCGGGATTTCTATTTCTATAGCAGTATAGGTATCGCCGGGGTGCTCTGCTGCGTGCCCAGCGCCCACTTTGGCGGTTTATTGACACGGCGAATTTCGAAGAATAGACTCGCGCCCAGGGTGTTCTGAGAGCCTCACGTGAAGGATGATCACGTGAGAGGAGGGATCGTGAATATGCGTCGGATAGGGACGAGCGCCTGGGCAAGACTAGCGGGCTTCGCACTATTGGCTTTTTTTATTGTGTTTTTTGGGGCGGGAGTTTTTCGCGCGCTGCGAGGAGCGCCGACGGAAACGGCGCCCAAATTCAAATTTGATCCCGATTGGCCAAAGCCGCTACCGAACAAGTGGAAGATCGGTGGCATCACTGGGCTGGCGGTGGACAAAGACGATAACGTCTGGGCTCTCGATCGCCCCAACGATTTGACCGATATCGAACTGGAGGCCGAGCTGAACCCACCAATTGCGGATTGCTGCAAGCGAGCTCCATCGATGATTCACTTCGATAAGGAAGGCAATGTAATCGGCTCCTTCGACCCGCCGCAAGGACACGGCATGGCGGTGGACAGCAAGGGATTCGCGTACATCGGGAATGTCGATCACGGGATAGGCAACGTCCGCAAGTATGACGAGAAGACCGGCAAACTCATTGCCGAACTGCCTCACACGCCTGAAATGCCGCCAGGCGGCGGAGGCGATGGAGGCCCCCTGACTTCGGAACACGTGCCCGGGCACGGCACCGCAGGACCGGTGGCGGGATTCATCCGGCCGGCCGGAGCTCGGCCTCAACTCTCTCCTGAGGCCCAAGCTGCTCGGCAGGCGGCAATAAAGGCTTTTCGCGAGAAATATCCTCCGACGACGCCGATGATTGTGGGTGGAATCGAAGAGGTACGATTGGACGAACCAAATCACGAGCTTTATGCTGCCGACAATTACCTAGGCGGGCGCGTGATGGTGTTTGATCTGGACAGCTTCGCGTTCAAGCGCGGCTGGGGCGCCTACGGGCACAAGCTGTCTGAAATCACCACCGACGACAAAGACCGAGAATACGCCCCGAACGGGCCAATGCCCAAGGAGTTCCGGGGCCATCTGACGCTGAACGTGTCCCATGATGGGCTCGTCTACGGCGCAGATCGCATGGCGAACCGCATTCAGGTCTTTACGAGGGACGGTAAATTCGTGAAGGAATTCAAGATGGCGGAATGGACAGGCGTTGGCGGTTCCACGGGAGGCGTGATGTTTTCGCCGGACAAGGACCAGCGGCTGCTTTACATTTCCGATCTGACAAACAACCATATCTGGTTCCTTAATCGTGAGGACGGCAAGATCCTGGGCCAGATGGGCAGCATGGGCGAGAACGGCGGCCAGTTCTTTGGACTGCACATGGAAGCCGTGGACTCGAAGGGCATCATTTATACCGGCGAGGTGTTTGCCGGGGAACGCGTGCAGAGGTTCGTCCCGGTTAAGTAAGTCGCAGCGACGACATCCATTTAGAAAGAGGTCAGCCGCAGGGCATCTTAAGTCACCTGCGGCTGATTCTTTTTGGAGATTCGGCGTGAGCGCTCTTTACACGAGGTTAACGGTGCCCTCCGCCGACGCCTCCGCGTGCGCCACCAAATCCCCCGTGGAAGCCACCACCGCCGTGGAACCCACCGACGGGACCGCGGAATCCGCCATGCGGTTCAATGCCGTGGCCGTAAGGATAATGGTAATCGCCAAACCCATGGGGACGGCCCCAGTAACCGCCGTAGAAAAATGGCGTCCGATAGACCGAAAATGGCGAGTAAAAGGCCCAGCCAAACGGGCTGTAGAAAACTCCGCCGCCAGGAATGAAGGTGTAGCAGCTAAACCAGGGATCCCAATACCAGCCCGGCCCCAACCAGCCAGCCCCTCCGTTTACGTAAATACGAGCCTGATCCACACTCGCTTCGGACAGATATCCAGAGCGCAATGCCGACCAGCGGAAGACATCATCCTCGTACTTGCGCGCGTCGAAATCCTCGGCTTTTGGCTTGGCGTTCGCATTCAGCACAATTTCGCGTTCTTGGCCAAGATCGATTTTTTTGTCGTTTACGACGACCTCGGCTCTACCCTTGAAAACGCGGACTGTGCTTTGATTGCTGTCGAAGTCGTACAAGCCGTTCTTCAGGATTCTGGTGGTCACGCCGTTCACATCCACTCGGATATCATTGTTCTTGTTGATGTCCGTCGCTTCCACCATGGCGCGGCCCTTGTCGATTTCGACTTCCGTATTGGCGAGCCCGGGGCTGACCATCTTTACAGAGCTGTTATCCGCAACGCGAAGAAACGTGCCTGGAACAAGCAGAACCTCTACTTTGCCTGCTTGCGTATTCAGCGACTGGCCAGCCTGCAATTGAACGGAGCCTACTGAATTGGCACTGAGCGGCTGATTATCAATGAAAGCTTGACCCTCCACGTAATTGACGGTGCCCGGCTGCGCCGGACGTGAGTTTGGATTCCCATTCTGATTTTGTGCCGAGCCGACGCCCGGCAGAAACGTTGCCAACAAGAGAACGCCGGCAACCGGCAATAATCTCGTGACTCTCATATTTATTCTCCCAGTGATTAGATGCTAAGCAGGGTGCCCGCGAATTTACTTTCTACATGCTTCTGCCGATATCCCTAAATGATTGCGGGATCGCTGCTTGCACCAAGGTGAGTGGCGGCTGGGGGTGCGTCCGCGGAAAATCCATCGGTGCCGCTCGAGATGCCTGCGCGGCCCGGCACTGGCGCGAGGCACCTGACCACATTGACCAGTCACTCTCGTTCCGCTTTGTCCACGGCTCTGCAGTCCTTAGGATGCATCGAAAAGATATGACAAGATTGTGACAAGAGAGTGGTTCTGTTTTGGGACTGTGCTGTATTAGGATTCCCCGAGAGGAGGGAGCTTGCGCGCTGTCATCACTGGAGGTGCGGGCTTTTTAGGTTCTCATCTGTGCGACTACCTTATCGAGCACGGCTGGGATGTGCTTTCGATTGATAATCTGGTCACCGGAAGCGAAGGGAACGCCGCTCATCTGGTCAAACACCCTCACTTTCGGATGATGCGCCATGATGTTTCGCACTATATTGATGTGCCCGGACCCGTAGACTACGTTCTTCATTTCGCTTCTCCCGCGAGCCCGGTTGATTATCTAAAGCTTCCGATTCAGACGCTAAAGGTTGGGGCCCTGGGAACCCACAACTCTCTCGGCTTGGCACTAGCAAAGAAGGCCAAGTATTTTTTAGCCTCGACCTCGGAGTGCTATGGCGATCCGCAGATCAGTCCGCAGCCAGAAAGTTATTGGGGACACGTGAACCCAATCGGTCCGCGCGGAGTGTACGACGAAGCCAAGCGATTCGCGGAAGCTATGGTGATGGCTTATCACCGCTTCCATGGCGTGGACACTCATATCGTCCGAATCTTTAATACTTACGGGCCGCGTATGCGCCTCAACGATGGCCGGGCGCTGCCAAATTTTGTATACCAAGCCCTTCGGGGCCAGCCCATCACCGTTTATGGTGACGGAAAGCAAACCCGGAGCTTCTGTTATGTTTCGGACCTCATCGAGGGAATTTATCGGCTGATGAATTCTGACGAGCACGAACCGGTAAATATCGGGAATCCGCAGGAGATCACGATTTTGGAATTTGCTGAGCGCGTTCGCGCCCTCCTCGGTTCCGACGTACCCATCGTCTTCAAGGCGCTTCCGCAGGACGATCCTAAACAGCGTTGCCCAGATATCAGCAAGGCGAAGCGCCTACTTGGGTGGCAACCGAAGGTAAATCTGAACGAGGGCCTGCAACTGACGCTAAACTTTTTCAGGCAGCAAGTGGCCGCAGAATCAGCGGCGAGATAAATCCTTCCTCAGAGCGTGAGCACGGTATTCGCGCTGAGGTCCGGTCGGCCGAAGCTGTGATACTCGAAGCCGAGCTCCTTCATCTTTGCAGGAGGCAGCATATTTCGAGCGTCGAGTATCAGGGGCCGTGCCATATCGCGGTAGATACGCTTCCAATCGAGTTCGCGATATTCCTTCCATTCGGTCAGCAAGAGCAAAGCGTCCGCCCCGTGAGCCACCTCGTAGGGGTCTTCCACGAAAGCGGCGCCGTTCAGCAATGGGCGTGCGCGTTCCATAGCGACGGGATCAGAGGCACGAACCCTTGCGCCTTCGGCAATCAGGCGCCGCACGACCTCGATCGCCGGCGCAAAACGCACATCGTCGGTATTCGGTTTGAAAGCCAGACCCAGGACTCCGACCGTTTTTTCCTTCACCACCCATAACGCGCGGCGCACTTTTTCCACGAACTGCTCGATGCGGCGCTTGTTGATCGCCTCGACCTCCTTGAGCAGCCCGAAATCGATGCCGTTCTTTTCGGCCAATCGAATGAACGCCTGTATATCTTTGGGCAGGCAAAATCCTCCAAAGCCCAAGCCTGCATTCAGGAAGTGCGGTCCAATACGTGGATCAAGCCCGATGGCCCGAGTGACTTCCTCTACGTTTCCTCCGAGCTTCTCGCAAAGGTCGGCAATCAGATTGGCGTAAGAGATCTTGAGGCCCAGGAACGAGTTGGAGGCGTGCTTAATCAGTTCGGCGCTGGCAATTGTAGTCACCAAAAACACCGGAGCAGGGCCAGTGGGGCATTTCGGTTCGTGAACGGGGCAATGGAACCTGCCCTCAAGGAACGGTTTGTAAATCTCGCGAAGTTGCGCTTCGGATTCCGCATCCTCGACACCCACGACGATGCGGTCAGGATGAAAGAAGTCCGCGACTGCCGTGCCCTCTCGCAGGAACTCCGGGTTGGAAGCTACGCGAAAATTGGCGCCTTTGCCGCGGCCATAGACGTGAAGAGCGTGGCGCAGTTGCTCGCCCGTTTGAGCCGGAACGGTGCTCTTCTCGATTACCAGTTTGGGCGACCGGGAAGCAGCCGCTATCTGACGGGCGACATTGTCGATTGCGGAAAGATCGGCTTCGCCCGAATCAAGGGGCGGTGTGCCCACACAGATAAAAATGGCGTCCGCCGGGCCGGCCGCCAGGGCGCAATCCGAGGTGAACCGAAGCCGGTCGGCAGCAATGGCGCTTTCCATAACTTTGTCCAGGCCGGGCTCATAGATCGGCAGACGGCCCGCATTCAGCATTCCTATACGGACCGGATCGTTATCCGTGGCGATGACTTCATGCCCCGCCTCGGCAAGGCAGCTGCCCGTCACCAATCCCACGTATCCACAACCAATTACGGCAAGACGCACAATAACCTCCCTCAAAGCCACCGCTGCGGGACCATGCCTCTTCCAGGCAGCAAACCTAGAGTTGCAACCAACTTACACGAATATGACGTGAGCTACAAATTCCTTTGTTGCACCCTCTCTACCGTTGGATAACGGAAAGGCCACAGACGGACAGGCCAGCCGACAAATCGCTGTCTTTTGATAACCCGGGCGGGTGGGCTAGCAATCCGCACAGGCCGAGCCAAACCAGGCCAGGCTGGTCGCGGCAGATGTGCAAGAGCAGCGGGAGGCCTCGTCCCGGTTCAGGTGATTCAACGCCGAATATCAGCCATGGCCATCTTGCATTGATCGCCGGAGTGGACATATTTCGCCGCTGCGATGGGATGCACACAGGTATGAGGGTCACGCAAAGGTTCTGACGCCAAGGCCTGGACAACCTCTGCGCTAATAAAAGACCCCGCGCACGAAGCCGCGGGGTCTTTTAATCGCTGTCTTGGAAGTGCTCTACTTCTTCTTCTGCTGGGCCGGCCTTGTGTTTACCTTGGTATCGATGCCCAAACCCATCGCCTGCAGAGCTTCCAACCCTTGTTTGGCCTGCGCGCCCCAAACCCCAGTCGGGTCGAGTGCGATAGCCTTCTGGTAGGCCTCTTGAGTTCCCGGCTGCAATATGGGCACCATCTTGTCGCCCTCTTGCTTAAACTCCATCGTATTCACGAGCGCCGCGCCAAGCAAATACCATGCTTGCGCGTTCTTTGGGTCAGCCTCCGTAGCTTTCTTGAGAGGGTCAACAGACTCCTTGATACGGCCGGTGTTGTAAAGTCCAATTGAGAAGTTCCGCCAATACATGGCCGTATTCATGGGATCGAGTTCGATAGCCTTCTGGTAAGCCGTCAGGGCATCGTCGATCTTCCCAGTCCTCGCCAGAGAGTTCCCCAAGTTGTTGTAGTAGCTGGGGTCCGGTTTCAGCGCGACGGCTTTTGCATACGCGGTTGCGGCATCGGAATACTTGTTGTCTACCTCGTAGGCCTCGCCTAGTCGAGCCAGAACGATATTGCGGTTCGGATCATTCTCAGCTGTTTGCTCGAGTGCAGCGTTATATTCGGTCACGGCCGTCGTGTCCGTCTGATCGAGCTGGCCCTGCGCGGCTGCCTGTTGATCCTTGGGCATCTTGTCGATCTGGGCTCGCGTTTGCTTGGCCTGTTCCAACGCTGCGTTACCCGCGTCGAAATGCTGCTTCATAGCTGAAAACTTGGCTTTGGCCTCTTCGTTCTTTTTTGCCGCTTCCGCCGCCTGCTCGCTCTCCTTGTTCTGCAGTTCCTTGAAATTGAAATCCTGCTGGGTATCTTGTCCGGCCATAAGTTGCACGATCTGCGAAAAAGCCGACTTGCCTTGCACCTTGACGTCAATCGAGTAGGTGCCGGCGGTTAGGTTACCGCTGCGATAGCGGCCCTGCGAATCCGTGGTGTAATCCATGCTTTGGCCTGTGGTGCTATTTCGCACGGATACGATCACGCCCCCGAAGGGATTGCCGGAGACGTCAGACACTTGGCCATGAATTTTCGCGGGCTTTTCCTTCTCTTGTGCCGCCGCGCTGATGGCAACTCCCGCCCCGAGGAATAGCGTGCACACGAGGACCATTACGATCTTTATTCTCTCTAGCTTCTTCATAGATCGATTGCCTCCTCCCGGCGGGTACGCCGGATAATGGCGATATGTTCCCCTATTATCGCCTAACTGGTTCATCTTGCAACCCGTACGCGGTAGGGTATTGCATCGGGAACCCCTGCCTCCGCAAACGCCTGTAATCTCAGACGGCAACTATCGCAAACTCCGCATGCAGCGTCTTCATACTGATAGCATGACCAGGTGAGATCGAGCGGCGCGCCCAGTTCAAGCCCCTTCCGGACAATTGCGCTTTTCTTCATCCCAATAACCGGGGTCTCGATGGCAATCTGCGTTTCTGGACGCGTCCCCACATTTGCCAGCTGCTCAAAAACACGGTAATACTCGGGCCGGCAATCGGGATAGCCCGAACTATCCTCCGCCACCGCGCCTATAAAGATAGCGTTTGCGCCAATTACTTCTGCCCAGCTTACTGCCACGGAAAGAAAATGGGCATTGCGAAAAGGAACGTACGTGACGGGAATAGCATTTCCGGTCACTGGTGCGTGCGGATCACCTTCCGGCACACTCATGCGCTGATCCGTAAGCGCGGAGCCACCGATTTCCTTTAAATGGTTCAGATGCACAGTCAGCCGTTCCCGAACGCCAAAAAAATCCGCAATCGCCTCGAATGCTTCTCGCTCCCTTCTCTCCGTAAGCTGTCCGTAGCCGGCGTGCAAGAACGCCAGCCGATGTGACGTATTCGCAATGGCCGCGGTTACACATGAATCCATCCCGCCGCTAACAAGAACCACCGCTTTCGGTTTTTCGTTCATATCGTCCGGCGCCCTTACTTCACACTCCGCGCGTGGAAGGATGCCAAACGAATTTGTGCAATTGCAATCCCAGACGTACAGGCAGGCAGTCCGCCAGAATCCATTCCGCAAGGATTCGCGCATCAAGTCCGTTCCAGGATCCATTGGGGTCGGGGAAAACTGGCGAGAACAGCACTTGCCGAACGCGGCGGGCTAACTGATGAGTGGCAAAAAAATCTCTCGCGAATTCGTAATCCCGGCGGCTTCCGATAACGAATTTAACCTCATCTTTCGTATCGACGGCGTTCAGGTTATCGAGCAAAAATGTGCCCCCTTCACCCGAGTCGGGGCACTTCACGTCCACGATTTTCACCACCTGTTGCGGCAGAATACCCACAAAGCGTTCACCGCTGGTCTCCACGAGCACCGTGTAATTCTCAGCCATCAGCCGTTGCGCTAGGCCGACAGCATCCGACTGCAGTAAGGGCTCACCACCGGTCAACTCAACAAGCGAAATCGGCTTCTCCAGCTGTACAGCCATCTTTGCATCGGTACCGGAATCGGAGCTTCTGCCCGAAGAAAGTTCCTGGACGCGTCCGAGCACGTCGTCAATGCTCATCCTCGTTCCGCCGTGAAAGGCGTATGCCGTATCGCACCAGGTGCAGCGTAGGTTGCAGCCAGTAAGGCGCACGAAAATGCACGGCAGCCCGGCGTAAGTACTTTCACCTTGAATCGAGCGAAAGATTTCGGTTACTTGCATCATGAACTGCTATGCCGCCGGGATTTGCGCTTTTGATAGTGCCGTACGACCAATATCGCGGCGATCGCAGCAGCCCCGGCGCCGAGGAAAGGACCAATATGAATCGGTACGCTGAGACGGCGAAGAAGAATTACATAGCCCACGCCAACCAAAGCTGCGGGAATCAAAATTAGAAAATACGCTCGCCTCATTGCGTGATTTCTCTCAGGGTATATAGGTCGCTGAAGTCTCGTCGGTTTCCCAGACCGTGATGCTCTTGATTCGAGGAGCCTGGTTCATTTGGCGCATCTGTTTGGCGGTCTCATCATGTAAAAACTTGGCGATATTTTCGGCGGAGGGATTGAGGGCATCGAATGGCGCCTGGTCGTTCAGAAACTTGTGATCGATATCGCCGATGAGATCCCGCAGAATCTGCTTGAGGTGCGCGAAATCAAAGAGCAGGCCAATAGAATCAAGCTGTTCGCCTTCAACTTCAACACGCACGCGATAGTTATGGCCGTGCGGGTTCTCGCACTTGCCCTTATATCCGCGCAGGGCGTGTCCGGCAGAAAATGTCTCTTCCACGCTGACTTGAAACATTTTTTGGCTGATCGGCCGGCCCGGTGGGTCGCCTAACTCGGCGCCTTCATGAAGCGTTGAACTTCAGCGATGTCCCGGGTGAGGCTATACTCCGGCAGCGATTCGATGAAAATTTTACCATATTGCATGCGCTGGATACGGTTATCCAGAATGGCCAGCACGCCGCGGTCAGTTCGCGTGCGTATCAGCCTGCCGAAGCCCTGCTTCAAGGCCAGCACCGCTTCGGGAATCTGATATTCGGCAAATGCGTTGCGGCCGTCCTCAGTCAGCATGCGCACGCGCGCAGCCACCACCGGATCGGTTGGAACTGCGAACGGCAGCCGGTCGATAATCACGCAGGAAAGCTGCGCGCCGGGAACATCTACGCCTTGCCAAAAGCTCGAGGTTGCGAAGAGAACTGCACCGGGAGTGTTCCGAAAGCGTTCCAGCAACGCCATGCGAGGCGCCGTCCCCTGAAGGAACACAGGGAATGGCACCTGGGCACGTACCTGTTCGAAAATCTGGTTCATCTGGCCGTAACTGGTGAAGAGGCAAAATGCCCGTCCGTGCGTCAACTTTAGTAACCGCGAAATCTCTTCCGCTGCCTTTTGCACAAACGCGGGATTGCGCACATCCGGCAACGACGCGGGGATATATAGCAGCGCTTGCCGCGCATAATCGAATTCGTGCGGCAACACTGTTTCCTGCGCTACCTGCATTCCAAGCCGCTGTTTCAGAAAGTCAAAGCGGCCGCTCACAGCCAGAGTCGCGGACGTCATGATGATCGTGTCGAAGGCGTCGAAAAGCTGCTCCCGCAGGATCGCACTGACGTCGATCGGCGTAGCAACGACAAACACGCCTTTGCCTCGCCGCTCGAGCCAATACACGTAGTTCTTTTCGTTTGACTCGAATAGAAACGCGGTCTCGCCGCGCAACTCGGCGGCCCTGCGCGCGATTACCAATAGTTCCTCAGGTTTGGAAGGCAACGCTGCGATTTCGCTCTCGAGCGCCTTTAGAGCGCCGATTAGGCCGTCGTAACGGGGTCTGCATTGCTCCAGAAAAACCTCGCGGGCGCCTGGTTCAAACGCCGAACGCCCCTCTTTGCCAGGCAACACCTCGAAGAACTCATGGACTTTTTCCCGCAATCGTGTCACGCGGCGTAACAGAGGAAGCTTCCCCAATTGAGTAATCCGCATCGCCTGCTCGGCGTCGCGAGCCAGTTCTTCAAAACGGTAATTCGAAACCTGTCGCCCGAAATAATCGCTGGCCACATCTTCGATTTCGTGCGCTTCGTCAAATATGACGGCTGAATATTCTGGCAAGATACTGCCGAAATCGTCCTGCTTCAGTGCCAGGTCGGCAAAGAAGAGGTGGTGGTTGACGATGATCAAATCCGCATCGGCGGCGCGCCGATGCATCGCGGTAATGAAACACCGTTCGAACTGCGCGCATTTCTGTCCCGAGCAAGTTTCCCGCCTCGCGTCCAACTTGGACCAAAGCTCAGCATCATCCGGCAAAAACGTGAGCTCAGCACGGTCTCCGGTCTCGGTCAAGCGCTCCCAATCGCGAATCTGAGTGAACCAATCCAGTTCTTCCATCCCCTTCAGGATCGGCTGGCCCTCCATCTGCTGAACTTTTTGCCGGCAAAGAAAGTTCGAGCGGCCCTTCATCACGGCGACTTTCAGTTCGGGCGCAAAATGCTTCTGCACGAAAGGCACGTCTTTGGTGAAAAGCTGTTCTTGCAGCGATTTCGTGGCCGTCGAAATCACTACCCTGCGCCCACTGCGAATAGCGGGAATAAGATACGCAAGGGTCTTTCCCGTACCCGTCCCTGCTTCCACCAGGAGATGACGCTTTTTACGAAAGGCCTCTTCGACAAGCTCTGCCATGCATAGCTGGGAGCGGCGATGTTCGTAGCCGGCGGGCATGCATTTCTCGATCATTCCGCCCGGACCAAACACATCAGCCATACTGGGTGAAGGCGCCGGTGATGCAGAAGCTTTAACGGAAGGAGTCATTCGCAGAGCTTGATCACTGCCCCGCTACCATAACACAACGCCGAAGTAAAACCGCGAGCGACAGTTTTGCGGACCAATTGCCGACGGAAAGGTTAAAGGCGTGAGCTTCTGGCTTTTCGAATATTGAGGAACGCCATTGTTCGGCGACCGCGATCGCAGCGGGCCCGGATGTTCCTTCAAGCGTACAACTTGCGCAATCTGCGGAGCCCCCCACCCTCGCGGAAGCTGGAATCCGCTCTGCTATACTCCTGCGGTGAGTCCCAAATCCCCGAAAAAACTGTTCCTGATCGACGCCATGGGCTTCATTTTTCGCGCCTTCTATGTGCCCATCGGAACGAGCTTTCAGCACAATGGCGTGCCCACCAAGGTCCCCTATCTTTTCTCCAACATGCTCCGGCGTGTCACCAAGGAGTTGCAGCCGGACTACGTTGCCGTTGTATTTGACCCGTCCGGCCCGACCTTCCGCGACAAGCTTTTTACCGAGTACAAAGCTCAGCGCCCGCCGATGCCCAACGAGCTTTTTATGCAGATCCCTTTCGTTCGGCGCCTATGCGAGGCCATGCGTTTGCCGATCCTCGAGGTTGCCGGCTATGAAGCCGACGACGTTATTGGCGCCCTCGCCCGCCAATCTTCACGCCGTGACGTCGACGTTTACATCGTCACGAGCGACAAAGACATGATGCAGCTCGTCGGCGGAAGAGTTCGCGTCCTGCGGCCCGGGCAGCCACCCGCCAAGCCTGACGTTATTCTGGATTCTGCCAAAGTCGAGGAAGTAATGGGCGTCCCACCGGAACAAGTGGCTGACGTGATGGCCTTGATGGGCGACTCGATCGATAACATTCCCGGCGCGAAGGGCATCGGCGATAAGGGCGCCCGCGATTTGATCCGCCGTTTTGGATCGGTCGAGGCTGCGCTCGATCACGCATCCGAAGTTGAAAATAAGCGCTATCGCGAGGCGCTCATCAACTGCCGCGAACAGGTGCTTCTCTCAAAACAGCTTGCCCGGATCTCAGGAGACGTCCCCGTCGAATTGGATTGGAACGTCGTGGCACGGCGTGAACCCGATTGGGCCGCCCTGCGTGATCTCTACGCCGAGCTGGGCTTCACTTCTCTTCTGAAGGATTTGCCTGCCGTGACAACCACCTCTTCCGTTGTCACCGATTATGCAGCTCTCGATTCCGCTGGGGCAGTCCGCGAATTTCTGGCCGCGCAGCCCCAGGATCGCTCGGTTGCCGTCTCGCTTGTCCTCGATTCGGGTGCCCGCGAGATCGAAGGCTATGGAGCTCGCGTCGCCGGATTCGAACTATCGCCAGGCCCGGGTGTCGGCCGATTTGCGTGGTGCGACCCCCAAGGCGAAATCATTGCGCCGCTGCGCGATTTTCTCGCTGATCCCAAGCGGCACAAAATCGTGCACGACCCGAAGCTTATCGAGCTCTTGGTCGGGCCGCTTCGGGGTCCAAGCGATGCCGTCATGCTCTACGCCTTCCTGTTGCGGCCCACAACCGCGCAGCATGGCCTCGTGGAGATCGCTCTCCGCCACCTGAATTTGAGTCTATCTGGCGCCCCGGGCGAGCACGCAGACTTCCTACAACGATTGACGCCTTTGCTCCGCCAGGAAGTTGAAACCCAGGAGTTGGTCCCCGTTTTTGAAAAAATCGATCTGCCTCTCGCGTCAGTCTTGGCGGCCATGGAACGGCACGGAATTCGCGTCGATCCTGCGGCTCTCGCGTCCATGTCTGCCTCGATGGAAAACGAGATTCGTGCGCTCGAAGCCTGCATATGGGAGCTGGCCGGAACTGAGTTCAATATAAATTCGCCTCCGCAACTTGCGGAAATCCTCTTTGACAAGCTTAATCTCGCGCCGTCGGCCAAGCGTAGCCGAGCCCGTTCGCGCTCCACAGCGGCGGATGTTCTCACCGAACTGGCCCTGCTGCACGAATTGCCGCGGAAAGTTCTGGAATATCGCGAGCTTGCGAAGCTCAAATCCACATACGTGGATGCTTTGCCGCCCCTGATTGAGCCGGCGACAGGCCGCCTGCACACGCGCTTCAGCCAGACCGGCGCCGCCACGGGTAGGCTCAGTTCTTCCGATCCGAATCTGCAGAATATCCCCGTACGCACCGAAGTGAGCCGGCAGATTCGCGCCGCCTTTATCGCCGAGCCGGGCTGGACTTTGCTTTCTGCTGACTATTCCCAGATCGAGCTGCGCATCCTGGCGCATTTCTCGGAAGACCCCGTGCTCGTGGAAGCCTTCCGCACCGGCCAGGATATTCACTCGCGCACCGCCCAGGAAGTTTTTGGCGTCGGCCCCATGGCGCAGACGGCCGAGCATCGCCGCGCTGCTAAGGTCATCAACTTCGGCATCATCTACGGTCTTTCTCCCTTCGGCTTGGCGCAAAATCTGCAGATCGATCAGAAAGAAGCGGCGAAATTTATCGCCGCTTACTTCGAGCGTTATCGCGGCGTAAAGGAATATCTCGATCGCTCCCTTGAGGAGGTGCGGCGTTCCGGTTTTACGCGGACTCTTTTCGGACGTCGCCGGCCGATGCCGGAGATTTCGTCGCCACAGTTCAACCTGCGGAGTCTTGCCGAGCGCACCGCGCTCAATACGCCGTTGCAGGGGACGGCCGCTGACCTGATCAAGCTGGCAATGATCAAGATTCAGCACGAACTGGAGGCGCAACGTTTACGATCGCGGATGATCCTGCAAGTACACGACGAACTCCTATTCGAAGCGCCCCCGGACGAACTCGGGCAGTTGCAAAAAATCGTGCAGCCCGCCATGGAGGACGTCTACCCGCTTCGTGTCCCTCTTGTCGTCGACATTAAGTCCGGTGCAAACTGGAGAGACATGAAGTAGCGGCTCGGTCAGCGCCATCTCCCGGTACTGATCGCTCGGAGGCGAAGTCCATGAGGCATTCTCCCGGTTTTCTGAAGTTGGTCGATGATGCCAAGTCACGCGTCAAAGAAGCCGATTTTCGCGACATCAAACGGCGCTTGGACAGCCGCGAAAAGCTGACGCTCGTCGATGTGCGGGAGGACAATGAATGGGCACGCGGGCACCTGCCGGGGGCAGTGCACCTGGGTAAAGGCATTATCGAGCGCGATGTCGAGGAAACATTCCCCGACAAAGACGCTCCTCTCGTGCTCTATTGCGGAGGCGGATTCCGCTCTGCCTTGGTCGCCGATAACCTGCAGAAGATGGGCTACACGAATGTCATTTCGATGGATGGCGGTTGGCGGGGATGGACGACCGCCGGTTATCCCATAGAGAAGCCCGGCGAGAATGCCACGAAATGAGTGGCTGGGGCGGAAGGATTCGAACCTTCACCATCCGCATTAACAGTGCGGTGTCCTACCGGTTGGACCACGCCCCAGCGGTAAGGAAAGGCGGCAGTTAGTGTCTTTGTATCAGTCCGGTGGCGCCTTGCAGTACTTCTGAATCGCCGCCGCACGCCGCGCCTCGGCGCGCGCTGAATCTTAGCATATTGCCCCATCCATAATCAGGGTGAGCACGCGCAGATGTCAGGGTCTTGTCGCGCCCAAGCATTCAATCGATCTGCGTCTTTCGCCAGGTTTGCGAGTAGATCACTAGATCAGCAGCTGACCAGTGACGTAGGAAGGGATGATTGGTTTCCTAACAGGTTTTATCACACGAAGCCGCGCACGTTTCCCTGGGGAACTGCGGAACCATAATCGCACCCAGTCCCTTGACAAGCTAAGTGCGAGTGTTAGCATAGGTTTCCCTTTTTTGAGCAGGAGGCGCGCGTGATCAAGCTCGACATCGTGAACGCAGTCGTCACCCGTACAAGCGTAACGCGCACGAAGGCCGAACAGGCTGTGGAGACCGTTTTCGAGGCTTTGAAGGCCGCCTTGGGCCGCGGACGCAGGATCGAACTCCGCCGTTTCGGCGTCTTCAACGTCAAGCCGCGCAAGACGGGCATCGGTCGTAACCCCCGCACCGGTCAGGAAGTTAACATTCCCCCGGGCAAAGCAGTCCGCTTCAAGCCCGGCAAAGAGTTGCAATCGATCTAAGCAACGGGGCTCTCCCACCTCGTTTCCGGGTTTGGCTGCATCCAACCCATATCCGTATGCAAGACGAACCCGAACCGATACCCATTGAACTCGTCGGACCGGAACCAGCGCCGTGGTTACCGGCTCGCCCGATTGCTTGGGAGCCCGAACCGCGCTCCCTTCGCTCGCTGTTTGCGGCCATTGGTCTGTTTATAATCACGGCGTTCTCCACTTTGGCCGCAGGCGCCCAGTTCGCGGCTGCTTACGCCGCCAATCAATCGCCGGGAATCGACAGCTTCTTTTCCGATTATTTCCGTCCATTTATCGAGCCGCGGCTGCTTGTTCCGGGCATCCCGTTTGCAGTGACGCTGATGGGAATTCTGCTTGCTCATGAGCTCGGCCACTTTTTCGCCTGCCGCCATTACCACATCAGCGCTACGTACCCTTACTTCATTCCTGCGCCGACTTTGATCGGCACCCTCGGCGCCTTCATTCGAATTCGGTCGCCAATCTTTAACCGTCGGGCTTTATTCGATATGGCGCTAGCGGGTCCGCTGGTTGGTTTTTTGATTGCGGTGCCCGCGCTGGCGTCGGCTATCCTCTTCTCGAAAGTGGTTACGGCGACCGACGCATCTTCTTCATTCGTGTTCGGCCAGCCCCTGGTCGAGCGGCTGCTGGAACTCTTGCTTCGGCCTGGTGTCTCGCATGCCCATCTTTTGCTGCATCCTGTCGGGCGCGCCGCTTGGGTGGGGCTCTTTGCGACGGCACTTAACCTGCTTCCAGCGGGGCAGTTGGATGGAGGTCATATCCTCTACGCCGTAGCCAGCGAGCAGCATCGCCGGACGTCCTTCGCTGTGGCCATTCTGCTCGTGCCTTTGGCGATAAAATTTTGGACTGGATGGCTGGTTTGGGCGGTTCTGTTGGTCGCGATCGGCTTCCGTCATCCGCCACTGATCGATCGCTGGGAGCCACTCGATCGGACGAGGCGTATTCTGTCCGGTGTCGCGCTTGCGATGTTCGTTCTATGCTTCATGCCAGCACCCTTTGTCCTCTGAAGACCGGCGTCACAACAGATTCACCGGGTCGACATCGATCAGGATCGCGCGATCTGGAATTTCCTTCTCTGCGCAAAAAGCTAGACACTTGTTCAAGATGCGATTGAGGGGCGCTCTCCGCGTGGATTTCAGCAAGAACTGGAAGCGGTATTCGCCTTTCAAACGCGACAGCGGGGCGGCCGCGGGTCCCAAAAGCTTGATTTCCTGCGCCTTCTGGGATTCAAAGAAGCCTTCGATCTGCCGCGACCACTGAATTGCTTTTTCCACCTTGGTCCCCCGGACCAGCACGCTGGCCAGCGCCACAAAAGGCGGATAACGCATCAATCGGCGGAAGTGCAGCTCCCTTTCAAAGAACGAGACGTAATCCTGGCGCGCCGCCAGCTGAATGGCGTAGTGCTCCGGATGATAGCTCTCGACGATAACTTCCCCTTTTAATGCGCCGCGGCCCGCGCGGCCCGCTACCTGCGTCAGTAGCTGGAACGTTCGCTCCGCCGCGCGGAAATCAGGAAAACCCAGTTGCGCATCGGCAGAAGCCACCCCAACCAGTGTGACGCCATGGAAGTCATGTCCTTTCGCAACCATTTGCGTCCCCACCAAAATGTCGATGTTCCCCGCTCCAAACGCATTCAGTACCTGACCGAAGGCACCTTTACGACGCACGGCGTCGCGGTCAAGGCGGGCGATGCGCGCTTGCGGAAAAAGCGCACGAAGGTGTTCCTCCACTTGCTCGGCTCCCGCGCCGACAAAATAGATGTGTTCGGAATTGCACTTTGGACAGATGCGTGGCACCGTCCGAGAGAAACCACAGTAGTGGCACGCCAAGCGCCCACGTTTTTTGTGATACGTCAGCGCGATGCTGCAATTCTCACAAAGAATGGCGGCGCCGCAGCTGCGGCAAAGCGCGAACCACGAATAACCACGGCGATTAATCAGGACGATGGATTGCCTGCCCGCCGCCAGCTCCCGCGCAATTGCGGAGCGCAGATCCTGAGAAATCGGGTCGGCCTTATGAGTACGCCGGAAGTCCTCGCGAAGGTCGGCAATCCGCACTTCCGCCATGGGCCGATTTTCGACGCGCGATCCCAAGCAAAGGAGTTCGTATTTTCCCTCGCGCGCGCGGTGATAACTTTCCAGCGATGGCGTGGCTGAGCCGAGCAGAGCCACTGCTCCTTCCAACTTGGCGCGTATAAGCGCCACGTCGCGCCCGTGGTATCGTGGCGCTTCTTCCTGCTTGTAGCTGGACTCTTGCTCCTCGTCGACGACGATCAAACCGAGATTCTCCAACGGGGCGAACACCGCCGAACGCGTTCCGACCACGACCTGAACTTCCTGCCGGCGCACTCGCCACCATTCCCGCGCGCGTTCCTGATCGGAAAGACCGCTATGCAGAACAGCGACAGCATCGCCAAAACGCGCGCGGCAGATGTTGCCGATCCACAGGGTCAGCGCAATTTCCGGAACCAAAATGATTGCCGTGCGGCCGCGGGCGAAGGTTTCCTCAACCGCGCAAAGGTAGACCTCCGTTTTGCCGCTGCCCGTTACGCCGTGTAGCAGTGCTGGATGAAACGCACGCGTCTGCAACCTGCCTCGAATTGCCTCGACAACGCGCGTTTGGTCAGTGTTCAGACTGTTCACAGGTGGAAGCAGATCGGTCGCTAAACGCGCGTGCTCCGGAGTCAAAGCTTCTTCTGATACAACTAGTCTGCCTTCCTTCACGAGGCGTTGAACCACCGACCCTGACACATGCGCTGCTTTCAATAGCGAAGCCAGCGGCAAAACTCCGGCGCTTTCAACAAGAACGCGGTGAATCCTCTGCTCCGCAGGGCGAGGCGCGGCAGGAGCCGCCAGAGCTCGCCATGCGACGATTTTCTGCGTGCGCGCCGTGCGATGTCTGCCCGATTCCTGGACGATCAGCTCGCCCCTTCGCAAAAGCCGCGTCGCCGCCGCCGAGCCACCCGGTAATTTGTAGAGAACTCGCTCCGGCACGGTGCTCCCGCGGCTATCTAGTTTCTGCAGGACCGCGAGATCGGCAGATTCAGCCTCATTCGGAGCTGTCAGTGACCGCAGATCTCGCAAGCGCGCGCCGCCCGCTTCGCTGATCTGCCACTCGCGATCAAACTGCACCTCGATGGACGGTGGCAGCATCGCGCGAAGCGTTTCCCCAATCGGCGACAAGTAGTAGTTTGAGATCCAGCGCGCGAGTTCGATCAAGCGTGGCGAAAGCGCCGGCAGGGGATCGATGATTTCTGTGACATTTTTGAGCGAAGCCCCATCCGGATTGTCGCTGCGTCCGAGCACAACCCCGAGCATGGCTCGATTGCGAAAGGGCACGACCACACGGGCGCCATTCACCGTTGACTCATCCAAGGCCTCGGGGACCGAATAGGTAAACGTCGTGCGCAGGGGGAGGGGTAAAGCCACTTCGCAAGTGCGAGCCATGGAGTGGCCTAGTTTAGCAGCCGTCGCAGTGGAAAATAACGAACGTCAAGGAGCCCTTAGGCCCGCTTTCCCTTTGGCGGGGTAAGCCCGAGATAAGCCATAACCTTCTTGAGGTCGGCCCAGACTTCCGGTTTCGCATGCGGATTGCGCAACAAATAAGCAGGATGATACGTGGCCATCAATTTGGCGCCACGAAAGTCAAACCACTGGCCTCTGAAGTGGGAGATCGATTTGTTTGTATTCAGCAGCGCCTGAGCTGCCACGCTTCCCAGGCTAACGATAACTTTCGGATTGATGTTCGCCAGCTGCCGCATGAGAAATGGCATACACGTGGCAATTTCGTCTTTTTCGGGCGTGCGATTTTCAGGCGGACGGCATTTCACCACATTAGCGATATAGACGTCCTCCCGCTTGATCCCCATGGCGGTAATCATCTGCGTAAGCAATTGACCTGCACGCCCAACGAAAGGGATGCCCTGCACGTCCTCGTCGTGTCCCGGCCCCTCCCCGACAAACACTAATTCGGCGTGCGGATTGCCCACACCAAAGACGATATTCGTTCGCCGCCGGTGCAGCTTGCAGCGCGTACAGCCAGCCAGTTCACCGCAGATGCCCTCGAGTGAATCGCCTTCGACGCGCTCCGCCGCCTCAAAAAGAGAAGGGCCGCGCCCTACCAAATGAAATTTCGGAGCCGCGGCTTGAGTTTGTGGAGGCGGCAAGGTTTTTGCCTTTGCCGAGGCGACTTCGATTGCGTCTTTTTGTTCTGTTCTTACCACTGGGTCCTCAGTCGCCGTGTACCTCGGCGCACGATCTCGATAGAACGCACCAATGCCCAGATCTTCGTAATATCGGAGCCACGATTTCAGTTTTTCTTTGTCAGAAGGAGAAGATCCCGAGTGCATTACGCCTCAGCGGGCTTCCGGAGAACTGCCAACACGGTTCATGGAGCGGCGCAACTCCACGACTTCATCGAAAATGCGATGCGCCACCTGAATCTTAGCCAATTTCGGCAGGGATTGCTCCCGGCCATCGTTGCGGAAAATAGTAACGATGTTCGTATCGTGGTCAAAGCCTGCGCCTGGAGCCGTCACGTCATTGGCCACGATCAAATCTACAGCTTTCTCCTTGAGTTTGCGCCGGGCATGCTCGGCCACGTGCTCGGTTTCGGCTGCAAAGCCGATCAGAACCCACTCCCCTCTGTGCCGCGAAACGTCAGCCAAAATGTCGGCTGTTGGCTCCAATTCGATGCTCAAATGCTCCGTGCCTCGCTTCAACTTGCTAGCGTGGGAAACGACGGGCCGGTAATCGGCAACGGCAGCGGCCATAACCACAACCGTTGCACGATCCAAATTCGTCAGAACGGCGCGGTGCATCTCCTCCGTTGTGCGAACGTCTACGCGCGTGATCCCCGCCGGAGTTTTTAACGACACAGGCCCACTGATCAGAATTACGTGCGCCCCTCGCCTCGCCGCCGCTTCGGCCACTGCAAACCCCATCCGGCCTGACGAACGATTGGTCAGAAATCGTACAGGATCGAGATCCTCACAGGTGGGACCGGCAGTCACGAGCACGGTTTCATTTTCCAAATCATGCCGAATGCGGAGCGCTTCTCGAACAGCCTCCAGAATCGCATCTAACCCCGCAAGCCTTCCGGCACCGGTCATGCCGCAAGCCAGATATCCTTCATCTGG
>Ga0207148_1035_pt1 | contig 35995 bp, 27 predicted proteins | sample Alteio_BWMinHeat_34_FD_153558 | JGI IMG/M metagenome (GOLD analysis project Ga0207148, IMG submission 153558) | Enriched cells from forest soil in Barre Woods Harvard Forest LTER site, Petersham, Massachusetts, United States -... | ecosystem: Environmental > Terrestrial > Soil > Temperate forest >... | reverse complement strand
CGCATGAGCTCTTTTCGTTACAGCTTCACCTGGTTTCTCAGGCTGCGACGCCTGTGTCCATCTGTGTAAAGGATAGGCGATACCCCAGAAGTCCGAGAATCTGCTCGAGCTTCTCCAGTGAAAAATGTCTGCGTTTGGCAAGTACATTGGAAAGCGTACCACTATCGATACCCATCTGCTTGCAAAGACGGTACCGAGTCAGGCCGCGTTCTGCATGAGCCTTGTCGAGTAAATCGCGAAGGTCATCGCGATAATCGAGACGAGAAGAATCGCTACCTGCCAAATTCATGTCTGGCTGATGCGAAACTTCAGAGATTCCTGCTGGGCTGCCGGGCATTTGCATCGTAGATCCCGAGCGGTCGTCCGCTCTCCGTGGCGAAGATGACTGAGGGCCTGAACCCATCGCATTGTTGCGTTCAACATAAAGCATACCGTGTTTCCTCCTGAGTGCGTGTTCCGCGACGCATTTCAATAATCTCGCGGTCACATCCAAATACAACTATTTTCCCAGTGAGCAATAATCACCCAATCTGAGTAGATTTATGAAGGCCCCGAATCGTAGAAGTTCATAGGAGCTCCTTGCCTTAAGTTACAGCTTTCGCGGATCTTCCACATCGGATGCCGACCCGGGAGAGCTTCAGATTATACTGCTAACCTCAAGTATTTCAAGGCCCTAAGGCTACGATCCCAACCTTACCTTTCTTATATCAAACAATAGACCAATCGCAACTCATTGCTCGCTTGAAAACAGCTTCCCACAAGAAAAGGTGCCAAACTGGCCCATTTTCGTCAATTGGATTTAGTGTGCGTAAGCTCAGTGAGTCTCGAGACTGTTCGCAAGTATTTCTTATTGTCACCTCCTGTTGTCAAACTGCGAGGGAAAAGCTCATCTGGTTGCAACAAGGAAGTAATCATTAATTGGATGTCACTATCGTACACTTTGTCGATGAAATAGACAAAGCGTAAAGCATCGTGAGGGTGGGTAAAGGCAGAAAGATTACTGATGGTTAGCGCATCAAAAATTTCGATCGCCTTACGGACGCGAATCGGGTGCGCGCTTGCGAGCTGTTGCTGGAGTTCGTCGAAGTTCAAACGTAGATGCTGAGCCGAATTTCCATTGAAGCGCTCAAGAGCTTGTGCGGCCTCTGGTCTGAGCCACGTTTGAGGTGTGTGATCGTCGGCGTGGTGTGTATGGCGGTAGTCCTCACCATCGATGCGCACCTGGATGAATCGCTCGGAAAGCTGCGTGAGCTCGCGTTTGAAATCCCCGGTCGAAAAGCGATCTTTTCCAAGTGAGCCGGGAGGTGTGTTGGAGGTCGTGATCACGTAAACTCCAAGATTCATGAGACCTCCCAGTAATGTGCTTGCAATCCGTGTATTCGCCGGATCGTCAAGCTCAAACTCATCGATCGCGAGGAGATGATAATTCGCAAGAGAAGACATTGTCACATCGAGCCGTTGCAGACCGACCAGGAACATCAGCTCCTGAAATGTGAGATATGCCTTCCGGCCTTCGTATGCGTGATAAGCAGCAGCAAGCAAATGAGTTTTGCCAACGCCAAAACCGCCGTCAAGATAAACACCGCGACCTGCAGTAGGTTTTGCTCGCCCCACAAGGGTATTGAAAAACGACCTCGGTTGAGCAGGTCCCTGGCGCACAAATCGCTGAAGCAAATGCACGGCCTCCAACTGACTTGGATGGTGAATATCCGGTCGAAAATTTTCGAACGTTGAATGTGAGAAGTGCGTAGGAGGCGTAAGAAATTTCAACAGATCACCAGCGGTGACCGATTCGTTGAGCAGTAATTCAAATTCTCGAGCGCCTGCGATGTTCTGCAATGTTCGTAAACTTGTATTGATTCTGCCACGCTATCTTGTCTAAAGCGTGAAAAGTTCACACAGTGGTTAGTTCGAAGCATACACAGTTGAGCCACGAAGAAAAAAGGACGATACTTACCTTGATAGCGGTCTTCCGTTTGGTCAAGGCAGTACTGTTTCTGATTGTAGGAATCGGGGCGATTAGCCTCATCAACGAGAGTGTAAGCGATGTCACGCAAAGCTGGCTAAACAAACTGCATTTCGATGCTGCATCAAATCATCTCGACAAACTCGTAGACAGTATCGGTTTCTTGAGTGCGCGTCACTTTGCGCTCATTGGTGCTGGCGCGTTTCTCTACTCGGGACTCTTTTTGACTGAAGGAATCGGGCTACTAATGCACAAACGATGGGCAGAATATTTCACGGCAATTATCACAGCGAGTTTTATACCGTTCGAAGTCTATGAGCTTATCTATCACCTTACCTGGCTTAAGATCGCTCTGATTGCTGTCAACGCTGCGATATTCGTGTATCTCGTCCTTCGCATACGAAAGAGGAATCGCTCCGAGAAGCTCACGATTATCGCTTGATCAACTTTTTTCCGAATGTAGACGGTCCGACGATAGCTTCTGAATAGCGAGTCATGAGCTGACGATCACCCAGGAAGGTGAGGATCTCCTGTTTTACTTCGTTGGGCGATTGTGCATTCTTGAGAATGTCGTTTGCAAGTGCCTCTGCCTCGGTGCTATCGATGGCGTGGATCCGCGCTGCTAGCGACCGCACCTGACTGGGCGCAACGGAAAACTCATCGACCCCCAACCCAACCAGCACGGGCGTGGCGAGAGGATAACCACCCAATTCACCACAGACACACGCTTTTTTTCCTTCAGCATGCGCTGCTACGATGGTTAGCTGGATTAATCGAAGTACCGCAGGATGGAGTTCCTGATACATCGTCGCAATCAGGTCGTTGCCACGATCGACAGCGAGTGTGTATTGAGTGAGGTCGTTCGTACCGATCGAAAAGAAATCGATCAGAGGAGCGAACACATGCGCGAGCAAAGCTGCTGCCGGCACTTCAATCATGATTCCCACCGGCAGACCGTCGTCAAAATCCTCCCGATTCGCTGTCAGTTGCGATTTGGCCTGTTCAAGGTATTTGAGTGCTCGGCGCAGTTCGTCGATGTTCGTGACCATCGGGAACATCATCCGCACTTTGCCAAAGCAGGAAGCTCGCAAAATTGCACGGAGCTGTGCCAGAAAGATCTCGGGTTCATCAAGAGAAATTCTGAGACCGCGCCAGCCGAGGAAAGGATTATCCTCGCGATAAGAGCCCGCGAGAACCTTATCGCCACCTACATCAAATGTTCGAAGTGTGATCTCGGCAGGAGCGAAGCGTTTCGCAAGGTCTTCATACAATGCATTCTGTTCCTCCTCGGTGGGCAGTTCTTCGTTGAGCAGCAGAAAATGCTCAGTACGGACTAATCCTAGTCCGAGTGCCGGCGTTCGTGTCGCATCCACTTTCGCGCTACCAAGGATGCTCGTCCGCTCCGCCTCCGCGATCGCGACCTCGCTGCCGAATTCAAGATTCATCGAGATCGTTATGGGCTTACCATCACGCGTTCTGGCGCCGGAGATCGAAGGGTCGATTGTTTCGATCGGTGATTCTGACGCACCAAGTGCGAACAACTGCTGCTCCTCCTGATAGCCTCGCAGTGTTTCCTGGTCCGGATTGACAATCAGCTCGCCGCGCTCGCCGTCCAGGATCACCATGTCACCCGTATTAATACTCTCACTTGCATTGTGCAGTGCGACGACCGACGGAAGACCGAGCGAACGTGCGAGGATTGCAACATGACTCGTTACACCTCCGCCATCTAAAGCAAATCCCAACACTGCAGTCGTGCGATCCTCGGAGCGCGAAAAAAGGATCGCATCCGCAGGTGTAAGAAACTCCGCGATGATGATCGAGGGCTTATCGATTTTCGAATGCCATTTTGCGCGGTCGAGCAGATACCGAAGCAATCGCTGCTTGATATCCTCTACATCATCCGCGCGTTCGCGCATGATCGGGTTCTCTCCCGCTTTCAAGAGCGCTTGCTGCTCGCTTAACTCGACATCGACTGCATACGCGGCAGGCTTTAATTCATGTTTGATACGCCGGCGAATTGAATCAAGAATGAATTCGTCCGAGACCATCATCATCTGTGCTTCAAAGATCGAGGAAGCGGGAGTACCAACTTTCTGCTCTGCAAGTCGTCGGATCTTCTCAATCTCTTTGCGCGCACGCTGGACCGCAGATTCGAATCGCTCGATCTGGTGCTGTACCTCGCTCGGACTGATTGCATGATCTTCACCCTTGAGGAGCGTACGCTGATATCGGAAGGCTGGGCCAATCGCGATTCCACGGCTCGCAGAGATGCCGCTAAATCGTAATGTCCGCTCCGACTCCTGGTCGATTGTGAAGCTCACCGGTGATGCATGAAAGAAAAAGTCCGAAACCCGACTATGCTACTGCTTAAGCTGCTTCTTATGCTACTTCTTCAAATCCTTTTGCGAAATACATTGAAATCTCTTCTGCAGCGGTTTCCTCATCCGGCCCGTCAAATTCCAGTTCGAGCTTCGATCCTTTTGCTGCGGCAAGCGTCATGACGCCGATGATCGATTTGCCATTGATTCGAAAGCCATCCTTGACGATGAAAAACTCGGAGCGAAACTGGCTTGCCAGCTTGACGATCGCTGCTGCTGGCCTTGTATGTAAACCTGCTCGATTGACTACCTCTACGGTTCTATGTACCACAAATTCAATTGATCAAAACCTTAATTCGGGCGAACAACTCAAATATTTCTGCCAAGGAGATACTCACTAAAGGCAACGAGCGCTGCTCGATCCCTCGGGTTCGGCACTTTCTGAAGCGCGGACTGCGCAAGTTCGGTCTCCTTCTGAATCATGACTCTTGTTGTTTGCAGCACTCCCAGGTTGTCGAAAAGATCTCTGGCGAGGGGCACATCGGCCAGTGTAGCCTCGTGCGCAGCGATACGATCCATCAACGTTCGATTGCCCGAAGTCATTTTTGAGTATTGACCCATTGCTTCGACATAGAGGAACGTCCGTTTCCCTTCGAGGATATCGCCGCCGATCGTCTTTCCAAATGCTGCAAGATCGGCCGTAAGATCGAGCAAGTCATCGAGCATCTGAAATGCAAGTCCGGTGTGCCGCGCGAACTGGCGAAGTGGTTCAACGATCCTTCCTCCGGCGGCATACGCGCCCAGAGTTGCAGCAAGTTCGAAAATGCTCGAGGTCTTGAGCAGGATCATCTGATGATAATCGTCCATCGAAATGTCGTGCCGCGTTTCGAACTCCTTGTCGAATGCCTGACCTTCGCATACTCGCTTGAACCCAAGGCTGAATTCTTCGAGCAATTCATGGCTCTGTTCCGAATGGCGGCTGAGCGATTCCAGCGCCAGCGCAATCATTACGTCGCCGGATAGAATAGCTGCGTCGTTTCCGAATGCAATATGAACGGTGGGCTTTCCGCGTCGACTCTCCGCTTTGTCCATGATGTCATCATGGATCAGCGTGAAGGTGTGAAGCAATTCCACAGCGACAGCGGCACTGATCCACGAAGTATTTGGCCCGGCACCGGCAGCCTTTGCTGCAAGTCCTGTAAGTACTGGCCTGACTCGCTTGCCGCCAGCAGCGAGGATGTATCGAACAGGATCGTACAGGCTCGAGGGTGCCTTTGGGACGCTGGCGGAAAGGGCATGGTCGATCTGCTGGCGCATTGTTTCGGCCGCAGCGGCGATCGAGGCGCGTTCTATGTCGAGATGCCGAGGTTCAACGATTGTGTCGGAAATCACACGAATAAGTGGATGGAGCAACTACTTGCAAAGGATTCAGCCGGCAACGATGAGCGGTTGCGCTTTCAATGCCTTGACGTCGCGAGAGCCCGTTAGGAACATGGCCCCACGTAACTGAAAAAGAATGTGGTCAATAAACGTTCGCAGCCCAGTTTCCCCCTTCTCCATGAAAGCCGTGATGATCGGTCGGGCGATACCAGCCAAGTCGGCACCCAGTGCCAGGGATTTGGCGACCTCCAAACCATTCGTGATGCCTCCAGAAGCTATGAGCGAGCAGCCGTGGACCCGAGTGAGCGGCGCGATCTCCTTGATACAGTCGGCTGTCGGAATGCCCCAATCCCAGAACGGATCAAGCCACGTACGGTCATCTTCGGCATGACGAAGGATCTCAACACCGGCCCAGCTTGTGCCGCCTGCGCCTGCGACATCAATCACACGAACTCCAACTTCAATCAATTGCTTCGCGACGCCGCGCGAGATGCCAGCGCCGACTTCCTTCACAATAATTGGGAGCCCAAGCTCCTTGACTGCCTTCTCGATTCCAACAAGCACACCGCGAAAATCCTTGCCACCTTCGGGTTGCATCAACTCCTGCAACGGATTGAGATGGATCGCAAGAGCATCGGCATGAACAAGTTCAATGATCGAACGAAGCTTCGTGATCTCGCCTACTTTTGCAAGTCTCGCAATTTCGACAGCACCAATGTTCGAAAAAATAAATGTTTTAGGAGCGACCGAACGCATCACGCTATATGACTTTCGGAACGTCGCGTCTTCCATCGCCTGCCGAGCGCTGCCAATGCCGATCGCAAATCCATACGCCTCCGCAGCCTCAGCAAGTGCGCGATTGATGCGCTCAGCATCTGCGTATCCACCGGTCATGGAGGAGATGACGAGAGGTGCTGCAAGATGCTTCCCAAGAAACTCCGTCTTTGTTTCGATCTCATCCAGATCAATCTCGGGCAACGCATTGTGCTCGAAGCGGTAGCACTCAAGTCCATTCGTTACAGCATGAAAGTTCACCTGCTCGCCTACGACAAGATCTACATGCTGCTCTTTGCGGCCCGTCGTGCTCGTGGATTTCAGGTTGATCTCTTTGATTGGTTGTAGCGACTCATTGAGCACTCACTCGAAGTCATGCTCAAAATACGGAATCACGCGATCTGTCCCAGCTTCGGCATTTCCGCCTTCGCTTCGCTCGATGAGGATCTTCTCGAGTTTGCCGGCAAATTCTTTCGAAGCATCGTAGCCATAATGCTTGAGCAGATAATTGAGCGCGATGACTTCAGCAATGACCGTTATGTTCTTGCCGGTAATGATCGGCAGCTTCACATGCGGCACTTCTACTTCGAGCAACTTCACCGTTGATTCATCAAGACCCGTCCGCGTGTACTCGCCATCGGGTGACCATTCCTCCAACTCAACAACAACCTCCACGCGCTTCTGAAACCGGATCGCGCGGATGCCAAACATCTCACGCACATTTAGGAGGCCCAAGCCGCGGATCTCCATGAAATGACGGACGAGATCGGTGCCCGCACCCATCAGAATTCCCTCACCCTTCTGCGTTACCATCACCACATCATCTGCCACGAGCCGGTGACCACGCTCAATAAGATCGAGCGCTACCTCCGACTTACCGATCCCGCTTCGGCCCACAAATAGCAGACCGACACCGTAGACATCTACGAACGCCCCGTGGATGACCGTTTGAAGATTAAATTGATCTTCAAGGAAATCGCTGAGGAAGAAGATCGCTTTTGTTGTTTCAAAGCTTGTCTCGAAGAGTGGGATGTTTCGCTCCTCACAGATCCTCACCAACTCATCATCGAGCTTGTTGCCATTGGTTACAACGATGCATGGCACCTCGAACGAAGCAAGCCGTCTAAAGACCTCGATCCGCTCCGGAAGCTCGAGCGAGCGCAGATAAAAGATCTCCGTATTCCCGAAGATCTGCACGCGATGAAACGTGAAGAGTTCAACATACCCTGCCAGTGCAAGCCCGGGACGGTGCAGGTTCTTATCGGTGATGCGATTGTCGAGTCCGCGCCCGCCAGCAAGCAGCTTCAGCTTAAAACGCTCGCGCGAGGCTTCGTAGAAATGACGGACAGTGATCGACTCCTTACGCATCGGCGGCGTAGTCCGCCACCCACTCCCTTTATCGGCCATAGTCGGGCAAGTATGAAGTATGAAGTATGAATTATGAATTATGAAGTATGAATTAGGAAAGGGGTGGCAAAGGTTCGCTGTTTGCGAGGTCTTGAAAAAACAAGGGCCGACGCGGCCCTTTTGTTTTTCAAACTTCCTCTTCTTCTATTGGATGCTTATGCTTTTTTGCAGGGCCTGGGATGTGCAGCTCTTTATACCGTTGTAATTGCTTCTCGATGGCTTTGATTGCAATGTCCAATGACTTATGAATATCATCCGATCGTTCTTTGGAGTGAAACGTCTCGCCCGGAACGTAGACATTGATTTCTACGGTCTTGATATATCCTGTTGGGCCTTCATGGTCGATCACAACTTCCGCGCTATCTGGATGGTACTTCTTATTGATACGTTCTAGTTCTTCTTCGACAAAGGTCTTGATCTTGCCATCAGCGCTTTCGTGGCGGATTGCTACTTGAACTTTCATACAATTACTTAATTAGACAGAAAACGAAAAATCCTGGCATCAGGTCAACTTCCACTTCGAGGGTGACGCTTGTCATATTCCTCGCGCAGCCTGTCGACAGTTAGGTGCGTGTAGCGCTGCGTGGTCCGCAGTGATTCGTGTCCTAACACTTCTTTGACAGCACGCAAGTCGGCACCTCTATCGAGCAGGTGCGTTGCCATCGTGTGTCGCAGCATATGCGGATGCGCGCGCGCAACATCCGGTGAGTTCGCAAAGGCCTTTGATACAATATAATAAACCGTGCGAGGCGCCATGCGGCGGCCGTTGGCTAAAATAAAAATCGCGTTGGCATCTTCCGATTTATGACCGGCTCGCACGGCGAGATATTGCCTAAGCGCATCTACCGCACTCGCTCCTACTGGCACGACGCGCTGCTTCATCCCTTTGCCAAGCACGCGCAGCGTCCCCTGCTCAAGATCAAGATCGCGGATGTTTGCACCGGTTAATTCCGAACGGCGAAGTCCGCTGGAATAGAGTAACTCGAGGACAGCATGATCGCGAAGCGTTTCGAGACCGAGCGAATCGGTCGGCGCAAGCACCGCAGCCATCGTTCGTTCGGAGACGACATTCGGCAGACGCTTCTCGGACTTCGGCGTCCGTATCAATCTCGCAGCATTGAATTCGAAGACACCGGTACGCACAAGAAATTTAATGAAGCTCCGCGCCGCAGCGAGCTTTCGTCCGACGGAGCTCGCCTTCATGCGGTGCCCAGAGTCATCCGCTTCGGAAAGAACCATTAAATAACGCCGAAGCACTGCAAGATCGTCGTGGGTGCCGCGAAGTTGTAAATGTTCGGATTTCAGAATTCGATAGAGATCGACGAGATCGCCTTCGTATGCTTCGATCGTCTTCGGACTTGCATCACGCTCGTGCTCCAAATATTCAAGGAAGCTGCGGAGCCACCGAGGAAATTCCTTATAAAAATCGTATTCCATGAAGCACGTTAAGAGGCCAACGGGGCAGTCCGCAAATTCGTGACGGGAAAAGTCATCATTTTAAACCCCAGCAAAGAGCAAGCCGTAGGTAGCAAGATAACACAGGAAAGCGATAATTGTCCTCGCGCCGGGAAAGAATTGGGGAAGTGGTCAGTGGCCAGTGGTCTGTGGTCAGTGGGGGTGCGTGTGTAAGAGCGACATTCATGTTGGCTGATCTTTAGCGGTCTAAAGTGCCCGATCCCCCCACCGACCACTGGCCACCGACTACTTCCCCAAAATGTATAAACTTATTCATAATCCATCCACGCCGCGCGTGCCCTTGAATGGTGGATCTGCTGCCAAGATTCTGACAATCATGAGGACGGAAAGCGGGCACGCGCGACTGAGGCCGGATGCACAATACCTCGATTTTAAGCTGAAATCGAGAACTGCTCCTGTGTGTGTAAATCCGAAATTCATAAATCTCCTTCGTAGAGAAAACTAAGGGAGAGATTCATACTTCATACTTGCCCCTCGATTCCCGCATTCTCGGGAATGACAGGATCGACTCTTTACAGCGCTTCGCGCTTAGACCTGCCTGCCTGTCATTCCCGCGAAGGCGGGAATCCACGGGGAGGCTGAACACGCTCGCGTGGGTCGGGCGTCTCGCCCGACCTAAGGTGGCGCGGGCTACGATCTTTGAGTGAGCATGAAAAAGAGGAAATCCGGACAACGCTATATTAAACATAAAACTGCTGCATTCCGGTTCCTTCGACAATCAAAAAGCTAATTAATCAATTCGATCTTTCGGTCTGGGCCTCCCGCAACTTAAAGTACCTATGCGGGTTGAATGCTCAACAGTGCCCTCATATAGTGCTATCCTGAATATTCAAACATGCAACTCGCTGGTAGAAACAAGAGTGGTCCAAATAGAACCCATATGTTTGGGATCTCGATTTGGGTGCTATTGGTACTCGCGTCCTGCGTGACTCAGCCATCTGAGAAGCGTGACATCTTTCCTGATATTTGCAAAGCCTATTTTCAGACCGACCCTATTGTTCGTTGCAGCGGATTTTCTGGCGTTCAGCGTGGGCTTGGTCTTACTAATGATTCTGTGAAAGGCGAAACGTACGATGTAGGAATCACAATTCGGCGGACGCAGTCCTGGATGGGTGAAGCTGAGTCATTTTATCCTTGGGCCGATGCAAGCGTAAGGGCCGCTTTCAACGTAGATAGTTTAGCCGTGCAGATTGGAAACGTGTCGATCAACGGTACCGACTTATTATATCACGCGTGTTCGGGAGAAGCAATGTCTTTGTCGCCGCAAGTTTATATCGGCATTGATACCGCTACCCATATTGCTGCCTACTATGGATCGCATGATAGCATGGAATTCAGCTACTCCAATTTTGCAGGTTCTTCTTTCGCAACCAAAACAGCTTTCGGAGATTTTGGAAAGTTCACGCTTCCAGATACGATCGTGATTTCGAAAGGGTTTACAATGCGCTATGAGAAATTTTTTTCTCGAGACTCCTTAGTAGTGAATTTTTATTACGTCACGATGATAGTGCCTGATACCGGGGCAGTTGTGTTTCCTCCAAATTTTGTGCAGCTGGCGACGGATTCACAAGCATTGAACATTTCCGTTAGACGATCACATTTTGCTTCCATCATTTCGCCACAGGGCAAGCGCATCGGCGTTTCGACAACGCAGTTCACCGGCGACACGGTGATTCAGGCTCGCTCGCGTTAGCGAGCTCCCTTTCTCCCAACTTTCTGAGTCTCAGCAGACTTCGACACCGCCTTCTCGAAGTACAGAAACTTCGCATCGCCCGGCTTAATGTAAACCGCGAATTCCGACGCTGCTTTCACAAGCCAGGTTGCTTCCGGATGCCAGAGATCCCGAACTACATAATTGGATGACCGAAAGACCGGGTCAAGCTGAGAGGTGTCGATCTTCATATAGATCTTTCGTACATCGATGTGGCCATAGATCGTGTGACACATGCTAAGCGAATCAAGTCCACGATTGTAGTAATTTACATCTTCCGTGTCGCGGAGCGATGGGTAGAGTCGCGTGTTGACGATGATCGCTGCTCGATTGATCATCGTCCTCGAAATTGAATCCTTGAACATTCCGACTTCAACGAAACTCTGCTCCGGTGTATCGAACTTGCCAACCGAATCGATATAACCGCCGCTCGCGCCTCGTTGCCAGGGATTGACTCGTTGTGTCTTTACAATCTTCAGAAATGCCCTCGACTTGCTTGTAGAGTCGCCGTACCCATAGTGATCGTTCTGCACACGGCTATTTGAGTACGCGTCAAGCCATGTCAGATATTTATATGGATGCATACACTTGCGGCCATTGGTCGAATCGTAATTGGCATTGATTCTCGAAAGCAGGCGATTGCTTGCGCGCCAGGTATTCGAATAGCCGACATAAAAAGGTGGAAGATCACCGCATAGATCGGATGTGTCCGCTTTCGTCCACTCGTTCTGGAATTTGGGTGGACGCCAGCTATATTCATGGCCGACGTTATAGCCATGCGTTAATCGAATACTATCGACTGTCGCCGATGTGCGCATTGCAACGCCATACATTCCGGGCGATCCGCCGCCAAAGATTCCAAGACCAAGTCCCTGCGCGCTCGTAAACGACGGGATGCCTTCAGCCTGCATCACAAATCCGCTTGCCATGATTTCCTCTGGAGTTGTCGGGCGTTGAAGATTAACGTCACCGTTGTACCCGAAGCGTCTATCAAAGTGATAGAGATGATGAACAGTATCGATGGAGAGCAGTCGCGGATGGATGATCGCCCAATTCTGAAGGTCTGCATCAATGGCAAACCGTTTTTTATTCGGATGCCAAAGTGCAATGCGGTTGCTGCCGCGGAGCTTGCCTGCGTAGTCGCTGAAGAACGAAGTCTCCTGTTCGTAAAGACGGTAAGCAGCCAGAGAGTCTTGATCAGCGGTTGCCTTGCTCTTTCTGCCAATAATCATTCCGACGATCGTGTCATTGGCTGATGGGAAGCGAATATTGCGCGCGTCAAGCGTTGTGTGGTACACGTAGTCCTCGGGAAAGACGAGGCAGCCGCTCGAGCCGAGCAGTCCGCCGAAGAATGTGAATTGGTTCTCGAAAAGCGATGGACACTCACCATCGAAGCTCATTCGCCAACGTCGGAATTGCAGCGTGTTGCGACCGTCATCCTGTTCGCGCCAGCGGGCATGGAGATTCCGCTTTGTGCCCATGAAGTCAAGATAGGCAAGCATCGGAACTGAGAGCGGCCCAATCAAGCCATTGTTCGGATCCGTGTCGTTCATCATGTACTCACGCGTTAAGCCATCGAATGGAGTTGATATTGCCAGTCGCGCCGCGACCGAATCGTCATAACCACCGATCGAGCCGTCGGGATTGCAAGAGTGAGTTGAGTCGAGCGTGCCTGCAATTCGCTTTCGGTATAAGAACTTGTCGACGATCGTGTCATGATAATCAAGACCGCGCACGCGCACAGTTGCGCGATAGGTCGATAAGATTCGTATCTCGATATATGCCTTTCGTTGATCCGCGCTCGGATCAGCTCCGACCAGCGCGTCGGGTGTTTGCGCAGAGGTTATCGTGAGGCTTCCTGAGCCTTGGCCCCATTCTGCAAACTCCGCATCATTCGAATCTACGTGCATCAGCGAGCGCATTGAAGGAGGAATGTCCGCGAGCAGGATATGCAATTGCTTGAAGCGCCAGCTATGCGAGGCCAAGTCATCCTGCAGCGTGTCCTCCGCCTTCCACGACCAGTCAAGCGAATCGTAAATGTGTTTGTTTACAACCGACTCGGCAACCTTGTACCATCCTGCGTTTTTCGGATGAGAGGAATCCTTGAATGGGACAAATGGAAGAATCGGCTGCCCACGAGGATAGTTGGCATCCACTCCCGGTTTGAAGAGCACTTGCAACACAATGAGCGGAAGCAGACTGTCGGGTCTTCCGTCAGCAAGTGTGTTGTCCATCGTGCGGTCGTCGATATTAAAATCAAGCGTGACCGAAAACGTCTTCGCGGTGTCAGGCTTTGTGCCATGAAAAAATATGCTCGGATGGACTCGCAGGAGTTCATCCGCTCGCCTGTTATCCGAGTATCCTAGTATGACTCTTCCATTGTCTCCACAATGGACCAGCGTGTCGCTAGTGCCATTATAGTTTTTCGTTGTGTAGGTATCGATAACATAGGAGTGTGTTGACGGATACTCGCAATAGGGAGAGATGTCGTTCGTATCGTAGGTTGAGTTGTGCCACGATGCCACCGGATTAAAATTCACATCGTTGTACCGCCAATAATTGCCGCGGGCAAAATAGAAATCTTCTGCTCCAAAGGGTGATGGGTAAAACGCTCTCGACTTGTAAGCTGTGTTGATTGCAGTAAACCCAGGCTGCAGGCGGGTCATCGGGCAATAGATCCCTTTCCGCTTTCCAGCGACGATCGTCGTATCAGTGAAATCCTCAAAATCACTTTCGAACGTGGCCTGGACAGAATCACCATACGCATTCACAACCGGATTAACGGAAGCCATCGCACTCTCCCACGGGTAGTTCGTGTATCGATGACTATTCGCATGCGCATTGGTAAAAACCCAGCGCGCGAACTCAAGTCCGAACACGTCGAAGCGAATGGAGTCGTAGCGTTCATAGCCGATCGGAACGACAAGTTTGCCGTCGTTTCGCTTTTGGGCGTGGGAGAGTGTTAGGAGGAGCGATAGCAAAACCATCGCCCCGAGAAAAACAAAGCCAATCTTTTTCATGAGCCAAAGATAGCTCATAGCGCTCGAATCCTGAATCTTATTTCACAACGATCTAAGATTGGAGTATGGAAGTTACTTTAGCACCACCTTCGATCGAAGTATCAAACCTCCCGAGCTGACCTTTAGCATATAGGTACCCGACGGTAGTCCTTCACGCTGAATTGTAATGTCCGCTCCACGAACATTTAGCATGTGCCTCACCGTCCTGCCTAACATATCACTAAGAGCTATATCAAATAAGGCAGCACTCGCCAAGAGGTGGACATGAATCTCACTCGGCGAGGGGTTAGGATGGGCCTCAAGTTCTTGCGGAGCGCGGGAATTCTCAACTACTCCCTGGGAGGGAAGATACCCGACAAGTGAACCTACGAATCCCTCCGATGAACAGACAAACATTCTGCCAAGCGAAGGATAGGCAACGCCCCGACCGTTATCATTGGACACAGTCGTAATGCTATCCTCAGTCCAGGTGAGGCCGCCATCGCTTGTCATCAGTACTCCCCTGCCTGCGGCCGCAACACCATGAAGCTTATCCGCAAAAGCAATCGATTGAGGGTAGGAGTTGCTGAAAATTGCGCGGTCAAAAACGGTATCCCAAGAAAGGCCCCCATTAGAGGTGCGTATTATGAAGGCATTGAATCCCTTTTCGTAACTAAAGCCTACCGCGAAGCCGGTCTGACTGTCCAGAAACAAAGACTCCTGAATCTGCTTCCCGCTGCTTGCAATAAAGTAGTCACTAATCGCCTGAATCGTATCCCAAGTTTTACCGCGATCAAATGTGCGCAGCATTTTTCCATAGAAAGAGTCAAAGACATAGAAGCACTTGGGACTGATCGCACAGACAGATTGAAGGGCAAACTGATAAACGTTATTGTTGTAGGCCCAGGAGCTTCCGCCATCCGAAGTGATTGCAATAATGCCATAGTTTGCACATGCAATTCCGTTTAAAGGATCGCAAAAACTGACATCCCAATAGCTCCACTTATGCATCGAATCTTGTTGAGACCAATGTTCACCAGCGTCGCTGGTAGCTATGATAAGTCCGCTATCGCCGACTGCAAAAAGGTGTAAGGAATCGATTGCAACGATCTTTCGAAATTTTGCTTCCTTGATCGTAATTCCACTCCAGACCGGAGACTTTTGAGAGATCCACGTTTTTCCTCCATCTTTCGTGCGCTTCAGAACCGTGGTATAACCGCCAAAAGTGTTTCTATCATCGAGCGACCAGCCAAGAGCAGTCCCGTTTCTCGCATCCGAGAAAGAAACATCGACGAAGTTGTACTGGGCGCTGTCGGCCTTGATCTTGAGTATTTCTTTCCATGGTGAGTGTTGAGCCATCAGCAAGGTTGGAATTGCTAGAAGGAAGATCGACATGCTTGCGAGGAAGGACTGAGTTCTAATCATGGTCATTGGATGAGGGCATAAAATAATTAGGACAACTAGTTAATCTAGGCAATCACGCACATTGGTAACACGCTAATTCGTGAAAATAGAAGGTGTCGTCGCCGTCAACGCTGCACCACAACTTTTCTCGTCTGAACACAGTCCGCTTGGGAGAGACGAAGGTAATATACTCCGCTAGGAAGTGATCTGACATCGAGTGTTATCTCGCCAGTCTTCCATGCTTCTTCCTTCTCTACGACACCAAGCGCATTGATGACTTGAGCGCATATTGGGAAATCAAGCTTATTCTTTAAGTCAATGTGAACTTTGCCTGTCGTCGGGTTTGGCCGGAGGCTGACAATCTCAAAAGTGACCTTACCTGACTGCATGAAGTTCAGGAGAGTCGAATCTCCGCAACCGGTAAATGTGAGATTAAGCGTATCAGCCGGAGCGTAGTATCCAAGACACTCTGAATTAAATTGATGGCTAAGCACCTGTGTGCGTTCAACAAAAATCTGCGTGGAAGATTTGGATAACGTGCTATTGAATGTAATGGCTAATGTCCTTGGTTGAAGATACTTCTTCCCTTCTGTCGCCTTTGTGTCATTAATGTATAACAGATCGAGAAGTCCAGAGCTTTTCGAAGCAGTGAGCGTCCACTGAAAGGGCATCGAAGAGTTTCGATAGCTAAGCGCGTCCGGGTCGAAGCGAATGACTAGATGGACCGAGTCCGGAAACATATCAGTCTGGGAATCGAACACGAGCCGAACGCTATCACCTGGAGTGAGGCTCAATTGTTTTATACCATTAGAGAAATTCGAGGAAAGGTCTGGCGTTTTCGAATTCATAGAATCGAGATCGAGTCGCCACAGGCTGGAAATACCGGTAGAATCGTCCTCCACCGCACAATAAATAAAGTTGTCCTTCGCGTAAAAGCGGTCCTCATTGACAATGTTTGACACTGGGCCGCATAGGTAGCTCCACGTCAATCCTTCGTCAGTAGAGCGGTAACAGCCATCAGCCGTTTGTACCACAAGGTTGTGCAGCGTGCCACGAATGCAACCAGTGGTAGGATATTTCTCTGTATTATGAATGATTGAGAAAGGCCATGGAAATTGATGTAAAACTTTCCAGGTGTTCCAAGTGTCATCTGTCCTGAGAACTGTGCCCATTACCGTCAACGCAAAATAAGTCTGGCCTGAAATTGCTAACGGCTGCCATGCGGCGCTGTCGATTCTGCAGGATGACCAGGTATGCCCTCCGTCAAAGGTGCGAAACCAAGGGAGGGGTTCCGAGGGTGCAATCCCATATGCCATAATGCCAGAGTCCGGAGAGGCGAACGCGAATCCCGCCGTGATCTTGTCGCTAGTGCCCACCATCGGTTCCCAAGTCTTACCCTCATCCCACGACCGATAGCTCCAGCCCTGATATCCGATAGAAGAAGTGAAAAGACCTTGGGTTTTAGAATCGTAATAAATATCGTAGGTTAGACTGTTTGGGGAAGGGACCACTTGCCAGGAATCGCCTTGGTCCGAAGTTCTGAAGACATCCTTATATAACGTATCGAGGGTCCAAGCGACCGACATCCAACCGTTCAAGCTATCCTTAAATGCAAAGTCTGTAAATCGTAGGACTGCAGAATGAAGGAGGGAAATCTTTTTCCATGATTGCCCACCGTCTGTCGTTTTGAAGAATACTGAATCGCCCCCAGTCACAAATCCAACTCGCGGTGGACCCGGTAAATCGAGGAAATAAATTGAATTAATCCCTCCTCGGCTGAATAGTCTTTTCCACTGGGCATCGCACTTCGCTGGATCTGCCAGCCCGGCCAGCGATGCTGCAAAAAGGAATGTAGTAAGGTAGCGTTTCATACGGGCCTAAGAGGATAATGAAGGCACAACCGCAATCAGAGGATCTCAGTCTTGAATCAACATGCTTCTCGGAGAAGAGTTACATCGAAGATCAGCAAACCGCGCAACCATATGTCGGGGCGGGGGCCTGTCCTTCGCGATTGAGTGTCGCTCTACTTCACAATTGCGATCTTCCGCGACAAAATCTCTCCACCGGCATTGATCCTAAGATAATAGCTGCCAGCAGGTAGACGGTCGGTTGGGATCGATATGTCGTGCTCACCTGCGCTGAAGCGCTCGTCGGAATGTTCTGAGTAGACTTCACTCCCAAGAATGTTCAGGAGCGAAATGCTGGTGTAAGCCTCTCTTGCGAGCGTTAGCGATATGTGGAGTACCTTTGAGGAAGAAGGATTTGGATGAACTGAAAGTCGTGCAAGATCTGATGCTAACGACTTCACGCTTGATTGATCGATAACAACGTTAACGATAAAATCACCTTCGTATCCCACACAGAAAGAAAGGGAACGAGTTGGCAGGTGCAAGGTCAGCGAATTAAGTTTAACGAGCGTCGACTTCGCGTTGCCTGGATACGTGCCGAAGTTGATTACGCCGAGCGGAAGCGAATCCGTGATCGGCAATTGTGATGGGTTATCGACATGCATGTTAAGAAAGTTGGTCCCTACGCTCGAATTTTTATTGAAGGCCCAACCGGTTGGGGGAGAATAAGAGAAGTTGAGTTTGGATTGGGGGATGTCGAGAAGATCAGAATTGTATGCGAGCGAATAGTCGATCGACTGTACCTTCAGCGTGTCAGCTCTCAGAGCGTGTGGCAGCGCCACATTAACTGGAACACGCGCCGTAGTGAATGGCTTTACGGTTTGTTTCCGATCCGGGTAAATCGTAACCGCCAAATGCGCGTTCGCAGTATTCGAATCTGAGTATCTAAAAAGATTGCCACTAAGATCGAAAGCGTAAATGATATTTCCGAGCGCGCAGGAATTCTCCACTGTGCAAAATCGCGTATCACCATTGGTGGCAGGGCCGCCGAGTGAATCCCACGTTACACCTCTATCGGTTGAATGATAGATCCCGTGAAACAGGTTTGTACAGTTTCCACAGACCTGAATGTAGAGATCAGATTCTCCGATGCCAACCAACGTTCCGGTTGTAACGAATGGAAGTGTGGATGTCTGGATCCACGTCGCGCCGTAATCTTCGGAGCGCAGTACCTGTGGTTGATACGCAGTGCCATTGGTCGGCCCCTCCGGAGCAGCGTAGAACGTTGATGTGCCCTTGACTCCATAGACACTCCACGATTCAATGTTCATGTTGATCTGATTCCATGTCTTTCCGCCATCAGAAGTTTGCTGCCAGGCCTGGCCGCGATAGACTGTAGCAATGCCGTGCTGATCGTCCACGAAGTCGATGCCGTTCGCGCCCGAGGAGAGCATTGTGGGGAATGTAGCTCCGCCATCCATCGAAGCTTTGCCTTGACCAAAAAGATCAGTATAGATCAGCGCAGCGGGAGTCTTGTAGACGCATGAGGCGGTGCCGGTTTCTTGCACTGCTGTCCATGTCAATCCTCCGTCGACGGTCTTCCACAAGCAATTGCTGCTATTGCATTGTTCGGGAATGAAGCTGGCCCAACCGTTGGTCTCGTCGAGCATGAAAATTTTTGTCACGCAACCCATACAAGACTCAGGTATCGTAGCCGCTGTCCAGGTTATGCCTCCGTCGGAAGTTCGAAAAATAGCTGCGGTGCAATTCAGCGGCCCGCCCGGTGGGACACCCATGCCAACGAATCCCAACTGAGAATTGACAAAAGAAACATTATTGATGAAGCCATCAAAGTGCGCGGATTTCTGCCACGATTGTGCTCGAGCGGAGGAGCAAGCTGAAGTGACTCCCAGAAGCAATGCGAAAGACCAGAATAATGATTTGATCATTGCCGTGGCGGAAAGAAGTGGATCGCTACTACATGAATCCAACTAACCAGGAGAAGTTACACTCATGTACAACCCATTTCATGAGGATGTTCCATTCACCAAGGACCGCCTACTTTAAGAAGAAAGAACCCTTCGTCATGAAGGGCTCTTGAAATCTGAGTGACAATCGCGAATCAGGTCGTTAATCCGCCTCAACCTCTTCCTTCACGATCTCGAGCATCTTCTCGTCGAACTCGCGTTTGCAGGCGGGGCATTTGATGAACTCGCCTCGGCCACGGGTCCATTTTGTGGCTAGCCAGTTATTGTTGCAGACGGGACAGGGCTGATTGATCGGTTTGTCGTTCGAGAGAAAATCGCACTTGGGATAATTCGAGCAGCCCCAGAATTGGCGCTTCTGTTTTCCGCCGCGACGTTCGATAAGATCGCCGGTGCCGCACTTCGGGCATTTGATGCCGCTTGGAATTGCGCGAGTGAACTTGCACTCCGGATAACGATTGCAGCCAACAAATCTACCGAATCGGCTTGAGCGAATGATAAGCTCACCGAGTTTACACTCTGGACACGTCTCGCCGGTTTTTTCAGCTTCAGGTTTGCCGACAGATTTGAGCGATGTCTTCTTACCGCAGGCTTTGCACTCCAGGTACATGCCCCACGGTCCCTGCTTGATCTCCGTTTCGGTTGCCTGGCACTTCGGGCACGGCTGCGCTTTTAATTCTTCGGAGAGGCGCTCATCGACCTGATCGAGCACCTGCTTGAACGGAATATAAAAGTCGCTCATGACGGAAGGATAGGTCCGCTCGCCAGTTGCGATCGTATCGAGTTCACCTTCCATGCGCGCGGTGAAATCGACATTAAAGATCTCGGGGAAGCTCTTGACCAGTACACGATTGACATCGACACCGAGTTCAGTCGGTCGAAGCCGTCGATCTTCCTGCGTGACGTACATGCGGTCCTGGATCGTACCGACGATCGAAGCATAGGTACTCGGGCGACCGATGCCAAGTGATTCTAATTCTTTGACGAGTGTAGATTCAGAAAAACGCGCCGGTGGTTTTGTCTCGCTTTTTTGCGGCTGGAGTTCTTCGAGGTTAGCGCCCTGACCTTGCTGAATGCCATTTGGTAAACGCTTCTCATCGTCTTCGGCAGCAGTTGGCTTTTCGTCGTCGTCGTCGAGCATCTGCAAAAATCCGCGGAAGGTCACGACGGTGCCTGTGGCGCGGAAGCGATACTTGCTTCCGGTCGTTTCGACGGACTCGATCTCGACTGTCGTTTGATCCATCACGGCAGGTGCCATCTGGCTAGCCAAAAAGCGGCGCCAGATAAGATCATAGAGCGCGAAGAGATCTTTGTCCTGCGCTTCAAGATAGCTGCGAAGATTTTTCGGATCGTTGACGAGTGAAGTCGGACGAATGGCTTCATGCGCTTCCTGTGCGTTCTTACTCTTCTTGTCTTTGCGCTCCTGGCCGACATAGTTGGCGCCAAGATTTTTCTCAATGTACGCGATCGCTTCGTCGCGTGCTTCCTGCGAGATGCGCGTGGAGTCGGTACGCATATAGGTGATGAGACCTGTTGGGCCATCACCAATGTCAACGCCTTCATATAACTTCTGCGCGAGGCGCATCGTCTTCTTCGGATTGAACCGAAGCTTTGCCGAAGCCTGCGCTTGCAGCGAACTTGTGATGAATGGCTGTGGCGCATTGCGTCGAACTTCGCGCTTCGTTAGCGAAGCAATGCGATAGCTCTTTGTCTTCGCATCGTTTGCGTAGCCGCGCAGCGTCGCCTCATCGCCAATGAACGTCCCGCGCGCATCTTCTTTCAGATCCTGCGCGCTGCCTTCGGGATTCTTGAATTCGAACCCATCGACTGCGATGAGCCGCGAGTGGATCGGAAACTCGGTTGATTCGGTAGAGAAGTCGGCCCACAGATTCCAGTAGGTGATCGGCTGAAAGCGCGTGATCGATTCCTCACGCTCGCAGATCAGACGTAGCGCAACTGATTGCACGCGACCCGCCGACAACGACTCGGCAGCCGAGCCAACAAATGCTTTCCAGAGAATAGGAGAGACCTGATAGCCGATGATGCGATCCATGACGCGGCGTGCCTGCTGCGCTTCGAACATATCATGATCGACTTCGCGCGGCTCCTTCATTGCCTGCTGGATGCCGGACTTCGTGATCTCGGTAAAGAGCACACGCTTGATATTGCTATTCTTTGGGCGGACCTCATTGGCGAGATGATACGCAATGGCCTCACCCTCGCGGTCAGGATCGGTCGCGATCAGGACTTCCTTCGCGCTCGCCGCCAGCATCTTCAGGCGATCGATGATATCCTTCTTTCCTTTTACGGTGATGTACTGGGCGACGAAATTATTGTCGACGTCCACGCCGAGCTTTGATTTTGGCAGGTCTTTTACGTGACCGACGGAGGCCTCGACGATATAGTCTGAGCCTAGATACTTATTGATCGTACGGGCCTTGCTGGGCGATTCGACGATGACGAGGATCTTCCCGCTCTTTGCCGGGGCTCGCTCAACCCGCGAGCTTTTCGCAGGGGATTTAGCAGGCGCACGCTTGGCTCGCTTTACGGCTGGTTTCTTCTTCGCGATTTTCTCTCCTTCGATCTTCTCTTCCATAATTTTTTCCTATCCGCCTGGGCAAATCACCGCACTGAACACGCGACTAAAGGGCCTTAAGCATCACTTGTCGGAACAAAAACATTCCCCGGACTCTCTCTTGTCTTAAAGGAAGGTACTCGTTTGCGGAGATAATCAGCTATTAAGCAAAACCCCCGAACGTATAACATTCGGGGGTTTCTTCGGAGTCACTTATACTCACTGAATAGTATCCGTCGGGTTCAGCATCATTCGGCTGAGGCCGCGTGACTGGTCTTCGGAATCGAAGAGCAGACCTGCGACAAGTTCTTTCACTTCGGCAATACCGATCGGAGAAATTCCCATCATCATGATCCGGTCGATCACGGCTTCCATCTCGGCTGAAGATATGATAGCGAGCTCACGGAGCTGCATCAGATATCCTTGCGCATCTGTCGTAAGAACCGAGCGTTCTACATCATGATAGATCCGGATCGAGCCATCCGCAGGTACGTACTTGTTCGACGGGCGAAATTCTACGCTCGCTGATAGATCCGGTGAAGGCGACATTTTGTCGAACAACCAGGAAAATGCGGTTGAGATCTCGGTCTGGGAAAATCCGCGTTGGGATAGCTGCCCCAGATCGATATCAGCGAGTTGCTGATGCTTGCGCATTTCGGCTAAAATATAAACGAGGATCTCGATGATGCGCTCGTGCGCTTGTAGCCGTCTTTCCGGCATGTCTTCCATGTTCATCTCGTACCTCCTTCTTTGGGCAATAGCTTAAAAAACGATAATAGTACTAACGATAGTGTCTACAATATGGGGCGAAATCATCTATAGACAGATGTTAGTTCAATTGACGCGCCACGCTAATTATGACGCTTGCACACTCTTCCTGATAAAAAAACGCTCTCTTTGGCGCATTCGTTTCTTCCCTTCCGGAGTGTGGTCGTCATAGCCAGCCAAATGGAGCATTCCGTGCACGATTAGGCGGATGAGTTCGTCCTCGATCGAATTTCGATACTTAAGGGCATTTGCTTGAGCCTGCTGGACGCCGAGATAAATCTCAGCTTCAAGCGCATCCTTCTCGCGCTCGATCTCGACTGTCAAGATATCGGTAAACCAGTCATGACCTAGTACGGAGTTATTCAGTGCGAGGATTTCATCATCATCCATGGTGATGACACTTAATTGAATCGAATACTCGGGCAATTCTGCCTGCTGGACAAGTCTGCCCGCAAATCGCATTCGCTTTTGAAGCTCTCGCGAAAGCGCGAGCTTCTTCCTGGCGCTTTTGGTTTGCTGAAACGTGATCCGGATCGGAGCTTTGGGCAACTGCTCCTCAAACTAGTTGGAGTGTTGCAGCTCGCGCGTAAAAATTTGCGCGCCCTCTGCAAAGATCTTGAGCGCGACGGCAGCGCGAAGATCGGTCTCATCAAGCTCGGAAAGTTCGCGTTCGCGCACGCGCGCGGGGACGTTCTGATAGACCTGAAGCACACCACGGCTGCTGATCGTCACGACTGATACCGCGGCCTCGATCGCACGCATAAAGAAAGCTGCCTCCTCGGTGGAATTCGAAAGGCGAACTTCCTCTACTTGACGAAGCTCCATCATGCCAAGCGCAGAGTGAATCACGACGCTTGTCTGCAGCACATTCTCGCTCATGACAATCTCGAGGATCGGCTGCGACTTTTCTGACTTCTTATCGCGTGTGTGAAAGAGAACAATCGTCTGTTCTGCACCAATGCTTGGAAGGATGATCCCTTCAAGTGTTTCAGCGAGTGCTTCGATCAATTCTTTGCGGAAAAGCATTGGTCCTCTGTGGTTCATGATATGGCCTCTAAAGTGCCTGATGCGAAAATAAGAGGTTTTATTCCAGGAGGTTGGTTTCAGCTTGTACCCACACGCTGGCTGTAAGGGTGTAATTTTGCAACTCACGACAACAAATCTTACAGATTGATACTAATTATTGACGGCGAAAGCCTCACCATCGAAGATGTTCGCCACGCAGCCGAGCACGAGATCACATCGATCACGATCGCAGAATCGGCGCTTGCTAAAGTCAAACGTTCGCGCGCGCTCGTTGAACGATGGTGCACTGAGGGACGAACGATTTATGGTATCACGACGGGCTTCGGAGAGTTCGCCAACGTCACCATTCCGCTCGATCACATACGAGAGCTTCAGCAAAATCTTTTGCGCTCGCATAGCGCAGGCACGGGCGAACCGCTGTCGTCCGAAGTCGTGCGAGCGATGCTGCTGCTTCGCGCGAACGCACTGGTGAAGGGCTTCTCCGGCGTTCGGCCTCAACTCATCGAAAAGCTGATCGAGTTCTTGCTGAGAGATGCATTGCCGCATATTCCTTCACGCGGAAGTGTCGGGTCCTCCGGCGATCTCGCACCGCTCGCGCATCTTGCGCTTGCACTCACGGGCGAAGGATCGATCAGCATTCCCGCCGCATCTGGCCGGCAGTTGCTTCCGGCACGTGAAGCTCTTGCACTGCTAAAGATCGAACCTATCCGGCTTGAAGCGAAAGAGGGACTCGCGCTTATCAACGGGACGCAGATGATGTCGGCGATCGGAGCGCTCGCGCTCTCGAAAGCAAAATCGCTCGCGCACATCGCTGATGTTGCGGCTTCAATGAGCTTCGAGGCGCTTCGTGCAACCGACACTGCTTTCGATCCGAGGCTGCATGCTGCGCGGCCGCATCCAGGCCAGAGTGAAGTTGCCCGTCACATGCTTCAACTTGTCGAGGGAAGCGAGATCCGAAATTCACATCTTCAAAATGATCCGCGCGTTCAGGATGCGTATTCCTTGCGCTGCATTCCGCAAGTGCATGGCGCTGTTCGCGATACGATTCGGTTTGTTGAATCCGTACTCGCAACCGAGATCAACTCCGCAACTGACAATCCTCTGATCGTACCTGATGAAACAGGAAACGGTGGCACTCATCTCGAAGGCGGAAATTTTCATGGCGAGCCACTGGCGCTTGCGCTCGACTATCTCGCCATTGCACTCAGCGAACTCGCAAACATCAGCGAGCGCCGCACCGAACGCCTCGTCAACGGCGCGCTCTCCTATGGACTCCCGCGCTTCCTCACTCCACACGGCGGACTGCACTCCGGCTACATGATCGCACAATACACCGCAGCCGCGCTCGTAAGCGAGAACAAAGTATTGTCGCATCCCGCAAGCGTCGACTCGATTCCAACAAGCGCTAATCAGGAAGATCACAATTCCATGGGCTCCATCGCCGCACTCAAACTTCAGCGGGTCATTGATAACGTCGAAACCGTTATCGCGATCGAACTCATGTGCGCCGCACAGGGAATCGACTTCCTCAAACCACTCAAACCAGGAAATGGCAGTGGAGCAGGTCACAAACTCGTCCGCTCCGTCGTGCCACATCTGGAGGAAGACCGGAATGTGTCGGAGGATATTGCGAAGGTGAAGGCGGTTGTGCATTCGAGTTCTCTTACCCCCTTCTCCTAAATTGATTTCACTGACGAAGGAAGTGAAATCAATTTGGGAGAAGGGCTGGGGATGAGGGTGGTGGGTCTTGTAGCAAGCAACGGATACAAACCGAAACTCCGCTGGCCCTCATCCCCAACCCTTCTCCCAAATTCTCTTTTGCTTCCTTCGTCAGCAAAAGAGAATTTAGGAGAAGGGAGGCCAGCAAATGCTCGCGTTCATAAAGACCGGGAGACGTGTACTCCTCGATTTTGACTCGGAATCGATATTTCCCCTCTGTTCAACTTCGTGTGTGTGCATCCGTTATTCATAATTCTCCTTCGTAAAGAAAACTATCGGTATACCTGGGGATGGATTCCCGCATTCGCGGGAATGACAGGATCGTCGTTTTATTGTGCTTCGCGCACCTAGCCTCGCCTGATTGTCATTCCCGCGAAAGCGGGAATCCACGGTTAGGCTGGATGCTCCTAGCGTGGGTCGGGCGTCCGGCCCGACCTACGGTGGAGCGGGTAACAGACTCGCTAGTCGATTAGGAAGCACCGCTCGCCACAAAATGGAGTAGCGGAAATTTACCCAACGCTATATTAAACATAAAACAAATGCATTCCGGTTCCCGCCATTTCTCAGAACCTACTGAATCTCGCCTGATCTTAGAGCATTCTTCAAATGCATGATTGACATGCCCCTAGGTTGAGCAGTCACTCCTTCACAAATTTCAGTCGTTCATTCTTCCCCCTAGAGGTTACATCCAAATAATGACAACCTGGAGGCAATTGGGATATATCTATTTCGGCAGTGTTTTTGACAAGGAGTTCAACGTTGCCTAGAATGCCTGTGACGGTGCCCGACTGAGCTTCGGAGCCACCCACAAATCGAATCGTATTCCTGGCAGGATTTGGATAGATCGACACATCGTCAACGTGATGTTTCCAATTCGAGACCAAAGAACTCGTTGGGATAAGTTCAAAATTTGCCCCAAATGATGGCGTGCCGGTCAGTGAAGTGATTGCTGAGGTCGTTACGCTTGGACCTGATGCCTGACCCGTCAGCCACGCGATATGCCTATACGTGGTGAACAATGTGTCGCTCATGAATAGACCAACATATGGGCCTTTCGCATTTCCATAGAACTCGTTGCCAGGGATACTATTAGCGAGATAATGTAGATCGATTTCGCCAGTTTGCTCCCATAGCCAGATCTGGAATGAGACATAGACACTCGAGTCCCGCCCTTTGAAATTAACATGGTTATACTCGATCTTTAGGATGTATGCTCCCGCTGCACCGTCGATTGCCCAACGAATGCCAGCCTCGGTTGTGAGCGAGTCGAAGCCGATATCGGTAAAGAAGGGATCGAGAATAACTGCGTTATGTCCATGCTGAAATTTCAATTTTCCCTTAGTCGAAATACCAATCTGCTCGCCGATTGTCAATGGAAAGGCAGTCCCAAAAAAAGAGAACGATTCGCCGGGCAGTGTGATAAAGGAATATTGATTGGTCGTATCGTGCCACAGCATTCGAACCCACGTGCCATTCGTTAGCGGTGGGTAAAGGGGTTTGGCAAACGAAACCGTATAGGATTGTGCATCGGCCTCGAGCGTGATAAAAACAATCGACGACGAGATCAAAAGGGAGCACAGCGCGAGGAGCATCGCAAAACTGTACCGAATAGGCATGAATGAAGCTTAGGTTAGGCCACTTGCTTTCAACACGCTACCATATCCGAAGTTACAGCCGACCAAGTGGCGAAGCAGGTCGCTTGAGCCAACTGCCATCTTGCGTGCCGGACTTCCGGCTATTTCACAAGCACGATCTTCCCTACACCATTATATCGCTCGGTCGTGATCCGAAAGAGATAAACACCAGCAGGATAACGCGAGGCATCGAGGGTGATTTGATGCTCTCCGGCAGGTTCGAGCTTGCGCTCGCAGAGTGTCGAGATCCGCTTGCCGAGAAGATCGTAGACTTCGATCGTCACATCCTGCAACTGCGGCAGCGAGTAGCGCAGCTCGATCATTGGTGTCTCGGGAAGTTGTTGGGCTGTGATGTTTAAGGATTCGATGGAGAGTGGGGTGAGTTGTATCCACGAGGTTCCTCCATTTGATGTCTTTAGGATTACGCCGGCATCACCAGCAGCAATAGCATTGACGGAGTCGTGCATCGAGACCGAAAACAGTAAGGATTTCACGCCACTTTCTTGGGACCTCCAAGTGAGTCCCGCGTCAATTGATGACGCGATGGCGCCTGAATTGCCCACCGCGATGATCCGCGAGGCTTTGCAATCAATACTCCAGTACAATCCCGGGAATGGAATTGAATCCCAAGTCTTCCCCCCGCTCGTAGATCTCGTAAAGTAGCTAGGGGCGCCGGATGAAACGAGCGTGTCTCCATTCACCCAGCAGACAGCCAAAAGCGAGTTCTTAGCTCCAGTATATTGTTGTACCCAAGTAAGGCCTCCATCATTCGTGGTGAAGCATCCTGCAGTCAATTCATGATGGAGCGGCGGAGGTCCAGGCTGAACGTCACCGACAACAACCCCATGCCTCGAATCTGCGAAAGCGATGGCGTTCAATCCTGCGGCATCGAGTTCCTGAACGCTCCATGATTTGCCCGCATCGGTAGTTCGACTGATGAAGCTCGAACCCGAAAGAAAACAGGTGTCAGTTGTAACTGGGCAGACGAGGGTAACTAATTGGTCCGAATCGTTGGCCGAGGTCCAATGCTGGCCACCGTCCGAGGTGTGATAGGCAAGATGCGTTGTGTATCCAGCGGTGTACCCATTTCGCCCGTCAATAAAATGAAAGGAATTGCTCACTGGGAGGTTGAACGGCTGCCATGTAAGTCCACCATCTACGCTCCGAAGAGAAGGGCCAGACCAGGCGAAGGCAGTATCCTCCGTAGAATATGAAATGCTGCTCACCGGATTCGTTGTCCCGCTGGGTACTCGCGCCCAACCCATACTCTGTGCAGCGGCTGGAGTTGGTGCCTGTGCGATGATTAGGTTGAGCATGCAGCAGATACTAACGATGAGGGATCGCATGAAGAGTGATTCGAAAATGTCACTGCAAGTATAGCTCATTCGCGAGTTGCATGCGAGGGTATTTATTTGTGCCCCACTATCTTTCTTGCGGTAGCGCCACTGCTGGGCGAGACGCCCGACATACTCGATTTGGGTCGCAAGAGTAAGTCAGAGCAGAGTCTTATTTCACAAGCACAATCTTCCCCACGCCAGCGTACCGCTCAGTCGTAATCCGAAAGAGATAAACACCAACAGGATAACGCGTGGCATCGACGGTGATTTGATGCGCTCCGGCAGGTTCGAGCTTGTGCTCGCAAAGTGTCGAGATCCGCTTGCCGAGAAGATCGTAGACTTCGATCGTCACATCCTGCAACTGCGGCAGCGAATAGCGCAGCTCGATCATCGGTGTCTCGGGAAGTTGTTGGGCTGTGATGATTAACGACTCGATGGAGGGCGGGGCGAGTTGGACCCAGGCGGCGCCCCCATTTGTGGTTTTGAGAATCATGCCATAGTGACCAGTCACCAGGGCTGTGACAGAATCTACCATCCAAACCGAGCTCAGCCAGGTCGTTGTGCCACTATTCTCTTGCTCCCACGTCGACCCGGCATCAGTTGAGGTCATAATAAGCCCCGGGGTGCCAACGGCAATGATCCGGCCACCCTTGTAGCTGACCGCCAATAGCCCCTGGGTTTTTGTGAGAAGTGGACTCGGAATCGAGTCCCAAGTTATTCCGCCGTCCCGTGATCGGCTGATATAGCCAATTCCCCCAACCGCAACGATCATGTCCGGATTGACGAAAGCCACGCCAAAGAGATCATCGCCAGCGCCGGTGAATTGTGGTTCCCACGTGTCGCCTCCGTCCTTTGTTGTTAAACATGCGGCTCCTTTTTTAGTATAATCAACGGGACCAGGCTGGACGGCTCCGACGACTACTCCCAATCGAGAATTGAGAAAGGAAACCGCATAGATACGATCATAAGGTGGACGTCGCAACCTCCAGGTCTTCCCTGCGTCGGTTGTTCGACTGATGTCGTCGCCAATGATGAATGCGGTGTCCTTCGTTACTGCAAGTAGGATAGTGGAGGCTTGGTTACTATCTTCGACCGCAACCCAATTCTGACCTCCATCGGAAGTATGGTAAGCGGTGTGACTTCCATACCCGGCCATGTAGCCATTTTCAGCGTCGAAGAAACACAGTTCATCTCCATTCGGCGAGTTTATGCGTCCCCAGGTTTGCCCCCCATTGAGTGACCGGTATGTTGAGACCAAGTTGGAGACATAAGCGGTATCCTTTGAAAAGTATCCGAGCGCCAGAGCTAAGTTCGTGTCAATCGGCATTTGGGCCCATCCAGATTGACTTTGAATAGCCTGCAGACTTGGTCCGGGCAGTTGCTCGATCAACGTCTGAGCTAGAGCGGAGTGGTTCAAACCGGCAATCGCGAAGATGATAAAAATGAAAGTTCGCATGGGGATTGGATTATAATCAAAAATCTTGTTGCAACTATACCTCATTGGCGTGTTACTTGCCAAGGTATTTATTTGTGCCCCAATTTTTTGAGAGTGAATAGGTGAGGCTCAGACTCGGGAGGCAATTCCGTATTCTTCTTACTCCCTTACAATTTTCTTCACAACGAGCGCACCTGGCATTGTCAGCTTTGCGAAGTACGTCCCGGCCGACAACTTCGAGATATCGATTGTGAAATTTGATGTGCCAGGGTTTGATTGCTCAATTACTGATTGTCCGAGGAGATTGCTTACTTGAAGTTGCGTAATCTTCGCCGAGCAATCTAGTGTGACAAGACCCGTTGTCGGGTTCGGAAAGATGCGAACACTGTTATTAGCGGCGGCATGAGTCGAAACTTCATTCATCCCCGGCATTTCAGATAACGGACGGCGATAGACACCGTCCGACGATGTCCCCGCAAAAAGATAATCGCCAAGAATCACAAGCGAGGAAATATCGCTATCGCGAAGCCCGACACTCACGGGAATCCAGGTTCTTGTTCCAGCCCGATATTGAAAGACTCCGTGTGTAGTGCCGGCGAAGATTTCCCTCCCCCAGGTCGCGAATGCGTTCACCGAGGTTTTTGATGGCAAACCGAGAACGGCAGGGCTCCAGTAGTAACCGTCATCGTCAGAGGTGTACACGACGCTATCGTGAGGGCTTGCAAAACGATTGTCCGATCCGAAGAAAATTTCAGATCCTCTTTGCCCGAATGCTGTGGCGCTAAACTCAGGGTTTGGCACACGCATCTTTTCGGTCCAAGTCACCCCACTGTCAATGGATCTGAAAAACCCTGTGGAATGGCCATACGAAGTGCCAGCGAAGACGCTTGAACCTATTGTTGTAAGGACCATGGGACAGTTGCCAGGCCCATAGACTTGTGTCCAGCTTACGCCGCGGTCAGTGCTTCTGAAGATCCATCCACCCTCGTAATGACTCGAAGAGGCGCAAGCGGCTAAAACTGCCGAGCCTATCGAGGTGATACCTGTTATTATGTTTGACACGATACCGTGATTGGCTGGGGCCCAGTGGTCGCCATTGTCGCTCGATCGGAAAATACTATCATACTCGTCCGCGAGCAGGTCTAATCCAGCCCTCGTTGTTAGATGATAGAAACCTTGATGCGCCGGAAGACCGGTAACAATCCTTGTCCAACTTGCTCCGAAGTCATTTGATCGGTACATTCCAGTAGCCCCACTGTGGAACTTGCCAGACGGGGAAGTGGCTGCGAATAAATTAGCACCCAAATTCGCTATGGCGAAAACAGCCAGACTGGTATCTGGTCCAGCCATCCGCTGCCACAGAGCCTTGACGGTATCGCCGAAGCCAAGCAGGCCAATGATTATGATGATGGTCAGATTCCGTTTCATTGTCGCTGGTATTTTTAATGCCTCAGAATTAGCGGCCCATGAAACAATCCTTCCGTCTCGAGTACATTTTCTTAAGTTATGATTCATCTCGCAAGTACAATAGCCAACTGTTCGGTGCGGCCATCGCTCCGAACAACGCATAGATACATTCCCTGCGGCATCCCATCTGCGTACCATCTGAAGGAATGTTGTCCAGCTTCAAGCGAAGCGAGGAGCAAACATTTCAGTCTCATAATTCTCAGAGCTAATTCATTATTCTCGAACTACCTTCTTCATCACAACCCCTCCTGTTGTTGCGATTCGAACGAAATAAGTCCCAGAAACAAATTTTGAAAAATCAAGAGTGAAGCTGGATGAGTGCGGATCTCGAAGATCGATGAGCGTTTGACCGAGAAGGTTTGTCACGACGACATGTTGCACATTCGCCGGAGCGCCATGTACTGTGACGATTCCATTCGTTGGATTTGGAGAGAGATTGATCGTCGCTAGAGCAATCTTATTTTCCTCGACACCCTCAACGGTCTTCAGCACAGTTGCGAGAGGACAGTACCATACACCTGTGTTATAGGACCCAACTACTACATTTGGACCACTAACTATCACTGCACAGGCTCGATGAAACGTATATATCGTAGTAGGACGATTTGTATCCGTTACATCCTTCCAACTTGCGCCGTTATTTGTTGAGCACCACAACCTGCCGACGGCGTCGTTGTAGCCGCCAAAAAGCGTTGGGCCGTTGGTAATGAAAAAGTTGAAAATCTGATACGCAGTTGTATCCCCAAGGATCCAAGTTGTGCCAAGATCACGGGAAAACATCACTCCGAACTTGTCATAGGTGGGGCTAATAACAGCATAACAATTTCCGTGGCTCACAGCCACATGCCTGACCCCAAACGCCGTGCTCAGAGCTTTCCAGTTTTGCCCATCGTCTGTCGAGAGATAGAGACTGGTATCGGCATTGATGAAAATCGTCTTACCGCTTGCGGCCAATTCCCTAACAAATAACGGCTGCTTAAAGCCACCTTTCATGGCAGTCCAGCTTGTTCCGCTATCAAGAGACCGATAGAAACCGCTATCGAATACGGCGAAAAGAGTTGTGCCGCTTCCCCACAATCTATAGTCACTAATCGAACGCATGGTAATCAGCTTCCAACTCTTGCCGGTGTCAGCGGATCGATATAGCCCGGAATCCAAGACGCCGACATAGAGCTGTGTTCCCAGGACAGCAAGAGATGATATCGAAGTATTTCTTCCAACGGAGCGAATAAGCTTCCAGCTCATCCCGTTGTCCGATGAGAGAAAGACACCCTGGTAGTCGTCTGCCGAAAAAAGATTCGAGCCGCTGATAGCGAAGTGGCACGGTAACGGTCCAGTGGTCTGAATCCACTGACCAAATGCGCTGGATGAAATCCCGAATGATAGAGCAAAGACTATCGCGATGAAGCTAGATGTGCGGTTCATGGTTGATATGATTATTCCCTCACAATTAATCTTGTCTCGACCGAACTCGCCGTTGCAAACCGCGCGAGATACATGCCTCGGGTAAGATGCGAAAGATCGAGCGTGAAATCTGAAGTATATGGCTTTGCGAGTTCCATCACCGTCGCACCAAGAACATTCGCAATCAGGACACGTACCGTATTCGCCCGAACGCCGCGTACCGTGACGATTCCATTTGTCGGATTTGGATAAAGCTCAATCGCGGTGATCGGCTGGGCGGCTGGTTCAACGCCCATTACTCCGAAATCGGTAAGCGGACGTCGAAAGACCCCAGTTGCATTCGTGCCCGTAAAGAGGTAGCCTCCGAAGACGTAAATTGAGTTGGTGCGAGGCGGCGATCCAACATCCTGCCAGCTCGAACCAAGATCCGTAGAAAGAAAAGGGCCTCCGCCGCCGCCATTACGAGCCGCGAACAAGAAATTGCCACTGGTGATGAGATGGGAATTTCCCCATCCAGCGCTGGCAGTGGCAGTTGTCGGCGTCCAACTTTCACCATTGTTTGTGGACCGATAGCACGGACCAACTGCATCTACCGTGAAGAGATTATCGCCGATAATTGCAATCGAATAGAACACAGATGCATTTGGATAGGGCTGAAGCGTAACCCCTGTGTTCATTGCAGTCCACGTGAGGCCACTGTCGCTCGATCGATAAATTCCTCTGCCCTCAGTCCCTGCAAAGAGATACGGACTCTTCCAACACAGGGATACCATGTATGGCGCAGCCCCGCTCTGAATCCAATGAACACCATTGTCCGTCGAACGGAGGTCACCAGCAAAAAGGATCGAGTCGCTTTTGGCAAGCGCAGTGATATTTTCCAGGAGCGGATAGGACAAAATCTGCGCCCAGGTTCTTCCGCTATCGGAAGAACGAAACAACCCGGAATCTGAGCCAGCATAGATAAACGTTGCTTGAGAGATGAGGGCATTGACGACCCCCATTGAAGGAGTGTGTGCCGCAATCCATGTCGCACCTGTATCAGTGGAAACAATAAGAGACCGTTTCGGTCCAAAGGGCTCATTCGAGCCAGCGAATAGCTCAGAGCCGATCGAGCCAAAACAATTGACATCCCAAGGCCAAAAAGTTTGAGTCCACTGGCAGTTCGCTGTAGGTGCATGACTCAACATGATCGTCAACATCGAGGCCGTCAGTAGCAGCATTCTATTTCGCAATACTCTATGACCCATCTGACTCAGTTCTAAACGTCGCTACAATACCTTCAACCACAACCATCGAGCGGGGAGAGAATTCGCGTGGCAAGTACGGTATTAACTACGTAGGCAGACTTCCCGCGCATGCGGGAATCAATGGGAAAGTATCAATTAGGATTTGTGAAGTATGAAGGGTTTTCAGTCTCGGAGCGGAGAAGTATTGCAAGATGCGTTTAAAAAAATCCTTAAAGTCCCTCTCGCCACGCAGTGGGAGAGGGATTTAGGGTGAGGGCGATGGGGCAAGGCTGAAGGCTGAGGGATGAAGGATGAAGAAAGTGCGTGAGTCCCGTTCAGCCCTCATCCTTCAGCCTTCATCCTTGCCCGGCGCCGCCCTTCTCCCAAATTTGTTTCTGCTTCCTTCGTCAGCAGAATCAAATTTAGGAGAAGGGGGCAAGAAATGGCAAGTATGAATTTTGAAGTATGAAGGAGGTTACAAATAATCAGTCACACTCAGCCTCCCCAACTGTGGCTCAAATACCGCTGCAATATCGAAGATCACATCAGCGACTTTCTCAGGTGTACGCAAGACCGTAGGATCTTCATCAGGATAGGCATCAGCTCGCATCTTTGTTCGCATTTTGTCGGGATCGACGGCGTGAACACGCACGCGATGTTCGCTTAATTCTTCGCGGAGAACTTGAGTGAAGCCTTCGATGGCAAATTTTGAAACTGCGTATGCTCCCCATCGCACTTTGCCTTTGATACCGGCGCCGCTTGAGATGTTTAGGATCACTCCACTTCTTGATGCAGACATTTGTGGAGCGACAGCTCGACAAAAATTAATTGCGCCATCGAGGTTTGTTCGCATCACCGCATCCCATTCGTCGGGACGATAATCAAGAATCTCAACTCGTGGACCAAGTACGCTGGCATTGTTGATTAATACATTGATTGCTCCCCACTTGTTGATGATCTCCTGAACAAACTCCATGACCTGTGATCGATCCGCAACATCAACGGCGCGCGCAAATAACTGTTCGGAGTTGGATTCATCTCTTAAATGATTCAGTGCATCATGAGATCGCGCGCAAGTCGCAACATTCCAGCCTTCGGCGAGCCATTTCTTTACGAGTGCGCGTCCGAGTCCGGCTGTGCCTCCGGTGATGACTACGGTCTCAAGCATTATTCTCCTTCCTCGATCACTTGTGCTTTGCGAGGGTGTGGCGAGATCGGCGAATGAGCTTGCACATATTCAGCAAGGACATCCTGAGTCCGCTTAGGGAAGATGTGGATACTCACAACATTATCCCTCGATGCGTTGGCGAGCCATGAGCTCATTGCAACGTGATAGGTGTGCGATCTATCGAGTGGCTTTCCGTCTATCACAATATTCTTGACGACCCATTTCTCCTTTTCGGTGGCCGATTTCTTGTGGTGATGGTTCTCGTAGCTGACGCCAGAAGTTGTTGCCGGATAAAAGTAGGAGATGATAGAGTCAAGGTTGTCGCCAGTGACATCGACAACTGCGAGCGAATCGACATATGGATTCATCTCTCCAATTCCGAATCCTGTGACTATTCCTTTGAGCAGCGGAGCCCGCAGGCCGCCATTTTGCTCGAGAGCAAGATCGGCATGCGTTGCCCATTGCATTGCATCTGCAAAAAGATTGTAGCTCGGCGTCCACTTGCCTTCCGATGTTGTGAATTCCGAGGTAGCAACGCCTAACTTCCTTCCATCTTTTTTCTTGATCTGGTCGTAGTATGAACTAACTACTCGCGCGGTTGCGGGGTCATCCTTGATTTTGTCCGTTAAGGGAAGTAGATCTTCTGTGTAGTCTGTGACGCGCCAGTGATGCGAAGCGTCAGGTTCAACGGTGAATTGTAATTCTCCGAGCTCGGGAGTATAATGCCCATCCTGCAGAATGATCGTGCGAGTTGGATCGCTGAGGCTCGGATGGTCGGGCTGAATAACAATACCATGTGCCAGGCGTGTATGCGAGTGACCTCCAACGATAATATCAACGCCTGGGACTTTGCTCGCGATCTCTTTATCTTCATCAACACCAATGTGGGTGACAAGAATGAGCAGATCAACTTGAGGCCGAAGAATTGGCACCCATTTCTTAGCACTCTCAAGCGGCGAGAGCACA
>Ga0207148_1014_pt2 | contig 36402 bp, 43 predicted proteins | sample Alteio_BWMinHeat_34_FD_153558 | JGI IMG/M metagenome (GOLD analysis project Ga0207148, IMG submission 153558) | Enriched cells from forest soil in Barre Woods Harvard Forest LTER site, Petersham, Massachusetts, United States -... | ecosystem: Environmental > Terrestrial > Soil > Temperate forest >... | reverse complement strand
CTGAGTCGAGGAACACTGCAAATATACGCCAAAGAATATTATCATCATGTTGCGGCCTTTCCGCGGTACATTAGCGCCATCCACTCTCAGTGCCCTGATTTATCAAAGCGTCAGATTTTGTTGGGAAATCTCAATGAGGAAGAGCAAGGGGAAGAGAATCATCCTGAATTGTGGATGCGTTTTGCTGAAGGGTTGGGATGCGATCGGCAAGATGTGCAAGAGCCTCCTCAGTTAAAGGAAACAACCCAATTGGTGGAGGGGTATTTTGATCTTACGCGGGTTGGTTACGCCAGTGGCCTCGCTGCTCTCTATGCCTATGAGCGCCAAACGCCGGAAATCTCACATTCTAAAATAGAAGGGCTTGAGACATTTTATGGCATTACGGATTCGCGGACGCTGAACTTCTTTCATGTTCATGAAACAGCTGATGAATGGCATTCTCAAGAATGTGCCGCATTGCTTGAGGATTTAAGTGACGAAGAAAAACTTCAAGCGCATCAAGCTGCCTTAAAGGCTTCCTCTCTTCTGTGGACTTTCCTTGATGGGATGGAGGCAGTCCACAAAAGAGAATTCTCTCAAAAAGAAGCCTGTTTTGTGCAGTAAGAGCGCATAGGAGTGCTCTGGAGAGATTCCCTTTTTGCATGCGCTCCAAATGATGGCCCACACCTTGCCATTTCTTTCTACCTTAAAACGCTACCAGCCTTTATGCGCATCTCTTTTTTTCCTCAAGGAGGCGTGTTTCTGCAGTAACTTAATCTCCTCAATGTTAAGTGTTTATTAAGTTTTTAACTCTATACTTGTCCTATTATGAACTGCGTCCTTTCCTGAATGGGAGGAGCGCCATTTTAAAAGGATTTCTATTATGACACAGAAAACGCTTTACACTACAGTTTCAGCCCTTGCCCTCAGTGTGTACGTGTGCACCCCTTCTTTTCTTTCAGCTATGGCCCCTGGAGGACCTGAAGCAGCGGCAGAAGCTGCAGCGGCAGAAGCTGCAGTAGCATCCGCTAGCGCAGCAGCAGCAGAAGCTGCAGTAGCATCCGCTAGCGCAGCAGCAGCAGAAGATGCTTTCCCGGAAAACAATCAACTTCCGATGCGCTTTGAGCAGAATGCGATGCTCCTTGAGCAGGATGCGAATGGAGAATATCAGGTATCCCCCGCAGAAAAAGGTTCACACGCGAAAGAGAAGAAATCAATAGGCAGTCGGCTGAAAAAACTCTTTTCACGTGAAAAAAAACAACCTTCAATGCGCCTTGAGCAGGATGCGAATGGAGAATATCAGGTTTACCCGGAGTAAAACCGTGATCTGAAGGATCCATTCTCCTCTTTTTTCTTTCAAGGTCTGGACCTCTCGTCACGGCGAAGGCCCAGGCCGCTAAAGCCGGCCCTTGTCATGTAGGTGGCGAGGAGGGCTCCCTGCCTTCCCGTAAAACATTCTCAGCGCGCAGCCCCCTTCAGGAGACTCTCTGAAAATTGAGCCATGGAAAGATTGTCGAATTTTATGGCTCTCTCGAGCGTGAGGAGTTTGTTTAAAAAGGCTAGGATTTCCTTCCCATTCCACCGCGTAAGAGCAGCCTCAAAGCGGGGTTGCTCCTTAAAAAAGACAGGGGTGCTGAGGGATTGCCATTTAATACCCTCCGGGGAACTCCGATAGGGCATGAGTTCCAAAAGGGTGAGAAAAGAACGGGTCAGTTGTCTGAGAAGCGGAATGGCGTCGGTGGGAGACAGGGAGGAGAAAGCCGCGGTGAGTTTCTGAGGATCTCTGAGGAATAGGCCATCAAGAAGATTCGTCGTGGATTCAGGAAGAGCGGTCGATGCGAGAATCATCGGCCCATAGGCTTCTGCATCTTCACCAAGAAGCTTGATGGTCTCAACCGCATTCAGCAATCCTGCATAATCATTTTTATACGTGGTAAAAAGCTCTTTTTTAAAGGGGGGAGAGAGAGGGATACCATTTGTGAGCGCCTCTACTTCGGCCATCAAAAGAGGGGTCGCGTAAGCCGCAATGGCGAGGCTTTGAGGGTGTTGACCGAAATAGGTCACTAGCTTGGATTGGGCCCGCGCTTTATCAGAGATGAAAATGAACACGTCGTCGGGAAGTGTCTCGATTTGTTTGAGAAGGGCATCGGTGACATGGGGCACCAGAGTGAGGGACGCTTGGGTGGTCTCTTCAAAGAGGCCCTGGGAACGGTGAGGGGATTTCAGGAGCTCTGCTTCTGTTTTGATCTGCCTCTTGAGGGACAAGGTTTGTTGGATAAAGGTCCCTGCGCGCTCAAAAACGGCTGGGTCATTCCCGTAAATAAAGAAGCGGGTGTACTTCTTGAGAGGCGCTTGGAAAAGGGCGGAGAAGGTAAGTTTCATGGGAGGGCTTTCAGCATCTGAAATTACACAAAAGGTTGTCATCCTTGCCTAGAAGGCCTTGCCCTCGATTTGTCGAGGGCTTTAGGCCCTTCTTGAGCGAAGATCTTTTCTCAGCATTAACCGTGTTGACACAAGATCCCCGGTCAAGAAGTGCTAGAGCCACCGACTCGCCCCGGCATAGCCGGGCATAGTCGGTGGCAAGCACTTCTAGCCAGGGATGACAAGAACTCATTCTATCAACCATAATTAACGGCACAACTCAGCAGGACTTTTCTTCTTACACGGCGGACACGGATGAGACTCGAGATATGCCGTCACAAAGACGCGAATTTTTTCCGCAAGCATGCGTGCCCCTTCTCGCGCGGCATATTGGGTGGCCACGTCATCCGCGTAGTAGTCGGTCGTCAAGATGTCATAGGAGTTAATGGTTGAGGTGGTTTGCTTATACACAACCTCATAGTCCGCATTTTTTAATTCGATGTGGGCTGTCAGGGTCAATTGCTTCCGGCGGGAGGTTTCATCTTTCCGCACCCCAATATCAATGGTGGCTTCCGTCAGGCGCACATCGAGCCTGTAGAGGCTGCGCTTGGGAGGACCAAAGGGAATGAGCATATCCACAAGGTAATTGCGGAGGATTTGTCCATGCCGGTCTTCAATGGTGCCTATTTTGAGAGGATAGCAAACATTCGCCGCTTGAGAGGAGGGCGTCATATACAGCGGACGGAAGCCACAGGCTGTGAGCATGAGGCAGAGAGAGAGGAGCGCTCCTTTAGACCACCACATTTGCAATCCGTTTTGGGACATAGATAAACTTTTTAATCGGATTCTCTTTGACGTGCTCTTTCACGGCTACCAAGTCTAACACAAGGGCACGCACCTGATCTTGATCAAGGGTGGGTGCCATCTCAAGGGTCGTGCGCGTCTTGCCATTGACCTGAACCGCGATGGTTATGAGGCTTTCCTCAACCAGGGCAGGATCTGCTTTGGGCCACGGCTGATCAAAAATAAAAGGCGGATGGCCCAATTCTGCCCACAATGTTTCAGCAAGATGGGGCACGAGAGGTGCGATGAGCTGGACAAGGGCCGTCAGGGCTTCCCTCAAGACCCATTGTTCTGTCTTCTCTTGTGGATGGAATTCCTCCAGGGCATTGGAGAATTCGCGCAAGCGGGCGATGTAGCGATTAAAATGAAATTTCTCAATGTCTTCTGTCACATGAGCGATTGTTTTGTGGGTGAGTTTGCGAATGGCCAGCGCTTTTTCGGTAAATGAGGCAGGCTCCTTTTCTTTACTTGTCTCAGACAAACGAACCGTCGTCAGGCGCCACAATTTATTGATATACTTCCAGCTGCCCTCAATACCGGCTTCGGTCCACTCAAAATCGCGTTCCGGGGGACTATCGGACAGCATAAAAAGGCGGGCTGTGTCGGCACCATAGTTCTCAACGATTTTAGCCGCGGGGATCACATTGCACTTGGATTTACTCATCTTTTCAGAGCGTCCCACGAGGACGGGCAAGTCATCGGCGATGGTCACAAACACTCCATCGCGCTTTTCCACTTCATGGGGATAATGCCAGTTCCCCTTTTGATCCCGATAGGTTTGGTGGCACACCATGCCTTGGGTGAGGAGGTTTTTGAAGGGCTCAGAGATGTTCCAATAGCCACACTTGCGCAACGCCTTGGTGAAAAAACGGGCGTAAAGGAGGTGGAGGATCGCGTGCTCGATTCCCCCAATATATTGATCCACGGGCATCCAGAATTCAGCCTTTTCTTTGCTGAAAGGACGGGTGGCATGGGGGGAGCAATAGCGTGCAAAATACCAGGAAGAATCAACGAAGGTATCGAGGGTGTCAGTCTCCCGCAGGGCGCTCCCCTCACAGGTCGGACAGGTCACATGTTTCCAGGTGGGGTGATTTTCTAAAGGGTTACCGGGGAGATCAAAGGAAACGTCTTCGGGCAAGGTGACGGGCAGCTGGGCTTCCGGCACGGGCACAATGCCGCATACAGGACAATGGATAATGGGAATCGGACAGCCCCAGTAGCGTTGACGCGACACGCCCCAATCGCGCAGTTTGTAAACGGTTTCACCGGTTCCCTTTTTTATTTTTTCCAACTGCTCAATGGCCGTTTTTATGCCTGTTTTGACATCAAGACCGTTGAGGAATTCAGAGTTAAAGAGGATGCCGTCTCCCGTGTAAGGGAGGGGGTCCTCTTCTGGCCTTTCCACAACGGGGAGGATGGGGAGTTTGTATTTTGTGGCAAAGTCAAAGTCCCGCGCGTCATGGGCAGGGCATCCAAAAATGGCGCCTGTTCCGTAATCCATGAGGACGAAATTGGCGACATAGACGGGCAGGGTGTGCCCTTCTTGGAAAGGATGGCACACAGTGAGGCCTGTGTTAAACCCGCGCTTTTCCGCAGTATCCATCTCTCGTTGGGTGGTGCCTTGGGCCCGGCATTCCACCACAAAGGTATGCAGAGCGGGGTTGGTTTGGGCAAGTTTTTCAACGAAAGGGTGATCGGGCGATAGGCCTACGAAAGAGGCCCCAAAGAGCGTGTCAGGGCGGGTTGTAAAGACCTCAAGGACGCCTTGTTGCTCAACAAGCGGAAACGAGACTAACGCCCCTTCCGACCGTCCAATCCAGTTCGCTTGCATGACCTTGACTTGGTCTGGCCAGTTGTCGAGCTGCCCCAAATCATCGAGCAATTCTTGCCCAAAATCTGTAATTTTGAAGAACCATTGGGAAAGTTTCCGGCGTTCCACAAGCGCACCTGACCGCCACCCCCGTCCATCAATCACTTGCTCATTGGCCAAGACGGTGCCCTCAAGGGGGTCCCAATTCACGAAGGATTCCTTGCGGTAGGCAATGCCTTCTTTGAGAAAATCGAGGAAGATTTTTTGCTCGTGACGATAATAGTCTGGGGAACAGGTTGAAATCTCCCTGTCCCAATCATAGGAAATCCCCAGAGACAGAAGGGTTTCTTTCATGAGGCGAATGTTCTCTAAGGTCCATGTTTTGGGAGACGTCCCATGGCGAATCGCTGCATTTTCGGCAGGCAACCCGAACGCATCCCAGCCCATGGGATGGAGGACGGAATAGCCACAGGCATGCTTGTAGCGGGCAATCACGTCCCCAATGATGTAATTGCGCACATGCCCCATGTGAAGAAGGCCTGAGGGATAAGGGAGCATCTCAAGAACGTAGTACTTGGGCAGGTCTTCGCGTGTTTTATAGAGATCCGCCTTAGCCCATGCATCCTGCCATTTTATCTCACTGTCTCTAAAATTGTAGCGGGTACTCATGGCAATCCTTTTCTTTATTTGACAGCGGTTGACCGAAAATGACGGGCGCGCGCAAAAATGGCGTTTTCCAGATCTGTGACAGTTTCAGGCAATACAGGGCGATCAACCCACTGACCTGTGCTGTCCCGTTCCTGACGGAAGAGACTTATCTTTAGGCCATCCGAGCGGAGTTGTCGATCGAGAATGAGCACATTAATCTTCAGGCGCTCTTTCGGGCTTTGGGGCGGTGAGTACCAGTCGGTCAAAATGACGCCACCAAAAGGATCGGCAGAAACAATCGGCATAAATGAGATGGTATCGAGGGTTGCACGCCAGAGGTAACTGTTGACGCCAAGGCCCGTATCCTCTTGCGCCCGCTTCTTCGCGCCCCCGAAGGTCAGGGTATCGTCCCCTAAAAATTTCCCCATTCCCTTGTTGCGCCGGGCGTCCTTCTGAACAGGCGTCAAGTCTTCTTCTGCGAAGTCCGACGAACATGCAGCGAGGCTCACGAGAATACACAGAGAAAAAAGATTCTTTAAGTTCATGCGACAACAACTCCAATATTAGAGTCGCAGTATAGTCGATGGGTTGTGGCTAATCAAGGGGGAGGAGAGAAGAAAGGGGCTGCCATTAACGGAGCATTAAGTTTGTGGTGGTAGGATCACAAAAGAATTGCGCGAAAGTCCTGACAATTGGCAGAACCGCAGCCATACACCAAAGGAGACTTAAAAATGACTACATTTAACACCCCCCCCCGCATCGCCCTTATCATCGGGATGGCTTTAGCGTTTTCTGAGGCTGTAGAGGCCTCAGCTTACAGTAATTGCGTGGCATCCTGCCCCCCAGGCGGCATCTTCAACAACCAGAGTTTCTACTGCTTGGCAAGCTGCCTGCAACAATATGGCGCCAAAGCGCCCACGTCAGGCAACAAGACGTCCACGCCAGACGATAAAACCATGAATGGCGAGACAAAGTCAGATAACAAGACATCCGTGCAGGTGCATGAGCAAGAGCCTATGCCAGCACCAAGAATGCCAATGCCACCAATGTCGCATGGTGGGCACAAGTAGGGAGATTAAGACCTTGGTGTCTCCGTAACACCGTGTCCCAGAGCTAGAAAACCTTCGTCCTCTTAGGAACTTAGGTTTTCTTCATCTCTGCCATTTACGGATCCTTAACCTCGCCGTGGTAATATCAAAGGCAGAGTGAGCGAAAGCCATGCATGGCTATCGCCTCATAACGCACAAAAAAGGACACTTAAAATGACTCCCATCAAACACGCCTTTCTCCGTATAGCCCTCCTCATGGGGATGAGTTTAGCTTTTTCTGGGGCTGTAGAGGCACAAAATTGTCCCAGCGACTCTCTCGATAGCTGCGAGTCTGGTTGCCCCACCGGCACTCCCAGCTCTATGGCATGTATTGCAAGATGCATATCAGAGTGTGCTAAGGAAAAGAAAAAGCCAGATACCAAGACATCCACGCAAGCGGTCGCGCCAGAGACTGAGCCCCTGCGCGTACTAGAGACTGAACCCAAGGCTCCAGAAAATCTACCACCCCCCAGGATCATGCCGGCGCACGGGGGGCGCAAGTAGGGAGAGTAAGACCTTGGTATCTCCGTAACACCGTGTCATCCCCGACTCTCGCCACGGCGTAGCCTTTGGCGTAGCCGGGTAGTTCCTCTTGCCCCCAACTTGTTGGGGGATAGAGGAACTTGACCGGGGACCCAGGGGTCAAGGTATGAAAGAATTTTTCTGCGGTTCTTGGTCCCCGACTCGCCACGGCATAGCCTTTGGCGTAGCCGGGTCAAGACCTTCTAATCCCCGCGAGGCGGGGTTAAGAAGGTCTAAGTCGGGGATGACAACCTTACTTATACCCCGCCGAACATCGCGAGTGCCGTGTCGCTCATGCGGTTGGCAAAGCCCCATTCGTTATCGTACCAGGAGAGAATTCGGCAGAAGGTGCCATCCACCACTTGGGTTTCGGTGAGATCAAAGACGGAGCTGCTCGGGTTGTGGTTGAAGTCGCAACTCACAAGCGGCTCATTGTTGATGGTCAAAACGCCACGGAGCTCTGTTTCTGCGGCTTGGGTCATGAGGGCGTTGATGTCGCTCTTAGAGGTGGGGGACTTTGACACAAACTTAAAGTCAATGAGTGACACATTGGGGGTGGGCACCCGCACCGCGGTGCCATCCAATTTTCCTTGCAAATTCGGCAGCACAAGGCCTACAGCTTTTGCGGCGCCTGTGGAGGCCGGAATCAGCGACAGGGCTGCCGCGCGGGCGCGCCTGAGGTCGGGATGCAGGGTATCCAAAAGACGTTGGTCCCCTGTATAGGAGTGAATGGTCGTCATGAAACCATGGTGAATCCCAATGTTTTTGTCGAGAATATAGGCCACGGGCGCTAAGCAATTGGTGGTGCAGGAGGCATTGGAAACAATTTTGTGGTGATCCTTCAGGTCTTTATGGTTGACCCCATAGACAACGGTGAGATCGGCCCCTTCGGCGGGGGCTGAAATCAACACTTTTTTAGCCCCTGCTGTGAGGTGGGCTGCCGCTGCGTCCCGCTTTGTAAAGAAGCCAGAGCACTCCATCACCAGGTCAATGTCGAGATCTTTCCAAGGCAGATTTTCAGGCTTCGGCTGGGAAAAAACAGCGATCGACTTTCCATCCACCACCAAGGCATCAGCGGTGGCCTCAACGACCCCGGGATAGGTCCCATGGACTGAATCGTATTTGAAGAGATGGGCATTGTCTTTTACAGACCCCAAATCATTCAGGGCCACGACCGTGATATCTGAGCGACCACTTTCCAAAATTGCCCGCAAGGCAAGGCGTCCGATGCGTCCAAAACCATTAATGGCAACGCGTAAAGTCATGGGAAGATCCTTTCATTAAGAGTGAGATAAAGTGAGATGCACCTTACAATTGAATGGGAGGAGGGGCAATTGAAAAAAGGAGCCTTGTAGTCTCGACCTTGCACACTTTTAAAAAACCTCTTATTCATATGGAGAGAGCTTTCGGGAGATTTTTGGACCCCTCTCAGTTGATTTTCTGATAAGCTTATTCAAAAAATAGTGTGTCTTGTTTGTCAATGTTACTTTTAAACAAAGAAGTATCATAAGGAGCATTGTTATGATCAGACCCCTTCTTTCCGTCTTTGCCATTTTGACTATGACCCCCCTTAAGGCGGCAGATGATGTCTCTGGGGCTCCGTTCTCTTCTCATAGGCTGAGTGCAGGAGCGTCCTTACATCCAGAAGAATCTGCGGCGGCCCCAGGTCCTCTCGCGACGCATGTGCAACGGCGCACACCGAGCATGTTAGCCCTCAAGATCGAGACGATAGACCCTCTTTTCCGCCTGTTGAAGAAATTTGGAGGAAAGGATGAGCAAAACTTAGAAAAGCTTTCGGTACTACGCGCAGACGAGACAACGATGCAAGATCACGAGCCAAAAATACTGGGTCACGCCTTGAGATCAGGACGATTTCCAACCCTTAGCCACCTATCCCTGTCAAGAGTCCAGGTAACGGACGCAGGGATGACGGCCCTATGGAGGTGTGTGATAGAAAGAGAAAATCCACTCTCTATTTGTTCCTTGTCTTTGGGATCAATGGGGGTGGCAGGAATGGCGGCTCTGGCAGACGCTATGACAAACCTCCCGAATCTTACCTATCTGGGCTTAAAGTGGGTAGAGGATGCAGGGATGGCGGCCCTACAGCAAGCCGTGAAGCAACCAAAATTGCAAAGCGTTTATATATCCGATATTTCCAAAATGCCCCATGGCTACGAAATTCTTCAAGCGTCGATGAGGACGGACGGGTACACAGAAAATCTAGAGCGCCCTGGTGAGTGGACGAAAAAATAAATTTTTTAGACACCTCCTTCAGAACCCTGTATAAAGCGCAGCATATGACTCTTTTGATTTCAGGATCAATAAAATGGCCTTGTCTTCTTTTGTTGCCCGCCTGCGCAAAGTCCTGAACCTTAGTTCAGGAATCCGGACATCCGCCGAAGCCCTTGGTGCGCCGAAGCGTAGGCGAATGGCGAAGGAGGATTTTCTTCGCTTTCCCCCATCCCGTTCTTGGGGACGCACCTTCAAAACATGGGGAATTGTCACCGTCCTGGGGCTTGCCTTGAATTGGAGTTTCCTCACCTTTACGTCTTCTTTTGGGGACATGCATGCGATTTATTCTGCAGAGTTGGCTTATAACGCGGTTCATTGTGGGAAAGCCTCTGTGCTCCCTCGGCATTATGACGCCAAAAGTCTAGCTTCCCTTCTCGAGCACAAAGACAAGGATGCGTCAAAAAGACAGTGTGACCAGGCAATTTATGCCTTTCAACACAGTGAAAACTCTTTGCGGATGGTTTATGAGGTGATCTTTAAAGTCGCCCCAAACCTGACCCTGTCCCATATCGGATCCGTTTTATTTTGCCTGAAGCTTGCGCTGTTTCTGGTGTTTTTGTTGGCTCTCACGCGCGGAGGTTTGGGAGGCATTCCCTTATTTTTGATCTTTTCGTCGTATCTTTTGATTTCCTATCACATCAACGCCTTTTCTTGTTACTCCTGGTTGCTTCCGTTGACCCTTTGTTTGATCGGCCTTCTCTTCTTCAATCTGCATGAGAAGCTTTACAAAAAGGGATGGGGGCAGGGCGTGTTCTTTTTAGGCATTGGGGTCTACAGTCATTTTTTGATTGAATTCCGAACGACCTATCTTTTTATTATTGTGTGTCTCTTGGGGGTGTATGGCCTTTGTGCTCAGGTGAAGAAGAGATCTCTGCTGCTCTGGGTCCTGATTCCCACGCTTGTTGGGTGCACCCTTGCTCAATATGGCAGTTTGCGGCGCTATTATGTGCCTCGGCCAGAAATCGTTTCTGCTCAGATGCCTCCCACCCTCAGCCATTCCCTGATGCTTTCCTTAAGTCTTGATAAGGCTAAGGGACTTCCTGCAAAGTTTTGGGATGATGATACAGGTGTTGGGATTGCGCGCCACTTTGAGCCCACTCTCATCTTTTATGATGCCGAATCTGATCCGGTTCTTTTGCAGTATTACCTTTTTCTCTGGAAATCTTATTCTCCTGACATGGCAAAGCTCTATGCCAAACGGTTACTCACCCAGCAAACGGCAGCCTCGGTCCAAGAGACCCGACAAGGGCTTTCCTGGACAAATGCCATTTATATGGTCCCTCTTATCTGGACAGAGAAACTTTTGTTTGGGTGGGGCATTTTGGCTCACTTCCTTTTTATCGGGTCCATTGTCCTCTTGTGGCGGCGGCGGGCCTTTCTCTCCCCTTCTTTCCTGTTTATCTTCCTCTCCCTTGGCATAAGTGCGGAAATGATGATGCTTGCCTCTTTCGCTCTCTATCCCCTGGCCCATATTGCCTATTTTTCTCTGCCTACTTTTGCGGGATATGTGTGGACTGTTTCAATTTTCTCTAGACAGCGCTCCCATTCCTAGGTACTGATGATGCCCAAGGGCGTATAGCTCAGGGGGAGAGCGCTACGTTGACATCGTAGAGGTCGCTGGTTCAATCCCAGCTACGCCCACCATCCCCTCTTTTTCCCGCACAATCCATCCTCCTCCCAAAACGCGAGACCCCTGATAGAAGACGCAAGCTTGGCCTGCTGCAACCCCATATTGGGGCGTGGAGAAGACCACACGGCCTTCCTCAAGGAAAAGCTCGGCGGGCACGGGGGGGCGGGTGGACCGAACCCGCACTTCACAGGTCAATGGCCCTTCCGGAAGGGCGCCTAACCAATTCAGCTCTTTGATCTCCATTTCTGTGCGCGCGAGGGCTTCATAAGGGCCCACAATCACCCGGTGAGTTGCGGGGTCAAGGCGCACCACATAGAGGGGGTCGCCGCCACCGATGTTGAGCCCTTTGCGCTGCCCAATGGTGTAGTTCACAATCCCCTTATGCTGGCCGAGGACGCGCCCATCTACGTGCACGATCTCGCCCGCTTCGAGCGCCCCCGGGCGGAGCTTTTCCAGCACGCTGACGTAGGACCCATTGGGCACGAAACAAATGTCCTGGCTGTCTGGCTTATCTGCAATTTCGAGCTCAAACCGTGCCGCGTGAGCGCGTGTTTCTGCCTTGGGCATGCCCCCTAAAGGAAAGCGCAAGAAGTCGAGTTGACTTTGGGTTGTGGCAAAGAGGAAATAGCTTTGATCCCGAGAATGGTCTACCGCTCGGTGGAGCTCAGCCCCTTCGCCCCCCCGCAGGCGTTGAACATAATGGCCGGTAATCAGCGCCTCAGCCCCCAGCTCCCGTGCCGTTGCTAACAGGTCTTTGAACTTGACTTGCTGGTTGCACCGCACGCAAGGGATGGGGGTTTCGCCACGCATGTAACTGTCGGCAAAATCCTCGATCACAGCCTGGTTGAACCGAGATTCGTAATCCAATACATAGTGAGGGATACCCAGCTTGTCGCACACCCGGCGGGCATCATAAATGTCCTGCCCCGCACAGCAGGCCCCTTTCTTTGCAGCCGCCGCTCCTTGATCATAAAGCTGGAGGGTCATACCGATGACCTCAAACCCTGCCTCAACCATGAGAGCCGCCGCCACGGAGCTATCCACACCCCCCGACATGGCAACAACAATACGGGCCCCTTTTGGGAGATCTAAATCCATGATACGAAACCTTTATTAAAAGGATGTTATTTTAATTGAGATTGTTCATAAAAACAACTTTTATCAGTTAGAATTCTTGCCATCCGACAGTTTATCCATTGGAGAGCACCCTCAGCATTCGTAAATGCAAGAGAGAGTGTTTTGTAATTGTACCACGCATAAACATTTCCCAATAGCCACCCGTCCCTTATCTATAGATGAAAAATTGAACCCTCTTCAACTTGAAGTAGATAATCGTCTTCTCTACTCTGAAGGCAAGATGGGAGCCTGCTTAAAGAGACTCCCATCCTTCGTAACTCAATAGAAAAAAGGAGTCTTTCCATGAGAAATATAAAACACCTTAGCATCGCTCTGCTCACCTTGTCTGTGAGCGCCTGTACAACAAACCTCAGTGATGAAGACAGGGCTTTGTTGGCGAACCACACCTATGCCGTTCAGCAAGCGCAAGTGGCGTCTCAGCAAGCCTCTCAGCAAGCGTACGGCGCCGCCCAGGTGGCAGAAACAGCCAGCCGTCGGGCCGCTTATGATGCTGCACGGCCCAGAGTCACCGGCAGGAGAGTCGAGAGAGTCGTGACACAAACCGTTCCTTGACGGCTTTATGGGAGAGAATTTAATGATTAACAAAGGAGATTTCGATGAAAAATACAGTGAAACTTGCCACATGCGCGGCTTTTTTAGCACATATATCTTGCGGAGCACCTCTTTTCGCATCAGAGCCTGAGCCAGGAACGAATCACCCCGTTGCTAAAACCAAAGCAGAGGAAGAGCTGGATGCAGCAAAAGCCCCTGGGACAGGAAAAGGCAAAGCAGCTGCAGCAATCGATAACGCAACTGCGAAGGTAGCGGAAGGCCTTAAAAGTGCAGGCAAAGCCGTTGCTGTGGGAGGAGCCCATGCCGCGCGAGAGGGTGAGAAAGTGACGACCAATCTCGCTACTGAAAGCAGAAAGCTTGCAGATCAGTTCAAATAAGAAAGTGCCTCTGGGTCTGGATTTTTTAATAAAAATGGTGTGATTTTTTATGGTAGAAGACGTTATCCAGACCCTGTGTCGCCTCTTGGGAGGGAGTGCGGGCAGCACAGGAGACGAAGCCCCCCAGGGCGGTTTTCAAGGCTTATGTAGTTGCGGCTCTGACCACCCGACAGTTTGGGGAAAATTGTCGGGTGCGGCTCCTTCTTAGTTGACCCCTCTGCAAAACCCCTCCCGGCTGTCATCCGCGCGAAGGGAGTTTTGCAGAGAGTTCTTAGGTATAGAGCGATTCCCAAATCTCACCCCAACCATGAGGGCACGAGCTGTCCATGCCGGCGGGACATGGGGACGGACCCTTTTGGGAGATCTCAATCCATGATACGCAACTTTACTAAAAAGAGCGTCCTTTTAATTGATATTGTGCGCAAAAATAACGTGTATCAAGCCTATGCCAGATGCACATTTCATACTGATGCCCAGCGTCAACAAATTGTTAAACATTATGTGCTATCATTTCAACATTAACTTCATGTTTTAAAATGAAAAATGTCATGTCTAAATCAGTATTTAAAGCTGTCCTTTTGTTCGGCGTTCTCTGCTTCCCCCAAAGTTCATTTGCTGATGAGTGTGACGGTAAAACCGGCCCCGTTCCATGCACGAAGAGCGACGGAACCTCGGGCCATTGTATAAATAAAACTGGTGCACTAGGCTGCTGGTAGATTTCCTACTGAGAGGGTTGGTCCTATGGATCTGTGCATGAGTCAGTCTTGCACTTATCCATCAATCTTGTGATGTTAGCCGGGCCTCCTATCAGGCCGCCTTCCTCATCCACGTATCACAAAACGCCATCAACCAATTGTTAATCCTTATGTGTTATCTATTGAGGATAAGACGGTATGCAGGGCCATAAAAGGAGAAGGTATAATGACGTCAGCAAAGAACAAACTCTACGGTGTCGCCATCGCCATGGCCCTCACTTTTCCTGGAGCCGGAGAGGCTGGCGTAGAGGCACCCGCAAAGCCCATGACACACGTAAAGCCTATGGCACACGTAAAATCTACGCCACCCGTACAGTCTACGGTATCCGAAAAATCTGCGAAATCTGCACAGGAGCTAAAAGATTGTCAACCGACAAATAATTGTACCCCTTCCCAAGACGGTTCCCCCTGTATGACTTGTAACCCCACGTTTACTGGTATTTGCCACTTGGGAGGCTGCGTCTCCCCTAAACCTTAATTGATACCTCCCCTCAGCTCCTGCAAACTAGCACATAAAGGGCGGCGGGGCTTCGCGTTAAGAGGGCATTTTAACATGATCAGGGTAGCGATCCGCAATAAGGTTGAGGCGAATGTTCTGCTCAAGAAAGGCTTTTGCCCCAGCGAGAACGAGAGAGAACCCTTCCGTTGACTCGAGTGCTTGTGCCACACATTCATCGCCATCCCCTTCAAATCCTTTATGCGTGACCCCCACAAAAGTTTCATTGGGAGCTCGGGATATAAATTCCCACTCAATCACTGTCGTCCCTTTTGGAGTCGTCCACGCCATCAGGATCCTTTTATTGGGGTGGAGTTCCTTTACGTTAACCTGAATGGACTGCCCGTACATTTCCCAATCCCAGCGAATCGGCTTGCCAACCTGAAGTCGATCGCTCCCGTGCGTAAACCAGAAGTTGGATGTAATCGCCGGATTCACAAAGGCCTCAAATACCTCTGCAATAGGCTTGCGAATCAGCATTCCTGTTTTTGAAACAGGGGCCTGTCTTAGACACTGAGAGGGTTGCACATTACTTTCATTGGCGGAACTCATCATGGCGGTCACGTCTCCTTTCTAAAAATTACTTATGCGGGTGGAATGTTATCTTATCTGCAAAAACCCCTACGCTGTCATCCCCGCGAAGGCGGGGACCCAGACTTGACTACTTTTCTTCAATACAAAATAAACATTATTGTATATTGTAGGATAAAAAGATTTAAAGTCTGGGTCCCCGCCTTCGCGGGGATGACAACCGGGAGAGGTACACCACTTTTGCAGAGGGTTCTTATCTGAGTAGACGTGAGGTGGTAGCTTCCTAGGTTAGTAAGTGGTACACTCGCACTTACTGAGGAATACTATTATTCTCGTTTTAACGTCAAGAGACAGCTCATGCAGAACACTTCCATCCTTTCCTTTTTTTGGGGCCACATGAAGCCTTATAAAGGCTACTATGCCCTGATGCTCCTGGCGCCTCTTGTGGGCAGCTTGATGCCCCTGGGGTACAACTATTCGATTAAATTATTCCTGGATATGATGACGAAGGTCCCGCAGGTGACTTACGTTGACCTGCTTTTGCCGATCACTCTTTTTGTGATGACACAAGTTATTTTCAGTGTGGTATGGACAATCAGTGATATTGCAGAACTAAAGACTGAACCGTATGTGAGACGCTCCATTCTTCTCCAATCCTACGATTATGTCACCCACCATTCCTATCGATTTTTCCAGGACAATTTTACGGGCGCCATTAGTAGTAAAGTAAAGGGGCTTCTTGACGGGTATGATAAGTTTTGGGAGGAAATGCATCATGGACTCATGTTTAGTCTTTTAAAGAGCCTTTTCAGTCTCGGGGCCCTTATTTTTGTGAATCTCAAGCTGGGAATTTTTGTTTGCGCATGGACAACGCTTTACGTCCCCGTGATGTACCGCCTGTCCAAAAGGCTGAATGAACTCACCTTTATTGAAACAGAAAGCCGCCATTTCCTGATCGGACAAATTTCAGACACCCTCACGAACGTTATTTCTCTTTTTTCCTTTTCGTCTCGCCGCTGGGAATATAAAGCCCTTAACCAACAGATTTCTGAAGATTTTATTCCAAAGCAAATTGACACCTGCGCGTGTCAGGTGAAATTTAATGCGATTGGGTGGATTTTTTATTATTTCCTCTACTTTTGCGTTCTCTTTTACATGATTCATCTGAAGCTGATTGGGGAAGTTTCCATTGGTGATTTTGCCTTTGTCCTGGGCCTAACGTACGTTGTTGCGGATGACATCTGGAATGCCACGACCTCCCTCCAGGATTTTTCGCGCGCCATGGGCGATGTAAAAAGCTGTCTCTCTATTCTACATACCCCTCAGCAAAATACGGACGCACCAGACGCCGTTCCCCTTGTCATGCAAGCGCCCAAGATCGAGCTGAGGAATATCAGTTTCAGTTATGGCGATAAAAATGCGGTTCTCAAAGACATCTCCCTTACGATTCGTCCCGGGGAAAAGGTGGGATTTGTGGGGTATTCAGGCGCGGGAAAATCGTCCCTCGTCAATCTCCTCCTGAAATACTTTACGCCTAATAAGGGGGATATCTTTATAAGTGATCAAAATATTGCGGGACTTACCCAGGATTCTGTCCGTGAGCACATCGCTGTCATCCCGCAAGATACGCTCCTCTTTCACAGGAGCCTGATGGACAATATCCGCTATGGGAAGCCCACGGCCACAGACGCAGAGGTGATGGAAGCCAGCAAAAAAGCTCACCTCCATGACTTCATCATGACCCTCCCTGAGCAATACCAGTCCTATGTGGGAGAGCGCGGCATCAAGCTTTCTGGCGGACAACGCCAGCGCATCGCCATTGCCCGTGCGATTCTGAAAGATGCGCCGATTCTCATTCTGGATGAGGCTACGTCAGCGCTTGATAGTCAAACGGAACAACTGATTCAGGACAGCCTCAATGTCCTTATTGCAGACAAGCAAAAAACCGTGATCGCCATTGCCCATCGCCTCTCCACCCTCAAGCACATGAACCGGATTATTGTGCTGGAGAAGGGCCGTATGATTGAGGAAGGCACCCATGCCGCCCTCATGGGCAATAAGGACAGCGTCTATAAAAAATTGTGGGAGCTGCAGGAGCTGACGTGAGGGGACAACCTCTTTTTTTAGCTCTTGCCTTAGGTTTACTGACTGTCTCCTCTTCCCCTCTTTGGGCCAGCAGTCAGAAAGACGATGAGCCCTCATCTTTTCCAAGGAAAACGAAGAGTTTCTAATACCGAGGATTGATGACAAACAGGGAAAAATTGTCAGGTGTTAAGGTTATCAATCAAAAAATGTTGCTTTTCTCTAATAATTTGTGCTATAATATGTACTATTTACATTAATATACAGTACAATTGATTAGAGGTAGTGATGTTGACACATTTAAAAACACTTTTAGGAGGGGCCGTCCTTGGCCTTCTTTTCGCGGTTCCTGTACGGGCGTCAAATCTGGATGCGGCAAATCGGTCTACTCCTGCTGCACAGGCGAGAGACGCAGAACCATCAGACCAGCCATCTTTTATTGCCCAAGCGCCTGTCTCTGCAGCTGCTGCTTCCAGAAGGACCCCACACTCTTCCGGCATTCCTCGTCATAATGAGCCTGCTGCCAGATCTGTCCGCCAACAAACCCGAGGCGAAGGACTCATTCTAGACAACATTCAACCTCCTTGTGACCCTGACCGCGCGGCAATAAAAGCTGCAGCTCGAGAGATGGCTGAGCAGATTCGCATGGCTAATCTCATGGCTGAGGCTATTCGTCTCGAGGAGGAGGCTAGACAGGCTGCGCGCAGAGGCGCTGTAACTGGGCCAGCAGCAAACCCGTCGTCTCATCGGTAATCAATCATCAGAGGAAAAGCCCTCATGGGCAGCGTGTACAGGAAACTGTGGGTCCGCCTTCGCAACTCCATTGCTTCGGCGTGACATCACGCCATAGCTCATTATCGCCTTTGGCGATAGCGAGCGACGTGCAGATTACAGAGTCCGCCTTCGCCAAGGCTACAGCGGACAGCCTTCGCGCAAGATCTGTTCTGGCCTGCCAGCCGAAGCGCGAAGCTCTACAATTATAGCCCGCTTTCGCTCATTCGCCTTCGCTAATGCTTCGGCGAACAGGAGCTACAGCGGACAGCCTTCGCGCAAGATCTGTTCTGGCCTGCCAGCCGAAGCGCGAAGCGCGAAGGCTGGCGGAGGGGGTGGGATTCGAACCCACGGTACGTTCACACGCACAACAATTTTCGAGACTGCCCCGTTCGACCACTCCGGCACCCCTCCATAGGCCTGAAGCTACTGGAGTGACGCGGAAGGTTCAAGAGGGAATGAGCCAAAAATTCCTAATCAAGTTGAGGGGTGTCATCAAACACCTTCTCAGGGGCATACTCAAATACCTTGTGTGTGAGCGTATCGCCGAGTTTGCTATGAAGAAAAGCGTGTCTATCGGTCAGACTAAACTTTTTTACGGGTTGTCCTTTGATAAGAGCCTCCAAGAAAGCAATCATCTCATTGGTGAGGAGCTCTTCGTGGGTAAGGTTGTGGCAATCGTGATCCCCGCCCTGAATATATTTGACCAAAACTCTCTCTTGACCGGGATGTGCGATGCACCAGTCTCTGATTCGGTCTGCTTGATCGCTGCGTACGGCTGTATCGGCCGTTCCGTGGATCACCAACCAAGGGGCATTAACCTGTTCCAACCGCAAAGCGGGTGATAGGGCAGCATTGACAGCACGATTCACACGCGGATCTGCCGGAAGGCCCAGACGCCCTTGCCAGGCTTGCGCTGACAGTTCGCCGCTCTCCACAACATCGTGATCGATTTGTTGTTTCCAGTCATAAACGCCAGCAACGCTGATCAATCCCTTAAAAAGGGGTTTCCCCGATGTCGCCATGAGCCCTGTGAGTGTTCCTCCCCAACTTTCCCCCATCATGAAGAGGTTTTTAGAATTCACAAACGGTAGTGCGGCAATGAAATCTCTCGATTCTTTAATGTCGCTCAGGACACCCTTTAAATTTCTCCGTGCTTTTAAGAAATGTTCTAAGCCAAACCCTGTACTCCCTCTCACATTCAGACAAAAAACGGCGGCCTTTAGACGGTTGGTGAGAACGTCCATATAATTTCGAAAAGTCTCATCCGTAAAAGCTTCAGGGCCACCATGGACATGCACAATCGCTGGGATTTTTTCCCCTTCTTGGATGCCATGGGGGAAAAATCCAACGGTTGGGATTAAAGAGCCATCGATCCGATTCGGAATAGAAAAGGAATGTGTAAATGACAAATGATCCAACAGGTTAGGATCAATACCATACGTTCTGAGGAGGCATTCCTTTTGCGAGATGCCCGTCGGCGTGTTGGGTAAGAAGAAGGTTGAGAAGGGCCCTGTCTGGTGAGACCTAAATTCTCCTCCTTTACCTGATCCACCAATACACTCTCCCTTCTTTAAGAGCGCTCTGTCTCCCTCAAAAAGGCCTGTGAAGCGCAGGGTTCGTGTCTCAAAACCGTCGCGATAGCTCACCCAAGAAGAGGGTGGTTTGCTATGGGTCAAGATGCCGCAGTTCGTTATTTCTCCAAGGTCTGTGAGCAAAGGCGTATGCTGACCAGAGGCAAGATTAAAAGAAATGAGTTGATTCAGCCCAATAAGCTTCGGCTCTCTTAAATAGAAAAGTTGACCATTCTGCAAAGCAGGCTGTCCCTTCACACTCCATAGATCATGGACTGTTTGATAAGCAGGTCTAAAAAGGGCTTGGTGAGGTGTTGTCACATTAATGAGGTAAGCATTTTTTTGCGTGTCTTCCGCGCCTATGTACCAAACTGTGCCTTTTATAGAATCCTTATCCACAAGAACCTTTGGAGCTTCTTCTTCTGGATCGTAGGGATCGCCTGTATCAAAACAAGAGGGACGTGAGATTTTCAGGAGGACTGTCTCCTCTTTTGTGCCTTTCTTGCGTGCAATGAGCTGACCCGTTGGTTTGTCTTTTTCAAAATGCTGATAAATTTCCTGCGTTTCATCTTCAAAAAGGGGGATGTCAATGACGTCTTGAGATTTGAAGGAATAGACAGGTTTTTTGTCTGCTTCCTTGGGTGTTTTAACCACAACTGATATTAGATCGCCTGCGTAATCACGATACCAATAATGGGTTTCTTCTCCATGGATATGCGGCATTTGAATAATATTAACGGACGTTCCTGTTTCTGCAGAAACGAGCTCCGTAGGTTGAAAAGTGGTGCGGAGCATCCGATACACCGCCCTTGGAATGTGCGGGCTCTTTGTTTCGCGCATTCCGTTCTTGAGGAGAAACTCTCTGGTCATCTCCTGAGGGTGCATGGGATGAGGCTTCGAAGAGGCATATGCGCCCTCGTCTGCCCCTGCCGCGCATATCCCGGAGGCTGGCAATAGAGTGCTCATGAGAGCTGTGTAAAGAGAGAGCGCTTTTAACATACCTAATTCCTTATTTAACAACAGAAAAGCATTTGGAGGTTTATGGTTAAACCAAACGTCATTACTATCTTTTTCAAAATATGAACAAGTTATATAGCGCAGAGGTGCCTCTGTCTATATTTTTTTATATTGCTCTATGGCTAATATTGTTCTGTGATTATTTCAATAAAGAAGCGCATCTGGACGGATAGATAAGTCTTTTATACAGCCGCTTTCCGGGCACTATTGAGGTGGGTTTCAATCAACCATTGGGAAAAGCGCAGATCGAGCTTAATGGGCTCTTCTTTTGAGGAATAGGTATAGATTTTCTTCACAATCTCGAGATAGTCATCGATGGAAATATTGCGCTCATACTCATTGGCGATTTCCAAGGCAGCCTGACAACACTCTAACATAAGGGCGTGATGGGTAAGGGCAGGACTGGTTCCCTTGCGTCTCTGAAAAGAGTATCCGAACTCGTCCGAAGCGTTAGACGTACTCTCGACGAGATCCACAATGGAGCATTCAAGGGCTTCTGCAATGGCTTGGAGAGACTGGGCGCTGGGACGTTTAATTCTGCCTTTAACGATGTTCCTCACGGAATGGATACTTAAGCCAGCGAGTCTTTCGAGTTCCGCAATCGAAAGGTTCTTGGCCTCCATGCGTTCAAGGATTTTCTCTTTTAATGCGGATGTCATAAGCCTACTTGTTTAAAACCAAACCTCCTGCGGATGTTAATACATAACGTTAGGGATGGTAAGCCCCAAATGCGTGCCCCAGTGAAAAAAAGCTGGCCTTTGTAAAATTTATGATATACAAACTATCAAAAGAACTTAACTTAAAAATGGCAATGTCCTTAAAATTAGATGGTTTTAAAAGTGGTACATCATAGAATTTGCGTGAAAATATATATGTAAAAAATAGAATTAGCAGGACAAACCATGAAAGACGTACGCACCTTTTTCCTGAAAATAGATTCATATGCAAGTACACGGCCTAGAGGGGAGACACATCGTGTAAAGAGAGCAAAAGCATATGCTTAAGTTTGATATTCAGGAGTCATCCTACAAGATATTTAGAAATAATTTCACCCACGCTATGGTTGAAAAATTGAAGTTTTTTCAAGGAATCGATGCGCCTTTGGGGACACGTGTACGCCCTCTTTTTATTACGGTTGAAGGGGAAAAAGGCAAGATCATAGGGGGCGCTTGTCTTCTTAAGAAGGATCTTCATTCCTTACAGGGAGACATCGCAGACCTGATCGCAACCCTGACCTCTCCTCATAAACAGGTGTGGGAATGTTCGGCCGTGTATTTTGATGCCTTACCCCAATACGCTTCTTGGGATGCAGAAAACCTTCATCTTTTAATGCAAAATTTCTATCGTACCCTCTATGACGGTCTTGTTGCGTTTGGGCTCAAAAAAAATGCCCATTTTATTGTGATGAAACTGCTGAATGAGACCTATTCTGAAACACGTACTATTGGGCTCTGGCCCTATGTCATTGAACTTAAGCCCACCTCTTCATCAGATGGGTTGTTTCACGGCGTTCTTCCCCTCATCGGGCGCCAATATGAAAGTTATAAAAAAATATGGCCACAATAAGCCTGCATAGGAAGTGCTTGGGCTGAGCAAAAAATTATGCATTTAGAGAGAGTGTCTTAACCGAAAATTAACCCTTTTCTTGGTACAACGAATGATATACATCTCAAATCAATAAGATAATCTCTGGCATCACAGAGAAAGGGGACAACATGCGAATTCTTTTGGTCGAAGACGATCACTCAACCGCCAAACTCATTGAAACAACTCTTCGGGAGGAAGGATTTGTTGTTGATACAACGGATCTGGGGGAGGATGGCTTAGAAATTGGAAAGCTCTATGACTATGATCTTTTCATTCTGGACCTGATGTTACCTGACATGGACGGGTATGACGTGCTGCGACGGTTCCGGGCCGCGGCCATTACCACCCCTGTTCTGATTCTTTCAGGCCTTAATGATGTCAAAGATAAAGTGAAAGGTCTCGGTTTCGGAGCGGACGACTACCTCACCAAGCCCTTTAACAAAGGCGAGCTCGTTGCCCGTGTCCAAGCCATTGTACGGCGCTCTAAAGGTCATGCCGAATCCCTTGTGCGCACAGGCCGCATCAGCGTCGACCTGCAGGCTCATACGGTCGAAGTCGATGGCCAACCTTTACGGCTCACGGGGAAAGAATATGCGATTCTGGAACTTCTTTCCCTCCGTAAGGGCGCAACCCTGACAAAAGAAATGTTCCTCAACCATTTGTATGGGGAAGTTGATGAACCGGAATTGAAAATCATTGATGTCTTTATCTGCAAGTTGCGGAAAAAGCTTTCTGAGGCGTTGGGAGGCGCTAATTACATCGAGACCATTTGGGGTCGAGGATACATCCTCCGCGATCCTGAGGAAGAAGAAAGCCGTCCCCTGGCAAAAGCGCTATAAAAAGATAGGGGGGTCAAAAACCCCCCTTATTATAGGCTCCCCCTCGTATCTCAAGAATTTTTCTCTCACCCCTCAAGACCACTCACCTGCTCATACAGAGCTATCCCCGTAGGCATGTCATTTTCATAAGCAGTTGAAAAGAAATAAAAAAGAGTTTAAATGGGATCAAAAGGGCAAAGCCTTTTGTCCGCAGACGAACTCTCCCCTTTTGAGAGATCGCCTCGAAAAAATTAAATAGCTAGAAGTGTTAGATAGGATGGGTTAATAATGTTTATGATGAAAAAAATATTTTTAACGACAGTTTCAGTCCTGGCCATAACTTTCGTTTGTGCCTCCTCCTCCCTCTGGGCGCCGGATGATCAATCTCTCCTCTCCTCAAAGCAAAAACGCTCAAAGCTAAGAATACAAAAACCCTTAAGACCCTTAGAGGTGCAACGTCCCTTAAATTTACTACAGATACCCTTGGCAAGAATACAAAGAGTTCAAAATAAGAACATCTCACACGAAGATGCCCAACAAGAGGCATCTATGTTTGGGTTTCTGGACGCAACGCCGAAGGCTATTCTGGACGCAACGCCGACTGCTACAGTGCAGCATCTCATATCACTGCAGTTGCAGAAGCAGACTCCTTTACCTCCCTCTCCGCGGTTACAGAGAATGGAACGTGCAATAGAAGGAAAAAGGTCCCAGAAATCAGCGCGCCGGTCTTTACAAGGGAATCTCCCACCGCCACCTGTGCACGTGAACAAGCGCCACACTATATAAGGTGCAGGCCATGTGATCTCCCCTATTTCCTAGATTCTACTCCCGTGGCATACTGGCGCCGCACAGAGGAAATCAGGACATGATGTGGATAAAATTTCTGACATGGTTCAAAGGAACATTCGTCGGTCAGGATCGTTACGGGAACCGCTACTACCATATCAAAGGAAATAAGGAACGGCGATGGGTGATGTACAAGGGAATCCCAGAAGCCTCTAAGGTTCCTGCCGAATGGCACGGGTGGTTGCATCATCAGTGCCAAGATCCCCCCACGCCTGAAACCACGAAAAGGTGGGCTTGGGAAAAAAAGCACCTTCCCAATCTTTCAGGGACAGCCTATGCTTACCACCCAAGAGAGACCGTACAACCTCCAGGATCCTATGAAGCCTGGAAACCAAGCAAGGTGAAAGATGAAAACAAATCTTCTTGAAGTCGTTATGGGGGCGGTTGTTCTGGTCATTTGTGCCGTTTTCATCCTATTCTCCTACTCCAATAGCCAATGGAAAGCCGTTGAAGGATATGAGGTCATTGCGAAATTCTCTCGCATTGATGGCTTGGTCAAAGGGAGTGATGTGCGCCTCAGCGGGGTCAAAGTGGGGACGGTGAAAGACATTCGTCTCGATCCCGGAACCTATTTAGCCATTGTCCATATCGCCCTTGCGCCCGATGTGTTGCTGCCAAAAGATAGCTCTGCTGAAATTACGAGTGAGAGCCTCTTGGGGGGTAAGTTTTTGGCCCTTGTGCCGGGAGGGGATGATGAGGTCATTCCGGCAGAGGGAGAAATTATGCACACCCAAGCCGCTGTTAATTTAGAAGCCCTCATTGGCCAATTCATGTTTAGTTCCCAGGAAAAATCACAGGAAAAGCAATGAAGTCTCTTAGGTGGGGACTCCTTGGGAGTCTCCTCGTCATCTTCCCTCTCTATGGACAAAATTTCGAAGCGCTTTTGAATGAGCTCGCAAAACCTACAGACGCGGACACGGATCAAACAGAAGGAACGCCGCAAGGAAAGCTCCCTCCCTCTTCAATGGACTTGCTTTCTCCAGACGGAGAGGAGGATCCCTTTGCTGTTGAGAAAAACATTCGCACCAATGGCGCCGTCCTCCAAGGATTAGACAAACTCACAGGACGGGTCTTCATTACCCATGCAAGAGTTGGACAAACAATAAAATTTGGGAGTTTAGAAATCGTTCTTCAGCGCTGTGAGAAAGCCCCTCTTAACGATCGCCAAGAATCAATGGCCTTTCTGAAAATTACGGAGAGCAAACCGAAGGCCTATCCTCAACAGATCTTTTCGGGGTGGATGCTGGCATCAAGCCCAGCCCTTTCTTCCTTTGATCACCCTGCCTATGATGTGTGGGTTAAGGAATGTAAGGATATAACTAAAGGCGCTGCTCTCGAAAACCGCTCCCAGGGAAAAAATGACCATGAAGCTGAATAAAACTGACGTCGCCATTATCGGAGCCGGCCCTGTGGGGCTTTTTGCCATTTTTGAGTGCGGCATGATGCGTTTGAAGTGTCACGTGATTGATGCCCTCGAGATGGTGGGTGGACAGTGTACCGCTCTCTACCCCGAAAAACCCATTTATGATATTCCCGGCTTCCCTAAAATTTTAGCAGCAGATCTCATTGGGAATTTAGAGGCACAAGCGGCCCCTTTTCACCCGACCTATCACCTCAACCAACAAGTGATCGGGCTTGAGAGAACAGAGGAAGGAGCATGGCGCCTTGAAACCTCTACGGGAACGCGTATTGAAGCCAAAGCGGTCCTGATTGCCGCAGGGGTCGGTGCCTTTGGACCCAATCGTCCGCCTCTGGAGGGCTTAGAGGCCTTTGAAGGCAAAAGTGTGTTTTATTATGTGAACAATCGGGAAGCTTTCCGGGGCAAGCGCCTGGTCATTGCAGGGGGCGGCGATTCGGCTGTGGACTGGGCCCTGTCCCTTTCCGAGATTGCCCAGAAAATCACCGTTGTACACCGTCGCCCCAAATTCAGAGCCGCCCCCGAAAGCGAGGCCGCTCTCCACGCCCTGGCCCATGCAGGCGTGATTGATTTGGCTATTCCCTACCAGCTTGAAGGGTTACGAGGGGAAGAAGGAAACCTTGAAACGGTGATCCTCAAATCCTTAGAGGGCGCTTTACAGGAAGTCCCTGCCGATGCCTTGCTACCCTTTTATGGGCTTGCAACCGACCTAGGGCCCCTGGGCGGCTGGGGTTTGGAGGTCCACTCGAATCACCTGAAAGTGGCCCCTGACACCTGTGCGACAAATCTTTCTGGAATCTTTGCCATTGGCGATATTGCAACCTATCCCCATAAGCTAAAGCTTATCCTCACGGGCTTTGCAGAAGCAGCCCTTGCGGCCCATGAGATCCGCGGCTTTATTCACCCGGATCAGGTCTACCACTTTGAGTACTCAACAACCAGCGGGGTCCCGGGGGAGTGAAATAAATTTGACAATTAGCCTTTTTTGTGCCATATTCAGGGCGAGTAAAAGTAATTTCCTTTTGTGTGGGATTCCGGACGGCTTCTCGTAAATAGCACAAGAGGTGTTTTGCTCGTATTTTACACTCATCTGACATGAATATACCGAGTCTCGCAGCTCTTTCGGTGTCATCCCCGCGCAGGCGGGGACCCAGATTTAGATTCTTTTTTTTGTATTTGAAACAAAAAATATCTTGGAATAGGGAGAAACAAAACTGCCCAGTCTGGGTCCCCGCCTTCGCGGGGATGACAAATTGGAGCAACCAGAGACGCTCATTCTTAAATAATTTTCCCCCCAGAGACTCCTGGAAAATGTGAAAAAGATCCCATGACACCCCTCCTCCTCGGCCATCTCATTGAGCTTCGTCTCCGCATCCTCTACAGCCTTGCGGCCTTGTGCGGGGGGATTGGGGTGAGCTACCCGTTGGCCCCAACTCTCTTCGACTTTCTAACCGCCCCCTTGCGGCAGGTCATGGGACCCGGGCGACCCATGATCACAACGGGGCTCACAGAAGCCTTCCTCACCTACCTTAAAATTTCTGTGGTCAGTGGCGCTCTCTTAGCCCTCCCCGTGATCCTCTGGCAGGCGTGGCTTTTTATGCGGCCTGGCCTGCATGCTCATGAAAAAAGGACCGTGCACCTCATCATGATTGCGAGTCCTGTTCTTTTCTTAAGCGGAGCCAGTCTTGCCTATTTTGTGGTGTGCCCGCTGGCCTGGCAGTTTTTCCTGAGTTTCGAAACACCGTCTCTCCAACTCGCCCCTCGGATGAGCGAATACCTCTCGCTTATCCTTAAGCTTATCACAGCTTTCGGGATTTGCTTTCAGCTTCCTTTGGTCATTTTGGGACTGTTTAAAATAGGATTCATCACGCTGCACACCCTCACCGCTAAGCGCAAGTATGCCTTTTTAAGCATCGTTATCATCGCCGCCATTTTGACGCCACCGGATATCATCAGCCCCCTCCTGCTGATCGTCCCGCTCTATGGACTCTATGAGCTTTCCATTGGGATCATTTGGATGGCCAACAGAAAAACCCCCTCAAAGGACTTCTAAAAGGCCGTTTGAGGGGGTTCTGTCAGAAACTTTTTAGTTTAAAAAACACTGAAAAACTTACTTCGTTGCGCAGAGACACGAGATGGCGTCATTCTTCTTTGTGTTTACCCGTACATTGTTCGTTTTTGTTGTCACCCACCCACCATGCTTTTTACATACCATAGGGCAGACATGCGTTGCTTGATATGGCGCGACTGTTGTGGGATTATGGGAAAGTGCGGTTTTGGAAGTAAACCAGTGACCTTTAGCAGATGCCTCAACGTTTACAAGCAAGAAAGAAAGAGCGGCGAGTGTAAAATATACTTTTGACATGTGATGTCTCCTTTTCATAAGAGTTAATGTTCATTGACGTAACAATGAAGCAATAAACTGATTATATTATAAAAAAGTTAAGTAATGCTTAATGCCTCTCAGGCGCTGCTCATGTTTCGGAGGGTCACATGCCAAAGGGTACTCTTGAAATTCAGCAAGGGCAAGGATATGGTTGGACAAGAGGAAAAGGATACATCATGCTTGATATAAAATGGATTCGCGACAACCCAGAGGTTCTGGACGCGGCGCTAATCAGTCGAAGGGCGGCGCCTGCAGCCCTGGCCCTTATTGCGCTTGATGAGAAGCGCAGGCTTGCCGTGCAGACCGCTCAAGATATCCAAAGTCGCCGCAATATCTTGGCTAAGCAAATTGGCGAAGTAAAGAGTAAAGGAGGAGATGCCAAAGCCTTGATGGAAGAGGCGGCGTCTCTGCGGGAGACGCTCACCCAAGCAGAAGCCGTGATGCAGGAACTTGAGGACGAGCTCCAAGCTACTTTAGCGATAACCCCGAATATACCCAGTGCTGATGTGCCCGTAGGGACAAGTGAAAAAGACAATGTCGAGGTGCGGCTTTGGGGAAAAAAACCGACCTTTTCTTTCACGCCGCGCCAGCACTTTGAGCTGGGCGAGGCCCTGGGGCTCATGAGCTTTGAAGACGGTGCTAAACTTTCCGGCGCTCGCTTCGTCGTGCTCAAAGGAGATCTGGCCCGGCTCGAGCGGGCGCTTGCGGCTTTCATGTTGGATGTGCATACAGCGGACTATGGCTATACGGAAATCTCCCCTCCCTATTTGGTGCGTCCTCAGGCCATGTTTGGGGCGGGACAACTGCCAAAATTTGCCGAAGAGGCGTTTGCTACGACAAATGATTACTGGCTAATACCAACGGCCGAAGTGCCTCTCACCAATCTCGTGGCCGATGAGATCTTAGAGGCCGAAAGATTGCCTCTCCGCTTTGTCGCCCATACGCCGTGCTTTCGCTCTGAAGCAGGGGCTGCAGGCAAGGATACCCGCGGCATGATTCGGATGCATCAATTCTCCAAGGTTGAGTTGGTGAGTATCACAACGCCCGAAGCGTCTGAAGCGGAACATCAACGGATGTTGACCGCTGCCCAATCCATTTTGGAGCGCCTTCATATTCACTATCGCACGGTGGTTTTGTGTACGGGTGACATGGGGGGAAATTCTCAAAAAACCTATGACATTGAGGTCTGGTTGCCCGGCCAAAATGCCTACCGGGAAATTTCCAGTTGCTCCAACTTTGGCGCCTATGCTGCCCGGCGCATGGCGGCTCGTTATCGAGGAGAAGACAAAAAGACCCAGTTCGTCCATACCCTCAACGGGTCAGGCCTTGCGGTCGGACGAACGCTTGTTGCGGTTCTTGAGAACGGGCAACAAGAGGATGGAACAATTCTCATTCCTGATGTATTAAAACCCTATATGGGGGGATGCTCCTTCCTTAAAGCGCATGAGGTAACTGTATGAGTATGAAAAAGAGAATGATCGTCTTGATGAGCGGGTGGCTTCTTGGGACGTGCCTTGCAGCTCATGCGAATCCTGCAAAACAATATACAGTCCAAAAAGAAGGGGAGCGCGTTTATCAGATCGCCTATGAAAATGGCATTCAAACGCAAGCCATTATTGCGGCGAATAACCTTACCCCTCCCTATCTATTGAAAGCAGGGCAAATCCTGATTATTCCTTCTCCCAATGAGCATATTGTGGGACGGGGAGAGAACTTGAGCGATATTGCAAATCGGCATGGTGTCAATGTGGATGTGCTGGCTCAAGAAAATAACATCTCCGGACCGGATGGGGTAAAGGCCGGGAATATTCTTATTCTGCCCTCACGTGATACGGAAGCGCCGTCAGCCTATCGGACGCCTCAATCCACAGTTGCAACGTCATCCTTGGCGCCTCTTCCCTTAGTAAAGGTTGCTCCCGCTCTTCAGAAGAGGCAAGAGGAACACGGTCATAAGGAACACGACCGTGGTCTATCCGAAGACCTCGCCGCTGAATTGAGACAAGAAAAAGAAAATTTTGACTCTTCTTCGGAAGACTCTGAGCCTAAGAAAAAACTTAAACTTGTAAAAGAAGAGCCGACGCTTGAGAAAAAAGAGCCGGAAAAGAAGGCCAAAAAAGAAGAGAAAAAGAAAAAAGCTGCGGAGGAAAAAAAGGAAAAAGCCGAGGATGAGCCTAAAAAGGAAACCAAAAAAGAGGCCAAAAAAGAGACCCTCTTTATTTGGCCTGCGGAAGGAACTGTCATCGGCGAATTTGGCGCAAGCGGTAAAGACGGCATCAATATCGACTTGCCCGTGGGGACGAACGTGAAGGCCTCTGCAGGAGGGAAGGTTCTGTATGCAGGAAGCGAACTGAAAGACCTTGGACAACTCCTCCTTGTTTCACACGACGATGGCTGGATCACAGCCTATGCGCATCTCTCTGAACTCCAGGTGGGCAAAGGCGATAAAGTGAAAAAAGGTCAGGTGATCGCCCTCTCCGGCAAAACAGGGGCCGCAAAACAACCCCAACTCCACTTTGAGATTCGGAAGGGCAAGAAACCCATTGATCCGTTGGGGAAATTATCGCAGTAGGGGGGAGGCAATCTCTGCGCCCCAATGTGTCATCCCCGCCGACCCGGGCTACGCCTAAGGCTTCGCCGTGGCAAAAGAGGTAGGGACCCAGATAAAGTCGGATCCCTGCGTTAGCAGGGATCTAAAGACTAGTTGATGGGATACGTTGAATCACAGTCCGACGCACACTTGTTTCTTCTTTGTTCACAAGGGCTTTCTCCGCTATAGCCCGGTTTGGTGGGGGGGCATGAAAAATTGCAAGTTGATCTGCAATTTTGATTGGCCTTGATGCGCGCTTTTCTCGCAGGGTCCTGATGCCCTGCGGTGCTCTCCTGCGCTGAGACCGGTGCCTCAAAGGATCCATAAAGTATCAACAAGGCTAAGGTTAAAAGAGTTCTTTTTTGCATGATGGTCTTCCTTTTTCGATTAATCTGGTTTCCGGTCCCGGGAGTCACCTCAGCAGGACTGTTCACAATCGTGCCGACATTCCGCCATATGCTTCCCACTAAAGCGACAGCCTTTATAACAAGATTGGAGGCACAATCTATGTGCTTCATCAGCATGAACATCACTGCCACTACAGGTTCCCCCTATTACCACTAAGGTTAAGGTTAAAAGAGTTTTCTTTTGCATGATGCTCTTCCTTTTTCTATTAATCTGGTTCCCGGTCCCGGGAGTCACCTCAGCAGGACTGTTCACAATCGTGCCGACATTGCCAGTCCATCTTCGTCCCACCAGGAGTGTTACAGCTACTCTCACAATCTCGGACGCAACGTCCATGCCGCATAGCCTTAAGTTCATTATCATTATAAGCATGAGCGCTACAGGTTCCCCCTAGAACCAATAAGGCTAAGGTTAGAAGTAATCTTTTTTGCATGATGCTCTTCCTTTTTCTATTAATCTGGTTCCCGGTCCCGGGAGTCACCTTAGCAATGGTCCTGTTCACAGTCGCTCATACATTGTTCAATGGCTGTCTTCGTCCCCTCATCCTTACAATTTAAAGCACAACTTCTGACGCACACTTCGTGCTTTATAGCTGCTCCCTCAGCATGAGCACTACAGGTTCCCCCTAGAACCAATAAGGCTAAGGTTAGAAGTAATCTTTTTTGCATGATGCTCTTCCTTTTTCTATTCTGTGTGTCTTCTTGATCCATCATTCTTGATGTTGAAACGGAGGAAGACCTATACGGACATAATATCCCATAAAGGTTGAGCATTCATTAACCTGCGAAATTTTTCCCCTCAGGCCTCCACGCGCCCAAGCTCCCGCACCATCGTAATGTGCTCAACCCCCTCTTCATCAAAGGGGAGCCCGACAGCCTTAAAATGATAGGTGCTATAAAAACTCTGGAGGTAAAGCTGCGCGGATATCTTGATGGGATCTTGCATGTTATGCTGCTTAAGATAGCGCAGGAGTTCTTTCATTATACAATGTCCAAGCCCTTGGCCTCGATAGCTTTTTTTAACAGCGACGCGACCAAAATGAATATAGTCCTCAGCCTTTGGGAGCAACCGGAGGCAAGCGACAAGCTCATCTCTCTCAAAGGCGCATAAATGTGTGGCAACAGGATCGAGGCCGTCCATATCGTGATAGAAAGAGGCTTGTTCGAGGATGAACACATCTTGCCTGAGCTTTAAGAGGGCATAGAGCTGTGGCGTGGAGAGTTCAGAAAAATTAAACCACGTCCATTTTATGTGCGTGTTATGCATGATAGTACCTCTTGGTACATGGGTTGCAAAAAAGGTTGTCATCTCCGAGTTGTCATCCCCGCGAAGGCGGGGACCCAGACTTAAAACCTTTTTTCTTATTTGATACAGAAAACGTATCTGAGTATAGATAAACAAAACTGCCAAGTCTGGGTCCCCGCCTTCGCGGGGATGACAGTGATGACTGCTTCACCCAACGACGATCTTAAGCGCATCCTCCCAGGAAAGCTCCAGCTTCTCCCCACTGCGGCGATTCTTCAATTCCACCCTTTGAGACTCGAGACTCCGAGGTCCCACGATCAGCTGCCACGGCAAGCCGATCAGATCCATATCCGCAAATTTTGCACCCGCGCCCATGTCTCGGTCGTCATAAAGAACTTCCATATTGGCCTCTAAAAGCTTCCCATAAAGCTCATCACACAACTGCGTGACAGCAACATCTTTCACCTTAAGGTTCAGGAGCCCCACCTTGAAAGGAGCAACGCTTGTCGGCCAGATAATGCCGTTCTCATCATGATGCGCTTCAATAATCGCTGCAACGAGGCGGGAGATACCAATCCCGTACGATCCCATCTCCACAGGGATCTGAGATCCATCGGGACCCATGACAAAAGCACCAAGGGGGATAGAGTACTTTGTCCCAAAATAGAACACATGTCCCACCTCAATTCCCCGCGCTGTTTTGAGACGCTCAGGCGGCACAGGGCAGGTAGCAGGATCATGGAGCTCATCCGCTGCGGCATAGAGGTTCTGGAGACGCTCAAGGGTTAGGGTCGAGGCATCGAGGGTTTCATAGGCTTCATCATAGAAAATCTCACTCTCGCCGGTTGCTGCAAGCACTTGAAACTCATGGCTCAGATTGCCGCCAATGGCTCCGGGATCGGCACGCACAGGAATCGCCGTCAAGTCCATACGGGCAAAGGTTTTGACATAGGCCTCCAGCATAGCTTGGTACGAAGCCTTGGCGCCTTCCAGGGTGAGATCAAAGGAATAGTTATCCTTCATCAAAAATTCCCGTCCCCGCATCACCCCAAAGCGCGGGCGGATTTCATCCCGAAATTTCCATTGAATGTTGTAAAAACGTTTTGGGAGGTCACGGTAGCTTTTTACAAAACGGGCAAAGATATCGGTGATGACTTCCTCAGCCGTAGGACCATAGAGCATCTCGCGCTCATGGCGATCCGTGACACGCAGCATTTCTTTCCCATAATCATCATAGCGACCGCTTTTCTTCCACAATTCTGCCGGTTGGATGGTGGGCATCAGCACTTCCAGGCTTCCCGCCTTGTCCTGCTCTTCCCGCACAATTTGCTCAATTTTAGAGAGAACCCGAAGGCCCAAAGGAAGCCAGGTATAAATTCCAGAGGTTACTTGCGTGATCATGCCCGTCCGCATCATCAGCCGGTGAGACGCGATATGAGCGTCCTGCGGTGTTTCTCTAAGGGTCGGATAAAAATAAAGGGAAGCGCGCATATTTGTTACTCCTTACAGTCTAAATGATTCACCAAGGTAAACGCGACGCACAACCACATCCTCAACAATTTCCTCAGGAGTTCCCTCTTTGAGAACCTGACCGTCGTTAATAATATAGGCGCGGTCCACAATCCCAAGGGTATCGCGCACGTTATGATCTGTGATGAGAATGCCAATGTTCTTATCTTTGAGGTGGGAGATGAGTTCCCGGATTTCAGCAACCGCAATGGGGTCAATACCGGCCAATGGTTCATCTAGAAGCATGAAGTGAGGGTTGCTGGCGAGCGCACGCGCAATCTCCGTACGGCGGCGCTCTCCCCCTGAAAGGGCGAGGGCTGGACTGCTGCGGATATGCTTGAGGGAAAATTCATCCAGGAGCAGTTCAAGCCGTTCCTCGCGCACATCTCTGTCAGGTTCGACAATCTCTAAAATCGCCAAAATGTTGTTTTCAACGGAAAGCCCGCGAAAGATAGAGGTTTCTTGGGGGAGATACCCCACGCCGAGCCGTGCGCGTCGATACATGGGGAGGGGGGTGATGTCATGGTGATCCAAAGAAACAGTGCCGGAGTCGGCGCCAATCAGCCCCGTAATAATGGAAAAGCATGTGGTTTTACCCGCCCCGTTGGGCCCCAAAAGCCCAACCGCCTCGCCCCGTTTCACGGAAAGGCTTACATCCTCCACGACCACCCGACGCGCAAATGTCTTGCGCAAATTCGTCGCGTGAAGTCCTTCTGTGGAGGAAAGCCTGTGGGCTGCAGATTCAGTCATGAGTAGTGTAGATCCTTTCTCAAGACTGGTTAACAGAAATCGTTCCTATTGTCATGGGAAAACGAATGGCGAGGCCCCCGACGAAAAAGATCCATTTTTTTGAAAAAATGTGATATGCTATACATGTATATCATGGAGGCCTAGTTTATGCTTGCGATTAGATTAACGAGTGACATGGAAAGCCGTTTGGACCGTCTTGCCCGTCGGACGGGGAGGACAAAAACATTCTATGCGCGTGAGGCCCTTTTGCGCTATATGGAAGACATGGAGGACGAGTACATCGCGCTTGAAAGGCTCAAGACGCCGGGCAAGCGATGGACACAAGAAGAGTTGGAGCAGGGAGTTGACTTGGACGATAGAGTGGGACGATAGAGCTCGTAAGGACTTAAGAAAACTTGATGTGGCAATTCAAAAAAAGATCTTAGCGTATCTTCGTATGCGGGTCACACAAGCGAAAGATCCCCGTATTTTCGGCCATGGTCTGACTGGCAACAGAGCAGGCTTATGGCGTTTCAGAGTCGAGGATTATCGTCTGATTTGTAAAATTGAACACCATATCTTGATTGTTTTTGTTGTGAGAGTGGGCCACCGTAAAGAAATATATGAGGGGTAAAAAAAAGTAGTTTAATACCGAGGGTGACAATTCATTATGTGTCCAATCTGATTGGAGCTATATTAGGTTCCAGAAATCAATACTATTGTCATGAGAAAACGAGGGGTGGGGCACTGTCCCTACCTTATCACCCTCACGCGCACTTTTGCAGAGGATCTTTTTGATGCTGGCACCTTCCTGAGTGCTGCTTCTTTTTTTGCATCTTCTGCCGCCTCTATGCTTTCTGCGATTTTTTCTAGCTTAATTATGACTGCTGGATCTTCTTCTAATCTAGGTGTTGGTGCTGCTAAATCTGCTTCTTTTTTTGCTGCTGCCGTAGGGCTAGAGACCGGTAATGCCCCTACCGGTTCGAGTCGGGGGGAAACAAAGTCAAAGGGGATCGATTTAGAAGGGAGGGGCGCAGAACGAGAGGAGAGACTTGCAGAATCTGGTGTCGCAGAACGAGAGGAGAGACTTGCAGAAGGGGATGTCGTAGAACGAGAGCATACACTTGCAGAGGACAGAGTTGCAGAACGAGAGGAGAAACATTCATAGGATTCGATGTCTTCGAATCCGGGGGCCCACAGAGAAGAAGGGAAGCCAAAGAGCGCACTTAAGGCCAGGGCTGAAAAAAGAGTTTTCTGTGACATCATATAGATCCTTTCAAAAGGGCGCCCCCTCGCATTTAGGTAAGGGGTGATTGTTAAAAAACCAAAATAGAATCAAGAGCTTAACGTAGCATTAAAATTTTTGATAGAGAAAAAGGGGGTCGTCCCCCTTTGCATAGTAGATCGGCACTTTCATCTCAACCTCAACGGCCGTGGATCCTCTGTATAGACATTGTAAATACGCGCGTCTGCCTCATGAATGTATGGGTCTTCCGCAATATGGGCGGTCAGAAAAATGACAAGCTCTGTCACGTGCCGCTCATCTTCTTTCCCTTTTGCGAGTTCGCCTAAGAAGGGTGAGAGGTTTTGGTTCATCATCACGTCCCCCATTTTTAAAATAGGTTAAGCATGAAAGGTGATCCCTTCGTGTTAAAAGAAAAAACTCCACGAAAAAAGCAGGACTTTGAGAGTCCTGCTTTGATGCACTTACTATAGGGCTGGTGGGAGCTGTTCTAGCTGTTTGTCCAATAGGTATATGGATTCTTGGAACTCTTGAGCCATACGCCTCTCGCCTGCTGCCGAGCCGCTGAAAGCTGATTTAGCTTCGTTCTCACTGCGTAAGCGCCTGTCCATAAGAGCCTTGGCTTTGGGATCTTCTTCGAGTGAAGCGCGTTCTTGTACTCTTGAAGCTTCTGCTGCGTATTGGCTTGCTGCGACTGCAAGTCGTGTTGCTTCTTCTCTTGCTATCTTTCTTCCCTCTTGCAATTTGTTTTTCTCTCCAAGCAGGAAGGCACGCCGACTATTTGTCGTAGAGGCCTCTTGTTGAGCGAGCTGACTTTCGGCACTATTGGAGGCCCATGTTTGAGAAGGGACGCCAATAAGCATACTCAAAGCAAGGGCTGAAAAAAGAGTTTTTTGGGTCATCGTATAAATCCTTTTAAAAAATTAACAATCAATTTGCTCCCCTGATTATAACATAAAATTTTTATATTGCAAATACTTTGACAGAAAAAGAGGATCTCTTATTTCAACCTCAAAGGCCGCGGATCCTCTGTATAGACATTGTAAATACGCGCGTCTGCCTCATGAATGTATGGGTCTTCCGCAATATGGGCGGTCAGAAAAATGACAAGCTCTGTCACGTGCCGCTCATCTTCTTTCCCTTTTGCGAGTTCGCCTAAGAAGGG
>Ga0207148_1033_pt1 | contig 36406 bp, 32 predicted proteins | sample Alteio_BWMinHeat_34_FD_153558 | JGI IMG/M metagenome (GOLD analysis project Ga0207148, IMG submission 153558) | Enriched cells from forest soil in Barre Woods Harvard Forest LTER site, Petersham, Massachusetts, United States -... | ecosystem: Environmental > Terrestrial > Soil > Temperate forest >... | reverse complement strand
GCCGGTCGGTGGTAAACGAATATGAAATGAGTCCCAGCAGGACGAAAGCAACATAGAGCGGGAAGTCGGTAGCAAGCAGCCGCCACAGCGAGGTGTCGGTTGCTCGTACCTTGTCAAGAAAATGAATCAGGTCCGTTGCAACGTACGGTGCATTCGGAAGAAACAGCATGATGAGCAGGACCTGCAGAAAGAACCGGAGCGTACCAAGAGTCCGTTTCGGCTGGTCACTTCGTTTGAGAAAAAGTACGGTAAGACCAACCGGAATTAGCGCCAGTCCTGTATTCCAGATCATCCACCAGAACGGGCCGATCTTCGAGAGTTCGTTACGAACGAGCTCGATCGTAGTAAAAAGTGATATCACAAAATGTTTACATTGAGAGCGCCGGAAAGACTCCGCAGTCCGATTTAGGGTTTTGCCTTGACCTTTTTGATGGCTGTGACCATGTATTTCCCCGACCCCAGCGAATGCAAAGCGAAGGCGACGCTATCGCCAACGCTCAGACCGTTGAACAAGCCTGGATTCGAAACTGGATAAGACATTACGAGCGACTGCATCATCGCTGGTATCCGGTTATGGTCAAGCGTGATCATTGTATGCACGGTGTCGATGCGAAGGACTCTTCCTTGTCCCTCACCAACCGGGGAGAGGTCGCTGGAAGGGCAACCGAGCAGGAATAGCAGCATGGGCACTGCCAGAAGACCGAAAAGAGACTTTCTCAGGTATGGTATTCGTTCGAGCATGCAATAGTGATTGAGATGTCTTCGAACTCCGAGCAAGTCCAATACCAACCCGTGTCTGATTGCAAAGATACTCCCCGGCGATGCCCGAATTCTCACCGGAATTCCTGTGTTAAGGAAGTTCTGAAATTTTAAGAGTTCGACCGTCCCGCGAAACATGTAATTGAAGCGATATCCGGGCGTATTATCATCGGATACTCTTCGTTACGCTCGAAGGGATCGATCATTATCCATGCACTAATCCAACGTACCGATGAAGCGCCGACTTCCGTCAACTTCCGTCCGTTATCTTCTTTCGACCGCACTCGCTATTCTATTGATCATTGGTGCACGATCGTCCACTCGCGCTCAAGAGGTGGACGAGCGCGGTCCTATGGGGACTAAGGCCTCGATTTCCAACGACTCCATTGATAACGAAGCGGCACATATCCGTGGCGCTGCTGACTTTTTCAGAGCTCGCGCGACGAGCGGAGATATCAAGGATTGGAATGAAGTGCGTCGTGTCGGCTTCGAGTCATTCCAAGCAATGGGCAGCAACGTCGCCATGAAAGCCGAAGCGATACCTGCATGGGTGCAGGTCGGAGGAAGCCTTGAAGGACGCACTTCAGGAAGGCTTCGTGGCATCGCCTTTGATCCGCTTGACTCAAAGATCGTCTACGTTGCCGCAGCACAAGGCGGTGTTTGGAAGACCTCGGATATCACTGCCGCTGTGCCAGTCTGGGTTGCTCTTAGCGATAAAATGCCGACACTCGTAATGGGATCCATCGCAGTCGATCCAATTAATGGGCAGATTCTTTATGCAGGCACAGGCGAGGTACAGGGCGGCTTCAGTACTCCCGGCGGCATGGGAGTATTTAAATCTACAGATGGCGGACTTAGTTGGAATCAGGTAGCTACAACGAGTCAGGTTGGCTCGACTTGCGGCCAAATACTCGTTGATCCAAGTAACTCCCAACACGTTTTCGTAGCCACGGGTAACGGGCAAGGCCTCCAGATCACCAACAACGGCGGCACAACCTGGGCAAAAGCCCCGACAACTGTGGGTGATCCGGTCTCGATCGTGATGGACCCAACCAATGCGCAAAAGATTTATGTGGGTGGTCAGTCGGGCGGGGTTTCCCGCTCAGTTGATGGAGGAGCTAACTGGATAAAGTGCACTATGCCTAGCGGGGGAACGGGAGGAATCAGTACTACGATCGTGGCAATTTCCGCTAACTCCCCTAATGTAATCTACGCGAGCATCGGCAATGGGAGCGGAGCGTACGGTATCGCCGTGAGTAACGATAATGGGGCGACATGGCGTCTAGCAAACAAGTGCAATCAGGATCTCACGGCTAACTCATTTGATGACCAAATTATCGGCAATGCTGCAAAATATCCGAATCGCGATTACATGCGCACGAACGTCAACACCCAGGGCCAGTCGTATTACGACAACGCGATTGCGGTGAACCCGCAGAACGCTGGCCAAATTAACGTTGGAGGAATTGACGTATGGAATTCAAGCGACAGCGGCACAACGCTAGTTCACTCCGGCTACTGGACCGCCGGCTTAACCGATGGCCACTATGTACATGCCGACTGCCATGGCCTGGTCTATAACAATAACACGCTCTATGCGATCTGTGATGGCGGTATCTTCATTTCAAATACCAGCGGTCAGTCGTGGAGTTCTGCAAAGAACGGAAATCTTAATACTTTCCAATACGTGGGCGTCGATGCGAATCCAACATTCACGTATGCTCTCGGAGGAACTCAGGATAATGGAGCGCTTCGCGAACTCACGACAGAGACCGTATCCCACTATTCGCGTAATGGCGATGCGGGTATCCTTTGGATCAATGATGATGGCTCCATTGCCTATTCAACGTATGTCTATGCCGACTTTCAAAAATCGATCGATAGCGGAAAGTCATGGTCGACTTCAAATTTGACCGGAAAGTCGAATTACATCAATAATACTAGCCTGCTCAATGAAGGTGCGATGTTCTACGCCCCCTGGGATGTATATCTCGATGGGACTACGGTTGCCTATGCAGGCAACAGTCACATTTATGTCAGTACGAATGGAGGCGAGGATGGCTTTCCATACAAGAGTAATACTTCACTCACGGCTTATGTCGTCCATGTTTCACAAGCCGATCAGACGATCGCTTGGGCTGGAAATGGTAACGGAAAGGTCTATCGTTGTTTTGACCTGAATGCTACTTCAAGTCATTGGACAGCTCCCACTCCCCTCGGCGGGGGACAGATCACGGGCATTACCAGCGATCCTAATGATCCAAGCCATGTATGGGCTGTAATGGCTGGCAGCGGCACCAAGCATTTCTTTGTCAGTGCCGATTCAGGAAAGACATGGTCCGCACCCGCGACGAATTTCCCGAACGTGTCGTGTAACAGCATCGCTCTCGACCCGAACTCTGGAAATTTGTTTGTTGGTACCGACTTTGGCGTTGTGTTCTCACTCAACGCGGGGTTAACCTGGCAGAAGCTTGGAGTAAATCTTCCGCTTGTTCAAGTTTTAGCTCTCAAGGTCAAATCCGGTGGTCCAAAGCCAATTCTGCTCGCTGGAACATTCGGTCGTGGATTGTTCTATACCGACGTTTCGAATCTAACAGCTGCAGTCAAACCAGCTTCACAACCTTCCAATGCACTCGCAACTCTGCACCCGATCTACCCAAATCCGACAACGCAGTCGGGGCTTGCAACGATCGGCTTCAACCTTGTCAAAGGCGGCGTTACGCTCGTCACGTTGCATGATGTAACAGGACGTGAGGTACAAACACTTGCGAAAGAGAACATGACTGCTGGAGAGCATTCACTGAAGCTCAACACCGCCGGGCTCGCGGCAGGCACCTATATCTGTGCGCTTACGAGCTCTGGCGTAACAGTAACGCAGAAAGTCGAAGTCGTTCGATAAGCGAAAGGTGAATTGAGGTTAAAGGACACGCTCTGGGAGCGTGTCCTTTTTCATTGAGCTCAAAAGAGTTGTTAGCTCCCTACCGTTGGACGTCCACAGACCTTGAACATGAATGGATCCGGTCTGGACTGACAATTCTCATAGAGTTTAACAACAAACCACGGCCCGCTATGTGAGGCGTCCTTTGGCTTCATTCTGCTAACCATCGGAACCGCAACCGGGCAATCTCCAGGCGAAGTAAATTCCGTCGGCGTAACCGTGATTGACGAAGCACCGCCGCTCGCGTGATCAAGCGCAAGAGTGTTGTTGCAATAATCATCGGTCACGTTGAGCACGATCTCGTAGGAAATGACACCAGCCGCATTCTTTATCGTCACTGATTTTACCCCGAAGTCATCTGCGCTGTCACTAGTGACGAACGTGTAACTTGCCGGTACGCTTTCTGTCATAGTGAACTTCTGTGGAATGTCGCCCCATGCATAGACGATGTTGTCCACATAAGTCGCACCCCGGATTGCCCCCTGCGCTGGCTTTTGACCAGAACCATTGACATGGCTGACCACCGAATGGCCATCGTAGGATACTGAAAATGCATTGCTTCTTCCAGCCTGATCGCGTTCGCCGTTTCCAATGACAAAGATCTTATCACAACTTGCAGGAAACTGAAAATTTGTCCCTAACTTATGGTTATTCCCGTCAGCGAAGTTGTACGTGCCGATGACGCATTGGGCCTCGCCATCTGCGCGCAGGTTGAAGCCTCCCACAGTGGCTGCGGCAGGTGAAGCAATTGTGTTGAACTCACCGCCACTGATACTGCAGCCGCCTGTATAGATGATGTTGCCTCCAACCGCATTGCGCGTGAGGATTGTGTTGTTGCTGCCACCCGATATGACGTTAGCGCCCCGCAAACGCCTTGGGTGTCCGCGATTCGGAGCGGTTCTGTAATCACCGATGTAATTCAACCATCCTCCTCCGATCACAGATGCTCCATCACCCTTTTCGAGAGTAGATAAGTGATAGCAGTCGATGAGATTGCCCCACCCGCCCGCGATGATTCCAAAATCTTCACCAATAACGTTGATGCCATTGACCTTGCCTCCCGAGAGAATGCCGGCTCCAACGATGCCCTTGATGGATAATGTGTTCCCATGGAATCCACCGATCAGATTTGCCGAAACACTGTTCGGTTCGAACCTCAGCACGCGACCTCTCCCCTGCGCGGCGCTGCCATTGTGATCGACATGAATTTCAAACGCATGATTATCAGCTGTCCCTAGATAATTGAATGTCGGCCCGAGAGGATCTGTCTCGTTATTACCATAACTGCTCCATACCGCTCCCTGTTTGCCCTGGGTCGTCCAATCCAGAACCACGCTCGAGTGTGCTACCGATGTTGCCGTCAGGACTTGTCCCGCCTGTGGGATAGCCGTCGGTAACGTGTAGTAGATGTTTGAGAGTTGAGCACCTGCTTTAAAGGAGCTGTAATAGGGCGCGGCTGAAGGGTTAAAATATGATTTGGTGTTAGGAGAATAGAACTGCAAAGCTCTGGCTTCCCCATCGGTATTGCCGAGCATCATATTCACATTTCCGAAGTACGCAACATTGTGCAGACCTGCAGCAGAAAGATCTGTAGGTGTTGTTGATGAGGCGCTGCCCCCATTGAATCCAAACGAATACGCTCCAAGTGTCAGGTACTGGCCACCGGCGATCGCAGAAGATATCCCCATCACACTGTTGTGCAGCCCACCAGAAATTACTTCATATCCTGAACGCGAGCCTGTGATAGAAATCTCATTGTGGCTGCCACCACCAATGAAGGCACAATCGGTGCCCGTATGATTGCTGTCCCCACCGGCGATCGCACTGCCTCGTTCCTCCGCTTGATTGCCAATGCCTCCAGCGACGGTCGTCCACATGTCGTCAAGACCATCACCGGCATGGTTACCAATGCCTCCAGCTACCGTACATCCTTCACCGTCGCTTTCATTTGCGTGTCCGCCTCCAACTGTTTGGAATTGCCCAGCGGCACTGCCAGCTACGTTGCCTGATCCGCCACTAATTGTGGCATAACTGCTTCCAATGAGGTTGACATTGTCTGTTCCATCACCTCCGCCGCCAGCGATGATCGATCCCTGCGCAGATCTCGAAATAAAGTTGCCCTGATTGCCTCCCTGAATGTTTGGGTCTCCCTCGTTCGCAATATAGCGCATCACTTGATTACTATTCGTTTTGATTACCAGATCTTCTTGATTCGAGGTCCCAAGGTACTCCTCACCGTTAATGTAGTTTCCTGCTTCACTCCAGTCTTTGCTGCCAGTGGAATTGCTCGTAGGAGGTGCATTGAGGGTTGAGTTTATGATCACACTCTGTGCAGCAGAGTCATATCTCATCTCCACGCCGCTGCCTTGCACGAAATTAAGTGCTCCCCCACGAGCAGTCACTTGCTGACCATTGATCTGAACAGAGGCAACATAATCCGTCGCCATCTTTGACGACGTTACAGTGCTGTCAGCGATGCTGAGTGCCGAGAAGCTTGATGAGATCGGACTAAACGCAGTGCGGCCTCTTCCATTGACTTCCGTGGCAATCCACAACGGATGATCTAATTCAGAAGGCTTCGGCAGCGCAACAGCTCCAGCACCCAGTTGAAGTGAAAATACTCCGCCCTTCGTCTCAACGAGATAGCTATCGCTCCAGATGATGGGATTGCCATCGCGATCTGAAGCTAAGTAGATATCCAATCGGTAGGAGCTGTCTCTGAACGGAGTCCCGTTGAGCTGATTCAACATTCCCTGGTAACTAATTGTCCGCTGGGCAAACGCGGCTTCCAGGCAAGAGATGATTAAGAAGAAGATAAGTGCAAACTGTTTTGCACGCTTCGTGCACGTAGTGAGATCTACTTTCATGTGGACGTTGGATTAATTGAACGCCTGTGAATTTAGACATTCATTGGACAGTATGCAAGTAGAAACACAAAAAAGTGGATGAGTCTATGATTAAATCGATGAACGCGTTCTGTTCTGTATTGAGAATTGTTGAGTGAGAACACTACAATTGACTAGTTGAGCGACGGATTTCCTATTCGGAGAGTGAAGGAAGTTTCGCAAGCACATCAACAATGATTTCCTTTGCAAGTGCAAACATCGTCGACTCATCGAATGAACGCGTCATTAATTGCGCGCCGATCGGTAGGTGATCGCGGTCGAGTCCAACCGGGACACTGATTGCCGGCGTGCCGCTAATATTCGCGCTCACCGTGAAGATATCGCTGAGGTACATCGCAAGAGGGTCACTTTTCTGACCAAATTTAAAAGCGGTCGTTGGTGTAGTGGGTGTGAGCAATGCATCGCACACCTGGAAAGCTTCGTTAAAATCCTGCGTGATCAAACGCCGGACTTTCTGTGCACGTCCGTAATAGGCATCATAGTATCCTGATGAGAGAACGTAGGTGCCAAGCATGATACGTCGCTTGACCTCACGACCAAAACCTTCGTTACGCGAGCGCACGTAGGTCTCCTCCAGCGAATGGCTCCCTTCTGCACGACGGCCGTATCGGATGCCATCGAAGCGTGCGAGGTTGCTGGAGGCTTCAGCAGTGGTCAGAATGTAGTAATCGGCGATCGAGTATTTCGTATGCGGCATCGAGAGCATCGCAATCTTACAGCCTGCTCGCTCGAGTTTTGCGCGCGCAGCTTCGACTGCTTCGCGAATGTCGGGCTCAATTCCTTCGCCGAAGTACTCCATTGGAATCCCGATGGTGAGTCCTTTGACATCTCTCTTCAAGGCTTCAGAGTATTGTTGAACGGGTACATCTGCCGAAGTCGCATCCTGAGGATCGCGACCAGCCATTACTTCAAGAGCGTTCGCTGAATCTTCGAGCGTTCGGCTAAACGTCCCAACCGTATCGAACGAAGATGCGAACGCTGTGAGGCCGTACCGTGATATTCTTCCATAGGTCGGCTTCATTCCTATTGTGCCAGTGAATGCGGCAGGTTGACGAATACTCCCGCCAGTGTCAGTGCCGAGTGCTAGTCGAGCTGCACCAACGGCCGCCGCAACCGCGCTGCCTCCGCTTGATCCTCCAGGTACACGTGCCAAGTCCCACGGATTGCGAACCGGACCGAATGCAGAGTTCTCGTTCGAAGAGCCCATCGCGAATTCGTCCATATTGGTTTTGCCTACCAGTACGGCGCCTTCGCTTACTAAACGTTCTACGCAAGTCGCTGAATAGAGCGAGGTGAAGTTCTCAAGAATTTTCGAGGCGCACGTAAGCTTCTTTCCTTCGACAGCCAGCACATCTTTGACTGCAACAGTCATCCCCGAAATTTTGCCGGCATCGCCCGCACGAGTTTCCTCAAAAATATCGAGAAAACAATTCAGCTTGTTGTTTAGCGAGCGAGCTCTCTCGAAGGAATTGACGGACATGGGAATAGTTATTGATTTCTGTTCGAACAAAAATACGCTCTTTCTCGTGGGCTTGAGACCTACGCCTGGAGTTTACGAATGAATGGGAATCAAAACGGAAGCGTCAAGCCTCGCGCGGAGGCACTAGAGTAGTTGGGACTGGCTCGGGCGGTTCAGAAATCTCGGCACCTCTGGCAAGTGATTCTGCCGGGGGCGTGAATAGCGGGATCTCATTGGTCGATGGAGCGACACCCGCGGATGGGACGCCCGGAATGTTTGGATCGACAAACGGTGATTCTGGGAGTGTCGCTGCTGCGCTCATTTGGGTCGTCGCAGGCGGCATCAGCGTCTCGCGCAATGGTTGGGAAGCATCGAGCAATTTCGCCTCGAAACCAGCTTTGGCTTCGTTGAGCGCATCCATCGGCTCCTTCATTGCCGTCTTGACGTGAGTCTCGAAGCCTTCCTTCGCATCGTTAAACTTGCGCAATCCCTTGCCCAAACTTGCAGCAAGTTCAGGTATCTTCTTTGGTCCAAAGAAGATCAGGATGACAAGGAAAATAACGAGAAGTTCGGCTGGTCCGAGGTTCTCAAACATGACGGTCAGTTTGATCGATTGCCGCTCCTACAGCGGAAGCGGCAGTTATTAAGCCTTAAGCCTTTGGCGCGGTCGGTGCAGGCGTTGCGGGTGTTTCAGTCTTTGCAGCTTCATCCGGCGGTGCCTGCGAAGCGCGCTTGAACTCGCTGATTCCCTTGCCCAGACCGTGCATGAGCTCGGGGATCTTCTTTCCTCCAAAGAGTACCATGATGATCAACAGAATGATCAGGATCTCCATGGGGCCTAAATTGCGAAACATAATAGCTTCTCCTACGAAAGTGTAATTACAGGCAATTGATGAATGCCCAGCATTTCGAAACTTCGAGGTTGCAGAATAGGTTCAACGGGCAAGGATGAAGGATGAAGATTTTGCGAGTCTCTTCTCTCATCCCTCCTTTTCATCCTTCATTACTCATCCTCCGGCCTTGCCCGATCCCGGTCCTTCAAACCCAGAACTTTTGCCTTTTGCTGTGTACTGGTACACCCCTTTACGGGGACGTGGAATATTTCTCATGGCAGCTATAATCACAACAAAAAACGCTAGCGCAACAAGAACAAGGATGGCGGCCTGGATGATCTGCAACCTGTTAGAGTAAGTTAGAGCGCAATGGCTCGTAAGGGTTTAATCGGGATGGTCAAGCGGCTTGTGCCGCCAGGCGATGCTCGTCTACATGGTTGAAGCTTTCGCGCAAACTTTCGAAGATCGGCAATCCGTCTGACGAACCGAGAATAATCTCGCATGCTCGTTCTGGATGGGGCATCATCCCAAAGACATTTCCATCTTTGTTCACGATCCCAGCAATATTATTGAGCGACCCGTTTGGATTCGCCGAACGCACTACGTCGCCATCTGGCGAAGCATAGCGAAAAATCACCTGGCCGGAAGACTCGATATCAGCCAGCACTTCGTCGGTTGCTATGAAATTTCCTTCTCCGTGTGCGATCGGGATCTTCAGTACGTGCCCGCGCGTAAGTGCCGAAGTAAAACGTGTTGCGACCGTCTCGGTACGAAGATGAACTTCCTTGCAAATAAACTTGAGCGACTCGTTACGAATAAGCACGCCAGGCAACAGTCCACTCTCGCAGAGCACCTGAAACCCGTTGCAAATACCGATGACTGTTCCACCCTCATTCGCAAAGCGGATCACATCTTTCATCACCGGAGAAAACCGGGCGATGGCGCCTGTCCGAAGATAGTCGCCATAGGAAAATCCACCAGGCAGGATCACAAGATCAACATCTTCGCCGATCGTCTCTGATTTATGCCAAACAAATTCAGTGTCAGGTTCGGCCAATACGTTCTTGACTGCGTGATAGGCATCATGATCACAATTCGAGCCAGGGAATTGAATGATGCGCGTTCTCATGCGTGCGCTCCTACGGACAGATGTGGCTGGTCGGTCACTTCAATCACGCTGAATTCCTCCATGATCGCATTTGCAAGCAACTTCCGGGCAGCTTCTTCACCGATATGCCGTGCAGCGTCCGGACTAGCGGCCTCGACCTTCAGCCGGACAAGCTTCCCGATCCGGGTGTTCGAGATGCTCGTAAATCCAAGTGAAGAGAGCGCGTGCTCAATCGCTTTTCCCTGAGGGTCCAGAATTGCTTCTTTTCGTTCGATCGCGATATAGACGTAGTAGCTCATGCAATTTTATATTCCGAAGTCTTCTTCCTCTGCATCTGATTCGTCGTCGTCGAATAACGCGGCGGCCCTTCGTTCGTTGATCGCTCGTGAGATCCTGTCAATAAGCGAACGGACGATACCGTAGAGAATGAAGAGAACAAAGAATGGGAAGATCGCGCTCCCCCTTGTTGTTATTGTTAGGATAAGAGCCGCGAGATAGATCGCATATCTGAGAGGATTCGCCAAAATTGACTTCTTCGAGACCTTTGGGATCGATTCATACTTTATGTTCGAGACCATCAGCAGTGAGGCCCCAATGACAAGCGCGAACAACACGATGTCATACGCCTCCTTCGAAAATTTCGGGTCGGGATGTAAATAGTAGAACGTGACATAGGAAACGATCAGGAGTGCGGAGGATGGGATCGGCAGTCCCTTGAAAAAATCTTTGTCAAAGCCAACAAGCTGCACGTTGAATCTGGCAAGTCGAAGCGCACCACAGATTGCTGGCAGAGCAGCGAGCAATAATCCCAGGCCGCCAAACTGATAGAAGTAAAGCTTGTAAACGATTGCGCTCGGCCCTACGCCAAACGTCACGACATCGGCAAGTGAATCGAGCTCGACACCAAATTCACTGGAGGAATGCGTCAGGCGCGCCATAAGTCCATCGAGCACATCGAAGACCCCACCGAGGACGATAAACCAACCTGCCGTTTCGAGCTTATTGTCAACGAATGCCGACTTAATGGCAACGAACCCACAGAAGAGGTTCATCACAGTGAACAGGCTGGGAATGATCGAACGAGTGAGTTTGATCATACCGGCATCAGGGGAGCTCAGCGAGTACGGTCTCGCCCGCGCGGACCGTCTGCCCCATTTTTACGAGTATCCGAGCATCCAGTGGAAGCCAGATATCAACTCGAGAGCCGAACTTGATCATCCCGAACCGTTCTCCGACTCGCAGAGTATCACCGACTTTGACCGGACAAACAATCCTTCGAGCAATGTAGCCGGCAACCTGAGAAAAGAGAATTCGCCTTCCGTGAACATTCAGTCCAATCATCGCACGCTCGTTGCGATGCGTTGAAGATTCTTCAGAAGCTTTGATGAATTCACCTTTGATGTATTTGAAATACTCGACTACGCCTGTCATCGGCGCTCGATTGACATGCACATCCAGTGGCGACATGAAGATCGAAATCAGCCATGCCCGCGAATGAAGATAATTCGGTTCGTCTGTTTCTTTCAGAATCACGATTCTTCCATCTGCCGGAGAGATCACAAGCGAATCAAGCCCGCGCCCCGCGCTTGCGGGAGTTCGGTCCGGATCACGAAAGAAGTTGAGTGAGAAGACGACGAGAAATGTTGCTACGACCGCGAGCACGACTCGAAGCCAGGTTTCATCCGTCCAGATCGCCAGCCCAAAAAAGAGAACCGCGATCACTGCGACCGCGATAAGGACATCGACGCCAAATTTTGTCAGGCCCAAAACTGTAGCTCCCGAAATAAGTAGGTTATGCGCCAATCGGCTCCGTGGCGCGTTTTAATATCTCTGCATAAGCTTCCTCCACGTTGCCAAGATCCTGACGGAAGCGGTCTTTGTCCAGCTTTTGGCGCGTTGCTTTGTCCCAGAATCGGCAAGTGTCTGGTGAGATCTCATCGCCCAAGAGAATCTCGTCGTTGTGCCGGCCAAACTCGAGCTTGAAATCGACAAGCAGGATTCCGCGCTTGTCAAGATAGGATTTCAAAATGTCGTTTACCTTGAGCGCTTCGGTGTGAATGTGGTCGATCTCAGTTTGAGTGGCAAGCTTGAGTGCCATCGCGTGACTTTCATTGATCAGCGGATCTCCTAGCGCATCATTCTTGTAAGAAAACTCGAATGTCGGGACGGTGAATACGGTCCCTTCAACCGCACCGTAACGCTTCACAAAACTTCCTGCTGCGATATTGCGCACGATTACTTCGAGCGGCACGATCTCCAGACGTTTGATCAGCATTTCGATCGGCGAAAGCTTTGCGACGAAATGCGTTCGGATGCCACGTGTTTCAAGCAACTCGAACATTGAACAAGCGAATTGATTGTTCACTTCGCCCTTGTGCGCCCACGACCCCTTCTTCTCACCATTGAAGGCAGTTGCGTCATCCTTGAATTCCTGGATCACGAGATCGGGTTTCCCCTCGACCGTCCAAAGCTTTTTGGCTTTGCCCTCATAAATCATCCGCTGTTTCTTCATTTCAGAAGCCATGATGTTGATCAGGGGAAAAGTCCAAAGAAAATACCAATGCTTGCGACGAGGCCGGAGCCATTGATATTCGCAAGTTTGTCCGTTAATCCAAGATTGACACCGTTATCGACGGACCAGGTCCGCATCGATGTGCCTTGATACGCGATCGAGGCTCGGATCATCGAGAAGCCTTTGATCGAATACTCAAACTGAAGTTGAGGCATATACAGGAAGAATCCGGCATGATAGGTATGCGTGATATTCGTTGATGCGCTTCCGAACTCATCATTGATATCGAACTGTGATAGCGGCGCACGGTTCTCCGCCTGCTGCGCGTAAATTTGGACGCTACCGAATCCAAGCGCAACTCCCGGCACGATCGAAAAGTGTTTCAATCCAAGCGGCAGCACATAGTCGAGTGTGAGCGCGCCATACCCGACCGAGTATGTGAGCATGCGATTCTTTTTGCTGCCGACCACATCGGTATCCTTACAATCGCACGGGCTCGTGCCGCCATATCCCATTCCGCCCACTCGGACGTTCTTGATCCATGGGAGTGTGATAAAGCCCTGCCCGCCGATCATGAAAATGCTGCTGGCAAGGTCCTGCCCTACAAACGGCTGTGCGATGTTCTTGTTCAGATCGGTTACGTTTGGTAGAAACGCGCCTCCCAAGACACCACCACCGACGGCAAAGTAGCTTGGCGCGGTCTTATCTTCGGTGTAAAGATCTTCGTCGTTCCAATGTGTAGTATCTTTCGTTTGGGCTCGTAACTGACTTGAAGAGAGGGTCATCAGGCCAATCAGGATTAGCGCGGCAGACTGCAAGCTCATTGATCGAAGAAAACGATAGTGATCCGGCATTACTGTTCGATTTGTGATTCTATGTGCTTAAAGTGCTGCGTTCGATGTTGGTAGACTCGCAGCAAATTCTCGGCCTAGGTAGGTCACTTTGGGTGATCCACCCAAGTCACCCATCATATTCGCACAAATTTACGAAGTTTCCTTGACGTTGAACGACGAATCACCCAATATCGCTCACGAGGCGGTCGCAATCGAGACTTCCGAACGCCTTCCAAAGCCTGCTCGCGGTGAAAGATTGCGACTGCATACCGACTCGTTCGCATTCGAAGGCAAAGCCGTCGCGAGGCGACATGATGGATATGTTGTCTTCGTCGAAGGAGCCTTGGGTCAGGAGGACGTGACCGCCGAGGTATTCAAGGCTAAAGGCCGATATGCCGAGGCAAAGTTGATCGAAGTCCATCAGGCTTCTCCCGATCGCGCAACTCCGCCTTGCCCTTATTACGGTCCATGCGGAGGATGTGCGTTGCAGCACATGACATACCCCGCACAACTCAAGGCAAAGCGTCAGCAGGTCGTCGATTTGTTCGAGCGCATCGGGAAGATTGAATCACCGAATGTGCATGAGACGATCGGTGTAGAAGGTGAGCCCTTCTTCTATCGCAACAAGATGGAGTTTTCCTTCTCCGAAGAACGATGGCTGATGGATGAGGAGATCGCCACAGGCGATGTGGTTGACCGCTTCGCGCTAGGGCTGCATGTTCGCGAGCGTTTCGATCGTGTGATCGATACGAATACCTGCTTGCTTCCGAGTCCGATCGCTCCAAAGATTGTAAACTTCACGCGCGAGTTTGCTCGAGAATCGGGATTGGGCGTTTTCGGGCCAGACAAGAATCCCGACGGCTTCTTCCGTTTTCTCATCACTCGAACAAGCGGTCACACTGACGACGTGATGGTTAACATTGTGACATCGCGCTATGAGAAGGGCGTGATGGAACAATATCGAGACGGATTACTAAAGACCGTCCCAGAGGTCACCACGATCGTCAATAATATCAATGGTCGCAGAGCGCAAGTGGCACTTGGGGATTCGGAGGAGTTGATCTATGGTGAGGGATTCATCACCGATCGTATCGGGCCAAACAGCTACCGCATTTCGGCGAACTCCTTTTTCCAGACGAACACTCGCCAGGCCGAGCGATTGTATCAGATCGCCTGTGACTTTGCCGAACTGAAGCAAGAAGACACACTGTGGGACCTCTACTGCGGTGCGGGAACGATCTCATTATTTGTGGCAGCCAAGGTGAAGCATGTGCTCGGCATCGAGCTTGCCGAAAGCGCTGTTCGCGATGCGCGCGCGAATGCGGCATCGAATAAAGTCGAGCATGTGGAGTTTGTCGCGAGCGATCTTCGAAAGGCGATCACATCGCCAGAGTTTATCGCTGAACATGCTTTGCCCGATGTGATGATCATCGATCCACCACGAAGCGGCATGCACCCAGATGTGGTGCGCGAGGTACTCTCACTCGCACCGAAACGAATTGCATATATCAGTTGCAACCCTGCAACACAGGCTCGTGATATTGAGATGTTGTCCGAACGTTATGAGCTTGTCGAACTACAGCCGGTCGATATGTTTCCGCAGACATTCCACATCGAATGCGTTGCGAAATTGCGATGGAGGGCGTAACCGTTACCGCGTAATCGTAACACGGGAATTGCTTACGCCAGCATCCGTTTGCATATGCAATACATACACGCCCGATGGAGCTGTCGTATTCAACTGGATTGAATGCCCCCCGGCTGAATAAAACCGATTTGCCAAATCGAGAACCTTGCGGCCCAGCAAATCCATAAGTCCCATACGTACATATGAGTCCCCATTCAGAGAGAAGGAGACGATCGCGTTGTCGCGAAGAGGATTCGGCATCACACTCAGTGCAGCCGCTTCGATCGAGCGAGTACTCACTCCTTCCGGACCTCCACTCACGAACGCTCCCCTGTCAGTTGTAACAGCAAAGAGGTGTCCGCCTGCGTAACTTAGGAGCGAGATCGCTGGGATATCCGAATGATCCGGGGTAATGAGGCCCTTGTTTCGCAGCTCCCACTTCGAGAGCACCCGGTTCCAATGAAGTATGCCTTGCTTGGTACCGGAATCAGCTGTGCATCCTGCATATAGACTGCTATCAGGCGTGATGAGAAGTTGCGAGATGTAGGAGCCTTTGGGAAGTCCAACTGGAATCGAATCCCAGTTATCACCGTCATCGGCCGAGGTGTAAAGCCTTCCATCTTGTGTTGAAACCAGCAGTCGGTCCGAAGAATCTACCGCCAATGCTTTGAAGGCTGAGTTGGCATTGAGAGTGATCTGTTGCCAAACCCCCAGGATGGTATCGAGCCGGAACATCCCAGTCGCTAGTATCGCGAATGGGCGTCCTTTTCGATTCGCTGCCATTGCAGGCACAGGGACTTGATCAATAAGTCCATGCGGCCCATCCCATGCGGTATCACCAGGATGATAACCGTAAACAATACCTTCTGCGCATCCTGTATAGAACGTACCAGTGTTCGCGCGGATGAGCGACAAACACGTCGAGACTAACAAGTGCACATTCGTCGAGTCATGCCGCCAATTCCGACCTCGATCACTCGAGAAATATATTCCCCGCGCTCCGCCATAGAGCGTACCGTCCGGTGAGTTGGCAAGACAAGTGATTGCTCGCAATGCGCGCAGCGTAAATGATCCTCCATTATCACTGGTGACGAACAAACCCATGTTCGGCATCGAGAACATCACCTCGTTCGTAGAATCTTCAGTGATCGCAATCGGTGCACGGTCACGCACGCCATCGAGTGTCATCGGTTGCCAATTGAAGCCGTCATCAGTCGACCTGTAGTTGGCAATGTAAAGCACTCCAGAAGAATCTGCAACGAGATCGCGACCGATCATTCCGAGTGAATCCCACGTCTGCCCTTGATCCGTCGAGCGATAATTGCCAAGCGTCGGGCGGTAGATCGCCTTACTAGAAACTACATTAACGATCCATGAGCCTTTGGGAGTAATCGTGAAACCACTGATGGCAGAATCCGGAAGTGTCACGCTCATGCGCTTCCACGTAGAACCTTGGTCGATACTAAAACTACATGCAGAATTTCTGCCGAAGACATAGATCGTATTCCCTTTGCTGATAATGCGTGAGCGGACAGGATCCCGAATGATAGACCACTTTTTTATCCATGATACGCCTCCATCCGCCGAACGAAATACATTACCACCAAAGGTGAGCAGGTAGATACTATGATCGCTCGTGGCGGCCATGTCCTGCACTTGATAGGTGGAGTCGGCGAAATTGAGCACGTGCCAGGACTGCCCATTATCGGTTGAATAGAACGGCATTGCCCCGATCTGATTTACAAGTATTCCGCCAATCGAATCTTCCACGACCGACGTGAGCAGAGAGGTAATTGTGTCAGGCAATGGGAGATTGGTCCAAGAGCCTTTTATAGAATTTTGGAGATAAAGAAGATTCTTACTAGTCGCGAAAATTCTCCCATGGATGCCTGCCGAAACCAGATATGAAGAGGTTGGCAGTCCATCTGAATTTGCCTCCCACTTCAGCCCGCCATCAACCGATGCGTACACATGCTTATCTGTAGCGAGCACTACTCCACCATTACTCGCTCCAACATACTGATAGCTCCCTGCCCCGAATGGACCCTTGGTCTGGTGCCATGTGAAATTTTGAGCAATCGCAGATGAGGCGAAGGCAAGAAGCAAAAGGAGAACGGCAGCGGTCTTCATGAGTAGTTGGATGTGTCCGACAAAAGTACGCACTCCGAACCGTAGATTTGCACCATAGCCAAACTAAAATTGATGTCCGATATCACGATCTACCAAAAGCCGACGTGCAGCAAGTGCCGGGAGACCATGGAATTGCTTCGCTCGAAGGGAGTCGATTTCGATTCGATCAACTATTTTATCGATCCGATAGACCGCGCGACGCTTACTGAACTTCTGCACAAGCTCTCCATTCCAGCGATCGGACTCTTTCGCACGAAAGAACCACTATTCAGAGAGTTGAGGATTCGCGAACGCTCGCTGAGCGATTCAGAATTAATTGATGTCCTCGTGCAGCACCCAGAGCTCATCGAACGCCCGATCGTGGTTCGCGGGGAGAAAGCAGTGCTCGGGCGACCGCCTGAAAATGTGCTGAAGCTCTTCTAATCAGACTTCCTGCGCACCAAGTGCGAGCAGCGCGTCTTCGATCGGAGCGCGTTCTTTCTTCGGCATAGCCGCCGGCGTTTGTACTTCCTTCGCTAGCAGCGGCATCCCTGAGCGCGAATGCATCGTATCGCGATCGCCGATTTCGCAGGAGAGTGTCGGAGCGGAGAAGTATGTCCGAAGCGATTCGACGAGCGTGTCCTTGAATTTCCCAAGCACATCCAACGTGTGACTATCCTCGCTCGAAAGATAGACGACAGATCTGCGTACACCGCACAGCTCTACGGATGGCATCGAGGAATGCAATGATCGCTTGGACTTCAGACTGTCGACAAAGCCATCCCATCCGTTCTTCACCGTGTCCCATTCGACGCCTGAGGACTGCACATTGCTAACATCATGTGACCCACCAGCCGCTGCTGGATTCGAGGTGGAAAGAAGTTGTGAGGGTTCAACTTCCTTTCGCGCCTCAACAGCGCTTTTAGGCTCGACTCTTGGAGCTTCCGTGCGAGGAGTTGACGTCTTGGCTGCCTCGATTCGCGGCGATGCAGCGGGCCGTGCAGGTGCTTCCAGTGCTCTGGAGCCACCATTCTTCATCGAATCAATGCTCGTGATAAGCGCCTGCAACTCCACTGCCCGATCCATGAGCATCATCTCTACAAGTGCAACTTCAAGCGTGATGCGAGGCTGCTGCGATGTGCGCAAGCGCTCTAGGGCAGATTGCGCTAATCGGATCAACCGGATCATGTCGCCTTCTGTCAGATCTTTCGAGATAGCAACATAGCGCTCCTGATGCGCGCGGGCGGCCTCGACGAGCTTCGGGCTCTGCGTGACGATCACGGTTAAAATATTGCGAAGATGCTCGAGCAGTCCGTTGAAGAACTCTTCGATGTCGTATCCCTTGCTGATGATCTGATTACTCAGTTCAAACGCAGAGGCAGCATTCTTGCCTTTGATTGCATCGGTAACGCTGAAGAAGAAATCGGTATCGATCAGATTCAGCGATTCGCGGACATGCTCGGTCTCGACTTTCTTCCCGCAATAGGCAACGACCTGATCGAAGATGCTTTGCGCATCGCGCATCGATCCATCGCCTTTCTTGGCAATGATGAGCAGCGCATCGTCCTCTATGTCGATGCCGTCGACTTTTGCAATATTGCGCAGCGTCGCTGTGATCTCGTCGAGCTGGATCCGACGGAAATCATAGCGCTGCGTGCGTGATAAGATGGTAGGAAGCACTTTTTGTACTTCGGTGGTCGCGAAGATGAACACAAGATGCTTCGGCGGCTCTTCAAGTGTCTTTAGGAGCGCGTTGAACGCACTGTTCGACAGCATGTGTACTTCGTCGATGATGATCACCTTATACTTTCCCTGCACCGGAGAATACTTCACATTGTCGCGCAGCGAGCGAACATCATCTACTCCGTTATTCGAGGCGCCATCGATCTCGCGCACGTCCATCGAACTGCCATCCGTGATCGACAGGCAGATCGGACACTTATTGCACGGCTCGTACCCGTTTGTAGGAGCATTTGGACAATTGATCGCTTTCGCGAGCAATCTGGCAACCGTCGTCTTGCCGCAACCGCGCTGACCGGTAAAGAGATACGCATGCGCAAGACGGTCCGACTGGATCGCGTTCTTTAATGTGCGCGTCACATGCTCCTGCCCGACGACTTCATCAAAACGCATCGGCCGCCACTTGCGAGCTGTTACCTGGAAAGTTTCTGACATGCTGGATTCGGTAGATGGATTAGTTAGCTCTCAACAGTGAAAAGCGGCGGGAATGTTCGGAGTTTGGGGAGTAAAAAAAATCCCGCGAACTCCGCGGGATTTCTCATTCCAACCTAAGATCTTTTATGACTTCGGTCCAGCCTTTTTGATCGCTTCATCAGTACCCTTCTCGTACTTCTTGAAGTTTTCGGCAAATCGTTTTGCGAGGTCTTTTGCTGCTGTGTCGTAGGCGGCTTTGTCGGTCCAGGTATTGCGTGGGTTGAGCACGTCGTTCGGAACGCCTGGTACTTCCTTCGGGATGGCGAGTCCGAAGACCGGATCGGTCTCGGTCGCGACGCTATCCAACTGACCCGCGAGTGCAGCGTTGACCATCGCGCGCGTATATGGAAGGTGCATGCGTTTTCCGACGCCATACGCGCCGCCAGTCCAGCCAGTGTTCACGAGCCAGCACTTGACATTGTGCTTATCGATCTTCTTACCGAGCAGATCCGCATACACGTTCGGATGCAAGAGCATAAACGGTGCGCCAAAGCAGGTCGAGAAATTCGGCTCTGGCGTGGTGACGCCGCGCTCCGTACCTGCAAGCTTCGCTGTGTATCCTGAAATAAAGTGATACATCGCCTGCTCCTTGGTCAGTTTCGAGATCGGAGGAAGCACGCCGAACGCATCGGCAGTCAGGAAAATGATATTCTTCGGATGTCCGCCAACCGACGGCTCGACTGAGTTCTCGATAAAATCGATCGGATACGCTACGCGAGTATTCTCTGTCTTCGATGTATCGTTATAGTCAGGAACGCCCGCGCCATTCAGCACAACATTCTCAAGCACCGCACCACGCTTGATCGCATTCCAGATCTCAGGCTCCTGCTCTTTGGAAAGTTTGATCACCTTTGCGTAGCATCCACCCTCGAAATTGAACACGCCTTCATCAGACCATCCATGTTCGTCATCACCAATAAGACTGCGATTAGGATCAGCAGAAAGCGTCGTCTTGCCGGTGCCGGAAAGTCCGAAGAAGAGAGCGGTGTCACCCGCTTTGCCAATGTTTGCAGAGCAATGCATCGACATCACGCCTTTGAGCGGTAGCAAATAATTAAGCGTCGAAAAAATGGATTTCTTCATCTCGCCGGCATATTCGGTACCGCCGATGAGGATGATCCCCTTTTCCAGATTGAGCACGATGAACGTGTCGCTGGCAGTGCCGTCGGTCGATGGGTCAGCCTTTACGCTTGGCAGATCGATGATCGTGAATTGCGGACGGTGCTCGGCCAGCTCTGACTGCGTTGGACGGATGAATAGATCGCGGCAAAAGAGATTGTGCCATGCCTGCTCGTTGATGACGCGGATCGGAAGCTGATACTTTTTGTCAGCGCCTGCAAACAGATCTGCAACGAAGAGCTCTTTCTCATTCATTGCGGCGAGCATCTTTTTATAGAGCTTGTCAAAATTTTCCTGGGAGATCTCGCGGTTGACCGTGCCCCACCAAACATTCTTTTTTGATTCCGTCTCGCTCACAATAAACTTGTCCTTTGGGGAGCGTCCGGTGTACTTGCCTGTGGAGACTACAAGGGCTTCGTTGCTGGCAAGCTTTCCTTCGCCTCGGGAGAGCGCCTCTGCATAGAGTTCTTCTACCGAAAGATTAAAGTTGATCCTGTTGTGAGAAATACCCTGTTCTGACAGAGTGCTCGTTTGAGATTTTTCCGTCTGGTTGCTCATAATTCGTCAATTTTATGTCCCGGGCCAAAAGAAAACGCCCGCCTGCTTTCGATAACCAAGTGCGAAAAAGGAATTCGGCTCGAATTGATTCCGGGTTTATCTTTGGGGGAAATCTTGTAAAGAACATTTGAAAAGAACCTGAGATTTTTTTCAGAACTTTGGGGTTAGTGGTTGGCTTCCAACATTAGAGGTGCCACCTATTGTTTGAGGGAATGATGTCGTATCGTCTCTCTAGCAGATTTTTTATACTTAGTAGTGCAGATCAACGTCTTTTTTAGTCCAAACCATCTCGATGAGCTCCTTCTCCGTGACAAGATCATTGTTGTGATCGATGTCCTGCGAGCTTCAACGACGATCACGTATGCAATGCGGGCCGGTGCTCGCGAGATCATCCCTGTCGCCAGTGTCGATCAGGCAATGAAGATAGTTGGCAATCTTCATTCGACCTCTACGATCCTTTGCGGCGAGCGCAATGGCAAGCGTGTGGATGGCTTTAAACTCGGAAATTCTCCTTCGGAATACACCGAAGAGGCAGTCGAAGGAAAAGCGCTCATCATCACGACCACTAATGGTGCGGTCGCGCTCACGAAAGCAAAACATGCGCGTCAATGCTTTGTCTCGGGCTTTGTGAATATGTCCGCCACCGTAGAAGCGCTTGCTCAGGTTCCGGGTCTTGAGAACGAAACGCTGCACATTCTCTGCAGCGGCCGCGAAGAACAATTTTCGCTTGAAGATGCTACGTGCGCAGGAATGCTCATCACGCGCATCTCACAAAAATTCAGCAACGTTCGCTACACCGATAGCGCGCGTGCAGCACTGAGTGTCTATGCGCAGTTCGGATCCGATATCCCACGCACACTTCGCGAGAGCGATCACGGACAAATCCTGGTCAGTCTTGGCTTCGAGGATGATATCCGCCTGGCTAGCGAGATCGATAGCGTACCGCTCGTTCCCGTCCTCGAGCAGAACGCCATCAAAAAGAAACTGATTTTCTCCGATGCCCTCAGAGAAGAAGTGGAACTCCGAGCCAATCGGGGTTTGAATAAGCCACCTGTACGGAAGGCGAGAGTTTCTGCTTGAGATTTAAAGGCTGCTGCGGCAGCCTTTTTTATTTGGTCGCTGCGCATGGTTCGTCGAATTGCGAACGAAGGACCCGTCCACATTGTCACGCGACGACTACAGTTACAAGATGAACAGGCAGGACTCTTGGTTATCAGAGGCAGAGTCGAGAGGATCTGAACAGTGCAATCCAGCAGGTTAACACTGTCTACACCGTGCAGGCTCTGCCAGCTGTGGTTACCCTTTTGGTTGCCTTATTGGTCTTTCGCGGAGTAATTCATTGAATGGCGGGGGCGCTCCAATCTCGTCTTGGAATTTGTGTGGCAAAAGTGTGGTTAATTTATGGCTCATTATCAACATCAGTCGCAATGCCATCCACAGCAACTCAGCGCCTCTTCGATACCGTCCCAAAAGATCAATTTCACCTTTTTAAGGGAGGGATGCCGGATGCCAAGCAGGTAACCCAAAAATATCTTCATTTCAAAAAAGAGGATGTTGCAGCGGCTGCGAACGTGCCAATTGGCTCTGTGCGATACGACGACCGCATGCCCGAGGCACTTTTGGCACGCGCTACGGAATGGGCTATCGCTATTAATCTCGTAGGAAGTTTTTTTAAAGACCAGAAGCGTACCATTATCTGGTTCCAGACTTCGAACCCATCGCTCGGCAACATTTCGCCGAAGGAAATGATACGGCGAGGGCGTAGTCAGAAATTATTGTCATTCATCCAGACAGCGCTTAGCGAAAATCCTCCCAGCAAAGCTTGAGTAAGAAGAAGCATGTTCCGCGGCGACGACCTGTTCTTCGAAAGTCGCCCGCAATCAGTCGGAGGGTTTCCAGTTACATTCTTGAACAAGGAACTCCTGATGATCTTCAGAATGCCGTCACTTCACATGAGAGACTTAAGAAATTCTGGTGGGATTTTCACTTTGAATTGGAGTACCAGCGCGACCTGATTCGAGATCGGCTTCTGGAAGCTGTAGCCGCGGAAGCATCTCCGGATTACACGTTTAGTTCGTGGCAGCGCGCAGTCCCCTGGAAATATAGCCTCAATCCGCTGAGCTGCGTCGGCAGTAGAACTAACGGAGGAGGAAGATTCAACATAGGGGACATTGACCCCAGTCGCTTTCTAATGTTCCAGGCTCTTTATCTCGCAGAGAACAAGGACACAGCTATTCAGGAAACACTGGGGCAAATACCCAACTCCGAAAGCGGCTTGAGCGCAAGAGAAATAGCATTAGCTGCTCCCAATTCGGAGACATTTGTATCTGTATCCGGTGAACTGGACCGCGTGCTCGATTTAACGAAACCCGGTTCGCTTGCCGGGTTTGTTGAATTGACAAAGAACTTCAAAATACCAGCATCTCTTCGATCCGAGGCAAAGCACATTGGACTCACACCTCCGGAAGTCATTGGATCCGTTACCTTATTACTTGAAACGATTCTTGACTTCAATTGGAAGCTGTATCCAATGCAATTCGATCTTCCATCGAATTCCCAAATTTTGGGTCAGCTAGCTCGTGCCGCTCAACTCGATGGCGTGGTCTACCCGTCAAAGTTTACCCGCAAAAGATGTTTGGCTGTCTTCCTGAGTAATTTTGAAAACGGTAATTCCTTCATTCGGTTTGATCACGAAGCTCCTCCCGGGGTGGCGCCAAGGCGTGTTGATCGAACAAACTGGAAATCATTCGAATCACCGGATGGCCCCTAGAGTGGAGCGATACCAGACTGTTCACCGATCCCTTTTAAAAAAATGAAGTGTGCGCTGTGATTGCCAGCACCCACTTCATTCCTGTCCTATCCACAATTGCCCAATTGTGGTTGTTTCACCTGGCACGGGAAACCATCATGCCACCGACTCCAAACCTGACAGACTAGTATACTATTCGCGTGCCAGAGTATCGCGTTTTCGTTATAATGGATATCTGAACTGTGATTTATGTGATTCTTGTGATTGGGATGATTTGTCCGTGCGAAGCCGCTGGCCGCTTGAACCGGTTGTCTCTAGCCTCGTTCGTTTTGTCCTTGATCGGAGATTTTGAATCCGATGCGCCGTGTTGATTTGCTTGGTGGTTTCATTAGTTCGCGGATCGCGTCGAAAACGACCTTGAATTGCTGATCGTATTTCTTCTCAAGTGACTCGAGTTTTCCTTTGAGTTCTGAATGTGTCGTGAGGAATTCCCGAAGTCTCACGAAGGCTCGCATGATCTCGATGTTGACTTGGACTGCGCGCTCACTGTTGAGGACGCTGCTAAGCATTGCGACGCCCTGTTCGGTGAAGGCATACGGTCTGCTTCTAGCACCGCCCCAACTTGAAATCACAATTTGTGATTTCAAGATTGAGACTTCCTCCATGGAAAGTTGAAACATGAAATCGGCAGGGAAGCGCGATATATTGCGTCGGACGGCTTGGTTCAGCGTCCGATGTTCGACATCATAAAGCATTGCCAAATCATGGGATAGCAATACCTTTTGTCCTCTAACAAGATAGATACATCGGTCAATTCGTTCTTTCGGGAGAATGGTGGTATTCTTACTCATTAACAACTCAGACAAATCTTGAAATCACAAATTGTGATTTCAAGTTGGGAGATCCCAAAGCGTGTGCAACTGTAATTTATTCGGCTCCTTTCCCACCCGATTTAGACTCAATATTTATATAAATGAAGCAATTAAGCTTAAGTTTCCACTTGGAAAACTGTTCTGGGAGAATTCTTGACCATTGACCGGATCGGGTTTTTGGGATACTGTTTCGTGATCGACGGCATCTTGAGGTCACAAATTGTGACCTCAAGTTTGACTAATGAGAATTGAGTTAATGACATAATTTATGAAACTTTAATCTATATCTATGCGTTTTAATTTAGTGTTAGGGTGTTCCCTCAAGTTTCATGCATCCCGGGGTGTCGGGCGAGACGCCCGACCCACGCGAGATGCTTTCAGCCCCTCAACGAATTATCGCACAAGCGCATCCTCCATTTTAAAATACAAGCTAAGGCATACCCTACATCAATTCCACCTGTCCCTTAGCTTCAGACTGCCCATGGATTCCCGCCTGCGCGGAAATGACAACGTGAGTGGGAAAGAGCGCGAAGCGAAAACGACTGCGACTTTTGTCATTCCCGCGAATGCGGGAATTCATCCCTTGAGAAGGTTGATTGGTTTTCTGTAAGAAGGAGAATTATGAATAACGTTTTCACACTCATCAAGTCAATTGGCGATTTTAAGCCAAAAACGCCAAAGAGGAAATGAAACAATTACCAAAGTTTTCACACACACGGGAGTTTGATGGTTCTTGGATGTCGTTCTAATGGTATCATGGCAGATCTTAAGAAGCGGTTGGGAGGTAATGTCGAGGGGTTGTTCTTCGTCGATTCGACGTGCATCGACTGTGACACGTGCCGACAGATCGCGCCAAGTGTGTTTGCGGAGCTTGGAGATTACTCGGTTGTTCATCACCAGCCTGTGGGTGAGAGCGAAGTGCGGGAAGCTGCTCGTGCGCTTCTGAGTTGTCCGACCGGTTCGATCGGGACTCTCGCAAAGATCGACTTGAAGCCTGCTCGCCTCGACTTCCCTCTTCCGATCACCGACTCGATCTTTTACAATGGCTTTGCCTCACCGGATTCTTTTGGCGCGAGCAGCTATTTTGTCAGACATCCAGAAGGAAATTGGCTGATCGATTCTCCAAAGTATTTGCCCTATCTGCGCGACAGGTTTCAAGAGATGGGAGGCATTCGCTACATCTTTCTTTCGCATCGCGATGATGTATGCGATGCTGCTCGATATGCTGAAGCGTTCTCGAGCGAGCGGATCATCCACCGCTATGAACTCAGCGCACAGCCAGATGCAGAGCATGTGATCGATGGATATGATCCGGTTCAAATCTTAAAAGATTTTTTGATCGTTCCGACGCCGGGGCACACGCGCGGTCATCTGGCGCTGTTCTTTCAGAACAAATATCTCTTTACGGGCGACCATCTTTGGTGGTCGAGAAATCGCAATGCGCTGACGGCTTCGCAGTCGGTCAATTGGTATTCATGGCCGCAACAGATCGAATCCGTACGCAAGTTGCTTGAGTACCCGTTCGAATGGGTACTACCGGGACATGGCGAGCGCATTAATTTGCCGGAGCCGGAAATGAAGCGGAGGTTGATCGAGTTATTGGGGCGGATCGAACACTGATACGCCGACTATTCAATTAACATGATGAGCGAGAGGATCACACCATTAACCAGATCACTTCTCGTCGAGCAACTTGTGCGCGATGTGCCCGACTTCCCTACTCCAGGCATCCTCTTCAAAGACATCACACCTGTGCTCGCCAACTTTGAAGCGATGCGCGAGGTCTTCGGACATTTCTACACCTTCGGGCGCGAGATGAAGCCGGATGTCGTTGTCGGCATCGAGTCGCGCGGATTTGTCTTAGGTATGCCGCTTTCTCAGGAATTGGGCGTTGGATTCGTTCCGGTGCGCAAGCCAGGGAAGCTCCCTTACACGACGATTCGAGAGGAGTACACACTCGAATACGGTACAAATGCGCTCGAAATGCACATCGATGCAATCGAAGCAGGAATGCGTGTGCTTATCATTGATGATCTGCTTGCAACCGGTGGGACAGCCTCGGCGGCTTGTCGTCTGGTTGAGCGATTGGGTGGAGAAGTCTGCGGACTCTCATTCATGATCGAACTGGGGTTTTTGCACGGTCGCAAGCGAATTGAAGGAAGAGCCGTGCAGAGCCTGGTTACCTATCCCTAGGTAACTGGTTCAGCAGCAAGGTTCTCTGAGAAATAATTCATCGAGTCTCCCGTTAAACCTTCCCACTACTCAAGGCTCTATCCTCCAGTAAGTCTTGAAAACAGTATTTGAATTCAGCTTTTGTTTGATAGCTCAACCGTAAATACAATCATGAAACTCAATCAGTCAAATCCAAAAATGTGGGCGGCAGCACTTGCGTTCGTAACGCTCGGCGGACTCGCTAGCTGTCAGTCATCGACAGCACCGACAGAGACTCCAAGTCAGCAGGCCTATGATTCACAGGCTGCTGCCGATGTGACCGCTACAGCGATCGGTGCGAAGACAGATGGCGCCGGTGCAATCCTTACAGACGCGCTTAGCATCGGTAAGGGCGGCTCGGTATCATCTGCACAGGAACTCGGCAAAGATTCGCCGCAATCGCGCGATTCCAGCTACGACCCAATCACCAAGCTGCATACGATCACTTTCACCCGCAGCGCGAGTGCAAACGGCTTTAGCTTTAACGGCCAGCACGTTTATACCTACACGTTCTATGATACGACCGGTGCTCCGATGGCACACTATCAGAAGGGCGTGACGGACAAACTCGTCATTGGCGAAAAGGGCGGCCACACTGCCACGACTCCGCGTGCTGCGATCATCGATTCCTCGAACGGAAGCTGGACGATCACAGGACTCGCAAGCACAACTGGTGATCCAGTGCTCAATGGTACATTCAAACGTGCTGGTCAGACAACGCTTAACACGGCATGGAATCCTGGTCGAGTGATCACGCATACGTTCACGATCAACTACACGAACGACACAATGAAGCGTGATCTGATTGATGGATATGTCTATCTGATCGGAACGGGGAATTCAAGCTTCACTGCAGTCGGACCCAAAGGCGGGACATTTACTCGCACTGTCCAGATCACCTTCAACGCTGATGCAACCGCGACCTTACTGGTGACTCGGACGACAGGCGATGGATCGGTCGATACATTCACGATCGACGTGAAGCAAGGTTTCTGGCTTCGGGACGGCCGGTAATATGTGGAGAGAGTTTGCTCGCAAGAGCAATAAGGAAAACAAGCGACGAGAACACGATCTATCAGGAACAGGATAGATCCCTTAATCCAGAAAGACGCGCCGGGAACAAGGCGCGTCTTTCTTGTGATGGTGCCGAAACGTTGTTATTCCTTGGCCATCTCCGCAAAGAAGATCGCGCTTGTTTTGATCCCTTTGTGGAAGTGCGGAAGGTTGAGTTTTTCGTTAGGCGAATGGGCGTTCTGGTCTGGCAGCGTAAAGCCCATAAGAACTGTTGGCGCGTGGAGGATGCGTTTGAACTGCTCCACAATCGGGATCGAACCGCCTTCACGAGTAAGAAGCGGTTCTTTGCCAAAGACCTGCTTCAAGGCACGACTGGCTGCACGAACACCTGCAGAATCGATCGGTGTAACCGCCGGAGGACCACCATGCAGTTCTGTTATCTTTACTCGAACGCCAGGCGGAGTGATCTTTTCGATGAACTTTGTGAAGAGCTTCGCGATCTCTTGAGGAGTTTGGTCTGGCACGAGCCGCATGGAGATCTTTGCGTGTGCAACCGATGGCAGGACAGTCTTCGCACCATCGCCCATGAAGCCACCCCAAATACCATTGACATCAAGAGTGGGACGCATCGATAACCGCTCAACATTTGAGTAGCCTGCTTCGCCGACCAGCGCATTAACGTTAAGATCCTTCTTGTATGAGGTCTCGTCAAACGGCAGCTTTGAGAGTTCGGCTCGTTCCCGTTTATCTTCGGGAAGGATCTTGTCGTAAAACCCATCGATGAGAATGTTGCCTTGCTCATCTTTCAATTTGCTGATCATGTGCGCGAGTGCATTGATGGGGTTAACGACGACTCCGCCATAACTTCCGGAATGGAGATCTCGATTTGGTCCGGTCACTTCGAGTTCAATGTAACAGAGTCCTCGCAGGCCATAGCAGAGCGACGGCGTGTCATAGCCATACATTGGCGTGTCGGAGACAAGCACGGTATCACACTTGAGAAACTCGCGATGCTCTTCGAGGAATGTCTCGAGGTTCGGCGAACCGATCTCCTCTTCGCCTTCGATCATCACCTTGACGTTGACGGGCAACGTGCCATTCAACTTCAAATGCGCCTCGAGTGCTTTGAGATTGAGAAAGACCTGCCCCTTGTCATCTGCGCTGCCACGCGCATAGATGTTCTCGCCACGAACAGTTGGTTCGAATGGCGGAGCATCCCACAGATGGAGTGGATCGACTGGCTGCACATCATAATGACCATAAAAGAGCACCGTCTGTGCGTTGCCTCCAGCTTCCATATGCTCGGCATACACGACAGGATGGCCCGCTGTCTCAAAGATCTGCGCCTGCTTCATTCCGATCCGCTTCAACTCATCCCGAACCCACGCTGCGCATCGGCGAACGTCAGCAACATTTTCGGGAGCAGTTGAAATCGAAGGTATGCTGAGGAATTCCTTCAGTTCGGATTCATAGCGATCTTTGTTCTTATCGATGTAACTGAGGATTTCTTGCATTCAGATTTGTGTGTGGTGAAAAAACAAGAGTCGGGTGAAGCAGCTATCGAAGCTCACCCTAAAAATTTGTTCTGCTCTTTTTGCAGTTCCTTGATGAGGTATTTCAGGCGCGGAGAGTCGGAGCCTTGTGCGAGTGGGAAATAGTGCTCTTTGGTCTCCATGATATATTTGATCGGATTCTTCTTGACATTGAATTCAAGACATCGAAAAGTATCCAGTCGGTCCGCAAGTTTGAGCATTCGCGCATCCTCGCTTGAGAGCATGAGTCGCTCGACGTATTCCTTCTCCACCCACTCTTTGATCACTCCTTCAGCTTTGATATCTTTCGTCAACTTCTGAACGAGATAACTGGTGTACGATCCAAAGTTCAGCTCGATGATCTCCGGCGTAAGAACATGAGAATCTTCAAGAGCATCATGCAACAGCGCTGCACAAACGACGCTTACATCGTATTGATTGAGTTCGATGATACAGATCTTAGCAACTCGGCTCGGATGCCAGAAGTAGGGAGTATTGTCCGGACGCTTCTGGTACTCATGGACACTCTCGGCCATTTCATATGCGTCAACGCACTTATTGATCTGGATGGCTGCAAGATTGCGTTCACGCAATAGCATCTCCAGATCCTCGCGGGAGAGAAAAGTCTCGTTGTAGCGCTCGTGCGGAAGATGTACGCTTGAAAAAGGCACTTAAGCGGTGATTACTACCATGTTACGACACCACAAACATGGCAATTCGTGCCCCGATGTCCAGTCAAATCGTTAAACGTTAAAGCGGAAATGCATGACGTCGCCATCTTCTACGATGTATTCCTTGCCTTCACTGCGTAGCAGCCCGGCAACCTTGACAGCGCTTTCGTTGCCGAGACGTACAAGATCGTTGTACTTCATCACTTCGGCACGGATAAAACCTTTTTCAAAATCGGTGTGAATGACGCCGGCGGCTTCAGGAGCTTTTGCCCCTTTGCGCACCGTCCAGGCTCGCACCTCGGTTTTGCCGGCCGTAAAGTAGGTCTGCAGCCCAAGCAAATCATAGGCCTCGCGCACAACAGCATTCAACCCTGGCTCCTTTAAGCCAAGATCGTGCAGGAAATGTTCGCGTTCAGATTCTTCGACTTCGGCAAGCTCCATCTCGATCTTGGCGCAGATCGAGACCACACGTGCATCTTCGCGTTTGGCGATCTCTTTGATTGCCTCGATGTACGCGTTGCCATTGACGACTCCTGCTTCATCGGTGTTGGCTACGTACAGTACGGGTTTCGCAGTCAGAAGATGCATCTCTCGCAACCACGTTTTCTCGTCATCATTGGCCAGCGGGAAATAACGAGCCAGCCGACCTTCAACCATCTGCTGTCGAAGCCTGGTGTACATGTCCACTTCAGCTCTGGCCTTTCCCTCCCCGGTCTTCGCTTTACGCTGCGCTGCATCCTGCTTTTTGTCGAGCGTCTCGAGATCCTTCAGTATCAATTCAGCTTCGATGATCTCGATATCGCGTTTTGGATTGATGGAGCCATCGACATGGATGACATTCGCATCATCAAAGGCACGGACGACATGGGCGATCGCATCAACATCGCGGATGTGGGAAAGGAATTGATTACCGAGACCCTCACCGGAGGCAGCGCCTTTGACGAGACCGGCAATATCGACGAATTCGATGGTAGTAGGGACTTCCTTTTCGGGTTCGATCAACTTGGTCAGTATTTTTAGCCTCGAGTCCGGAACTGCCACGACCCCAGTATTGGGCTCGATAGTGCAAAACGGATAATTCTCGGCGGCGGCTTGCGAGCTTGCCGTAATCGCGTTGAATAGAGTCGATTTCCCCACATTCGGCAGTCCGACGATGCCGCAGCGAATTCCCATCGTATACTTGGATCAGTTAGGCGTGTCTAGTCGCCCTCGTAGCAAATCGTGAGAGATTTTTGTTCCGGGTGCGATCTCGGTCGAGCCCCTACTCTCGGGTAGACTTCCTTTGTTCAAGTTCCGTCAAGATGACCGAAACGTAATTGGTCCCTTCCTTAGTCTGCAGCGCTAAGACCTGGCGTTTGCCTTTCCAGCGGATCATCCTGAAAACATTGGTGTAGCCTTCGTTTGGATGGCCATATTTTTTCTCGAGCAGCGCATCGAGGTTTTCAAAGAGTCGAGCGGCATCATTGCTATCTCGAGATTGCACCGAAAAAGTGATCTGATGGATGAGCGTGCCTTGCGTCGCAAGACGGAATTCACCCGGCTGTCCGAAGTACTTTCCATTGAATTTGAAAAGACTCGCGCCGTCTTCACCGCCCCAAAGTAATGTGTCGATTGGAACGACCACTTTCACTGCGAGATCGCGAAGCGGTTCGCCTGCCGTCAGTCTTGCCATGGTGATCGTGTCAAAATTTACGTGGGAAGTTCTTTGAGCTAGAACATTGTCATAAACTGCTGAGCTAAGCAAGCAAACCAGCACAAAAGTTATTTTACGCATCAAATTGCAATCTTGATCTTTCGCAGTCTAACGACATATCGATACCCTTCAATCCGATCACCTTCGGAAATGAGCGACAAAACAAAAGGGTCGGAAATCCGACCCTTTCAAAGTGGCTGAAGTCGCATTACTGCAGCTTCCTTATCGAATTCCCAGCCCCACGAAGAGAAATCCGATATCCACCCATTCCTTACTAATACGCAAGAGGTGTGGACGGTGGATTTAAACGAATTTCATCCTCCGATTTTCGCCTGATTCTTTGGTACGAGATCGGCTTTCAGACGGAAGCTTCTGGCGATTGCACGGTAGAACTCAAATTTATCCGCAGGAACAGAGCGGTCCATCGGCGCCATTAAGAGAATGATTGCATGCGGAGTGATATAGGTTGCAACATAGTCAAGTCCTTCGTCCGACTGCTTCGACAGAAACTCATACCCACGCTCGATAACCTGATGAGCGGCTGATTCAAGTACTTCAAAGTCGCCGAGCGAATTCACAGCGATTCCCTTCATACCGAATGCGACGCGAGCATGGTCTTTAAATTCTTCCCATAGAGAAGAATCCAGCCTCCGAAATGCGACCGGGTTGATCGTCAAGCTTAAGAAGGTTTTTGTTGAATCCTTCGGATCCTGAAACCGAAGAGAATAAATGCCTCGCGAGTCTACTTCCTCGATCCCCAACCACCCTGGGTGGGTCTCGAATGTGACCGGAAGGAGCTTCGGCACAAATGTGCGACGCAATAATTCGCTGCCTAAACCGCTTGTCGGCTGGTGCACGTATCGATAGCTCGCGAGCGTATATCGCTCCATGTCCATGGAGTATGGCATAAGTCGAGACGTGATAAGTTTTCGCGACGTGCGATCATAGACATCAATCCAGAAAGCGTAGCCCATGCTCGGAAATTTGAGTTGCATGATCGGATTGTCTGCACGGTATGCTCTTAGTCCGTTCGTCGCGATGAAGCTTGGCTTCAAAACAGTATCCTCCCTGATGCCGAGAACACCCAGATGTGGGAAACGCACCGCAAGCCAATATCGCAGGCTATCCTTCAGATCAAGGAATGCGATTGGCACGGGGAATGGAGTCGCAGAATCAAGCACTGCACTTCCAAGAGCCGCGACAGTATAAAGATCGGGCACGCTGTCTGGCGAAAGTGCCGGATCAACATTGGTTGATGCAGCGAGATTCTTATCACGGTGCAATTTCTTTTGCGCACGACTGCCAACACTCGGAATAACAAAAGAAGATAGGAGAAATGCGATCAGCAACGTGCGTGCTGTTGCACTCTCAAAGAAATGATCGATCGTATGTTGCATACTATTGTTGTTGACACCGGGCAGGTATCTCAACAAGCGATTTACGTACGTCCACTCCAATGAACACACGAGGCTGCGCTAAGCTGCCAGGTGCAGCAACGGAGGAGATGATGAATACTAGAAACAGATGCAGTGACCAGCAGGAGACCAGTCAGAACAGTGGCTTCACTAATTATTAAGAGTCTCTTCGACACTCAGGTTCCTAAAGCGAAATGCCTTCCTTTCGATGTGCTTGATATTCTTGGGATCCGTTGGCACCCAGGCACCCTGATCGTTGGTAACATGATAGATGTCGCCAGTTGCGATGTGAAAAACACGGACGTTGGAGGTTGGAGGACTGTAGATATGGAGACCGACAAAAGGCTCTGTGCTGCGGGTATTTGTCAATGAATGGATCATGCCGAGACCTAGCGGCAAGAGATCCTCTTTGGAAAGGCAACATCGCTCGGTTGCTTCAAGAACACCCTCATTCAGCGCATAGCTCGTATGTTCGATCTCACCCAAATACGCATAAACTGCACCCACACTCGGGCCGTGGTCGTGCGCGTCGCACCAGTTGCCTTCGTCCCAGCAGCCGATCATCACTTCAAAAACTTCATTCTCAAAGAGCGTTATTCGCCCATAGGGATGGTCGTGTGGTACGAGCGGCTCGATCTCGGACCAATCCGGCAGGTTCCGACCAAGGATCTCCATCACGTCTTCAGCGGTGAAAGAATGTGCGGAATTTGAGGATGCTTCCTCGAGTGACTTCTGAAGGGACTTTAAAGACGACATACGTTTTACGGAAGCGAAAGAGACAGACTGAAAATCATGAGTGGTGAAAAGCGCTCAAATATACGCCAGTTCACCACCTATCGAACACGAACAATTAACTTTGTGCTGGCTTTGTTCGTGCCTTAACTCCAGAGCGAAATTCATGACTAGATCAGATCTCAAGCGCTTCTATAAATACGTAGTCTGGGCCAACGACCGTGCCTGTGATGCCATCGCACAATTGCCAGTCGAATCACCTCAATCCCAGCAGGCCCTGCGACTCTTCGGGCATATCCTGAACGCAGCAGAAATGTGGCGGCGTGTTCGGATTTTGCGTGAAGAGGTACCTGGACTTACTGTCTGGCCCGAATACTCTCTCGAAGTGTGCAGATCAAAGAACATCGAAGAAGCTGAGAACTTCGCTAAGTATTTATCGAGCATCAAAGAAGAAGATCTGCAGCATTCGATCACCTACAATAGCCTGGCTGGCGATGAATTCACAAGCTCAGTCATTGATATCTTGATGCAGGTTATCAATCACGCGACACATCATCGCGGACAGATCATGCAGCTCGTTCGCCAGGGAGGTGGTGCGCCGGCTTCGACCGATTTCATCGCGTTCACCCGTCTTTCAACTTAACATGCCTGATACATTTCAGGCGAGCGATGCGCTCGAACAGGAGTTGCGAGCCACGCTCAGAGGAGAGGTTCGATTTGATAATGGCAGCCGAGCACTGTATGCCACCGATGCATCAAACTATCGAATGGTGCCGATCGGCGTTTGTATCCCTCTTGACAGAGCCGATGTCATCGCTGCGATCAGCATTGCAAATAAATACGGCGCTCCGATTCTCACGCGAGGCGCTGGTACCAGCCTTGCCGGCCAATGCTGCAACTGGGCTGTTGTCCTTGATCTTTCAAAGTATGTTAATCGGCTAATCGATCTCGATCATACTACGAAACTCGCACGTGTCGAACCAGGACTCGTGCTTGATGATCTGCGCGACGAAGCTGAGAAGCATCATCTCACATTTGGTCCGGACCCAGCAACACATAAGTGGTGCACGCTTGGGGGAATGATCGGAAATAACTCCTGTGGCGTCCATTCGATCATGTCCGGGCGCACTTCGGACAATATTCACGAACTGGAGATCGTCACTTATGATGGTGTACAACTCAGAGTTGGCCCAACTACGGATGCGCTGTACGAACAAATCCAATCTGAAGGCGGCCCGCGAGCGGAGATCTATCGGAAGTTGCGAGCGCTGAGAGACAAATATGCAGAAGTGATCCGCACCGGATTCCCCAAGCTTCCACGTCGAGTGTCCGGATTCAATCTTGATGAGTTGCTACCTGAGAATAGCTTTAATGTTGCTCGCGCGCTCGTCGGCACGGAAGGAACATGCGTCACAGTGCTCGAAGCCACGATAAAACTCATTCACAGTCCTCCATCACGAGTGCTTGCAGCACTCAGCTTTTCGGATATCTACGTTGCTGCCGACCATGTGCCGCTCATTATGTCATTCGGTCCAGTCGGACTTGAAGGGTTCGATGAACACTTCATGGACGATGTGCGACGCAAGAAGCTGCATCTTGAAGATGTTGCATTACTTCCGGAAGGTGGCGGATGGCTCTTAGTAGAATTTGGAGGAGAAACGCAAGACGAAGCCAAGGCCAAAGCTGAACGTCTCCTCTCCCATTTGCAAACGTTGGATACCGCACCTAACACCCGCATCTTTCTCGATCCAAAAACTCAGCGTCGCATCTGGCGTGTTCGTGAGTCGGGTCTACCAGCAACAGCCAGCACCGGCGATGATCAGGAAAATCACGAAGGGTGGGAAGATGCTGCCGTGCCGCCAGCGAAGCTTGGTGCGTATCTGCGAGATTTCCGTGACTTACTAGGCAAATATGATTACCACAGCGCGCTCTACGGTCACTTTGGTCATGGCTGCGTTCACACACGATTGACGTTCGATCTGCGCAGTGCAGAAGGCATCGCAAAGTGGCGCGAATTCCTCTTCGAAGCTGCAGCACTCACAGTAAAATATGGAGGCTCACTCTCCGGTGAGCACGGCGATGGACAGTCCCGTGCAGAGCTCTTGCCAATCATGTATGGTCCTGAGCTCATGAATGCCTTTCGCGAATTCAAATCGATCTGGGACCCGCAAAACAAAATGAATCCGGGCAAGGTCGTAACACCCTATCGACTTGATGAACACCTGCGCTATGGACCTAACTATACCCCATGGAAGCCTCTCACGGTCTTCCAATATCCAGAAGATCGCGGAAGCTTTGTACAGGCAACAGAACGGTGCGTTGGTGCCGGGCTCTGCAGGCGATCGGATGGCGGGACAATGTGTCCAAGCTACATGGCGACGCATGAAGAGCGCTACACAACCCGTGGAAGAGCTCGCCTACTTTATGAACTCATGCGAGGAGAGGTGCTCAAACCGGATTGGAAGGACGAAGCTGTCAAGGAGTCACTTAATCTCTGTCTCGCTTGCAAAGGCTGCAAAAGCGAATGCCCAGTGAATGTTGA